>Ga0187893_10006786_pt1 | contig 19271 bp, 9 predicted proteins | sample MA1701074metaG_FD_139574 | JGI IMG/M metagenome (GOLD analysis project Ga0187893, IMG submission 139574) | White microbial mat communities from a basaltic lava cave in the Kipuka Kanohina Cave System on the Island of Hawaii, USA - MA170107-4 metaG ... | reverse complement strand
TTCTCCGCTACTACGGAGGCTCTGACTCCTGTCCGCTCGGCTCTTCGGTCGCTGCATGAACACCGTCTCTTCAGCGAACAGGTCTCCCTGATTCACGTGTCTGACCCTCCGACCCCTCCGTCTACAACCACCCCCCAGGCCCTCGCCCCTATCGGATCATGCACATACGTCTGCGTTCTCCGAAGTTTCTTACGGTTCCCTTTGCAAACGGGAAAAGGAATTTCTCGCCCTAGGCTACTCAACCGCTTGACCAGGCTTTGGGCGTTTGCTGTTCTCTTTTCGTGTCTCCTACCGAGGCAGGTTGACGCTCAGACCCCGCGGGAGATCTCAGCTGCATCCTATGTAGAACGTGCCAATGCCTTTGTTACAAAAGGAGATTTCAAGAGGGCCATTGCCGACTTCGGAATTGCGCTGAGGTTCGACCCAGGGTGCGCTAACGCCTATTTTGGTCGTGGCCTAGCCCTTCAAAAGACCGGTGAATCGCAAGCGGCGATTGGTGACTATTCCACAGCGATTAGACTCAACCCGAAGTTCGACCTTGCCTATTCCTATCGAGCTCATGTGCGTTCCCATGCCGGGGAGCTGGATGCCGCTCTCCATGACTATGATCGCGCGCTCGAGCTGAACCCGCAACTTGCCGAGGCTCTCAATGGCCGGGGCGCCGTGCGGGGCCGGAGAGGAGATATTCATGGCGCCCTTCGCGACCTGGACAGGGCGCTTCAAACCTCTCCTCGGTTCCAGGAAGCCTTTTTGAACCGAGGCATCGCAAGGCATGCAACGGGCGACTCTCCAGGTGCCATCGCCGACTTCGATCGCGCCATCGAGCTGGATGCCAGGATGTCCGGAGCCTATCGCGCTCGCGGTGATGTCCGCTTTGATCAGCGCCAGTTCGATCGCGCCATTGGCGACTACAGCAAAGCTCTTCAGCTTAATCCGAACGATGTACAAGCGTACATAAACCGTGGCAGCACGCGTGTGGCTCGGGGAGACGTCAAAGAGGCTCTGCCAGACTATGATCGAGCCATCGAGCTCGATCCCGCAAGAGCCTTGGCGTACGGCAACCGCGGCTGGGCCCGCCTGCTTCTGGGAGACGAACCAGGTGCGGAGAAGGACTTCGAGCGGTGCTTTAAACTTGACGAAGCGCTTCGCGTGAAATTCGAAGGTCTGGTGAACAAACTAAAAAAACAGGTGAGCGAAAGATCGAATCTTGGCACCCGGCCTTGAAGATGAGCCGATGCAAGATCGGTAGTGGTCAATTTTGAAATCACCCTCTCTTAAAAATCCCCGTTGGAGGGGTGAAAGGCTTGAGAAGCCTTCACCGTAGAGACAGCGATCGCGGAGCGCCGACGTGGGTTGTTCCCGCAAACCCCCCTGAAGTCCCCCCTTGTCCAAGGGGGGACGCTGTTTTCATCGAACGTGCACCGCAATGAAAAACTCCTAAGCAGAGGAGTGGTACTGTACGCTCCCAAAGCACGTACGTTGCTGGATTCCCGCTTGCGCGGGAATGACGATTTCTACCGCTAACTTGAAGTCTGTGAAACCGTCATGCCCGCGAAAGCGGGCATCCAGCTCTCGTGAGCGAAGATGGAGAATTCAACCCCCAACTTGCTGGGTTGGGAGTTCTGCTCTACGGGTGAACCAAAGTCTGCCCCCGTTGTTTTGTTTTCATCCGGTGGAACGTTGCCAGCAGCATGTCCCGCGATCCACTGCAGCAGCTCGCCTTCATCAGCCTCCAGGGACCGTCACCGTGAATGGAAAATGCTCCCCCGTAACGTAAATCCCATTCTCCTCCCCTCCTCCAACCCTAGTGAGAAGGTCAACCATACCTCCAGACCCGTTTCTAGGTGCCAAAGCTCAGGCCGTCAGTAAGCTTAATGAAGAATGCTTGACGTCGAACGATCAAACTAAATAAAGTTCATTCCATCCAAACCATTCAACGCGAAACTGCGAGTGTGGTTTGCGCGTCCTCGTGCCTGGTCTTCCCGTCGGAATGTTGGCCCGACAATCAACCGGTTCCGGGGAAGTTCATTGGATGACAATCCCAATCTTGTCATTGGCCGCTGCAAGTTGAGTGAAGCCGGTCTTTAAGAGCTTCCGCGTTTCGTTGTGGTCTGGCGCAAGGCTGGAATGGCCTGTCATGAATCGGGCTCTGCTATCCTGGGCGCAGGTTCTTGCCGAGCTATCAAATTCATGTGGAGATTTTTCTGGCAGCTGTGTGCCACCTTCAATACGAGCATGCAATACTGGCAGGGCGACCGTACAGGGAAGAGGTCCTACGAAGCCGTGATTGCGATCCTTCCGTTGGCCGCAGAGAGGCTTGACCCGTGAGCACCCTGATCGAAATTCGCAACTTGAGCAAGGTCTACGAGCGCGGGGCGCAGAAGGTTGAAGCACTGCACCACGTCAATCTGGACATCGACAAGGGCGACTTCCTTGCTCTCATGGGTCCATCGGGTTCGGGCAAAACGACTCTTCTCAATCTCATCGGCGGGCTGGACTCGCCAACCGACGGGAGCATCACCTTCGACGGGGGACGGATCGACCAATTAGGCGAAAGCGCGCTGGCGAAGTGGCGTGCGTCCAACGTCGGTTTCGTCTTCCAGTTCTACAATCTCCTGCCCATGCTGTCGGCGCAGAAAAACGTGCAGCTACCTCTGCTGTTAACCAAACTTTCGGCCGCACACCGCAAACGTAATGCGGGTATTGCATTGAAATTGGTCGGCCTCAGTGATCGTGCCGCGCACAAACCCGGCGAGCTGTCCGGTGGTCAGCAGCAGCGGGTGGCCATTGCCCGCGCTATCGTTTCCGATCCGACGTTGCTCGTGTGCGACGAGCCGACCGGCGATCTCGATCGCCAGTCGGCCGTGGAAGTGCTGACGCTTCTGCAGCAACTCAACCGCGATCACGGCAAGACGATCATCATGGTGACGCATGACCCGAAAGCCGCCGAGTACGCGCGCCACACGCTGCATCTCGACAAGGGCAGCCTCGTGGAATCCGGCTAGCGTGCGCTGGGGGACGGCGGTCCCACGCGCCCGCTCCACCAGGTGGAACGCGCGCTCCGCGGGCGTTTTCGGCTCCTGATTCGCAGATCTGACTGGGTGATCCATGAAGTATTTGCATTTAGTCTGGGCGGCGCTCTTCCGGCGCAAGCTGCGGACGATCTTCACGTTGCTGTCGGTGCTGGCAGCGTTTTTGCTGTTTGGCCTGCTGGATTCGGTCCGCAGCGCGTTCATGCACGCCGGAGAAGGGATTCCGGGCGCCGATCGTATTGTCACCAATGGCAAACTTCGGTTCGGAGTGCCGTTGCCGCGGAGCTTGCAAGCCGTTATCCGGAACGTACCGGGCGTCGTCAAGGTGAGCTACGGCAGCTTTTTCAGGGGCACTTACCGGGACCCAAAGAACGCAGTCCCCATTGAAGCCTATGAAGAGCACTACCTCGATCTGTATCCCGAATGGTATATCCCTGCAGCCCATCGTGAAGCGTTCCGAACCACGCGCACGGGTGCTCTGGCTGGGGAAATTCTGGCGAAGAAATACAACTGGAAGGTCGGCGACAGAATCCCGTTGCAGACTAATATGGTCCAGGAGGATGGTTCCGACACTTGGACGTTCGACCTGGTTGGCATTTATCGCATCGACAACCCGAATCTGAAGATGATGGAGGGAATTCTGTACATGAATTGGGACTATCTCGATGAGGGGCGCCAGTCTGGGAAGGGCACCGTCGAGTGGTTTATCGCCAAGGTGGTAAGCCTTAAGCAGGCCGACAGCATCTCGCAGGCGATCGACGCGCTATCGGCGAATTCCGATCACGAAACCAAGACTCAAAGCGAGATGGCTCTATACGTCGAATGGTTCAGGCGGTTCGCGGATGTTGGGCTGATCGTCGGATCGATCATGGGTGCGGTTGTCTTCACTTTGGTACTCCTGACAGGCAATGTGATGGCGCAGGCCGTGCGAGAGCGGATCCCAGAGATGGCCATCCTGAAGACAATCGGCTTCACGGCACGCAGTGTCATGGGCCTTGTACTGGGAGAATCCGTTCTGATGCTTCTGCTCGGCGCCGTCCTCGGGCTTGCCATCGCGACGACTGCCGTTGCTGGCGTACGCTTGAAGATGGGTCCCACCGTGCCGATGTTGCCCGTGGCAGGGACCACCTGGGTGAGAGGGTTGACGCTTGCGGGCATCATCGGGCTCACCGTAGGGGTGATGCCCGCCCTGCGTGGCATGCGCCTGCGGATCGTCGACGCACTGTCAGGTCGTTGATGAGCATGGTAGGGACGTGCTGCTGCGCGTCCGCGACTGGGAAACTCAAGCGGACGCGGAGCACGGCGTCCCTACCATGCCGTGTTGCGGCACGACGTTCGATGAAAATATTCCCCTCCTGGGAGGGGCAAGCGCCAAAGGCGCTGGGTTGCGTCCTGCGCTGTGGAACTAGACCCACCCCGGCTGCCTTCGGCAGCCACCCTCCGAGGAGAGGATTTTCCAGAGGAGACAATGCACCTATTGAGAAAGCTGGCCATTGGCCTAGGGATGGCACTAGCCATCGCCATTCCTACCCTGCTGTTGTTCGTGTTGACCGATTGGTTACTACTTGCAAGCATCGTTGTGCTGGTCGCGTGGATGGCGTTGACCCACATCGGGCAGCAGACTTGGTCTGTGACCAGGGTGGGCATCGCGACCCTCCCGCAGCGATTTGGTGCTTCCGCCGTCGTCGTGGTGGGCATCGCTGGTGTGGTCGGTGTTCTGGTGGCTCTGCTGGCGATGGGGGCGGGCTTTGAAACAACGCTCTGGCAGACCGGCACGGAAGACAGCGCTATTGTGATGCAGGCTGGGGCGCAATTCGAACTCAACTCGGCGGTCACTCCCGAAGTCGTTGCCTTGGTGTCCCAGGCACCGGAGGTGCTCAAAAATGATCAGGGTCGGCCGATGGTCTCGTCGGAGTTGGTCTTAACCGCTATGCTCGAGAACAAGAGCGGGCACGACGCCAATGTCGTGATCCGCGGCGTGGGAGACCGGGCTTGGGACTTGTGGCCTCACGTCAGGATCAAGACGGGTCGCAGGTTCACGCCTGGCCTGCAGGAGTTGATCGTTGGGAAGGGTATCCACAGTCATTTCGCCGGAACCCAGATCGGATCAACATTAAGGCTCAACGGTCAGCCCTGGGGGGTGGTCGGCATCTTCGACTCCGGTGATGCCCACAACTCCGAGATCTGGGCGGATACGAATGTGGCCGGCTCGGCGTTCCAGCGCGGCACCAGCAAAACGTCGCTCACCGTGCAATTGACGAACGCCGGCGCCCTCGACGCGTTCAAAGCCAGGCTCGCGAATGATCCTCGGCTCAAGGTCGAGGTTCAAACTACCCGGGAATACTACGGCCGGCAATCCAGTGCCTTCGCTCGGATCATTCGAATTCTTGGCACGACGGTCGGCGCCATCATGGCTTTCGGTGCTGTTTTCGGAGTGCTGAACACAATGTACTCGACGGTTGCGGCCCGTGCGCGGGAGATTGCCACATTACGCGCCATCGGATTTGGTCATGTTCCAATGATCGTTTCGATCCTGCTCGAGACGATGTTGCTAGCGGTGGTGGGCGGCGTCATCGGTGCCGTGGCCGCCTGGGCAATCTTCGATGGCTTCATCGCTTCAACCGTTGGCGCGAATTCCAGCCAGATGGTGTTTGCCATCCGAGTTTCACCGACATTGCTCTGGAACGGTCTCAAGTGGGCTCTTGCGATCGCTCTCATCGGCGGGCTGTTTCCGGCTGTCCGGTCGGCTCGGATGCCCATCGCAGCAGGCTTGCGCGAGCTCTGACGTCATTGCGGGGCCTGTAGCGATGCCATGCAAGTTCCCGCTCGATGGCCAGCGCGTTAGAATTAGCTGGATGGCTGGTGAACCGTCGGGCCGTGCCGCTACCGGACTGTACTGGACGTTCAACATCAACACGTCGATTTGGAGATCGATTGGCTGGGACGCACGTTTCTAAGGATTTATGAGCGTGAGGAAAGTTCATATAGCTGCGACGTCGTTTGGTTCCTTCACCGGAGTCCTACTCGGCCTCACTAGTCTGCTGCTATCGAGTTTTTCCACCAACGAATCCCTCTCCCCGTTTTTAGACGTGACGGCAACGACGGGAATCGAATTTACGCACCAGCGCGGCGCTTCCGACAAGAAGCACCTCGTCGAGACAATGGGATCCGGATGCGCCTTTCTCGATTACGATTCCGACGGGCTCCTAGATGTACTGCTCATCAACGGCGGAACTACGCCTGATTCACTGGTGTCGGAACGAACACGCCCTCATGCGTTGTACCGAAACCTGGGCAATGTCAAGTTCAAGGACGTGACCGCTCAGGCTGGCATCGTTGGCAACGGGAATTATGGTCAAGGCGTGGCTGTTGGCGACTACGACAACGACGGCCATCCTGACGTCTATATAACGAATTTCGGTCCGGACGTCCTTTATCACAACAATGGTGATGGGACATTTTCCAACGTCACGCAACGAGCTGGCATCAGCGACACGGCATTGGGTTCCAGCGCCGCGTTCTTCGACTTTGACAACGACGGGTTTCTCGACTTGTATGTGGCGAACTACCTCAATTACCGCTACGAAGCAAATCCCACCTGCACAGAAAAGGGAATCCGCAGTTATTGTCATCCCCGCTATTTTTCTGGGATTGCCCCCAAGCTCTACAGGAATTTAGGCGATGGGCGCTTCCAGGATGTCTCTGAAAAGAGTGGCGTCGGGCGTCTCGAGGGCAAGAGTCTCGGAGTCGTGGCTGCTGATTTTGACGGGGACGGGTGGATGGATATCTATGTGGCCAACGATACGACTCGAAACTTCCTGCTCAAGAACAACGGCAACGGCACGTTTGCTGACGTGACACTCCTGTCGGGGACCGGCTACAACAGCGAGGGTGTCGCCGAAGCGGGCATGGGCGTTGATGCAAGCGATTACGACGGGGATGGATTACTCGACCTGGTCGTGACGAACTATGACCTCGAGACGAACGCACTCTACCGAAACGAGGGCAGATGGCAGTTCAGTGACCAACGATGGACTGCAGGCGTCGCCAAGGCCGACCACCGATTTCTGGGCTTTGGGACAGGCTTCTTCGATTTCGATAACGACGGAGATCGAGATCTCTTGATCGTCAATGGACACGTACTCGACAACATAGAACTCATCAGAGAAGGCTTTACGTACGCTCAGCCCAATCAACTCCTCGAGAATCGTGGAGGAGTGTTTTTTGAGAACTCTGAATTCTTGCGTTACTCATCTCTATCGCCCAAGGTTGGTCGTGGGGCAGCCTTTGGAGACGTGGACAACGATGGAGACCTTGATCTTCTGGTGAGCAACTCCGGCCAGGGACCTACTCTCTTGATTAACCATGCTGGTCAGAAAAACAATTGGGTTCTGCTAAAGCTAGTGGGCACCAGGAGCAACCGCGACGCCGTAGGCGCAAAGATTGCAATCAGCACCGGGAGTTCGCGTCAGACAGATCAGATCACTGGAGGAGGAAGCTACCTTTCGGCCAACGATCTTCGAGCTCACTTTGGACTGGGTAGTTCAGAGAGCATCAAGACCCTCACAATCCGCTGGCCCAGCGGAGCCGAAGACAAGTTTCAAGACCTCAAAGCCAATCAAGTCCTGTCAATTACAGAAGGAACCGGAAAGGCGGAAGTAACCTCTCCTAGATAGTTCCGGCCTTTCAAAAAAATTGCTTGACAACCCCATTTGCGTAATATAGCTTCGCTTCATAATTGAAGATTGTTCAAAAGCAAATCGTTTTCTTGGTGTGGAGTTCAAGGTCTGAACCTATATCGGTGCGCTCGGTCAATTTCCCCAACCTCGTTGCTGGCGTACTGGCATGGCGGCGAACGATTCAATCAGGTGCGTCGAGATGCGGACTGGAATAACACGCTATCCCCAGCGACCTCCGGTTTCACCCTGGGTTGAGGAGCCAAGAAGTCAGATATCGCAAACGTGAACACAATTTGCTTGTTCCTTCACGACTTTAAATTCTCTTCAAAATTCAAAAAGGAGAAAGGTATGGTATTCAAGGTTCATCGGCATGGCTTACTCGCCGGACTGTTAGCCTTTTTCTGCTTGACAGCCGGGCTGTTTGGTCAGGTGGAGCGGGGCACCATCTCGGGCACCATCACGGATAGCACAGGTGCGAGCATGGTCGGAGTCGAGGTCGCTGTCTCAAATCCCGCAACCGGCTTTGAGTTCAAGACCGTCACCAGCAGCGAGGGTCAGTTTGTCGCACCCAATCTGATTGCAGGTACGTACAAGGTGGTCGCGACCCATCCGGGGTTCAAGACCGTCAATCGCGGAGATCTGATCGTGCGCCCCAGCCAGCGATCGACCATCGACCTTGTTCTCGAGGTGGGAGAAGTGACACAAACGGTCGAGGTCACGGGCGAATTGGCTCCCCTGCTCACCAAGGAAACTGCCACGGTGTCAACCGTGATCGAATCCCGGCAGGTGACCGAACTGCCAACGATCGACCGGACGATGTTCAATCTTGCCCCCCTGATGGCCGGTGTCACCGTTGCCAACACGCAGGCCAACTCGATCAACATTCCCGACAACGCGCGCGTTGCCATGGGAATTAACGCGAACGGCTTGGGGGCCAGTGCGATCAATAATTTTACTTTAGATGGAGTCAATAACACCCAAGTCTCCGGGACCAGCTCTTATCAAGGGGTTCTGCCGCCTATTGAGGCCATACAGGAATTCACGATCGACAGCAGCAATGCCTTGGCAGAACTGGGAAGGGGTGGAACGAACATCCGAGTCACGCTCAAGTCGGGTACCAACAACCTCCACGGCTCGATTTTTGAATTCCATCGCAATGCGGCTTTGAACGCGCGCAACTTCTTTGATCGGAGAGCTCCGGGTAGCAATCGGGAGAAGCCGAATTACATTCAAAACCAGTTCGGGGGTGTGCTGGGAGGACCGATCATCAAGAACAAAACGTTCTTCTTCGCAGATTACCAGGGGGTACGTCAAAGAGAGGGCCGGACTTGGGTCTCGACAACCCCTTCTGCGGCAACAAGAGCAGGAGACTTCAGCGGAACCTCGCAGGTGATCTATGATCCGGCGACATGGGATCCAGCCACAGGGACTCGCCAGCCATTCCCGGGCAACATCATCCCGGCTGGCCGAATCAATCCGGTCGCACTGAAGATCCTGACCTACAGCCCCCTGCCGAACGGCACGATAAACTCGTTGGGTCAGGGTATCGTCAACAGCTCGTCGGTCATCCGACGCACTCAGGACTCTTTCGACGTCAAGATCGATCACCAGCTTTCGGATAAAGACTTCATCGGAGGGCGTTACAGTTGGGGTCGCTCACACGCTCTCATCCCGGGTGCCTGGACTGACCTTCCAGGACTCTTTCCTGCTGCCCAGGGAGGGGCCCTGCAGCAGGCGGGGGCTTCCCAATATTTGCCGGGCACCGTCAGCAATCCTGGCGCAAATCTGGGATTGCAGTGGATTCACAACTTCAGTCCGACGACCATCAATGAAGGGCGGATCTCCTGGATGCGGGCGGGAGCCGATGCCCAAGTGTTGGGTCACGGGACCAACTATGGAGATCAACTCGGTATCCCCAACGCCAACGTCGATGACATTAACTCCGGCTTCCCCACTCAGAATATCGCGGGAATGTCACAGATGGGCGAGGCCGGGGCTTACCCGCTCATCACTATTGAGAACGCGTACCAGCTTCTCGACAACGTGACGATGGTTCGTGGATCCCACACTTTCAAATTTGGGACAGATCTTAGAATGCTGCGGCAGACGTTCATCCAGCTTCTGGGCGGAAATGCGGGAGGCAGTTTCAGCTACAATCAATTCATGACGGGCGATCCCAGAAATCCAAATGCCACGGGAAACTCGATGGCCTCGTTTCTTTTGGGAATTCCAGCTACGGGTGCCTTGAAGCGAGTCTCTGGCACGGCGGGGATGAGATGGGAGGAATACTCCTGGTACTTTCAGGACACCTGGAAGATGACTCCGAAACTAACCTGGACCTACGGACTTCGATACGAAATGTTTACACCTGAAGTCGAGGTCGCCGATCGGATGTCAAACTTCGACTACCGTTCGGGTAGACTGGTGGTTCCCGAACAAGGCGGCAGCGACCCAGCCCTTTCGACGCGCGCTCTCGTCGCAATGAACAAGAAAAACATTCAACCCCGCCTGGGTCTGGCGTATCAGCTAGACTCTAAGACGGTCCTGCGCTCGGGCTTCGCCATCGTGTCGGGAATGGGTATGTCGAAAGCCTTTGGCTTCATGAGCGGGAACGCACCCTTTTCTGGCGGTACCAACTACTTTAATACAGACAACCCGCAACAAATCGTGCGGACGATCGATCAGGGTTTTTCGGCCACCCAGCCATTCAACCCCCCCTCCAACCCTGGACCTCTCGTCTGGGCCGCTGATCCTCAGGGGCCCGGTGGGTACACCTCACAGTGGTCGATGGGAATTCAGCGCGAGTTGGCCTCCAATCTTGCTCTGGAGGTGAACTATGTGGGAAGTACAGCCATGCATTTACAGAATTTGCCGAATATCAATGGAGCAAGGCCGGGTACTGGGCCGGCTCCGAATAGAACACCTTACTTTGCAACACTTCCGAACGCGCCGAGTATTAACTATTGGGCGTGGCGGGACAAAGCCAGCTACCAATCGCTGCAAGGAACTTTAACCAAGCGTTTCTCGGCCGGCTTGGCCTTCCAGGCCGCCTACACTTGGTCTCACAACATTGGCACGATTAATGCCGCATATCGAACGATCAATCAAGACTATCTAAAAGCGAGTGCCTTGGACCAAACTGTTGCCAATACCCCGATCAACGCGCCTCAGCGCTTTGTTGCAAACTGGACCTGGGAACTTCCAGTTGGACGAGGCAAAGCGCATGGCCAGAATATGAGTCCGGTTTTGGATGCCTTTGTTGGGGGCTGGCGCTTCGCCGGAGTCCTGGCGTTCCAAAGCGGTTCCCCTTTTACGGTGACGGGCGGAACCGGTGTACCGAATCGGACTTGTGACGGCCAGACGCCAGCAGCAGGACACACGGTGGAGAAGTGGTTTGATACCAGTTGTTTTTTTATTCCTGCGACGGTCACCGACCCGGTCAGGGGCGGGCAGTACACGCCTTTCGGCAACTCAGGTTACAACATCTTGAGAGGCGATGGGATTCGGCAGAACGACCTTTCCCTGACGAAGTTCTTTAACGTCGGAGGGGAGGGCCGTCAGTTGCAGTTCCGTGCCGAGTTCCTGAACGCTCTGAATAACCCTCAATTCCTCTTGCCGCTTTCCAATATTCAAGCGGGGAACGCTGGACTGGTTACGGTCGCCAATCCAGCACGGAATATCCAGCTAGCCCTCAAGTACAGCTGGTAGGTTCCATCGATGGTTTAGCGTTCTTGCTGCTTGCATTACATGCGGCTCTCCGAGTTCGGAGAGCCGCATTGTTGTTTTTGGCCATCGGTCGTCGGAGGCTTTTGCAGTAGCCGATGGTGGAAGAGACCTTGTGTTCCTTACCGAGATGGGCTTCTCCCATGAACGCACAAAACCTTCGCCAAGATTAGCGGGTTGTGGAAACATCTGAGCTTGAGGAGAAGCACTACTCAGGACTAACTAGTGGAATATGTTGCTTGCCCGGATTCCCAAGCTCATTTTCTTGACCGCAGCGCTGGCGTTGGCATTCGCCTCTTCCCGCCCCAGCCAAACATCTCAGAATTCCGGCTCCAGCAAGGCTCACCAAAGGCACAAGCACTCGAGTGGGAAGTCAACCGGCACGGGAACTCCCAACCGCGGCCCCGGACATCAACGTATGCTTGAGGTTCTCCAGGAAATCGCAGCCCGCGGCGCTCGCGAACACCCGTTCATGGGCGATGGACGAGCCCAGGAACTAACACAGCAACTGGCCGATCTGGAAGCACGCTCTGCTCAGGCAGTGCCGACATCTCTCGATGATGTCAACCGCTGGAAAATCCTTCTCGACCTCGGAATCGCTGAACTCCGGCTGGGCAGGCTGGAGGCTGGGACAGGGCATCTTCTGGGCGCGTATCAGCTCCTCCCCAAGATAAAATCCCACCTGAAGAGAACGCAGGTGGATAAGACGATCTTCGAACTCGGAGTGGGCTATTTGCGGTTCGGAGAAACCCTGAATTGCGCGCTGCAGCACAATGCCGAAAGCTGCCTCCTCCCTTTACGCGGAAAGGGGATCCATAGGCTGCCGGAGGGCTCTACGAGGGCGATTCAGTACTTCACCGAAGTGCTGGAAAATACCTCTCCGGAAGAAGCTTCCGGTTACTACTACTCGGCTCTCTGGCTCCTGAACCTCGCCCAAATGACCCTAGGCCAATACCCAGACAAGGTGCCTGAACGCTACCGCATACCGTGGTCGAGCTTCGAATCTGAAGTCCCATTCCCGCAATTACCCAATGTGGCCGCAGAGGTGGGCCTGGACACGTTCAACCTCGCCGGAGGAGTGATCATCGACGACTTCGACGGCGACGCAGACCTGGATATCGTTACCTCAAACTGGGACATTGCCGGGCCCATGCATCTGTTCACTAACAACTCAAATGGAACGTTTTCCGACCGGACCCGCGAGGCAGGACTGGAAGGTTTGCTCGGAGGACTGAACCTGTTGCAGGCCGACTATAACAACGATGGCAGCCCAGACATCTTCGTACTGCGCGGTGCTTGGGCGGGTAAGGGAGGCCTGCATCCGAACTCGCTCTTGAAGAACCGTGGCGATGGCACTTTCGAGGACGTAACCTTCGAAGTTGGATTGGCCGAGGTCAGTTACCCAACGCAGGCAGCCGGCTGGGCCGACTACGACAACGACGGCGACCTGGATATTTTCATCGGCAATGAGTCAGACGAAACGCTTCGGGCACCTTCACAGTTGTTCCGAAATCAGGGCGACGGAACATTCCGGGATGTGGCCGCCGAAGCGGGAGTGAAGTTTTACGCTTTTAGCAAAGGAGTTTCCTGGGGAGACTACGACGGTGATGGCTTCCCCGATTTGTATGTCTCCAACTATAAGTCAATGAACCGTCTCTACCGGAATCAGAGAGATGGGACCTTCAAGGACGTCACTCTCCAGGTGGGAGTGGGCTATCCCAAAGTCAGCTTTCCTTGCTGGTTCTGGGACTACAATAACGACGGATCCTTGGACTTGTTCGTCTCAAGCTACGACGGAAGCATCGCCCACCAAGCTCGCCATCGTTTGGGACTTCCTCCACTCTACGAAAAACCCTGTCTGTACGAAGGGGACCGCCGGGGAGGCTTTCGCGAGGTGGCTGACGAGCGTGGACTCGGGATCCCGATGCAGCCCATGGGCGCTAACTTTGGCGATTTGGACAACGACGGCTATCTCGATTTTTATCTCGGGACTGGCGATCCCTCCTATGGGACCATCGTTCCTAATCTGATGTTTCTGAACCGTGCCGGCCAGAGATTTGCTGACATCAGCGTGGCAGGAGGATTTGCTCAACTCCAGAAGGGGCATGCCGTTGCGTTTGCCGACCTGGACAATGACGGGGATTTGGACGTCTTCGAGAAGATGGGAGGGGCTTATCCTGGAGACGGCTTCAGCGATGCTCTCTACAAGAACCCGGGAATGGGAAACAACTGGATACTTGTGGGTCGCCAATCCAATCGATCCGCCATTGGGGCACGAATTCGTGTGCAGCTCGAGGAGAACGGCAAGACCCGGTCCATCTACCGTCACGTGAACAGCGGCGGCAGTTTCGGAGCGAACCCTTTGCGCCAGACCGTGGGACTAGGGAAAGCAAGGGGTGCCCAACTTCTGGAGATCTTCTGGCCGCGGACCGGCAAGACACAGACCCTCGCGGACCTACCGGCTGGCCAGTTCATCCAGATCGTCGAGGGCGAGAAGGGTTACACAAAGCTTTCCCTGAAACGCCTTATGCTCTGACTTTGGGTACAAGGCAAAGTCACTCCCGCGATGCGGCAAGAAAACCGACGCAACCGCGTGCGCCGGAAAGCCCGCTCCGCCAGGTGGGACATCAGCCCCACGCATTTTCGCTGCGGATAAGAAACTCTGATGAATCTGGCGCGGACTCCAGCATCAAAGCGATGCGAACCGTCTTGATGTCTTGCAGCCCTCAACAATAGGTAGAACCCTAGTTGACCTCCGCGAGCTAGCTCAAATTGCGCAATAGAAACGCATTCATCCTTTCATTGTGCCTGTGTTTCCTTTCATCCCCAGTCTACGCTTTGAGTAGCCTTCAATCTCCACAGTCTCGGCTCGGCGATGCTGAGAGGCTGGTGAGGGATGGGAGATACGCAGAAGCCGAGGCATCTCTGCGAGCGTTGATCACTCGTCAGCCATCCGCCGCTGCCTTCGACTTGCTTGGATATAGCAATGAACAGCAAAACAAGCTGGAGGCAGCTGAAAATGCCTATCGCAAGGCCCTCAAACTAAATGCTGGAAGAAACGCTTCCAAAGCGAGACTTGGAATCGTTTATGCCAAGCAGGGGAAGCACGGGGAGTGCATCTCCATCCTGGAAGCCCTTCCTGCCAGCGTCCGTGACAATCCAGAGGCATTGTTTTATTTGTGCAGAGCCTACCTCGAGGTCGGAAACAAATCGAGGGCGCTTGAAACTGCGGGAATCATCGAACAATGGGAAGAAAGGGATCCTGGCGCCCTTTTATCGGTTGGCAGATTGCTCGCGTCAAAGGATCTTTATGAACAGGCCGTGCCGCTATTGAAGAAAACCGTTGAACGAATGCCGTCATCGTCAGAGGCCAACTACAGCCTCGCCTTTGCGCTCGTCAAGATGCGCAAGAACGATGAGGCGTCGACTTATCTCGATAACGCCCACACCCTGGATCCTACGTCGTCCAGGGTGCGATTGCTGCAGGCACTGGTTTTTCTGGATGGCGGCAAACTTGAAAAAGCCAAAGACTTCGTTCGCCAGGCGCAGGTGCTTAAGCCGGACGACGCGTACGCGAAATACCTATGGGGTCGAGTTCTCATCGAGGAGGGTGCCTACAAAGACGGGATCAAGCTGATCGGTGACTTGATAGCTAGCGGTTTTCAGGATCCTAATGCTTACTTATCGCTCACGACGGCTTTCCGGAAGAACGGAGAGTTTCAAAAGGCTCTCAACCATGCCTTGAAGACGGCCCAACTCTTTCCAAACAATCCTTCGGCGCATCTGCGTGCGGGCCTGGAACTCGAGTTCCTTGGAGAATACGAGCAGGCTGAACAGTACCTCAGAACTGCCCTGACCCTGTCACCCAACGATCCTGAAATTCTAACCGTGGCCAAGTTCACTCTCTCTACGATCGCTGTCAAGGAAGGTAAGAATGCTGAAGCGGCGCGACTCCTTGAGGAGGTGGTTCGTGCAAATCCCAAGGACGTACAGGCGCGCGTGGAACTGGCGGACATCCAGAACAAGACCGGACAATATGAGACTGCGGTCAGAATTCTGCAAGAAGCGCTCTCCCTTGATTCTCGAAATAAACGAGCTCATTTCTTGTTGGGGAACGTTCTTAGCAAACTCGGTAAATCCGCCGAAGCCGAACAACACTTCAGGACATTTGAGGACTTGGAGAAATCCGGGGTTGAAACGCAAAGCGGAAAGCCGACGATCTACACGCAGAGCACAAAATAGCAGTTGGCCCCCGGAATGGAACAGCGGAACTCACGCTGGTGGCTTGGGGCCTCTGCGCGGGTTCTTGCTGGCCAGGTGCCTTCAATGCGTTGCTATCGTGGAAGTACTCAGTCGCACTACCAGCTCGGGTGGCGAAAGCGTTCCCGCCGAAACGGACGAGGATCTCTGTTCAACCTTTGCGCAACTAACTCTTGCGTGTGCTGCCATCAACCTCAAGTCGCAACAGGCGAATGCTCTTGACAAGAAGAGAATTGTTCTCAAGACTTGAGCCAAGTTCATTATTGGATTTTATTGTCTGAACTTAGTTCGACAACCTTCGTAAGATCTATGGGTTATCGAAAATCCTTTTTGACTCCTTTTCTGCTGATTGGATTCCAAAGCAGTTCTGTCGCTCAGATCACCCGGACACCAACGTTCGAGTCGGCGATTCTTCCTGTCCTGGAAGCGCGTTGCACGGCTTGTCACAGTGGACAGATGCCCCAAGCCCAGCTGAACCTCAAGACCAAGTCAGCCTTGCTGACGGGCGGAAAGTCTGGCAGAGCTATCGTGGTCGGATCCTCCGAGAAGAGTCTACTGGTAGAAAAGGTTGTTTCCGGCTCTATGCCACCGGCAGGAGAGAAGCTTACTGCAGACGAAATTGCGCTGATTCGCCTCTGGATCGACAAGGGTGCGCCGACGGAGATCGAGACGAGCCAGACGGCTGCCAAGGGCCTCCACGCTCTAGTCACGGAGAACGAAGTGATGCCCATCTTTCAAATGCGCTGCACGGTCTGTCACGGAAAGCGCAAACAGGAAGGGGGTTTGGATCTTAGAACTCAAGCCAGCCGCCTGAAAGGCGGCAAATCCGGCCCGGCGCTCGTGCCTGGTAGGCCGGAAGACAGTCTGCTGATGAAGAGAGTGCTGTCAGGCGAAATGCCTCCTCCGAAAATGCTGTATGAGTACGCAGTGCGTCCTCCGAGTTCGTCTGAGCTGGAGGTCTTACGCCAGTGGATAGCATCCGGTGCACCGGCTTCGCCCAAGACTTCTGTCGTGACACGGGATGGGACCGACCCGCTGGTCAGCGATGAGGATCGTAGGTTCTGGTCGTTTCAGCCGCCAAAACGGCCAGCAGTTCCCACGGTTCAGCACCAGGGATTGGTTCGAACTCCGATCGACGCATTCCTATTGGAAAAGCTGGAAGCCAAGAAGCTGAGCTTTTCCGTTGTTGCCGAGCGGCTGACACTGCTGCGCCGCGCCACTCTGGACCTTACGGGCCTCCCGCCCAGCCAGGCCGAGATTGAGGCATACATCAAGGACGATAGTCCCGGCGCTTATGAACGACTAGTGGATCGCTTGCTGGCATCGCCACATTACGGAGAGCGGTGGGGACAGTTCTGGCTGAATGCAGCCGGGTACTCCGATTCGGAAGGAATCAAAGCAGAGGACCGCATTCGTCCCGAGGTCTGGCGTTATCGGGACTTCGTCATTCGGTCCTTCAACAACGACAAGCCCTATGACCAATTCCTCCTCGAGCAGATCGCGGGAGATGAACTCGTCGACTACAAGCACCTAAAAGAGGTGACTCCGGCGCTGATCGAGAAGCTGGTCGCGACTGGCTTCTTGAGGATGGTTCCCGACCCGACCTATTCCCCGTCGAATTCTTCGATTCCAGAGCGCATCAACGTAATCGCAGACGAAATCGAAGTGCTGGGGTCTTCGGTGATGGGATTGACCGTGGGATGTGCGCGTTGCCACAACCATAAGTACGACCCGATTCCACAGCGAGACTACTACCAACTTGGAGCCATTCTCCAGACTGCGTATGATCCTTACGACTGGCTCATTCCCTCTGAGGACCGACTCGGCAACATGAAGTTCTCGAACCGGACGCTCGATATCGCGCTCGAAAGCGAACGCGACGAGGTGGCTCGATTTAACGCTCCGATCGAAGCAGAGCTCAAGCGCCTGGAAGCCGCGCAGGAAATCAGATTGAAACCGCTTCGAGAAAAATTGCTGGAAGAAAGGGTTGCAACCCTGCCGCCGGCCGCCAGAGATGACCTCAAAGTCATCGCGACCACTCCTGAAGAGAAACGCAGCGATGTGCAGAAATACGTGGCCGACAAGTTTCACGCCGTACTGAAGATCACTGTAGCGGACCTGACAAAGCGTTTTGACGAGTTCAGTACCGAAATCAAAAAGACCCAGCAAGCCATCAACGAGCAACGAGGTAGGCTGCGTCCGAAGCCTCGGATTCGGGCACTGTATGACATGGGAGGCGAACCTTCCGCAGCTTACCTGATGCTTCGGGGCGATGCCCAGACGCCTGGAGAGCGTGTGGAGCCTGGCGTTCCGTCCGTCCTGCGCGCGGGCCTGGCTCCTTACACGGTTGTTCCTCCAAAAGCCAACCCAGAGTCCAGCGGCCGCAGGTTGGCTCTAGCTCGCTGGTTGATACAGCCCAATCACCCTCTGACAGCCCGAGTGATGGTAAATCGAATCTGGATGCACCATTTTGGAAGAGGTCTGGTCGCCAGCGCGGCAAACTTTGGCCGCACCGGCACACCCCCGTCGCATCCAGAGTTGTTGGACTGGCTGGCGACCGAGTTTGTCCGCACCGGCTGGAGCATGAAAGCGATGCACCGGCTGATCATGAACTCAAACGCCTATCGACAGAGCTCACGATTTGACTCGGTAATTCACCAGGAGGATTCCGATAACGTTCTGCTATCACGAATGCCAATGCGGCGCCTCGAGGCGGAGGCCCTCTACGATTCGATTCTGAGAGTCGCGGGAAGCTTTGACTCTACTGCGTTCGGTCCTCCAACGGAAATCGAAATCAAGCCGGAAGGAGAAATCGTGGCGAAAGGGACCAAGGCCGGCTGGCGACGCAGCGTCTATGTATTGCAGCGGCGGCAAGCGCCGGTGACGATCCTGGATGTATTCGATTTGCCTCCAATGTCCCCGAACTGCATTGAGCGCCGTCAGTCGACGGTGCCGACTCAAGCTCTACAGATGATGAACAGCGACCTGATGCAGCAACATTCGCGCTACTTGGCCGGACGCTTGATTGACGAGTTTGGCAATGATCGCGTTAAACAGATCCACACCCTCTATCTTCGGGCGCTGTCGCGTCCTCCTACGACGCTGGAAACGGAAGAGGCCGTAGGGGAGATTGATGGACTGACGAAGCATTGGGCGACACACCTGGCCCAGGAGAAAACTGCCCCCCCGGTAAAGTCAACGGCCGAATGGAGAGCGCTCGCTGACTTTTGCAAGGCAATGTTGAGTTCATCGGAATTTTTGTATGTAGATTGAAAGAAACGACATGACGCGGAGGCGTGAGCTGACCCAAAATCGAGCGCAAGGATCTATGTTCCTGGATCTGGCTGTTGGAAACCTGCTTGACCGCTGACAGCAGGCTATGGTCGCCACTACCTGGAACTTGCTCGATTAATGAGACCGCTAGCAAGACAGTGCAAAATGCACTCTCTCGATGACTAGTAATACTAAGTTAAGTAAGTCTTGATCATCTTTTAAGGTGTCTGTACACTGGAGTGCATGACACCTCAACAATTGAAGGCCCTCGATCGCAGGTTGACCTCCTTCTTGGAAGACTTGC
>Ga0187893_10006785_pt1 | contig 19272 bp, 15 predicted proteins | sample MA1701074metaG_FD_139574 | JGI IMG/M metagenome (GOLD analysis project Ga0187893, IMG submission 139574) | White microbial mat communities from a basaltic lava cave in the Kipuka Kanohina Cave System on the Island of Hawaii, USA - MA170107-4 metaG ... | reverse complement strand
TCGCCGCCGGTGCCGGCGCGGAGGCTTCGGCATGAGGAACCGCGTGGTCGTCCTCGCCCGCGCGGCGTTCCTGGAGGCGGTCCGCGACCGGGTCCTGCTGGTGGTCGCGCTCTTCACGGTCGGACTCGTGCTGTTCAGCCGCGTGCTCGGCTGGCTGTCGATCGAGGACGAGCTGAAGATGGTGCAGGACTTCTCGCTCTCGGGCATGAGCTGGCTCGCGCTGCTGCTGGCGATGCTGGTGGGCGCCTTCACCATCGCGCGCGAGGTCGAGCGGCGCACCCTCTACCCGCTGCTTTCGCGCGACGTGACGCGCGGCGAGCTGCTGCTCGGCAAGTACCTCGGCCTGGTGGCGGCCACCTGGCTCTGCCTCGCCGGCGCGGCGCTCGCCCTGCTGGCGTGGCTCGCCGTCTGGGGCGGCCGGCCGAGCGCTCCGCTCCTCGCCGCGCTGATCGGGCTCTTGTGCGAGGCGACGCTGCTGGTCGCGGTCGCGCTCTTCTTCGGGGCGCTCACCGCTCCCGCCGTCGCCGCCGTCGCCACCTGCGCCTTCGCGCTCGCCGCCCACTCCACGGAGGCGCTGCGCGAGCTCACGAGCGGCGGCCGCGGTCCCGACCTCGCCGCCGTCTGGTCCCTCGTCTACCGCCTCATGCCGAACCTCGAGGACGTGAACTTCATCAACGCGACCAGCGCCGACCTGCCGGTCCACTGGTCGCAGGTCGCGAGCGGCTCGCTCGCGGTGACGCTCTGGTCGGCGGTCTTCCTGGGCGGCGCGATCCTGCTGTTCCGCCGCCGCGAGATCTGACCCGGGGGCGGCGGCGATGAAGCGACTCCTCGTGCCGCTCCTCATGGCCGCCTGCGCGGCGGGAGCGGTGGCGATGCGCGGACCCCTCGGGGAGGCCAACGCCGGCCGCCGCCTGCCCGGGATGCGCTACGTGCCGCAGCCGCGGCTCGCGCGGCTCCTCTCGCTCGGCCACCGCTCGACGACCGCCGACCTGCTCTGGCTCTCGGCGATCGGCGATCTGTCGCGCGACTTCGGCGATCCGCAGCGCAAGCGCCGCTGGCTCGACACCGTCTTCGACGCGATCACCGAGCTCGAGCCCACCTTCTCCACGGTCTACAGCTTCGGGGCGACGTTCTTCACCCTCATCACCCCCGATCCCGACCGCGCCGTCGAGCTGCTCAAGCGCGGCGTCGCCCGCAATCCCCGCGACATCCGCCTCGCCATCGAGCTGGCGATGGCCCACTACATGAACGACAAGGATCGCGAGGCGACGCTCCGCGTGCTGTCGAAGGTGGTGGACGACCCGCGCTGCGACAGCGTGACGATCGGCTTCTACTCCTCGCTGCTGATCGACGGCCGCGAGGACTTCGCGGCGCTCGCGCAGTGGGACGCCTGGCTCGACCACCCCAACGAGCTGGTGCGCGAGACGGCCGCGCTGCAGCAGGAGCGCGCCAAGCGGCGCATCGCGCTGCGGGCGATCGACGAGTTCCGGCAGCTGCACGGCCGGCCGCCGCGCACGCGCGACGAGCTGCGCGGCGCCGGACTGATGGCGGACGCGGTCGAGCGCGCCGTCCTCGACGCCCTCTGGATCGACGTGGCCTGCCGGCCCCGCTTCCCCCGCATCGAGGAGCTCGAGATCCGCCACTCGCTCCGAGCGGCCCGCCGCTGGGTCCATCTCTTCCGCGCCGAGAAGGGGCGCTCGCCGACGATCGACGAGCTCCTCGACAACCGGGTGATCCGGCTGCGGGCGCCGCCGCCCGGGCACCACTACGAGCTCGTCGGCGACGACGTGCAGCTCGTCGCCGATCCGCGGTGACCTGCCGGGGCCGCGCGCGCGGGCCCCTCAGCGGCCGCGCTCGAGCTTCTGCAGCCGCGCCTCGATCTCGCCGTCGGTGAGGATCGCGACGAGGGCGCGCGCGGCGAGTCGCGCGAGCTCCGGATCGGCGCCGCCCGCGCAGGCCACCAGCGCCGGGACCGCGCCGCGCGCCGCGCCGCGCATCGCCGCCAGCGTCCCGAGCGCGCGCCGGCTCAGCTCGGCCGGACCGCCGGCGAGCGCCGCCGCGAGCGCGCGCGCCGCCGGATCGCCGTGCGAGATCAGCGAGTCGGCGGCCGCCGCGGCGACGGCCGCGCTCCCGCCCAGCGCCGGGACGAGCGCCGCGATCGCCAGGGCGCCGTCCCCGCAGCGCGCGTCGAGCAGGTCGGCGGCCGCGACCCTGCGGGGATCGGGTCCCGCCACCAGCGCCTCGACCAGGCGCGCCGTCGCCGCCGCCGTGACCGGCCCGTCGTGGCGGCGCAGCGCGCGCGCCGCGAGTCGCGCGCGCACCGGGTCGGCGCCCGCCGCCGCCTCGAGCAGCGCGTCGATCTCGGCGTCGCGCAGTGTGAAGCCGGAGAGCTCGAAGTCGCTCGACGCGACGCAGATCTCGATCAGATCGTCCACCGTGAAGCGCGCCTCGCCGTTCGCCGCCGCGCCCGGCGCGGCGGACGCCGCGAGCGCCTTCGACAGCGCGCCCGCCTCCGCGACGACCAGCGCCGGGTCGCCGCCGGGGCGCGGCTTCGCGAGCGCGGGCGCCAGCGACGCGGCCGCGGGCGGCCGCCGGACGCTGGCGTCGAGCGCCGCCTTGCGCACGCTCTCGTCGGGGTCCTCGAGCGCGGCCAGGACGGCCCGCGCGATCTCGGCGTCGCGTCCCGGGCTCGAGGGAGTCCCCGCCGCCGCCGCGAGCGCGCGGGCGCGCACCGCCGGCTCGGCGGCGGCGATCGCGCGCAGGAGGAGCTGTCCGCCCGTCGCGGCCAGCGCCGCGCCGTTCAGGAGCGCGCGCAGCTCCTCGGCCGAGCCCGCTCCCCCTTCGTCCTGCCGCGCCGCGCGGTCGATGAGCGCGGCGGCGAGATCGACGGCGCGCAGCCGGGCCGCGACGTCGCCGCGATCGAGGCGCGCGCCGAGCTCGCGCGCGGCGACCTCCGGCGCGAACTCCGCCAGCACGGCGGCCAGGTCGTCGAGGCTCGCCGCGGCGTCGTCGAGCGCCGCCAGCACGCGCGCCGCGGTGGCTCCGTGGGCGGGCTGGATGCGGGCGAGAGCGCGCGCCGCCGCGAACCACTCGGCCGCCCGTCCGCCGGCGAGCAGGCGCACGAGCGCGTCGTTCGCCCCCTTCGCGCCGCTCCCGATCCGCCCGAGCGCGTCGGCCGCCGCGATGCGCACGCTGTCGAGGTCGGAGCGGAGCGCGTGGAGGAGAGCGGGGACCGCCGCGGCCGACCGTCCGTCGACGTGACCGAGCATCTCCTCGGCGAACCGCTTGTTGGCGAGCTGCTCGTCGTCGAGCGCGCGCACGACCCACGGCGCCAGCTCGGAGTCGATGCCGGCGCGGCCGAGCGCCGCCGCCAGCCGGACGTCGCGCTCGACGGTTCCGTCGCGCACCGCGGCCGAGAGGAGGTCGCGCGCCGCCGTGCGCGTCGGATCGGCGATCAGAAGCGCGCGCGCCGCCTTCCGTCGCAGCGGCTCGGCGCCCGCGGTGACCGACTCGGCCAGGAACCCCTCGGCGCCGCGCACGCAGGGGGAGAGGGCGCCGAGGAGGTCGACCGCCAGCTCGCGCGCGCCCGGCTCGCCGCTGCGTCCGAGCGAGGCGAGCGCGGGGGCGAGCCCCGCGGCGCGCGGCCCGAGGCGCTCGAGGAGCGCGCGCGCCGTCTCCCGCGCGCCGGCCCCCGCCCGCAGCGCGTCGAGCAGGGCGGGGTAGGCGAACTCGACGGCGGGTCCGAGCGCGAGCAGCCCCTCGGCGGCGGCGTCGCGCACCGCCGGATCGGGGTGCGAGAGCAGGCGGCCGAGCGACGCCACGCCGCGCTCGACGTCGACCGCCTCGTCGACGGGAGCGGGCGGCGCCGGCTGCGCCGCCGCGCAAGGACAGAGCCACGCGAAAGCCAGGCGGACCAGCATGACGTTCCCCGTCCTCGGCCGCGGACCGGCGCAAAGCGCGGCGAGGATATCCTGGCGTCGCCGCCGCGATCGAAGGAGGACGTCCGCCGATGCGCCTGCTCGCCGCGCTCGCCGTCACGGTGTGCGCCTCGTCCGCCGTCGCCTGCCGTCCCCGGGCGGGCGAAGGCGCGGGCGTTCGCTTCATCGCGGTGATCCCCAAGGGCACTACCCACGAGTTCTGGAAGTCGGTGCACGCCGGCGCCGAGAAGGCGGCGCAGGAGCTCGGCGTGGAGGTGGTCTGGAAGGGCCCTCCGCGCGAGGACGACCGCGGCCAGCAGATCCAGGTGGTCGAGGACTTCGTGTCGCGGCGGATGGCGGCGATCGTCCTTGCCCCGCTCGACGACCAGGCGCTCGTCGGCCCCTGCATCGAGGCGAAGGCGGCCGGCATCCCGGTCGTGATCATCGACTCGGGGCTGCGGTGGGACGGGATGACGAGTTTCGTCGCCACCGACAACCGTCGCGGCGGCTCGCTCGGCGCCGAGCGGCTCGGCGAGGTGCTGGGCGGCCGCGGCCGCGTGCTCCTCCTGCGCTACCAGGAGGGCTCGGCGAGCACGAGCGAGCGGGAGGCCGGCTTCCTCGCCGCGATGCGGGAGAAGTTCCCGGGGATCGACCTGGTCTCCACCGATCAGTACGGCGGCGCCACCGCCGAGACGGCGCTGCAGGCGATGGAGAACCTGCTGGTCCGCTTCCCCGAGCTCGACGGCATCTTCACCCCCAACGAGTCGACCACCTTCGGCGCGCTGCGCGCGCTCACCGACGCGGGGAGGATCGGGAGCACGCGGCTCGTGGGCTTCGACGCGAGCGCGCCGCTGGTCGACGCGCTCGAGACCGGCCGCATCCAGGGGCTGGTGGTGCAGAACCCGTTCCGGATGGGGGAGCTCGGCGTCCGGGCGGCGATCGACGCGCTCGAAGGCCGGCCGGTCGAGAAGCGCATCGACACCGGCTGCGTGGTGGCGACTCCCGAGAACCGCGCGACTCCCGAGATCGCCGCGGCGCTGCGCCCCGACCTCGAGCGCTGGCTCCGGTGAGCTCCGCCGCGTGAGCGGGCCGCCGCTGCTGTCGATGCGCGGCGTCGCCCGGCGGTTCGGCGGCGTGACGGCGCTCGCGGGCGTCGACCTCGACGTCCGGGCGGGCGAGGTGCACGCGCTGATCGGGGAGAACGGCGCCGGCAAGAGCACGCTGCTCAAGGTGCTGGCGGGCGCGCTCGCGCCCGACGCCGGAACGATGGCGGTCGACGGGGCGCCGTTCGAGCCGCGCGGTCCGGCCGACGCGCTGCGCCGCGGCATCTCCACCATCCACCAGGAGCTGATGGTGGCGCCGCACCTCTCGATCCTCGACAACCTGATGCTGGGGCGCGAGGCGGAGCGGCTCGGCTTCCTGCGCCGCGAAGCGGCGCTCCCGCGCGCGACCGCCGTGCTGGCCGAGCTGGGGCGGCCCGACCTCGATCCGCGGCGGCGCGTGGCCGGTCTCGGGCCGGGCGAGCGGCAGCTGGTGGAGATCGCGCGGGCGCTCGTCCTCTCGGCGCGCGTGCTGGTCATGGACGAGCCGACCAGCTCGCTCGGCCGCGCCGAGGCCGGGCGCCTCTTCACGGTGATCCGGCGGCTGCGCGAGCGCGGCGTGGCGGTGATCCACGTGAGCCACCACCTCGAGGAGGCGACGGCGATCGCCGACCGCTTCACCGTGCTGCGCGACGGCCTCAGCGTCGGGACGGGCTCGATGGCGGGCACGTCGGTCGCGGCGCTGGTCGAGCTCATGGCGGGGCGACGGCTGGGCGGGATCTTCCCGCGCAGCGAGCGGCGGCCGGGCGAGGTGCTGCTCGAGGTGGAGGCGCTCGCCGGCCGCCGCCTTCCGGAGGAGGCGAGCCTCGTGCTGCGGCGCGGGGAGATCCTCGGGATCGCCGGCCTCGTCGGCGCCGGCCGCACCGAGCTGCTGCGCGCGCTCTACGGCCTCGATCCGGTCGTGCGCGGGCGGATCCGGATCGGCGGCGTCGCCGGGACCGCCGACTCGCCGCGCCGCCGCATGGCGCAGGGAGTCGGCCTCCTCTCCGAGGACCGCAAGCTCGAGGGGCTGGCGCTGGCGCGCTCGGTGGCCGAGAACGTGGCGCTGGCCGACCTCGCCCCCTTCGCACGGCTCGGTTTCCTGTCCCGCTCCCGGCGCGACGCGGCGGTCGAGCGGCTGGTCGACCGCCTCGGCGTCCGCGGCCGCGGCCCGGGCCAGCGGGTGGCCGAACTCTCGGGAGGGAACCAGCAGAAGGTCGCGATCGCGCGCCTGCTGCACCAGCGCGCCGACCTGCTCCTGCTCGACGAGCCGACGCGCGGCGTCGACGTCGCCAGCAAGGCGGAGATCTACCGCGAGATCGGCGCGCTCGCCGCCGCCGGGAAGGCGATCCTCCTGGCGAGCTCGTACGCGCCCGAGCTGCTCGGCCTCTGCGACCGCATCGCCGTCATGCGACGCGGCGTGCTCGGCCCGGCGCGCCCCGCCTCCGAATGGAGCGAGACCGCGCTGGTCGAGGCCGCCGCCGTGGGAGCGGCCGCGTGATCGGCGGACGCCGCCTCGCGCCGGTCGCCTGGTCGCTGGTGGCGCTGGCGTGGGTCGCGGCGATCGGCGTGAACCACCTGCTGCCGCCGGAGCTGCAGAACCCCTTCTTCACCTTCGCCAACCAGCGCACGATCGTCACGCAGACGGTGATCGTGGGCCTCTGCACGCTCGGCATGACCCTGGTGATCGTGAGCGGAGGCATCGATCTCTCGGTGGGCAGCACGGTGGCGCTCGCGTCCGTGGTGGCGGCGCTCGCGCTGCGCGCGGGGCTCGGGGCGGCGGCGGCGGTGGCGGCGGGAGTCGCGGCCGGGACGGCGGTCGGTCTGGCCAACGGCCTCCTCGTGACGCGCCTGCGCGTCATCCCGTTCATCGTCACCCTCGGCACGCTCGGCATCGCCCGCGGAGCGGCCAAGTGGCTCGGCGACCAGGAGCCGGTGCGCGTCGCCCCCGAGCTGGCGCGCGGCTTCTCGAAGCTCATGCAGAAGACTCCGGAGGCGGGGTGGCTGCTGGTCGCCCCGGGAGTCTGGATGCTCCTCCTGCTCGCGGCCGTCATGGCGATCGTCCTGCGGCGCACCGTGCTGGGCGCCTGGACCGTGGCGCTCGGGAGCAGCGAGGCGACCGCGCGGCTGTGCGGCGTCCCGGTCGCCCGGACGCGCGTGGTCCTCTACGCGCTGTGCGGGCTGTTCGCGGGGCTGGCCGGGGCGATGCAGCTCTCGCGCCTCACCGTGGGCGACCCGACCACTGCGGCCGGGCTCGAGCTCGACGTGATCGCGGCGGTGGTGATCGGCGGCGGCAGCCTCGCCGGCGGGGAGGGCTCGGTCGTCGGGTCGCTCGCCGGGGCGTTCCTCATGGCGGCGCTCAAGAACCTCTGCAACCTGCTCGGCGTCCAGAACCACTCGCAGGAGATGCTGGTGGGGGCGATCATCGTCGCGGCGGTGGCGCTCGACCACTGGCGCCACGCGCGCGCCGCGGCCTGACGCGGCGTCCGACCGGCTTCTTTTTCCCGCGTCCCTCCGGGCGGCCCCCGTGCGCCCGCGGCCCGGCCCCCGCCGGGCTTGCGGCCCCCGCCGGCTCGCCGAAAGCAGTCGTGCCGGCCCCGCCCGCTGGCCGATCCTGTCACGCTGGGGACGGATTCGGCGATGCCCACCAAATCGTTCGAGGAACTTCGCGCCACCGGAGCTCTCCCTTCGCCGCCGGGCGTCGGGATGGAGATCCTCCGCATCACGGCGAACGAGGAGTGCGCCGTCGACGAGCTCGCGCGCGTGATCCAGTCGGATGCGGCGCTCACCGGCCGCCTGCTCCAGGTCGCCAACTCGGCGCTCGCGGGCGGGACGCGGCCGTGCACGACGATGAAGGAGGCGACGATGCGGCTGGGGCTGCGCTCCGTCCGCAACGTCGCGCTCGGATTCAGCCTGGTCTCGGCGCACCGCGCGGGCGCCTGCCTGGCGTTCGACTACGGCACGTTCTGGTCGCAGTCGCTGGCGCGCGCGGTGGCGGCGCACGTCCACTCGAACCGGTTCGGGATCGGCGTGCCGGCCGAAGTCTTCATCGCCGCGCTGCTCTCCGACCTCGGCTCGCTCGCGCTCGCGACGGTCTTCCCGCGCGAGTTCGCCGACGTGCTCGCCGCGCCGGAGAGCCGCACCACCAACGGCCGCGCCGCGCTCGAGCAGGAGCGCTTCAGCATCGACCACCGCGAGGTGACGGGGGCGATGCTGCGCGAGTGGAAGCTGCCCGAGGGGTTCTCGCTGGCGGCGCAGTCGGTGGGCGCGATCGAGGCGCCGATCCCCGGCCCCCGGCGCGGCGCCCCGCTCTCGACGCTGGTCTGGATCGCGGAGCGGTTCGCCGCGGCGTTCATCGTGCCGGAGGACAAGCCGCTCGACCTCGAGCGCGTCCAGAAGGCGCTGGCGGCGCTGCCGGGCGGCAACCCCGAGCTGGTCGCGGCGCTGTGGGCCGAGACGGCGGACGGGTGGCGGCGCTGGGGCAACATGCTCGAGATCGTGACGACGGCCGTGCCGCCCTTCGGCAGCGGCTCGCCGGCGCGTGCGAAGCCCGGCTGCGCGCTGCTCCTCTCCACCGCGGCCGCGAGCTCGCCGCCGATCGCCGGCGCGAGGTCGGGCGCACGGAGCCCGCCGCAGGCGCCGATCCCGGCCGCTCCGGCGCGCCCCGCGGCGCCCGGCGCGCCCGCGGTCGCCCGCCCGCCCGCCGCCCCGGCCGGCGAATCGTCGGCGCTGCGCGCGCGCATCCTCGTCGCCGACGACGATCCCTCCTCGCTCAAGCCGCTCTGCGGGCTGCTCGAGCGGGTCGGCCACCAGGTGCTCCACGCGTCGAACGGCCAGGAGGCGCTGCGGCTCGCCATGCAGATGATCCCGCAGATCGTGATCGCCGACCGTCACATGCCGGAGATGGACGGCGTCGAGCTCTGCCGCCGCCTGCGCCAGTTCGAGGCGGGCCGGCGCGTCTACATCATCCTGCTCACGAGCGACGAGTCGGAGGACCGCATCGTCGAGGGCTTCGACGCCGGCGCGGACGACTACGTCGGCAAGCCGTTCCGGCCCAAGATCATGCTGGCGCGCGTCCGCGCCGGCATGCGCGTGGTGCGCATGCAGGACCGCATCGACGCCGACAAGGCCACCATGCAGCGGCAGGTGGCGGAGCTCGGCGTGCTCAACCGCAGGCTCGGCCAGGCCGCGCTCACCGACCCGCTGACCGATCTCCCCAATCGCCGCCATGCGATCGACGCCCTGCGCGAGGGCTGGGAGCGGTCGATCCGCGACGACGAGCCGATCTCGGCCATCATGGTCGACATCGACAAGTTCAAGCGCGTGAACGACACCTTCGGCCACGACGCGGGCGACTCCGTCCTCAAGGAGACGGCGAAGCTGCTGCGCACGCTGATCGAGCCGCCCGCCAGCGTCTGCCGCATCGGCGGCGAGGAGTTCGTCGTGGTGCTGCCGGCGGTCGGTCACGAGGCCGCGATCGCGATCGCCGAGAAGCTGCGTCACGAGGTCGAGGCGCACGAGATCGGGGCCGCGAGCTTCCGCGGCCGCGTGACCGCGAGCCTCGGCGTCGCGACGCGAGACCGCACCGTGCGCGACTCGGAGCATCTGCTGAAGCTCGCCGACGAGGCGCTCTACCGCGCCAAGGAGGGCGGCCGCAACCAGGTGCACTCGGCCGTACGCGAGGGCGCGCCGGTCGAGCCGGTCCGGTAGCGCGAACGACCCCGGCGGCCTCGCGGCTCAGCGGCGCAGGGGGAGGACGAAGCGCGCCTCGACGGGCCCCTCCGCCGCCACCTCGAGGTGCTCGGCGCGGTAGCCGGCCGCGCGCACGCGCAGGAAGCGCCGTCCCGGCCGGAGCGCGACGCGCACGACGCCGTCCTCCCCGGCGTAGACCACGCCCGAGGCGCGTGCCGCGAGGTCGCCGAGCAGCACCGGTGTGCGGGCCAGCGGCTGCGCCGGCCCCTCGCCGGGGAGCGCGTCGCGCCGCAGCTCGAGCGCGACGAGGGGTCCGGCCCCTTCGGCGGCCGCCAGCGAGAGGTCGGATCGCGTCTCGCCCGCCTGCCCGCTCGCCAGTGGAGTCCATTCGATCCCGACGTCGAGCGCGACCGGTTCTCCGGCCGGCGCGTCCGGGACGGCGAGCGTCCCGACCCCGCGTTGCAGCCCCTCGCCGCCGTCGCGGCGTCGGGCGAAGGTCATGAGCTCGAGCGAGGCGCCCGCGGCGAAGCCGTTCTCGACGCCGAGCGCGCGCCACTCGCGCGGACCGCCGCCCGGCACGCGCACGATCGTCGCCCACCCATCGAGCGGGAGCGCCTCGCCCGTCGTGAGGTCGCGCGTCGCCACGACGGCGCGACGGCGCGGTGAAAGCCCGATCGAGAGCTCCCGCGGCTGCGTGCGCAGGTCGAGGCGCCGGACGACGGGCGGAAGGACGCCATCCAGTTCGAGGAGGGCCTCGTCGTGCGGGGGAACGGCGGGCAGCTCGAAGCGGCCGTCTCGGCCGACGGGCGTTTCGACCAGGAAATCGAGCTGCTGCACGATCCCCTCCTCCCCGCGCGCCCGCGCGTGGAGGAAGGCGGTGAGCGGCCGGGCGCCGGCGGCGTCGCCGTCGGGAGGCGTGACCCGCCCGCGCACGACCACGCCGCGCTCGAGCTCGATGCGCACCCCGTCCACGTCGATCGAGCCCTCCGGCGGCGGCGGCGCCTCGACGCGTCGCGCGACGTAGCCGGGGGCGCGCGCCGCCAGCACCGGCCCGGCGCCCGACCGGGCGACGCCCGGCTCGATCCCGGCGACGTGGAAGCGCCCGTCGCCGTCGCTCGCCGCATACCAGTCGTTCCACTCCTCCTGCCACCAGACGGCGGCGACCTCGGCCCCCGCGATCGGGAAGCCTCCCGCCGCGTCGACCACGACGCCGCGGATGCGCCCTCCTTCGTCCACCGCGAGCGTCAGCTCGACCCGCCCCTCCTCGTCGAGCCGCCGGTCGCCGAGCGCGATCTCCGTCTCGAGGAAGAGCGGGGCGGCGTGGAAGCCGTCGACGCGGGGGGTGACGCGGGCACGGCGCAGGACGGCGGGCCGCGGGAGCGCGGCCACGAAGAGTCCGCCGCCGGTCGGCGGGCAATCGACGTAATCCTGGCGCTCCAGCCGCTGCGCCTCGTCGAGCGCCTCCCACCCGCCCCCGCCGTCCGACGAGCCGACGATCGGCGCGAAGCAGAGCTGCACCGCCGCGTCGGTCACGGGCGAGCCGTCGGAAGGGCGGACCACGCGGACGACGACGAGGACGGCCGGCTCCGCCGTCCCGCGCGTCGGGCGGCGGGCCTCCGCCTCCTCCGCGCGCGAGACGGCGACCGGACCGGCGTCCCCTCCCGCGCCGGCGCGCCGCGCCTCTGCGGGCGCCGGCGCCTCGACGTCCGTGCGCCGATCGCCGGCGGGCGCGGCGCGGCGCCGCTCGCCGTCGCGCATCAGCAGCACGGCGGCGAGAGCGACGGCGGCGGCCGCGAGCAGGGCGCGGCGCACGGCTTCCCTCCGTTCACGCCGCGTGCGCGGCGGCGACGCCCGCTCCCGCCGGCACCGGGTGGCCGAGCGCGCGCAGCGACTCCTCGAACGCCGCGAGGAAGGCGGTGACCGCCGCTCGCGTGGCGTTGCGACCCATCAGCCCGACGCGCACGATCCTCCCCTTGAGCTCGCCGAGCCCGGCGCCGATCTCGATGGCGTGGGTGAGCAGGAGGCGCTTGCGCAGCGCGGCCTCGTCGAGCCCGTCGGGGATGCGGATCGCGTTGAGCATCGGCAGCCGCGCCCGCTCGGGCGGCAGGAGGTCGAAGCCCATCGCCTCCAGGCCGGCGGAAAGCGCGCGGTGGGCGGCGAGGTGGCGCTCCCAGCGCCGCTCGAGCCCCTCCTCGAGGATGAGCCGCAGCGCCTCCTCGAGGGCGAAGAAGGCCTGGATCGGCGCGGTGTGGTGGTAGCTGCGCTCGCGCCCCCAGTACTTCTCGAGCCCGAGCAGGTCGAAGTAGATCGACCCGACCGGCCGGCGGCGCGCCGCGATCCTGGCCAGCGCGCGCGGCCCGAACGTGACGGGCGCGAGGCCGCACGGCGCACCGAGGCATTTCTGCGATCCGGAGAAGGCGGCGTCGACGCCGAGCCGGTCGATCTCGACCGGCAGTCCGCCGAGGGACGTCACGCAGTCCATCAGCACCAGTGCGCCGTGCTTGCGCCCGACCTCCGCCAGCGCCGCGGCGTCGTTGCGCACGCCCGTCGACGTCTCCGCGTGCACGAAGTAGACGAGCGCGGTGCGCGCCGCGGCCGCCGCCTTCGCGACCTCCGCGGGGTCGATCGGCTCGCCCCACGCGCCCTTCACCTCGACGACCTCCGCGCCCAGCCGGCGCGCCAGCTCGGCGCCGCGCCCGCCGAAGAATCCGTTCACGGCCGCGACGACGCGGTCGCCCGGCTCGCATAGGTTGGCGAGCAGGAGCTCCATCCCCGACGTGCCGGTGCCGCTCACCGCGAGCGTGTGGGGGTTGGCGGTGCGGAACAGCTGCTGCAGCCGCTCGCGGATGCGCTCCATCGTCGCCAGGAAGTCGGGGTCGAGATGGCCCAGCGTCGGCCGCAGCTGCGCCAGCATCACCTCGGGCGGGACGTTGCTCGGGCCGGGGCCGAGCAGGAGGCGTTCGATCATGGGAGGCATGGGCGCGGCTCCGCGGGGGCCCGCGACGGCGGGAGCGACGGGCGCGCGAGTGTAGCCGCCGATCAGGCGCTGCGCCGGCGCGACTCGAGGACGAGCGCCGCGCCGAAGCAGACCGCCGCCGCGCCCGCGAGCACGGCGCAGTCGCGCGCGTAGTCCGCCACGCCGGCGATCACCTGCGCCGGCTCGTAGTAGCCGAAGGGAGTGAGCCACTTGAGCAGCGCCGCGGCCGGCCAACCGGTGCCGGTGATCTCGGCGAAGAGCGACCACAGCACGATCGCGGCCAGCCAGCGCGCGGCGGTCGCCCCGTCCTCCGCGAGCACCGAGAGGAGCTGCGCGAGCCCCGAGAAGAAGAGTCCGAGCAGGACCGCCTCGAACGAGACGCGGGCGTAGGCGTCGAACGGGATCTCCGCGGTCGCGCCGGTGATGCTCGCGCCGATCCACGCCCCCGCGAGCGGCGCCAGCCCGAGCAGCAGCGCGAAGGGCAGCGTGAAGAGCGAGGTGGTGACGACGAGCTGGCGGCGCTCCAGCCCCGTCGCGAGCAGCAGGTCGAGCGTCCCGCGGCCGCGCGCGCCGGCCGGCAGCGCCAGCGTCGGAAGCGCGACGGAGAGGATCAGCGCCAGCATCGTGACCGGGTGGGCGAACGGGATCTGGAAGAAGAACGCGGCCGAGTCGGGCGCCAGCAGGTCGCTGCGCAGCAGCGACTGCACGAACTTCACCAGTCCGCCCATCGCCTTGACCTGGAGGCGGTATTCCGGCCAGACGATTCCCATCACCGCCCCGATCAGGACCGGGAGGATCGCGCAGAGCGCGGAGGCGAGCGCGTGGCGCCGCCAGAGGTGCCGCCACAGCGCGCGATTCACGCCGGCGGGCGCGCGCCGGCGGCCGGCGCGGCCTCTCGCACGATCCTCCGGAAGATCGCGTCGAGCCCGAGCGGGCGGATCTCGACGTCCTGCAGCACGCCGTCGGCGCGCGCCGCCAGCCGCGCCAGCAGCCGGGCCGGCTCCTCGTCGCTCTCGAACGACTCGCGGCGCCCGTCGCGCCAGCTCAGGGTGACCATGCGCGTGCCGCCGAGCCGGAGCGCGTCGATGCGCTCCGCCGGGTGCAGGCGCCCGCGATGGATGATCGCCACGCGATCGGCGACGCGGCCCACCTCGTCCAGCACGTGGCTCGACAGGAAGACGGTCTGGCCGCGCTCGCGGCTGGCGCGCACCAGCGCGAGGAACGAGTCGCGCACCAGCGGGTCGAGGCCGGTGGTCGGCTCGTCGAGGATCAGGAGCTCGGGCTCGTGCTGGAACGCCAGCGCGATCCCGAGCATCTGCCGCATCCCGGTCGAGTAGCCCTTCACGCGCCGCGACAGCGCGTGGCGCGGGAAGCCGACGCGGTCGAGCGTCTCGTCGCGCCGCACCGGCGGTCGCTCGGCCAGGCGCGAGAAGAGCTCGAGCGTCGCCTCCCCCGAGAGCGACCCGAAGAGCGCGAGGTCGCCGGGCAGGTAGCCGATCCGCCGGCGCAGGGCGCCGCCGCCCCGGCGCACCGGCGTCCCCAGCACGCGCGCCTCGCCGCGGTCGGGCCGCAGCAGGTCGAGGAGCATGCGCAGGGTCGTGGTCTTGCCGGCGCCGTTGGGGCCGAGGAAGCCGAAGACCTCGCCGCGCGCGACCGAGAGGTCGAGATCGAACACTCCCGCGCCGCCGCCGTAGGCGATCGTGAGCGCGCGCGTCTCGATGGCGGGTTCCAAGTCGCGGTCCGTGTCCCGGGAGTCCGCGGGGGCGCGCTCCTTCTACAATCGCCGGCCGCATGGTGCGCATCGAGGAACTCTTCGCCCGCGGCGAGCCGGTCATCAGCTTCGAGTTCTTCCCGCCGCGCACGGCCGAGGCCGAGCGGCAGCTCGTCGACGCGATCGCGAAGCTGCGCCCGCTCGCGCCGGCGTTCGTGTCGGTCACCTACGGCGCGGGAGGGAGCACGCGCGAGAAGACGGTCGAGCTGGTCGGGCGGATCCGGCGCGAGTGGGGCCTGCTGCCGATGGCGCACCTCACCTGCGTCGGCTCGACGCGCGCGGAGATCGCCTCCGTGCTCGACCGGCTCGCCGACCACGGCATCGAGAACGTGCTGGCGCTGCGCGGCGATCCGCCGAAGGGCGCCGCCGGATTCGTCGCGACCGACGGCGGCTTCCGCTTCGCGAGCGAGCTCGCCGCCTTCGTGCGCAGCGACGGCCGCTTCTCGATCGGCGGCGCCTGCTACCCGGAGGGGCACGTCGAGTGCCGCGATCCCGAGACCGGCATGGCGCACCTCAAGGCCAAGGTCGAGGCGGGCGCGCGCTTCCTGATCACGCAGCTCTTCTTCGAGCCGAGAGCCTACTTCGACTTCGCGGCGCGGGCGCGGCACGCCGGCATCACCGTCCCGATCGTCCCGGGGATCATGCCGGTCACCAACGTCGACCAGCTCGAGCGCTTCACCTCGATGTGCGGCGCCTCGATCCCGCACGACCTGCGCGAGCGGCTCGACCGCGTGCGCGACGACCCGCAGGTCGTGCTCAACGTCGGCATCGACCACGCCACCGCCCAGTGCGCCGAGCTCCTGCGCGGCGGCGCGCCGGGGATCCACTTCTACACCCTCAACCGCTCGCCCTCGGCGCGCGCGGTCTTCGAGAACCTGCGCCACCGCGGATTCCTCGGCAAGGCCCGCGCCTGACCGGCCCGCCGGCGCGCCCGCGCGTCAGGCTCGGGCGCGCCGGAGCGGCGCCGCCAGGAACGTGAGCCGCGGCGCGCCCCGCGGGGAGTCGAGCTCGACCAGGAGCAGCGGACCGGCGGCGGGGCCGCCGCCGCGCAGCGCGTCGGCGCGCCGCGGCCCGACCAGCTCCACTTTTCCGTCCCGCACGAGCGCGCAGGTGCCCGGCGGCGAAGCGGGGAGCCGTCGCCGCGCCCGCCGGAATTGCGCCAGCGCCGCCCTCAGCTCCTCGAGCAGGGTGGGCGTCGGCGGGGTTGGAACGAGGCGCTGGGTCCTGGCCATCGGCTCGAGGGGGTCGGAGGGGAAAGTCGCCGAGTGGGGAATAGCCGCGATCGGGACGCCCGCGCTGCGGGATCGAGCCCGGTCGAGCGCGGCTTCCCGGCCGATCCGGCGGCGGCGGCGCCACGCCGCCCCGTCCTCCCTCCGGCGGAACGGCCGTTGCGCCCGCCGGTCGTTGACGGATCGGACCGGGTCGGCATCGTGACGTCGCCCGACCTGCTGGAGTTCATCCAATGCGGGCGCCCCCTCGGTTCCGCCCCCCGGGAGGCGGGAGGTGCCCCGACTGCCCCGAGGAGCCAGTCGATGAAGGCTGGAACGAAGACCGCGAAAGCGTCGCCGGCGCGCCGGCCGGTCGCGAAGCGCGCGAAGACCGGCGCCGCGAAGCGGGCGCCGGCTCGCCCGCCGGTGCCGGAGAGCCGCTCGAGCCGGCGGCACGTGCGCGACCTCATGACCCGCGAGCTCGTCTGCGCGTCGACCGGCGACAGCCTGCGCGACGTGGCCCGCCAGCTCGACGAGTACGAGATCTCGGGCCTGCCGGTCGTGGACGACCAGGACCGGCTGGTCGGGGTGATCTCGCGCACCGACCTGCTGCGCCGCCTGCTCGAGGGGCCGGCCGAAGCGCGCCGCGACGAGGCGTGGCTCGACCTGCTGACCGCCGGCTCGGCGCGCAGCATCGACGTCGACGCCGCCCGTCTCGGCACCGTCGACGACCTGATGTCGATCGACCCGGTGACGGCGAAGGCGGACGAGAACCTCGCCACCGTCGCGCGGCGGATGGCCGACGAGCGGGTCCACCGCGTCGTGGTGATCGACGACCAACGCCACCCCATCGGAATCGTGACGACGCTCGACCTGCTGCACGTCTTTCCGCGCTGAGGGGGCGGTCCGCTCCGGACCTCGCGCATCCGACGACGCGCCGCCGCGCGCCGCACCCTTGCGCGGAGAGTCGGGAGAGACCTGGAGCCGCGGATGGCCGAGGAGCGGGACGACCTGCATCGCGCGCTCGAGTCGCCCGACTGCTACCCGCCGCCTTCCGGCGCGGTGAGCGTGGTCGAGACCCACCTCTCGCGCCTCTACTTCGTCGGCCCGCGCGTCTACAAGGTGAAGAAGGCGGTCGACCTCGGCTTCGTCGACTTCTCGACGCTGGCGCGGCGCAGGCACGCCTGCGACGAGGAGGTCCGGCTGAACCGGCGCCTCGCGCCCGACAGCTACGTCGGCGTGGTCGCGATCGTGCGCGACGGGCGCGGGCGCGTGCGCGTGGGGGCGGCGGGCGAGGCGATCGAGCACGCCGTCGAGATGGAGCGGCTTCCCGCCGCCCAGATGCTCGACGCGAAGCTCGAGCGCGGCGAGATCGACTCGGAGTGCGTCGAGCGCATCGTCGAGCGGCTCGCGGAGTTCCACGACGGCGCGGAGCGCGGACCCGACGTCGACCGCTTCGCGGCGCCCGACGCGATCGCGCGGCGCGTGCTCGGGAACCTCGACGAGGCGCGCGCCGTCGCGCGCCGGTTCGACGCGGCGTGCGGGGCGCCCGGCGGGAGCTTCCCGGACCGGGTGGCGGGTTTCCTGCGCGGCGGGTTCGAGCGCTTTCTCGACGAGCAGCGGCCTCGCTTCGAGCAGCGCGTGCGCGAGGGCCGGATCCGCGAGGGGCACGGCGACCTGCACGCCGGCAACCTGTGCGTGCTCCCCGACCGGATCGTCGCCTTCGACTGCATCGAGTTCTCGCGCGAGCTGCGCTGCCTCGACGTGGCGGCCGACCTCGCCTTCCTGCTGATGGACCTCGACCGGCTGCAGTTCCGCGCCTTCGCGCGCGACCTCGCCCGCCGCTACGCGCAGCGCACGGGCGACGCGGGGCTCGAGGCGATGCTCGCCTTCTACAAGGCCCACCTCGCCTGCGTGCGCGGGAAGGTCGCGGCGCTGCGCGGACTCGGGAGCGGCGACGCCGCGGTGCGCGAGCGGTCGCGCCGCGACGCGCAGCGCCACTTCGCGCTGGCGGCGGGCTGCGCGCTGCCGCCGTTCCTGGCGGCCACCTGCGGCCTGCCGGGCTCGGGGAAGAGCTTCGTCTCGCGGCCGCTCGCCCTCGCGCTCGACGCCCGCCACTACCAGAGCGACTTCGAGCGCAAGCGGATCGCGCGCATGCCGCCCACCGCGCCCACGCCGGCGCACCGGCGGACGGCGATCTACTCGCGGGAGATGACCGGCCGCACCTACGCGCGGCTGTTCGGCGCCGCCGGCCAGGAGCTTCAGCGCGGGCACGGGGTGATCCTCGACGCGACGTTCACGCGCGCCAGCCAGCGCGCGCGCGCGGCGGCGCTGGCGCGGGAGCTCGCGGCGCCGTTCGTGCTGCTGCACTGCCGGATCGACGAGGCCGAGACGCGCCGCCGCCTGGCCGCGCGGGCGGGCGAGCGCGGCCAGTTCTCCGACGCCGACGCCGCCGTCTACGAGCGGGTGCGCGCGCGCTTCGAGCCGCCCGACGAGGTGCCTCCGGAGCTGCGGATCGACCTCGGCGCCGACGTCGTGCCCGAGGAGCTCGTCCTGGAGCTGCTCGATCGCGTGCTCGGGCAGCTGGAGGCGGCCGGCCGCTTGCCGGCGACCTTCCCGGTCGCATGATCGGGCGCCGGCCCGCTCCGGCCGGGCGCGGCGGGCGCGGATCGCGGGAGCGACGGTCGATGCGAGCGTGGCGGGTCGAACGACAGGCGCCGGTCGAGACGCATCCATTGTCGCTGGTCGAGATCGAGCCGCCGCGCCCCGCCGCCGACGAGCTGCTCGTGCGCGTGCGCGCGTGCGCCGTCTGCCGCACCGACCTGCACGTGGTGGAAGGCGACCTCGCGCTGCGCCGCTCGCCGACGATCCCCGGCCACCAGGTGGTGGGCGACGTGGTGGACTGCGGCGCGAAGGTCCGGGAGCGGGTCGCCGGCGGCCGCATCGGCGAGCGCGTCGGCGTCGCCTGGCTGCACCGCACCTGCGGGCGCTGCCGCTTCTGCGCCGGCGGCCGCGAGAACCTGTGCGAGGCGGCGCAGTTCACCGGCTGGACGGCGCCGGGAGGGTTCGCGGAGTTCGTGACGGTGCCCGACGCGTTCGCCCATCCGCTGCCGGCCGATCTCCCCGCCGAGGAGACGGCGCCGCTCCTGTGCGCCGGGATCATCGGCTACCGGGCGCTGCGGATCGCGGGGCTGCTCGACCACGCCGCCGGCCGCGAGCCGTTCCGGCTCGGCCTGTGGGGATTCGGCGCGGCGGGCCATCTCGCGCTGCAGGTCGCACGCGCGCGCGGCGCCGAGGTGTTCGTCTGCACGCGCGATCGCGAGCGCCACCAGGCGCTGGCGCGCGAGCTCGGCGCCGCCTGGGTCGGCGGCGCCGAAGATCTCCCGCCCGCGAAGCTCGACGCCGCCGTGATCTTCGCCCCCGCCGGCGAGCTCGTCCCCGCCGCCCTGCGCGCGCTCGACAAGGGCGGCCGCCTCGTCCTCGGCGGCATCCACATGAGCGACACGCCGCCGCTCCCCTACGAGCTCCTCTACCACGAGCGCTCGATCCACACCGTCGCCCACAACACGCGCGAGGACGCCCGCGCCTTCCTCGCCGAGGCCGCGCGCGCCGGCGTCACCGCCCACCG
>Ga0187893_10006784_pt1 | contig 19273 bp, 14 predicted proteins | sample MA1701074metaG_FD_139574 | JGI IMG/M metagenome (GOLD analysis project Ga0187893, IMG submission 139574) | White microbial mat communities from a basaltic lava cave in the Kipuka Kanohina Cave System on the Island of Hawaii, USA - MA170107-4 metaG ... | reverse complement strand
TCGGACTCGTCGATCGGGTCGTTCCCGAGCCCGTGGGCGGCGCCCACTCCGGCTATCGGCAGGCGGCCCAGATTCTGAACAAGTACCTGGTGGAGGCCCTCGAGCGCACGGAACGGCTGACGGGAGACGAGCGCGTCGAAGCCCGCTACCAGAAGTTCCGCCGGATGGGAGATCTCGGCCTTTCGACGATTGAAGGCTCATGACCTTCGGGCAAGTCCGCTTCATCAAGCGGATGCTTCTCCTGCTGTTCGTCGGCGTCGGAATCTACGTCGGACGCCACCTCTGGGACGGACTGCGGTCGAGGGAGTCCCCGACGCGGGAGATCGAGGAGCCCGGAACACCCGTTTCGCGCGAAGTCGCGATCGAGCAGCTCGACTCGGAAGGCCGAACGGCCTGGACTCTGAAGGCGGCGGAGAGCATCGGCCGCACCGAGTCCTCCCAGCAGTTCCGCGACGTCGAGATTCGCTTCGATGCCGGCGAGGAGAAGATCCCGGTGGTCGTCACCGCGGACCACTGCGAGATCGAGAAGGAGAGCTCCGTCTACCTCTCGGGCAACGTCGTCGTTCGCGACGAAACAACCCTCCGCCTCGAGGCGGCAACACTCCACTTCGAACGCTATCCCGACCGCGCCTGGAGCACCGAGCCCGTGCGTTATTTCCGAAAGGGACTCTCGGGGACTGCCGGGAGCATGCGTTACACCCTCCTCGATGGCGCGCTCGAGCTCGAGGGAGGAGTCGACGTGACGTTCTCGAAAGACGGCGACGCCCCGCTTCGCGTCCAGAGCGAGCGCGCCTCCATGAGGCGCCGCCGGCACTTCGTCCAGTTCATCGACGGGGTCGAGGCGCGCCAGAGGAACCGTGCCCTCGACTGCAACGACCTCCAGGTGTATCTCGACGAAGAGAACGAGAACGTCGAGCGCATGGAGGCTTTCGAAAGCGTTGATCTCCGGATGGAGGTCGCGGAGGCCGACGTCTCGGAGTCGGCTTCGGCGGGCCTCACCTCGGAAGCGGGATCGAAAAGGCTCCTCACCGAGAAGCTCGAGGCGTTCTTCCGCCCGGGCGGTGACCTCCTCGAGCGCGTGCGCGCGCTCGAGGGCGGGAAGCTCGTCATGAGGCTCCCCGAATCCGCCCGCGAGGGCTACCACAAGGATCTCGAAGGCTACACTCTCGTCTTCGAGTTCGACGAGCAAGGCAAGCTCGACGTCCTCCGCGGCCGAGGCGGCGTCACCCTCGTGCTCACGCCGGTCGCCGCCGAAACGGAGCCGAAGAAGATCGTGAACGCACGCCAGCTCGAGGCCTATTTCGACCCCGTCTCCGGAGATCTGCGAGAGGCCATCTGCGAAAAGGCGGTGACGTTCGAGCAGGGAGAGGTGAGAGCTTCGGCGGAGAAGGGGACGTTCCGCAATCTCGAATCGAGGCTCGTGCTCGAAGAGCAACCGCGTCTCTGGGACGAGAGAGCGAGCCTCGAAGCCCGCGTCATCGAGATCGACGTCGTCTCCGGGGACGTGGAAGGCAAGGGGAGCGTCCGCTCCACGTCGAAGGAGTCCTCGGGTCCCGCGGGTCTTTTTCCCTCGAAGAGCGATGAGCCCGTCTACTTCGTCTCCGAGCGGCTGCGCTACGACCGCGCGGCCGATACCGCGGTCTACGCCGGCGAGGCGCGGGCCGTCCAGGGGGAGAACCGGATCGAGGCGAACCGCATCCGGCTCGTCCAGGGGGCGGGCGAGCTCACGGCGGAGAAGAAGGTGAGGACCACCTTCCTGCAGAAACCCAAAGAGGGATACCCGGAGCTCACCGTCACCGACGCGGAAAGCTTCGTCTATCGCTCGAAGGAGGAGATCCTTCGCTACGAGGGCGGCGTTGCGATGAGGTCGAAGGAGATGACTCTCTCGGGCAAGAAGGTCGACGTGGTGCTCGGGCCGGACCGGGAGATTCGGGAGATTCAGGCCGAGGGGGACGTCACCATCGATACCGCCGAGGGCAGGGCTTCCGGCGACTATGCAAAATACTTGCCGGAACAGGAAAGCATGACCGTAAGCGGGCTGAGCGCCCGCCTGGAGAATGCCGGTAAACTCACGGAAGGCAAGCAGTTGACATTCTTTTTGGGCGATGATAGGATTTTGGTGGACGGTCGGGAGCAAACCCGTACCAAGACCATTTATTCATCAAAACCTCGCCCGTAATGCAGGTTCTCCGGGGCCGGTCGCTCGCAAAGTCCTTTCGCAAGAAACGGGTCGTGGACGACGTCAGCCTCGAAGTCCGCCAGGGTGAGGTGGTGGGCCTCCTCGGGCCCAACGGCGCGGGCAAGACAACGACGTTTCACATGGTCGTGGGCCTGACCCGGCCCGACTCGGGGAGCGTTTTCTTGAACGACGAGGAGATCACGGGGCTTCCGATGTACCTCAGGGCCCGGAGCGGGATCAGCTACCTCCCTCAGGAGCCGTCCATCTTCCGCAAGCTCACGGTGGAGGAGAACGCGCTCGCCATCCTCGAGACGCTTCCCTTGAGACGCGAGGAGAAACAGAAGCGGCTGGGGCAGGTTCTGCAGGAGCTGGGGCTCGCGGACAAGGCCCGTTCCCGCGGATACACGCTTTCGGGCGGCGAGCGCAGGCGCGCCGAGATCACCCGCGCCCTCGTCACCTCCCCCTCGTTCATGCTCCTCGACGAGCCGTTCGCCGGTATCGACCCCATCGCCGTCGGGGATATCCAGAAGATAGTCCAGCACTTGAAGGCGCGCGGAATCGGGATTCTCGTCACCGACCACAGCGTGCGAGAAACTCTGAAGATCACGGACCGAGCCTATATAATGAACAATGGAAAGATTCTCTGCGCCGGAACTCCCTCCGAGCTCGCGGAGAACGAAGACGTCCGAAGGGTCTACTTCGGCGAAGACTTCCGGTTGGACTGAGGCCAAGGCAACTTGCAGCAAAAGCTGACCCTCCAAGCGAAGCTCCAGCAGAAGCTCATCCTGACACCTTCGCTCCAGCAGGCGATCAAGCTCCTACCCATGTCCCAGCTCGAGCTCGCGGACATGATCCAGCAGGAGATTACCGAGAACCCGCTCCTCGAGGAGGAGCTGGAGCGGCCTCCGTCCGAGACCCAGGAGGCCGAGGCCGAGGAAGCCGCTCCCGCGGGGACGGCCGCCGCCGAGACCGAAGGCAAGACGCAGGCGGAGCCCAAGAGCCAGGATTCGATGAACGAGATCGACTACGAGTCGTTCTTCAGCGATTACCTCGACGAGGGCTACCGGCCGAGGACCAGCTACGAGATTCCCGAGCTTCCGCCGATCGAGAACACGCTCTCCACGACCGCATCCCTCGCCGACCACCTCGAGTGGCAGCTCCATATGACGCCCGCGGACGAAAAGACGGTTGAAATCGGCGAAGCCATCATCGGCAACATCGACGAGCAGGGTTACCTCCAGGCGTCCGTCGACGAGATCTGCGCCATGGGGGACTACGACCGCGAAAGCGTCGAGCGCGCTCTCGCCATCGTCCAGGCGTTCGATCCGATTGGCGTCGCCGCCCGCGACATGCGCGAGTGCCTGCTCATCCAGATCCGCCACCTCGATCTCGGCGGGACGCCCGTGGAGACCATGGTGACCGACCACCTCGATCTCCTCCAGAACCACCGCTTCAACGACATCGCCAAAGCCATGAAGCTTCCCATGGAGGAGGTCATCCAGCACTGCGAGATCATCCGGCGCCTCGATCCTCAGCCCGGCTCCAAGTTCAATACGGAGAAGAGCCATTACGTCACCCCGGACGTCTATGTGGTCAAAGTGGACGGTAAGTACGAGGTGGTCCTGAACGAAGATCGCCTTCCTCAGCTCCGCATCAGCTCGGTCTACCGCCGGATGCTCGAGAACAAGTCCGAGGACAACGCGGCCACGCGGGACTACGTCAAGGAGAAGCTCCGGAGCGCCCTCTGGCTCATCAAGTCCGTGGACCAGCGCCAGAAGACGATCTACAAAGTCGCGACCAGCATCGTCCGCCAGCAGCAGGAGTTCCTCGACAACGGCGTCGAGCACCTGAGGCCCATGGTCCTGCGCGACGTCGCTCTCGACATCTCGATGCACGAGTCGACGGTCTCGAGAGTGGTCAGCAACAAGTACATGCACACGCCCCAGGGTGTCTTCGAGATGAGGTACTTCTTCCACAGCGGCATCGCGAGCGTGGGGGGCGACCACGTGTCCTCGGTCACCATCAAACAGCGCATCAAGAAGATCGTCGAGGAGGAGAACCCCAAGCGGCCGCTGTCCGACTCCAAGATCGTGAAGATCCTCGAGGATGAAGGCCTGGTGCTCGCGCGGCGCACCATCGCGAAGTACCGCGAAGAGCTGCGCATCCCGCCTTCCAACCAGAGGAAGAACCTGTACAGCAGCCCCTTCGCCTCGTGACCGAAAGCGGCTTCTTTGAGGGTTTGCCATTGAAAATCCAGATCACCGGAAGGCACATCGACGTCCCCGACTCCCTGAAGTCCTTCGTGCACGCGCGGCTCCCGAAGCTCGAGAGGTACATCGACGGCATCACCGACATCCACGTCACGCTCTGGTCGGAGAGATACCGGCACATCGCCGAGCTGAACGTGCACAGCCGCGGGAAGCTCTATCTCTCCGCGAAGGAGGCAACCGACGATCTCAAGACCTCCGTCCAGCAGGTGCTCGAGAAGATCGTCGGGCAGGCGAAGAAGAAGCAGGAGAAGCGGATCGACCGCAAGCGGAGGGCGGTGAAAGCCGGGGAAGCGGCGGGAACGTTCGCCCTCATCGCCGCGACCGACGGCTCCGGGCCCTCGGCGCCGCCCCGGGTCATCGAAAGCCGTCGTTTTCTCATCAAGCCCATGAGCGTCGAAGAGGCCGTCCTCGCCATCGAAGAGCAGGGGAGCGAGTTCCTCGTGTTCCGGAACGCGGGGAACGACCGCACGAACGTTCTCTACCGTCGTCCCGACGGGAACTTCGGCCTCATCGATCCCGAACGATAGCCATGCCCGAGCGCAGGGGGGCGCGGTTCATCTTCATCACCGGACTCTCGGGCTCGGGAAAGACGCTGGCGATGAAAGCCCTCGAAGACGCGGGCTTCTTCTGCGTCGATAACCTTCCCGCGAAGCTCATCCTCGCTTTCGCGGAACTGACCGCCCAGGGAGGGGAGAACATCGATCGGGTGGCCATCGCCGCGGATATCCGGGAGCGGAGTTTCCTCAAGGATTTCCCGGACGCCCACCGGCGGCTCGAGGAGCGGGGCTTTCCGACGACGCTCATCTTTCTCGAGGCCAGGAACGAGATCCTCGTGCGCCGGTTCAGTGAGAGCCGCCGCCCGCACCCGCTCCAGGAAAGGGAAGGCTCCCTCGCGGAAGCGGTCAAGGCCGAGGAGCGCGACCTCGCTCCCATCCGTCAGCTCGCCGACAAGGTCATCGACACTTCGAACCTGACCGTCCACGAGCTCCGGCGCTATGTGATGGAGCAAGTGGTCGAGGACCGCCCGCTCTCGGGGCCCTCGGTGAACATCGTCTCCTTCGGATACAAATTCGGTGTTCCCCCGGGGGCGGACCTGATGTTCGACGTGCGGTTTCTCCCGAATCCCTATTTCGAGAACGAGCTGCGTGAGAAGGATGGAAACCACCCTGCGGTCGAAAGCTTCCTCCTCGAGAAGCCCGCGACGCGCGAGCTCCTGGATCGACTGGACGGCTTCCTTTCCTATCTCCTGCCTCACTACGCCCAGGAGGGGAAGGCCAACCTGACGATTGCCATCGGCTGCACGGGAGGCAAGCACCGGTCGGTCGTGATCGCGAACCAGCTCGGCGAACGCCTCCGCGCGGCGAAGCACCGCGTGAAGGTGAGCCACCGAGACAACGAGAATGACTAACGTCCAAGCAGCGGGGCCCGAAGGGCCCCATCCTCGCCGAGCGGAGCCATCAGCTGTCGCGCAGCGCGAAGCGCGGAGCGACGTGCCGCGGGGGTGGGGCCCCGCGGCAGAGACGATGGACGAGGCGAGCGCGCGAGGCGAAGAGCCGAGCGCGCACTGATGATGATCGGCATCGTCGTCGTTACCCATGGCCAGCTTGCGCGGGAGCTCGTCGCCGCCGCGGAGATGATCATCGGGGAGATCCCGAACGTCACCGCGGTCTCGATCGGCTGGCAGGAGAGCCCCGAGGAAGCGGAGCGCGAGATCGAGGCGGCGATCGCCCGTGTGGAGTCGGGCATGGGCACGGTGGTGTTGACCGACATGTTCGGAGGCACTCCCACGAACTTGAGCCTCGCGTTCCTGGAGAAGGGACGCGTGGAGGTGGTGACAGGCGTCAACCTTCCCATGCTGATCCGGCTCGCGAGCCTGCGCGAGGAGGAAGTGGGCGACCTCCACGCCGTCGCCGCTCAGGCCACACGCGAAGGCAAGGAGAACGTCTACCTCGCGAGCGATCTCCTCGCGGGCAAGGAGAGGGGCACCAAGGAGAAGACGGTTGGCTGAGAAGCGAGTCCAGATCGTGAACGTCCTCGGCCTTCACGCCCGGGCCGCCGCACGCTTCGTCCGCGCCGCCGCTCAATTCCGCTCCCGGGTGACGATCACCAAGGACGGCACCACCACCGACGGCAAGAGTATCCTTGGAATCCTGTTTCTCGCCGCCACCACCGGAACCGAGATCGTCATCTCCGCCTCCGGCGACGACGAGAACGAGGCCGTCGATGCGCTCTCCACTCTGGTCTCTGGCGGCTTCGGAGAAGAGATTGACGACGAAAGCGGGAGGACACCGTGAGCGTACCCGCACAATCCTCACCGGCATCGCAGGCGGCCGGACGGGCCACCCCGCGTCCGCTCGTGCTCCACGGAATCGGAGTCGCTCCGGGAATCGTCATCGCCCGGGCGCTCGTCTTTCAGCACCAGGAAACGCCGATCTTCCGGGTGCCCCTCCTTCGCACCGAGGTCGCGGAAGAAGTCGCGCGGTTCGAGGCCGCCAAGGAAGTGACCAAGCAGCAGCTCCAGGAGGTCCGCGCGCGAACGGTTTCCGTCCTCGGCGAGGACCACGGATACATCTTCGACGCCCACAGTCTGATGCTCGACGACCCTCTGGTCGCAGGAAGGATCGAGGAGGTAATTCTCAAAGAGCGGGTGAACGCCGAGTGGGCGGCGCAGGTCATTCTCGACGAGCTCTCCTCCGTCTTCGACGATCTCGAGGACGATTACTTCCGCGCCCGGCGAAGCGACATTCATGACGTCATCGCACGGCTGGTACGGAACCTCGCGGGAGCGCCCCACCGAAGCCTGGAGAAGACCGAGCGCAAGTACATCCTCCTTTCGGATAACGTCCGCCCCTCGGACACCGCGCATCTCGACTGGGACCACATGGCCGGGCTCGCCATGGAGGCGGGGAGCCGGACGTACCACACCGCCATCATCGCGCGCTCGCTCGGCATCCCCTGCGTCGTCGGGGTTCGCGATCTGCTGGCGAAAGTGGACCACGGAGCGCCCTTGATCCTGGACGGCGGAGAGGGAATCGTGGTCGTGAACCCCGACCGCACGACCCTCCGCGACTACCGGGCCCGACGGGGACGACTGAAGCTCGTCCGGCAGAAGCTCGAGCATCTCCGGGATCTACCCGCGGAGACAAAAGACGGCCATCGCATCGTGCTCCAGGCGAACGTCGAGTTTCCCGAGGAGTGCGCGACCGCACAGCTCGAGGGGGCGCAGGGAATCGGCCTCTTCCGCTCCGAGTGGTTTCTGACCAGAAATCGGGGCCGGTTCCCGAGCGAGGAAGAACAGTATCGCATCTATCGAAGCATGGCCGAGCAGATGAAGCCCTGGTCGGTCATCGTGCGCGCATTCGACCTTTCGGTCGAGCAGTTGAACGAAGACGTGGGAAGGGAGGAAGCGAATCCGGCCCTCGGTCTAAGGGCCATTCGCCTGCTCCTGAAGCGCCGGGATCTCTTCAAGGAACAGCTCCGGGCGCTCCTGCGGGCGCGGGCCCATGGCAACGTCAAGGTGATGTTTCCCATGGTGAGCGGCGTCTCCGAACTGCGGCAGTCGCTCGCGGTCGTCGAGGAAGCCAAAGAAGAGCTTCGCAGGGAGGGAGTCGACTGCGGCCCCGATCTTCCCTGCGGCGTCACCCTCGAAGTGCCCTCGGCGGCCGCCACCGCGGATCTCCTCGCGCGCGAGGCCGCGTTCTTCAGCATCGGGACGAACGATCTCATCCAGTACCTCATCGGCGTCGACCGCGGAAACGACCGGGTCTCTTACTTGTACGAGCCCCTGCACCCGGCGATCCTGCGCACGCTCCGGTTCGTCATCGAATCCGCCCACGCGGCCGGCATCAAAGTGGGGATGTGCGGCGAGATGGCGGCGGACCCTCTGGTGGTCGCGCTCCTCGTGGGTTTCGGGCTCGACGAGCTCTCGATGAACGCCGTCTCGATCCCCACGGTGAAGAACATCATCCGCCACCTTTCCGTGGCAGAAGCCCGGGACGTCGCCCAGGAGGCGCTTCGGCTTCCGACGGCGAAGGAGGTCTCGGATTTCCTCAACGAAAAGCTGCGCAGTCTGGTCTTCGAGCGCCCCTGAGGCGTTCCTAGTAGGCCTGTCGGGCGCGATCGCGCAGCACGAACTTCTGGACTTTTCCCGTCGAGGTCTTGGGTAGATCTCCGAATACCACCGCCTTCGGCACCTTGAAGTGTGCGAGCCATTGGCGGCAGAAGTCGATGAGCTCCGCCTCCGTCACGGGCGCCGCGCCGGGCTTCAAGCTCACGAAGGCGCACGGGGTCTCGCCCCATTTCTCGTCCGGACGAGCCACCACGGCAGCCTCCTGCACGGAAGGGTGTTTGTAGAGCACCGACTCCACCTCAATCGTCGAGATGTTCTCGCCTCCGGAGATGATGATGTCCTTCGAGCGGTCCTTGAGCTCGATGTATCCGTCGGGGTGAAGGACTCCCAGGTCCCCCGAGTGGAACCAGCCACCCACGAACGCCTGCTCCGTGGCCGCGGGATTCTTTAGATAGCCCTTCATCACCACGTTCCCGCGGAAGAGGACTTCTCCCATCGTCTCGCCGTCCGCGGGTACTGATTCCAGCGTCGAGGGATTCGCGACCGTCAGGTCCTCGAGCACGGGATAGCGGACTCCCTGGCGTGACTTCTTCGCGGCGCGCTCGACGAGAGGCAATTCGTTCCACTCGCGGTGCCAGGAGCTCACCGCTGCCGGGCCGTAGGTTTCCGTCAGACCGTAGAGATGAGTGACGCGAAAGCCCGCTTCCTCCATCGCTCCGATGACGGGAGCGGGCGGGGGAGCCGCGGCGGTCGCAACCTCCACGATGCTGTCCGAGGGCCGCCCCCACTGTGCGACGGCATCCACGATCATGCGCATCACGATGGGAGCGCCGCAGAGGTGGGTGACGCGGTGGTGCCGGAGGGCTTCGTGGATCGCTTCCGGAGAGACCTTCCTCAGGCAGACGTGAGTTCCGGCGTTGATGCTGAGAGACCACGGGAAGCACCAACCGTTGCAGTGAAACATGGGAAGGGTCCAGAGGTAGACGGGATGCGCGGGCATGTTCCAGGCGAGCAGGTTTCCCGCCGCAAGGAGGTAGGCGCCACGATGGTGGTAGACGACGCCCTTGGGGTTTCCCGTCGTTCCTGAAGTGTAGTTGAGGGCGATGGCATCCCACTCGTCCTCAGGAAGTCGCCACTCCCACTCGGGGTCGCCTTCCTGGAGGAACGACTCGTAGTCGACTTCCCCGAGGAGCTCGCCCGCGGCGGCGCTGGGATCGTCGATATCGACGACCAGAGGCTTTCGCGACATTCCCGCGAGCGCCTCCCGGATGGTCGGACTGAGCTCGCGGTCGGTCAGAAGCACTTTCGCTTCCCCGTGCTCGAGGATGAATCGGATGGTCGCGGCGTCGAGCCGTATGTTGAGGGCATTCAGAACCGCCCCGGTCATGGGGACCCCGTAGTGCGCCTCGAGCATCTCGGGGATGTTCGGAGCCATGACGGCGACGGTGTCCCCTTGCCCCACTCCCCGGCGAGCGAGGGCGCTCGCGAGCCGCCGCGAGCGCCTGTAGAGCTCGCGGTAGGTGTACGAGCGTTCTCCGTGGATGACGGCATGATGCTCGGGGTACACGGCGGCAGCCCGGGAGAGAAAGGGAAGAGGTGTCAGCGGCTGGTAGTTCGCCGGGTTCTTGCCGAGGCCGATGTCGTAGGGGGAGGTCATATCGGTCAGGGATGCTACCACCGCGGACGGGGCGCCGACACTCTCATCCAGGATCTCGTATCGACTCCGAAATTTTGAATCGAAATTCACGCCACTCAAATGTCGTGCGACAATCAAGTCCTCCAGGATCAATCACTTGAGATTCGGCGGCCGTCGAAAAACTGTGGCATGGGGGATGCACGTGAGACCTCACATGGAGGTCTTTTCATGCAGAAATCGCTCTTGACCACCTTATTGACTCTCGCTCTGGGACTCCCCGGAGGTCTTGCGCAGACACAGAGGGGGAGCGTCGACGGCAGGGTCGTCGACAGTACGGGCTCGGTTCTGCCCGGGGTCAGCGTCACAATCGCGGGCTCGCTCCTCATCACGCCGCAAACCGAGGCGACGGACTCTGCCGGAAGGTATGTCTTCGTGAACCTTCTGCCGGGCACGTACGACCTCACATACGCGCTCCAAGGCTTCCAGACCCTCCTTCGCCAGGGAGTCATCGTCTCGGTTGGCCGGACGACTACGCTCGACGTCAACCTTAACGTCGCCGGGGTCGAGGAGACCGTCACTGTCGTCGGAGAGACGCCGGCCGTTGACGTCCGGAGCACGAACGTCGCGACGAACCTCGACCAGGCGCTCCTTCAAGAGATCCCCACGGCTCGAGACATCTGGGCAATCCTGCAAACCCAGGCGCCTCAGGTGGTCCTGAACCGCGAGGACGTCGGAGGATCTGAGGGCGGTCTCCAGGCCGTCTTCTCCTCGAAGGGCACCACATGGCACCAGAACACGTATAGCGTGAACGGCGTGGTCACGACGGATCCCGCGGCGACGGGCGCGACCATGTACTACTTCGACTACGATAGCTTCGAGGAAGTCCAGGTTTCGACGGGGTCCCACGCAGCCGAGATCGGGGCTCCCGGCGTCTACCTCAACGTCGTCATCAAGAGCGGTGGGGATACGTTCGCCGGTGGGGCTTCGTACTACTACGAGAATGAGAGCTTCTCGAGCGACAACATCGACCAGGAACTGCAGGACCAGGGTGTAACTCGCGGAAGCTCCATCAACCTTTTCAGTGACTTCACCGCTCAGCTCGGCGGCCCCATCATCAAGGACAAGCTCCGTTTCTACACGAGCTGGCGCGATTGGAGGATTCACCGCAATGTCGTGAACTTCCCGCTGGGTGAGAACACGGATATCTTCAGTGGTCTCGGCAGCGTGAGCTGGCAGGTCAACCAGCGAAACCAGATCACTGGTCTCTTCACTCGCCAGACATATCTCAAGCCGTTGCGGGGTACGGAGATCGGAGTTCTCGATCCTACTTCCACCTGGATCGAGGACGACATCTTCGACATTGCGCAGGGGACATGGCATTCCACCATCAGCGACGACACGCTGCTCGACTCCCGGGTGAGCTACTCGTCGATCGTTTTTCCGCTTCTGCCTCAGCCAGAGGCAACGGAAGCCGGGAACTACGACCTGGGTACCGGCGCTTACTCTCGTGCGCAGCCATTCGGCTACTACGATCAGAATCGCGATCGGCTCTCGGTCAACGGTGCGGTCACGAAATTCGTGAGCGACTGGAACGGCAATCACCAGCTCAAGTTCGGGGCGGAGTACCAGAACGCGGGTGAGGAGTTCGTGGAGTTCTACGTTCGCGACCTCGCGACGTACACGGTAAGCGGAGTTCCCGCATTCGTGGATTTCCGCAAGAGCAATTTCACCGCCGCGAACCGATTCCACGAGTGGAACTTTTTCGCCCAGGACAGTTGGACAGCAAACAGCAGGCTCACCGTGAACCTCGGCCTTCGGTTCGCCGCGACGCGCGGGTTCACGCCGGCGCAGGGTGCCCCCGCAGGCACGTATTTTCCTACCCAGGACTTTGACAAACAAGACGTCATCAGTTGGAACAGTCTTGCTCCTCGCGCCGGCATCATCTACGACCTCACGGGAGAGGGTAAACACGCGCTCAAAGCTGCCTACGCTCGATACCACCACGTGGTGAGCACCGGGTTCATCGGAACCGTCAATCAGAACGGGGGAGCCGGCCAGTTCCACGTCTGGAACGACCGAAACGGTGACACCATCTTCCAGAATGGCGAGGAGGGCGACCTCCTTTCTACGACCGGCGGAACGACCAACCAGGTCGATCCTGACCTTGGGCAGCCGCGGACCGACGAGTTCATCATTGGAGTCGACAACGAGCTTCCCCAACAGACGCGACTGTCCGTGAACTTCGCCTATCGAAAGAAGACGAACCTGGTCGCCCTTTTAAACGTGGGAGCGCCTGCCGAAACCGCGTGGGACCTCGTCCCGGCGAACGACCCCGGACGCGACGGTATCGCGGGAACGAGCGACGACCAGAGGATTGACGTCTATAACCGCAAAGCCGGGTTTAGCGATCGGATGCTGGAGACCAACCCGGACGGCTTCGACGGTGACTTCAAAGGGCTCGAAGTCGTGCTCCAGAAGCGCTTCGCGGATCGCTGGCAGTTCCTCGGTTCTTACTCGGTCAGCAAGAGCACCTTGGAACGGACGTCGATCTCGAACAGTGAGTATGGCGGAGAGGAGGAGGGCGCTGGCGGCATCGGCTTCGGCAACGGCACGGGCGCTTACGTCAACCCGAACTCGGGAATCAACAACAACGGCGAGTCCGATTTCTACGATCGGACGCACACCATCCGGATGGTGGGGAGCTACCAGATTCCGAGGATCGACGTGAACATTGCCGGCACCTACAAGTACCAGACCGGGACGCCCTACGGCCGAATCCTCACTCTCACGGAAGACGCCAACGGGAATCCATTCAACCAGGGGAGTGTCAGCATCTTCGCCGAGCCTCGGGAGACGTTCCGGTTCCCGTCGCTCAACAACGTCGACTTCCGGGCGAGCAAGTTCGTCGACGTCGGAAGGCACCGAATGGAGTTCATCTTCGACGTCTTCAACCTCTTCAACTCCAACGTTGTCACGAACTTCAACGTCAACACCGGAGAGGACGTCTTCCAGCATCCTCTGAACGTCTACGGGCCGCGCGTCTTCCGTCTCGGCGGACGCTGGACGTTCTGAACGACTCGCCTCGAGGGAGGGGCCCTACGGGGCCCCTCCGTTTTCCTCCACCCGGTAGTCCCAATGCCGGCCCGCGGACTCCAGGATCCGGGGTAGGTCCTCGGCCAGAAGGTACCGCTCGCCGATGAGCTGCATCGCGGCCTCGGCAACCAACCCCAGATAGTGCTCCCGGCTCGGGTAGCGCTCCGCGATCGATGGCCGCGCGTCGCCCTCTGCCTTCCGCTCCGCGGCGTCGCGAGCAAACGGGATGTAAGACCCTTGCATGCTCGAGAGCACATCTTCCGGACCGGACTCCGCGTTGAAAAGGTTCCACCCCGTGTACGTCGCGAGGGGCGCCGCGAGCTCGGGGAGGCGGATGCCGGCTTTCTCGTTTCCGTCCTGGTCGACCGCGGGAACCAGAAGCGGATACGACCCGTCGATTCCGGGGGGCTCTTTGGTGACGACGCCTTCGCTCTTGAATTTCGCGCCATAGTCGACCCGGTAGGCTTTGTGAACGTCGGAGCTCGTCGAGAGTCCGGGGATGGCGGGAAAGCCCAGATCCTCAGGCCGCACCAGAGTCTTCTCCTCGACGCGCGCATAACGATTCTCGGGTGGCGCCTCGCCGTCCCGAATCCAGGAGTCCATCGACACGAGGAGAGCCCGCATCGACCAGCGGAAATCCATGGGATTACTCTTCTGCTGTCCGAGGGTCCTCTCCGGAGGGAACCGAGCGGGACCGTGCTGAGATCCCGCGAAGTGGTAGACGCGCACGTTCTCTGGGATCTTCGCGTCCTCGAGCCCGTCGATGCTGGTGTGAATCAAAGATGCCGCCCGGCCCCAGTACTCGTAGGAGGAGTTCGTGTAGAACACCTTCGGCTGGTGCTCGGGCTTCTGCCGAGCGAGGATTCCATCCCGCGCTCCCGTGCGAGCGTCGACTTGCTCGAGGTCGGTGAAGGGAAAGATGTCCGTGGGATAGAAGAAGTTGATGTAAGGGTGTCCATCTCGGGAAGCCTGCGCGAACCGGTGGTTGAAGCTCCCGCGCCCGCCGCCCGCCACGTGGGCGATGACCCCGTCGAAGACCCGGCGCCGCGACTCGTCCTCGTTGAATCCGTAGTAGAGGAACGTCCGGAGGAACCTCCCGCTCTGGGAGATCCCGAACGCGATGGCGCGCTCGATCTCCCCGCGCGCGATTCCGAGCTCGGGCGCGCCTTCGAACTTGAGGTGGGACACGGCATCGCGGATCCCGGCAGGGCCGAGACCGACGAGGGGAGGGTTCTCGGAGACGTAGACGACCTCGTAGATCTTCCGGGGCTCGAAGCCTAAATCGAGGTAGACGCGGCCGGTATCGGCCACGACCTTGCCGTTCTCGACCCGCGCGAACTTCCATTGCGCGCGCGGAATGACGCGCCGTTCCCCCTCTACGGAGTCGCGCACCGTCAGAACGTTCTCCTGCGCGTCAGGGTCCGCGACCGGATAGGGGAGGTGATCCCGATCGGCGAGCGAGTGATCCGTCTCCTTCTGAATCGGTACGAAGTCGCTCCGGACCACCCCTCGAACGCCGGCGGTGACCGGTGGGTACATGCGCATGATCCCGGGCCGCCTCGGCGTGTCCCATTGCCATCCGACCCACAGCAGGGTGAAGCCCCTCTCCAGGAGGAAACCGTCGCCGAAATTCGCTTCCGTGGAGGGGTCGAGGCTCCCCTCGGCCAGGTCGAAGAACGAAAGCAGCCCCTTGCCCCCGCGGTTTCCTACCTCGAGGAGAAGGGTCTGGTTTCCCTTGTCGAGCCTCTTCGGCTTCACCAGGTAGAAGTCCGCGGAGTGGGGGACGCGCCCGCGGTCATCGAGAGGCGCCTTGTCGATGTCGGTTGTGATTCGATTGGGCTCGACCCCTGGATCGAAAGCGAAATGAATGCGCCCCTCGAGGATTTCGTACCCGCCCGCGAGCCCGAAGCCCTTGCCGGAGAGGACGTCCCGCCTTTTCTCGACGTCGATGCGCGCGACCTCGGCGACTGCTTCGCCGCCGAGGAGGAGTGTCATGGCTACCGCTGCAACTCTCATGAGGGCACCCTCTTTTCTCCCAGGATCCACTTCGCCCTGCGCTCCCAGCGAAGCCCGAACTTCGTGGTGGCCGTCGTGAGAATCGTGGAGACCGCCAGCTCCAGGGAATCCGTGACCAAAAGCCGACCGATGTCCGAGGGCTCGATGGTGCCCGCGGGGATCATCGTGTCCTGGAGAAAACTCAAGAGCGGCTCCCAGTAATCGCGGCCGATGAGCACGACGGGGAAGTCCTTCATTTTCCCCGTCTGGATCAAGGTCGCGGCCTCGAAGATCTCGTCCATGGTCCCGTAGCCTCCGGGAAAGGCCACGAAGGCATACGAGTACTTGACCAGCATCACTTTGCGCACGAAGAAGTACCGAAACTCGACCATGAGGTCGAGATACGGGTTCGACTCCTGCTCGCGCGGAAGCTGGATGTTGCAGCCAATCGACCGGCCCCCGGCCTCTCTCGCGCCCCGGTTCGCGGCCTCCATGATGCCCGGGCCGCCTCCGGTCATGACCGTGAAGCCGGACCGCGCGAGCCGTCCTCCCATCTCGCGCGCAAGGGCATAGTACGGGTGGTCCTCCTTGAAGCGGGCCGAGCCGAACACGGTGACGCAGGGTCCGACGAAGTGGAGCTTGCGGAATCCGCGAAGAAACTCGGCGGAGATGCGGAAGAGGCGCGCGAGCTCCGCCAGGCGGCTCTCCGGACCTTCGAGAAAACGACCCTCGTCGGAGGTGACGGGCGAACGGGGATTGGGCGCTTTCATCAACGCGAAGATACCACGAGCTCTCCCTTGCCGCCGCGATCGCGCGAAACTATCATGCCCGCGGAGGCTTCCCGTGTCCACAAACGTCGTTCTCTACGAGTCGAAGGACGGAATCGCCATTATCACTTTGAACCGCCCCGAGGTTCTCAACGCCATGAACGAGGACATGTGGGGAGCGCTCGAGGCGACGTGGCAGCGGTTCAACAACAGCGAGGACCGGGTCGCGATCCTGACCGGCGCCGGCGACCGGGCGTTCTGCGTCGGGGCGGACCTCAAGAGCCCCTCGCTCGACGTCTGGCGGGCCCTTCCCGGGCACATCGTCGAGGTGGAAAAGCCCGTCATCGCCGCCGTCTTCGGCCACTGCCTCGGCGGGGGAATCGGCCTCGTGCAGTTCTCGGACATCTGCGTCGCGAGCGAGGACACCGAGTTCGCCTTTCCGGAGGCGAAGGTGGGCATTGCCATCGGAAGCGCGAGCTCTCTCGTCGTGCGCATCCCGCACAAGCTCGCGATGGAGCTCATGCTGACGGGAGAGCCCATCTCCGCCCCGAGAGCATACGAGATCGGTCTCGTGAACAAGGTCGTTCCGCGGGAGAAGCTGATGGAGGCGGCGCTCGACTACGGGCACCGCATCGCCGCGAACGCTCCCCTGGTCCTGGGAATGCTCAAGCGCTGGTCCCGAGAGTTGCTCCCCAAGGGGCCCCTCGAGTACGCCGCACGGTTCAAGAGGGAGCCGGAGACCATCTTCGCGAGCCGCGACGCGCGCGAGGGACTGGCTGCTTTTCGAGAGAAACGGAAACCGAAGTTCTTGGGGACATAACCTAGTGCTCGCTCGCCTCTTCGGCTCGCTCGCTCCCCTCGCTCCTCGCTCGGGGATGACGGGCCCTCCGGGCCCGTTGCCGTCCCGGACGCCTCAATCTCACTCGCCCGATGTCTTTGGGTAGCCAAGACGCCGGAGGTCGCCCGCGATCTCCTCCAGGATGACCGGGTCGTCGATGGTGGGGGGAACTTTGTAGGGCTCGCCGTCCGCGATCCGGCGCATCGTTCCCCGGAGCACTTTTCCCGAGCGCGTTTTGGGAAGCCGCTTCACCAGCGCCGCCTGCTTGAACACGGCAACCGGGCCGATGCTCTCGCGAACGAGCGCGACGAGCTCCGGGACGACGTCTTTCTCTCCGCGCCCGACCCCCGCCTTCAGGACCACGAGGCCAAGCGGCAGTTGCCCTTTCAACGGGTCGGCCACTCCGATGACCGCGCACTCGGCGACGTCCGGATGGGAAGACAAGACCTCTTCCATCGCGCCCGTCGAGAGCCGGTGCCCGGCCACGTTGATCACGTCGTCCGTGCGGCTCATGACCCAGACGTAGCCTTCCTCGTCCCGGTAGCCGGCATCCGCCGTCTGGTAGTAGCCGGGAAACCGATCGAGGTACTTGGAGCGGAAGGCCTCGTCGTTCCCCCAGAGCGTCGGGGCGCAGCCTGGGGGCAGAGGAAGCTTGACGACGAGGTTTCCCATCTCGCGATCCTTCACCTCCTGCCCATCGTCTCCGAGAACGCGGACGTCGTACCCGGGAACGGCTTTGGTGGGAGAGCCGGGCTTCACGGGAAAACGTCCGAGTCCCAAACAGTTGGCGAGGACGGGCCACCCCGTCTCGGTCTGCCAATAGTGATCGATGACGGGAACACCGAGCTTCTCCTCCGCCCAGAGAAGCGTATCGGGATCGCACCTCTCTCCCGCGAGGAAGAGCGTGCGAAAGCGGCGCATCGGGTAACGCTTCTTGTGCTCGCCTCCGGGATCTTCTTTTTTGATCGCCCGGAACGCGGTGGGGGCGGTGAAGAACACGGATACCTCGTGCTGGTCGATGACCCGCCAGAACGCGCCGGGGTCCGGCGTCCCCACGGGCTTTCCCTCGTAGAGCACGGTGGTGCACCCGTGGAGAAGGGGAGCGTAGACGATGTAGGAGTGGCCGACGGTCCAGCCGAGGTCGGATGCCGCCCAGTAAACCTCTCCCGGGTCGACTCCGTAGATGCTCTTCATCGACCACTTCAGCGCGACCGCATGCCCTCCGTTGTCGCGAACGATCCCCTTGGGCTGTCCCGTCGTCCCCGAGGTATAGATGACGTAGAGGGGGTCGGTGGCAAGGAGGCTCTCGCAGGCAGCGGGGGACGCGCTCTCGATCGCCTCCCGCCAGTCCACGTCCCTCCCGGAGGTGAGCTCCGCCCGCTGCTGGGGGCGCTGGAGGAGGATCACTCTCTCGGGTTTGTGGCTCGACAGCGCGATTGCCTCGTCGAGAAGAGGCTTGTAGGGGACGACGCGCTGGACCTCGATGCCACAGCTCGCCGTCACGACGAGCTTGGGGCGGGCGTCCTCCATCCGTGAGGCGAGCTCCTGGGCGGCAAAGCCGCCGAAGACGACGGAGTGGACCGCGCCGATGCGCGCCGTCGCGAGCATCGCGACGACCGCTTCGGGGACCATCGGCATGTAGATGATGACGCGGTCGCCTTTCGCGACTCCCTCCCGGCGGAGCGCTCCCGCGAAGCGGGCGACCTCGTCTCTGAGCTCGCGGTAGCTGAACGAGTGAACGACTCCGGTCACGGGACTGTCGTAGACGAGCGCGGTTCGATCTCCCTGGCCCGCGTCGACGTGGCGATCGAGACAGTTGTAGCAGGTATTGAGCCTTCCCCCCTCGAACCACCGGTAGAAGGGCGCCCGCGACTCGTCGAGCACCTTCCTAAAGGGCTCGAACCAGTGGATGGCGGAAGCGGCTTCGCCCCAGAACGCCTCGGGGTCGTCGAGCGAGCGGCGGTACGCGGCTTCGTAGCTCAAGGGTCCTTGCCCTTCCTTTGAATCGCCTCTGGGGCGCGTTCCGTGTCGTGCGGAACCAGCGCGAGCTCGAGGGCGAGCTTCACCGACGTCGGGGGGTAGCAGACACGGTCGTCGCATGCCTGGTACGAGAACGTCACCGGAATTCCGATCTTCTCGTCACGGAAGCGGGGCGAGATCGTCACGTCCTTCAGGATGCGCGCGCGCCCGTGGTAGACGGGCACCGTCTCTTTTATGGCTTCGAGATGGAGCACCTCTGATTCCGGGAAGTTCGTCTCGTGCGCCAGGAGCGAGGGGTTCTCGTCGACCTCGATCGAGATCGGACGGTAGCCCTTCACGCCCGGGGCGTAGACGTGCATCTTCGGAGGCAGGTGGAGATCGAACGCCAACGTGACGCGGTTTCCGCGGCTCGCGACGTCCTGGGCGGAGAACGCCTCGAGTCTCAG
>Ga0187893_10006783_pt1 | contig 19273 bp, 16 predicted proteins | sample MA1701074metaG_FD_139574 | JGI IMG/M metagenome (GOLD analysis project Ga0187893, IMG submission 139574) | White microbial mat communities from a basaltic lava cave in the Kipuka Kanohina Cave System on the Island of Hawaii, USA - MA170107-4 metaG ... | reverse complement strand
AGCGGACTCCAGCCAATACCATATCCCGTCGCAGTCTTCGCTTGGCGTTGTCCGTCTTGGACTGACGATCGAAAACACATCTCAGCAGTTGGTGTACCTAACGAAATGTGGAGATGGCACGCTTCGCTACTCCCTCGAAATGCTTCGTGCGAGCGACGACTGGCAGCAGGCCTACATTCCTGTGTGCGTGCTGGCTCAAGTTCCGCCAGCGCGATTGGATGGAAGGACCCAGCTAGAGGTTACGATCAGGTTAGCTATCTCCCGAACCGACAATCCCGCAGTCGGGGCAGCAGCGCTTCAACCAGGACACTATCGAGTAGTCATATCTGTCTTTGAACGTTGCGATCAATCAACGTCAGAGTGCACGGGTCTTCTGCCTCTCCAGTCGCGCGCGTCTAGCCGGTTCGAGATCGTTCGGTGAGCAACAAGCCCTATGCCTTCCCGTTCGCGCGATGTCAGGTTCGAGCGACGCACTTTGGGCCGTGCGGCTCGGCTTAAGTGAGTCCATTGAGGATAGGAACGCACTAAGCTGCCCTGACGCCTCCCAGCGTTAGTCGGGCAGGTCCTGTTATCAGGAAGTCGCTGGTTCGAATCCAGCCGCCCCAGTTGGACAACCAATTGTGATCCGGTGACTTACGAAGCACAGTCCGAGCGAGCAGGCATCGCTCGTGAATCCGTTGGAAGCCGGTAGGAAGCCAAACACCAACCCATTTCGTCGCCAATCAGACCGAAAGGAATGACGCGCGCACAGCCAGCCTGATACTGTGGCTCGGCGCACCTTGACCAGCGATACGTCCAGTGCCCTGCGCTAGATACCGCATAGGTAGCCCAGTTCACTGGCATCAGCGAGGGTCCCTGCGACTCAGCTTTCGTAGGCGAGGCACACCTGCGCGAAAGAAAGCGCGGCCACGCAGTCCAGCACGAATGAGCCTGCAAACGCTGCAGGCGCGTGCCTAACGGATGTACGACGTGTTTCGGCGGCGCGGCCGCGGATGCGGCTCAGCCATGCAATCGCACATGTTTTGGCACGGACTTGCTCCTCGCCGGCGCAGCACCAGTGGCAACTCGCGGAACAAAAAATAATGATCTGGTGACGCCCATCATCGACGGGGCGGCGCGCAGAGCACGAGCATCGGTTAGCGGTCGTACGGAGTGGAAGATGAGGGTCAGCGAGTTTGCGGGGGGAGGCAGGTGCGCGGGCCGCGAAGCTGCATTTGCGTCGCGATAGACGACGGCGGTCTACGCCGTCGTGTACAGCGCTCGCTCGTCGGCCTCGCGAACGAGATGCGTCATATTGATGGCATTGCGGAACCGGGCAAACTGCGCCGCAGCGGTGACGAGCAGTTGGTCATTATTCTCGGCTCGCGCATTGGAGGCCGGGACCTAACGCCGACCGCTGTTCATGGGCTGCGTGCTGTGGAGCCGCTGGTACCTATCATCGTTTGTCTGCCAGCGCGACATCCGCTGCAGCGACGGCTGAGCGAGCTTGCACAAGCAGGCGCGGATCGCGTGCTCACGCTCGATGCGCCCGACGAGGAAGCCGACCTGCGTCGTGACGTGCGGGAAGCTTTGAGGCACATCCTGCCAGCGGTTGACCTTGGCGTTGATGCGTCGATTCTGACTCGCGGCGTGGCCGTCCAGCTCTATTGCGCGCGAAACGGCTACCTCCGTCTGAGGGTGCAGTTGCTCGCTAATCGATTCGATGTCGGGCGTGCAGCGATCTTGCACGCGGCTAAGGCCGGAGGATGGCGTGATGCCGAGAGTTTGATCCGAGTGTCGCGAGTGCTTCACGAAGCTCTCGAACTGGAGCGATCGTCCGTAGGAGCTAGCGTGATCGCAAAGTCGCTGCATTTCGGGACTCCTTCGGCAGTCCACCACCATGTAAAACGCGCGACGCGCAGAACGCTCGCGCAATTCAAGTTCGAAGGCGCTCTGAAAATCGCGGCCGAACTGTGGAGACGACGAGGTCTGGACTAGAGCCGCGCCAGTCCCTCACCGCCCGCCGGTTACCCCACTTTCGGCTGACTCATCCGCAAGTCGTCACTGAAGCGGCGTGGCGTCATTGCGTGGCATTCACAAAAGGCGATCGTAGCGCTCCCGAACGGCGCAACTTCAACAGGGACATCGCGGAGCGGGCAAAATGGAAAAACTGACCCTCAACATCGAAGACCTAAAGGTCGAGTCATTCGACACCACGTTGGCTGAGAAAGGTGCTGATGGTGCAATTCACGCATTTGGAGGAACATGTGCAAGCGACATCAATTGTTGCGACAAGACGGAGTCGAAGGGAACGTGCCATATGAGCTCGTTCAACACTCACTGTTTCTACTGCCCATGGGATTGCACGGACATCACTTGTTAGGCTGAACCTCAACAACCGGCGGCTACAAACGCCGCCGAGTGCTGCCACGACCAGTTCGGCAGATACTCAACGTCATATGGCGGGAGCGTTGCATTCGAGTGTGATGAGCAGATGCGATTGTGCGTCGGTGCGTCACACGCCATCGGTGCCTAGTCCTGTAAATACCGACGGAGAGGTAAGCCTAACGAGCGCCAGTTCGTCGGGGCCCTTGGCAATTGAACGCCTGACGGCCGGCTACTCCAAACGGCAATCCTGGCCAAGTTCTAGTCAGGCCGAATCGTCTTGCCCGCCGGGTACCAGGCCATATGCGCTCTGTAGGCTCTCTGCACTTCCGACGGAGGCGACAGAACAGTTAGGAAGCCCAATTTTGGTCGCGATGTATCACGACCTGTGCGAAGTCAGTCAGCGCATCGCCGCAGATCGCGATGGTATATCGGAGGTGTTGTCGACTGCTATAGGCGGCCAGCGCGACAGCGAATGTCGGCACAAACTGCTCGCACTTCGACGCAACCTATTCAACAAGCGCACATCGGCCGAGTCTCTTATTTCGGTTGCGCAGGCTGCCTTGAGCACACACGATGCGATAAGAGTGAGCAGCTATCACGCGTTGTTAGTCACTGAGCGAGAGAAGCTCGCTCAGTTTCAGCAGACATACGACGAGGAATTGCACCGCGCCCGCATCTGTTTGGGGGAGGTGGCGCATGATCCACACTTTAGAAATGGTGTTCTCTCTTCAAGCCCGTCGTTGTATGACGAGCTATCTAAAGTGATCAAAGAGCCCCAGAGCCGAGCAAAACGACTCACCCAGATGGAGCGCGGGCTACTTCGATACGTGACGCGTGCGTCGATGAAAGCAACTCCATTTTCTTCCTTCTGCACGGTTATCCCGGCTTACCACAAGCAGACGTTAGGCGAAGCGAACAGCGTTCAGTTCTCAGAAGAAATTGTAATAGTAGGCAACTTGTCCAGTCGGCGGTTGGTAGCGCGTCTCAACAAGAAGCTCTTTGAGGCGCTGTGGCCTCATCTTGAAGGTCGGCGTGCGATCCGAAGATGTCTGCAAATCGAAGTCAATCCGACGCTCACTTGGTGCGGCGACAAGCATCGTCTGCTTACGGGTCGGGGCATTAAGGAGTCGTTCCGACTGGTGTCCTCGAACCCTGCCGTTGACCTCATCATATCGCTTTGCAAGAACGCCGCTCCGCTACGCTATGAGGAACTGGCGTCGAGTATCTCTCAACGTCCGGAGATCGCATGCGACGAGGAGCAAGTCTGCAACTACATCGATGCTTTGCTTGAGCATGGTGTGCTAAGACTACGGACAGGAGTGCCCGACCAAGACATCGACTGGGATATCGCATTGGTGAGTTTGTTATCCTCAATTGAGGATCCTGATGCTCACACAGCGGCGGCAACGCTTGGTCGTCTTCGCACGCAATTGAAGCAATACCAGGCCGAAGGTGTGTCGAGGAAAGCGACAATACTTAGCGAGATGCGACGCGACGTTGGGTCAATGGTCGGCGCCTGGAATGCGCAGGCGGAGATTCTCTCTCAACCGCTTGTCTTCGATGATATGACGGCTGCGGCTGAGCTACACGTACCTTGTGACAAAAGTTTGCAGTCGGCGTACGACGCGCTGCGAGAGTGGATTTGGCTAGTTCTGCATCTTTCCCACGGCAGAGCGGAACTCGCCACGATGCGCGCCTTCTTTGATGCGCACTATCTAAGTGCGGATCACGTACGCCTATTGCAGTACTACGAGGACTTCTTTCGTTGTGTGATCAAGCAACCGATCGCCGCGGATGCTGTGCAAGCTCACCAAGAGAACCCGCGAGCGAGCGAGTTCCCGCTCGAGAACCCGTTAGGGCTTGAATGTATTCATCGATGGAACGATGCCCGACGTGTTCTCGTAACTCTGTTGCGTGACAAGTGGCGACAGTCATCCGGTCAGGTGATCAACCTAACGCGGCACGAACTATACGGTGTTGTTGATACGGTCGATCGACTATCACCACGACAACGAAGCTTCGCAGCATTTGCGCATCCACTCAAACCTTCACAAAAGGACCGTACCTGGCAGCTCCTGATAAAGGGCGCGACAGCAGTTCCAGGGTCGGGCAAATACTTGTCACGATTCCTTCATCTTCTACCACAACGATTCTACGACATTGTGTATGACTGCAATCGCGATCGCTCCTCGGAGTACCTCAGGGTCGAACTGAGCGGCGATGCATGCTTCAACGCCAACCTGCATCCACCTCTTTTACCCAGTGCAATCTCCTATCCCACAATGGAGCCTAACGCTCACCCGTTGCAGATTCCGGTAACAGAGCTGGTCGTATCTAGGACGGAAGATGATCCTTTCGGTCTCTGCCTCCTACATGAGCGGACAGGTATGCGCATTGACCCATGCGATCTCGGCTTTCTATCCGTCGTCGGACGACCTCCTCTCTTTCAGCTACTTAACCGTTTTAGCTCAAGTCAGGTGGTCACGATGCCATTGCCGGAGAGTGACGCTGAAGGCAAAGCGTTAGGTGCGGAACAAGAACCGCAACCCAATGCACCCCGCGTACAGCATCGACCACGTGTAACATTCAACGATGCTTTGGTGCTGTCGCGACGTCGATGGTTAGTCCCCCGCCAGCTATTGCCACCAGGAATCCACAGCGAGCCGGATTGTCGATACTACAAACGATTGCACGAGTGGCGACACGAGAATGGTATACCGATTAGGGTCTATGTGCAGCTACGACGGTTACTAAGAAAGCCAACACAACCACGTGTGCATATCCCTAACGCGAGAGACTCAGCAGACGCGTTAGGTGTTGGTCAGATCTCGGCTGAGGGGGATCGAAGCAGCACCTTAGTGGCTTCTTCGCGAGCCGTTCGCGACGAAGCTATCGACGCCTCCGGCGCTCGCGCGCTGTCGCAATTGCGAGACCCGTTACGCGAAGCGCACAAACCTCAGTTCATGGATTTCTCTAGCCCGCTGTTTGTCCGACTATTTGCACAGATGACACTAACAAGCGGAGAGTGGTTCATGATCATGGAGGAGGTGTTGCCTCGCACAGATCAACTGCCGCACACAGAAGCTGGTCATTTCTCAGCTGAACTATTGATCGAATTGGACATTTAGCCGGATAGCTAAGGACATGGAGCATCGGATGCGTGAGAATACGAGAGCGACCGCTTCTGAATGGGTCGGAGCGCATATCTACTTTGAAGGCGGCTGCGACACGCAAGAGTGCGATGATGTGATTCTCGATGTGGTAAGACCCATGGTCGCCGCGATCGCTAGCACTACTACGCTGCGCAATTGGTTTTACATCAGATATGTAGATGACGGCCCACACTTGCGCGTGCGATTTAGGCCCACCGATGAGGCGCAGTGCGGTCACGTGGCGGCTTCGGCTAGTTCCTACCTTTCCGATGTGATTAGCGCTCGACTGGACGGCCGGCAGCGTGCCGACCCAGACGCGACTATCAACACGTTAGGATGCGGATCTCCTGGCGCCCGGCGCGTAAAATCGTTTAGCTGGCGAACGTACGAACAGGAGGTTGAGAGATTCGGAGGGCCATTCGGCGTCGAAGTCTCAGAGACGCTGTTTTGTGCGTCAAGCTGCGTAGCACTCAAGATGCTCGATCCTATTCGGGCGGCAGACAGGAGCAGCAGACTCGGACGGGCAGCCCTGTGCATGGTAGTTCTCGCTCATGGCTTGTCGCGAAGCCGAGAAAGAGTAGCCCACCTGTCGCGAATGTTTGGACGGCACTACCTCAGTGGCATCTTTGGCGTGGAGCCGAGGCTTGATACGTGGCTTGAGCTTTTTGATAAGCGTTTCGATAAGCAGTCCTTGGCCCTAGCGGAGCATTTGAACGTGGTTTGTGGAATGCTCGATGACGATCGACCGGTGTCGGATTCTCTTGATGAATTGAGGGAAGCCGCCCGCCACGCTCGCCGCGACCTTGAATCGCTCTTCACCAGCGGCAAACTGCTGCTCGATAACACGCTCCCGAAAACGATTGACGAGGCAATACTGCGGTTAGGCGCAATATACGTTCATCTCATGAACAATCGGTTAGGCCTAACGACAATCGAAGAGGCGTACGTGGCGCACTTGGTGCGTAGGGTACTTGAGGAACCAGCTAAACAGTTCAGCGCGGCGTCGGCATGAAAGCCGCGTTTCTCGAGGTGGCAAATCGAATTGCGCATCGCTTGGCTAGTCGCGCGCTGACTCATAATCGTAGGAGCTCTTGGCAAGTTGTCGCCCTGGTATGGCCTCCCGCCGAAGGCGAGAAGGGCTTTAGGATCGAACGCGCCGGCCCCTCGTTGTACGACGGACTTGCTGGTATCGCTCTCTTTTTCTTGGAAGCGCATCGGGCAACTGGCGAGCGTAAGTACATTCGCCTTGCCGAGCAGTCAATTCTCCATGCGTGTGAACTTCTGCACGCGACCGGCGAGACACGAGCTGGCTTTTTTCACGGCAGCACGGGCGTGGCCTATGTGCTCACAAGAATCGGCGTTCACACCGGCGAAGAACAATTTGTTGACCTAGCTCGGAAACTCCTGCGCGAATGCGTCTGGTCCGCAACAGAAAGTAGCGTTGACTTGGTAGGCGGTCGCGCCGGCGTACTAGCCGGAATTCTGGCTGTCCACCGTCTGGACCCTGACCAACAATTGCTGGACCAAGCAACAGAGATCGGAGCTGATTTGGTTCTTCGAGCGCGTCGCGGCGCGTTCGGTTGGTCATGGGGCAATCATGTTATTCGGGCGCGCGACTTGACCGGAGTCTCTCATGGTGCCTCCGGTATAGCACACGTACTTCTGGAGCTCTATTGCGACACGCGCGACGATCGGTTTCGCTACGCGGCCCAGCAAGGGTTCGCTTACGAGAGAGAATTCTTCCACACTCCGCCAGGCAACTGGCTCGACCTGCGACACGACGAAGACCTCAAAACCGAGACTGCAGAGCAGGGCGCCCGGAGCAGCGCATACGTACCTCGTTTCATGACGGCTTGGTGTCATGGAGCCCCTGGCATGTGCATGGCGCGCGTGCGCGCGCACAAAATTCTTGGCCAAACCTGTTTTCGTGACGAAGTGCAGGATGCATTGGCAGCCACAAAGCGAGCGACGCAGGCATTTCCGTCGGATCATGATTTCAGCTTATGTCATGGCACGGCTGGCCGGTGCGAAGCACTGCTGTACGCAACACAGCATCTCCCCGGGTTCGATGCGACGGATTTCGTTAGGCATATCGTGGAAGATGCCGCTGAGCGGTTCGACAGGCCGGATGCGGCGTGGCCCTGTCGGTCTACGGGTGGCATAACGGATCCAAGTTTGATGGTTGGCGAGTCGGGTATTGGTCACCTCTTCCTGCAGTTGGCTGGATCGCATCCAACCCCAGTACTTCTAATTGATAGCAAAGAGGAGAATTCGCGCGTCAACGGTGATGGCATGGGATGGTCCCCTGTGGCCGCCCGGCTTCGTAGCGAATACGTAACGGGCTACTTCGGCAGGATCCTCAGCGTCATGGCCCGTGTCTTCAGCTGCGATCAGGCATCTAGCATCAGTGGAAAGCGGGCTGAAGTTACCAACGAGATAGAAACAGTCTTTCGCGCGATTAACGGAGCGATCGAGACGGAGCCGCGGCTATCGGTACGAGAACAGCTGCGAGACGCTTTTGCGCCTGAACGTGCCCGCTTTGAACTAGCGAAAAACATACCGAATCAGTGCGATGAGGTTAGGGCGGACAGTGCGAGACAGCCAATCGACAATTGGAATGATTGCTGGGCTGCTCTTGCGTCACACGTGCGTTTGGTCCGGACCAATGTCGACTGGGAGGTACCACCGAACTCTCTTCACGCCTCGTTAGGCAACCACGATGGCGTGACTTACTTGGTCTTTGGTCGCGAAGGGCTTACGCATCTTCATCGACTGACTCCGTTTGCCGCCACTGTACTACGAAGCTTTCAAGGGGGCTGCTCTGTCACAACAGCTCTGTGCCGCATCGCCGAAATGGTGCCCCCCGAGGTTTCGAACTGCCAACACCTCGTTGAAGAGCAGTTGGCCGCGGCGTACCGGTTTGGCCTTCTAGAAGTTCATCCTGTAGACAAGTCGATTTCCCGCAACACCGATCACGAGTCGATGAATTCTGATGCCGTGCGCGATGTACCCGATTTGCCGAGTATCTCACTGCGGTGAACCGCAATCCCGTAGGTGACGAGGTGCGCGCAATGCGTGGACGCGGTGTTGTTGTGGCTGTGATTGACAGCGGTTGGAATAGAAATCTGCGTGACACTCGCGTGAAATCGGGCGTAGGAATCTCTCGAGGCAACAACGCAGCGTCAGTTGTCTCGCCAAATGAAGACGCTGATCAGCATGGACATGGAACCGCTTGCGGAATCGTCATACTGCGCATTGCTCCCGCGGCCACCATTGTTCCGGTACGAGTGTTTGATAAGATGCTGGAAACATCGGCGACCGTCATAGAGGCGGCGATCGAATGGTCCCTCGCTCAAGGGATTCGAGTACTAAACCTTAGTCTCGGTACTGCCGACAAACGGACAGTTCCACGCCTGTACAAGGCGTGCCATAAAGCAGCACAGCGAGGCGCAATTCTAGTGTGCGCAAGCGCGCCTGGGCGAGTTAGCTATCCGGCGGCATTTGACAATGTCATAAGCGTAAGCATCGCGCAACGAAACCGAGCGCCATGCGGCTATGAAGTATGCGATCAGAACGGAGTGGAGTTCACCGCCACTGGTGTGTACACACTAGACACGGGTTTTCCACAGAGCGGCAGTCCGTCACGCTTTGTTGGGGCTAGCATAGCTTCAGCAACCGTCAGCGGTAATACCGCACTGCTGGTGGAACGGTGGCCTAACCTGACCTTGGAAACAGCGCGTGCAAAGCTCCGAGAGCAAGCCATCTCGTGGAGTTAGATGGTTTCGTGCTCTACTGTGAGTAGATCCGTTTTCACGCAGTCCGCTCGTGTTAGGCCGTCACTTATAGGGTCCAGCTAAGTTTCTGCTGACGATTGCAAACGATGTCGACCGCAACAGGCGACACACGTCCCAATTGGCGCGAGCGACTCGTCGCGTTGCGCTATACGCCAGCGCTTTTGCGGCTGGTTTGGCAGACTAGCCCGGGGCTGTTAGGCGCAACAGTCGTGCTCCGTCTGATCCGAAGCGTGCTTCCGGTCGGAATTCTTTGGGTGGCGAAACTCATCATCGACGCGATCGTGGCGGCCCGCGAAACGCAGGCGGGCTTTGGTGCGTTACAGAATCTCGTACTCCTGGAAATCGCGCTCGTTGTTGGGGCGGAGTTTCTTTCGCGGGCCTCGCAGCTCGTTGACACCGTACTGTCCGATCTGTTCGGCAATCATGTAAGTGTCCGAATTATGGAACACGCGGCCACTCTCGATTTGGCTCAACTTGAGAATCCGGCTTCGAACGACCTAATGGAACGTGCTCGTCGAAGCGCGACCGGCAGAATAGGTGTGCTCACTCACTTGTTAGGCGTGGGCGAAGGTTCGATTACGCTCGTTGCAATTAGCACAGCGTTGCTCGCATTCAACCCGTGGTTGCTGCTTCTGCTGAGTCTCGCAGTGGTGCCAAGTTTTCTAGGCGAAGTGCGCTTCTCGGCGAAGCAATACAACTTGATATTCCAGTGGACGCAGCAGCGTCGACGGCTTGACTACCTGCGGCTTTTGGCAGCGAGTGTGGATACTGCCAAAGAGGTGAAGGTCTTCGGTCTAGCTTCTTGGCTCACGCATCAATTTCGTCGCCTCTCGCACCGGTGGCACACCGAAAATCGTAGGCTGGCGGTTCGTAGAGCGGTTGCAAGCTCTGGTTTGTCGCTCATTGCTACCGCAGGGTACTATGGCGCGTACGTCCTAATCATAATTGGGACGATAGCCGGCTCCATCACGTTAGGCTCGCTGACGTTCCTTGCGATGTCGTTCGCCCGAGGCAGGGAAACGGTCCAGCTTTTACTCAGTACTTTGGGCAGCATCTACGACGAGAGTTTGTACACACGGGATCTGTTTGCCTTCTTGGAGACGAAGCCGACGATTTGCTCAAGACCGACCGCACGCACTGTGCCGTACCCGATGCGGGAAGGCATTGTCTTCGAGGATGTCGGTTTCCGCTATCCCGGACGCGATATGTGGGCGCTACGATATGCAAGCTTCCATTTGCGAGTAGGAGAGCGGATTGCGATCGTGGGAGAAAACGGCTCCGGTAAAACGACGCTAACGAGATTGCTAACGCGTCTGTACGACCCAACAGAAGGGCGGGTATTGCTCGACGGGATTGATCTTCGGGAATACGAGCTGGCGTCATTACGGCGCGCATTCAGCGTAATGTTCCAGGATTACGTGCGATACGACTTGAGATTCAACGAGAATATCGCCGTTGGTTCAATTACTGACATGCGAGCCTACCTCGAGTCGTCGCAAGCCAACGGCTACGCGCCGGCCGAAATGCAAACTGCGTCCGAAAAATCCCGTGCTGCGCAGTTGCTGCAGAAGCTGCCGGCGCGCTGGCAGCAAATGTTAGGCAAGCGCTTTGACGAAGGTATTGATTTGTCGGTTGGGGAGTGGCAAAAAGTAGCGCTCGCACGGGCCTATCTGCGCGACGCGAACGTGTTCATCCTAGACGAGCCAACGGCGTCATTAGACGCACGCGCGGAGTACGAATTGTTTCGGGGTTTTTCGGAACTGATTGATGGCCGTTCGGCAGTATTGGTATCGCATCGATTCTCTACCGTCCGGACAGCAGATCGCATCCTCGTGCTGAATGGCGGCGCGATCGTGGAGCAGGGCACGCATAACGAGTTGGTCGATTCCCGCGGTTTGTACGCAGAACTATTCGCCATGCAAGCAAGTTCGTACAGATAGCTTGGAAGGCTATGCGGCGGGCGCACACTCTCTGCATTGTTCAAATTAGATCTGAACCTGGGTGGGCCGCTTTGATGTCAATCAGTTACCACAGGTCGACCGTCCCGGTTAACAAATGGTATGTGGAACAGCACCACCCTACTTTTGTTAGAAGAGAGCCAACGCTCGAGGTTGTCCTATGTTACGCCGATTCTTTCTGAGCGCGTATTTGCTCGCCGCGCTGTCTCCTGTCCGGGCGCAAACAACGGCAACGTTGGTCGGCCGCGTCATTGCCGACTCCACACGTCAGCCTGTTTCAGGAGCACGTATTACCCTAACGTCAGATATCAGCACTGAGTCTGATTCGTTGGGCAACTATCGCTTCAGCAATGTTTCATTTGGTAGCTACAGAGTAACGGTCCGTCGACTCGGCTTCGCGCCGTTCTCGACCACTATAGAAGTCGAAGACGACGCAATGTCCCTGGACCTGCGGCTAACGGCTCTTGCACTGGATCTTCCAGAGGTTGAAGTCCGCACCACCTTATTGGATCGTAAGCTCTCCGGTTTTGTCGAACGACGACGGTTCGGCATCGGCAGATTCTTAGACGAAGACGACATACGAAAAGGGCCAGGAACGCGGCTATCGGAGAAGGTGCGTAGTTTGCCAGGCCTCGTCGTAATTTATCCACGAAATCGCAGCTCAAACGAAGTTCGAATTGCTAGCACGCGAGGAAAGCAGTCGATCTTGCTTCAAGGCGGGGCGTCTGGTCCGTGCTATTCCGCGATCATGCTCGATGGCGTGCCTCTGACCGAGCCATTCCACATCAATACTCTCGACGTAGGTGAGGTTGCCGCGATCGAATGGTACAGCGGACCGGCTCAGCTACCAGCGCAGTTCAATACGACTGGGAATAATTGCGGGTTGATGATGATTTGGACCAAGTGACCTGCGTTGGTCGTTCCGCCTGATGTGCTGCACTTGCCGGCCGAGTCCCTGCGTCCTCCACATAATGCTTGGCTGAGCTTTGACGCTAATGCGGTGCAAAAACCACCCAGGCCGTTGTTGACGTTAATGACAACTACTTCTCCACCGAGTCTTGAACGCTCGACTGTTCCTTGCGCGTAACCGTATGTGATTCGCTACGTTGAACGCGCACACTGTGCCTAACGTGGAATCCGGCCCGCTCCGGTTTGTGCCAGATGTCCATGTCTGCGACGCCAACAGATCGACGGGGATGAACGTGGATCGCAGGTTCCAGCTGCTCCACCTGTTAATCAGGAAGTCGTTGGTTCGAATCCAACCGCCCCAGTTCGTTAAGAGCTTGTGGTTGAGTGACTTCGGAAGCAGCGTGAAAAGAGGTGTCGCGCGATGCTCGGGCGTAGGAAGCCACTAGGAAGCCGCTGCGGGGGGCGAATTTCGCGCGCATCGACCCCACAGAGCTTGCCATCGTTAGGCGCGCCGAGACACCAGGGTTCAACTCGCGCAAAATAGAACCTGCGCCCTTCGGGTGACGGCCATCACAGACGCGCGTCGTGCGCGCTGCGAAAGTTCGCGCGTTGTCGTAATGGAAGGGATGATGCGCCGAACGAGTTTGTGGGGGGGGGGACGGTGCGCGGGCCGCGTAGCCGAGTTTGCGTCGCAATAGACGACCGGACTCTTCGCCGCCGCGTTCGCCGTTCGCTGATCGGCGTCGCGAGCGAGACGGTTGATATCTATAGCATCGCTGAACAGGACGCGCTGCGTAGGAGCCGTGACGAGGCATTGCTGATCATCCTCGGCCCGTGCGTTGGAGGTGTCGAACTAACGCCGGCCGCTGTTCATCGCGTGCGCGCCGCAGACCCGCTGGTGCCGATCATAGTTTGTCTTCCAGCCAGACATTTGCTGCAACGACGGCTAAGCGAGCTTGCACTGGCGGGTGCGGACCGCGTGCTCACAGTCGATGCACCTGACGATCAAGCCGATCTCCGTCGTGACGCGAGGGACGCACTGAGGCATGTGTTGCCGTCGGCCGTCGAGCTTGGCGTCGACGCCTCGACTCGCACTCGGGCTGTCGCCGTCGAACTGCATTGCGCGCGGAATGGCTACCTCGATTTGACGGTGGGACTGCTCGCTGATCGATTCGATGTTGGACGCGCCGCAATCTTGAAGGCGGTGAAGAGCGAGAGATGGCGCGACGCCGCCAGTCTGATAGGAGCTTCGCGCGCGCTCCACGCAGCGTTCGAATTGGAGCGGTCGTCCGGAGGAGCTGGCGTGATCGCACAGTCGCTGCACTTCGGCACGCCTTCGGCAGTCCATCACCATATGAAACGTAAGACTCGCCGCACGATGAAAGAGCTGAAGTTCGAGGGTGCTCTGAATATCGCGGCGGAACTGTGGAGGGGACGAGGTCGCTAAAGCCCGCGCCAGTTCCTCATCACCGACGGTCATTGCCGCCTCATCCGCAACTTGTCACGGAAGCAACATGGCGTCATCGCGGGGCATTCGCGAAACACGTATATCCGTCGCGGAAGCCACGCTCCGGCTCAGGGAGGGCTCGCGCCGACTCGCCAAGATCGGAGCCATAGTCACGGTGCTGACCGGAACTCGATCGAGGGCATCGTATGTCGATCCACTCATATCGCAAGTTTCTCACTTTTGCGGGAATCTGCCTCATCGCTTGCCAGGAGCGGCAACGGGAAGCCCCCACCTCGGTGGAGTCCGTCGACATCCGTGCAATGGTAACGCCGGAGGTTGCCGCGTCGCTAACACCTGAAGGCACCTTCACTAGCCCAACAGCACAATCACTGCTCGGTGGCTTAGCGGTAATATCTCCAGAGCGCGCGGCAGAGTTGGCAGTTGAGTACATGACGAAGTTCGGGCCGTTCATCAGTGATCATGTCGAGAAGCATCACGGTGCGCCTGTCGATTTCACACAGCTAACAGCTGAACCGCAAGTGATGCTCGCCGAGTCACCGTATAGCGCTCTGCCGCCAAGCGCGAGCATGCCGTTCCATAGGGCCTACGGCTCATACTACTTGGTCCGACTGCGCAACTCGTTGGCGCCAGTAGTCAGCGTTGCGGTCTCTGTCTATGACGGGACCATGGGCCTATCTCCGGATGGTCCAGGCAGCTCCGTCGTTGCACAAGGCAACGAATTTCGGACTTGGGTAATTTCCAAGACTGGCTCAGGTCAACCAAGCATTTCGCCCGAAGAAGCGGTAGTTGCGGCCTATCGCGCGTTTGGGGAATTGATCGCCGAGCGACCGCGGTTCGTGCGGGCCGGCGCGGAGTTTACGCCGCACATTGGGCACTGGAGGCTCGTGCTATCGAGGCCAGTGCGTCTTTCAACTGGCGCAGCTCAAGCAGTCGAGAGCTCCAGCGTCATCTATCTTGGCGCGAACGGGAGATTTGGAGTTTCGACGTCCGTTCAGAGTTCGAAAATGGTCCGGGTTAGGCACTTGATGGGGGCCATCGAGTCAACGGTGCAACTGCCGGTGGCGCCGGACCTCGCAGTAGAACTCCGCGAAGTGTATCCAGTACACCGCTAGCAGCGGGAGACTCGCATGAAATCGAGACTAGTCTTCGGAACTATTGTATTTGTTTCTGCCGCTTCCGGTTGTATCACGATAACGGATCCTTCGCACACTCATCCCGGATGTACTGCCGCATACAACTCCGAATGGCAGACCTATATCCGCTTTGAAATAAATCACACGGACCCGCGCACGTGTCCCGTCGGCCTGCAATACGGCCAACAGGGCACATCAGGAGGAATTGTTTATGACCTGACCGCGCCACCTTACCCGACTGCTCCTAACTCACAGTGGCTTGACCTCGGCGTCTATGACTATTCGTTTGGTGTGGGTCAGTGTTCTAACGCATACGTGTTCGCGACAGAGTTTTTCAGCTGGGGTCAGCCTCGCCCAGGCTCCACCGCGCTGTATGAATGGAGAGCTCAGAGATACGTAAGTTTCACCCGACTTGAGTCCCCGGACTACACTTGTTTCGAAGTGAGGCTTAATAGCCCCTTTATTCACCCGAAGTCTGTGATCACGATAAACTATTACGGTGATCAGGCATGAGCGTGAAACTGAAGCAATCCTCATCTAGTGCGACTGCATAACGCGGAGCAACAGTTCGCAGAACTTAGAGCGCCACGCGGGCAAGATTAATCTAGGGGATACCGCATTGCCGGCCGACGCACATATCAGAACTGGATGACTTTCCGAACTGTGGAGCACGCTGTAGCTGACCGCTGAGTGGATCGCTTTTCACCTCATCCCGGCTTTAGCGCTCAATTCGTCAACAGATGTGGCCTGATGGTCCTTGTTGGCGTGATGAACAGTGTACCGGCGAGCGCTCAAGCGCGTCCGTCTCGCGAGCGCGGATTGGAGACCACTGCTGTCTTGGCTGCGAATGCATTATTCGGTGGTCTGACAGCAGCGGGTCGGGCGATCATCGAAGGTAAGAACCCAGTGCGCGCTTTTGGCCTCGGTACCGTTGGGGGTGCTTTGCACTTTAGCGCCAAGATCGTCTCGGCCAAGCGTGAACCTCTAGCGGCGCCCGTCGGTCTGATCTTGGGAGGTCTTGGCTCTTCCCTGGTTTCGAACGGTGGTCAAGGACTCGGCGCGCTCGAGAACATTTCGCTGCCAATCGGGCCATTCCGGATTAGGCTCGCGCCCTCGCAACGTTCAAGCCCGATTCGTATTGGGATTAGTATTTACGAAGCAGCAGTTATTGGCCGATACCTATTTGATCGCGATCTCCGCATCGACTGGCATCGCACAGCAGCACTCGGCACGCTTGCATTCGAAACTCGCGGCAAGTACCTCGTGGTGGCCCATGGGGACACTGCCGACGGAACGAGTACCGCGTCCATACTCGTTTTCAGCGCGCTCGCAACCGAGCCAGAGATGACCGAACGGCATGAAACGACACATGTGCACCAACATTGGTTCCTTGAGGAGAACTGGGGGAGACCGATCGAAGCGAGTCTCAGAAGGCTAACTCCCGGGATTTCGTGGCTGCCGGCATGGGTAGAACTAGGATTCGTGACTCCGTCGATCCTGTGGCTCGAACAGACCGCGTTCGGGTATAGACAGGGTCCGCTGGTGCGACTGGAGGAGTCTGAGGCAGAGTGGTTCGAAAGAAGGTAGCCGCCATAACAGTTTGCGTCCGGCCACCGTCGGACCACGCGGAAGCCCTTAATGGCGACTTAATCGCTTTAGCGACACCCGATCCCCCGCCGTCCTCGTCCTTACTGGGAGCAGCAATGCCCAAGTTAACGCGCTTAAGCGTTCTTGCGCTCACCTGTCTTAGTAGTAGTTGCGGTCTTGCGTCGACTGCAGACGTGTCCGATCGCTGCACTGGGCCTGTGTCGGTGACAGTGGCCCCTGCCGAGCTGCCTACCATCAGCTGGATGCCTCGCTGTAGTGCGGACTATGTGGCGGTTGGCTATGCAGGGCTTAACGACGTGTGGTGGGTGTACCGACTAACTGGACCCGGTATTCTTCCCGACGTGCGTGTTGGTGATTCGCCTCCTGGAACGCGCACGGAGTCATCCCTTTCTCTAATTCACGGCACCGAGTACTCCGTGTCCGTGGGATGGCGTACCGTCGATTCTGGCGCCTTTAAGCTCGGATCGTGGGGCAGCGCACGCTTTGTTTATTAGTCACGACGAGTGAATCGTCCCGGGGTTTTCGGAGAACTCGTTATGTGAGCGCGCCCACTTCAATCTCTAGGTCTAACGGTTGGTTAGAGCGCATTGCGTCGTGCTTGGGAACATTCCACGTACCTAGTCAAAGGACTTGGCGCCCGGCAGGTCCTCCTGTTAATCAGGAAGTCGTTGGTTCGAATCCAACCGCCCCAGTGCTGTTAGTGCTGAAATGACAACAAGTTGGCCTTGTGCCCTGTCCCTGTTGAATACGCGGCATCCGCAGTAGGAAGCCAAGAGGAAGCCGCCAAGGCAGCCCCTTTCGAAGGTGGGTTACGGGCCTTCTGCGGCCATCGTTAGGCCTCTGCGTCCACTGGCGCCAGCACGCTCTCGCTACGCAAGAGACGTTTACACCGTAACGCGTCGCTGACGCTGCGTTCGATTGTACCCCGCGGGTTACATCCCGTAGCGCCCTCTTCCCTTAGGAGATGCCGCTCATATTGGCCAAACGCTTACTGTCAACGCGGCCAGCGCCTTCTACTCTGCGCAGTTAGCGCTGCTCGCACACGCTCACAGATCTATTAGAGGTCTAGTGCGTGGGAGCGCTCAGCCGAAGACAAGCGAGCCGCAAGCTCATTGCGCCATAAGCCGTTCGGATTCGCTTGTGAAGCGCTACGACCCTCAGACAGGGCGCCGACAGCGGCTAGGCCGACGAGTGATTCTCTCGTTGCCGTGCGCGCCTTTCTGAGGCGGTTGAGTTCTCAATCACCGCGGCGATGGTCGCTGGTAAGTGCGCCGGTACGATCGGCGGGTCCTGCGCTGTCACGTACTTCCCCGTACCGACTGACTGGCAATGCTTCACGAATCTGCCCGATCACTGCAGGCCAGACGCGGGTTCACCTCGCACACGGGCGTGCAGCCTAACGCGAACGCTGACTATCCGTCTCCACAAATCGCCACGACTACTCTTACACCGAACATGCGCAAGGCCCACGGACGGCTGATGCCATAATCGGAGCGCCGTATGTCAACGTCGCCTCCTCACGTGCCGACACGGATTCCGCAACTCCTTCGACGACGGCACCCACCCGGCCAGACGCAACCGAAGGGGCGGCCTTCGGAACTATTCCTTGGCCTGTCACTGTGGATGGCCATTGCAACGCTCGTCGTAATTTCTCTCTTCGACGTGCCGGTCACCCGCATGGCGGCGCACTGGGCCCAAGGTGCCGTCTCCAGCTCCGAGCGAGATAAGGCGTCCAGCCCAGCGGAGGAGTTGATCGAAGGCTTGTAGCTAACGCAAGACGATGTGAAACGGAGCGCTGTACATGAGTTCCGGCTTCAGAAAACGTTGGCGAGAATCGGTCACGGGGTCATAATCCCAGAATGCTGCTCCTATACGCAGGCGATACACACCAGTTGGGTCGGCCGAGAGGAAGCGAGGCGCCACATCCTGACGCGGACTGTGGGCAACCGATTCCTCATAGGCCCGGGTTGCATTAGGCTCGACTAACAGAGGAGCGTCCCGAACGGAAGGGCAGATCGTTCCGTATTCAGTCAACCACGTAGCGCCCGTCTGTCTCTCAAGCACGAATCCTGGAAACTGGAACGTGCCGCAACGTTCAACAAACAACCGCTGTGTAGTTCGGTTCGAAATCTGAAGCTGAAAAGTTGCCGTTGTGAACTCACCACGACCAAGAACAATGGTGTCGGGCACGACGCGTATTTCGATCGCTACTTCGGCAGACGGGTTATTGTTCATGGGCGACCCACAAGCAACGATTCCCGCAGCGATCACCGGTTTCCATTGAGTCGCCACACTCCAGCGGCTACCACGCGGCGATATTGAGATAGTCATAGTCAGGTCCACCTAGCTGATATGCTGGCGAGAAGTAGCCCTGTGTACAGGGACCATATGGCGGGTTAGGCGGACAAGACGTGCTAACCGCTGGAGGTCTTGTCAAGAAGTGTGTAAATAGAAGCGTTAGGCGGCACGGTCCTTTCGGGGTTTCTCTACGGTCGTGATCGGTGTCGTACGTAGTTCTCCATCGACAAAGGTCTTGTTGTTGAAGACATCCCGACACCGCTCCGGGGCGTTCAGTTTCCGGAAGCGCTGTTCGACGACGAGGAGCAGGCGCCAGATCATCGCGGTGGCGTTGTCAATGCGCTTGTAACGCTTCGCGGCTGAAGTCCGCAGTCGCACCGCATCGAACGGCGATTCCACCACGTTGGTGGTCCGCAAATGCCGCCAGTGCTCCTTGGGGAACGCGTAGTACGCCACCATGCGTTCCCAATCGCGCTCCAGCCGCTCCACCGCCTTCGGGAAGCGCTTTGCATATGCGAGATGGAACGCGCGCTTCGCGCGTTCGGCAGCCGCCCGACTCTCCGCGTTGGCGATCGCTTGCAGCGCT
>Ga0187893_10006782_pt1 | contig 19276 bp, 22 predicted proteins | sample MA1701074metaG_FD_139574 | JGI IMG/M metagenome (GOLD analysis project Ga0187893, IMG submission 139574) | White microbial mat communities from a basaltic lava cave in the Kipuka Kanohina Cave System on the Island of Hawaii, USA - MA170107-4 metaG ... | reverse complement strand
TGCACCCGCAGCCGGCGCACGTGCGCGATGGCAGCGATGCGCTGAGCGAGGTCCCCAAGCCGAGAGTCGGGCAGAGACAGCGGATCGCCGCCGCTCAGCAGCACTTCCCGAATCGAAGGATCGTCACGGATGTATTCCAATGCTTGCCGCCATCCATCCGCAGCGGGGTTGGACGCCGAGTACGGAAAGTGCCGGCGGAAGCAGTACCGGCAGTGCACGGCACAGGCGCCGGTAGCCACCAGCAAGGCGCGGCCATGGTATTTGTGCAGCACCCCGGGCACGGTCTCGGCCCACAGATCGCCGACCGGATCAGGACCATAACCGGGGACCTTGTATTGTTCCGCTTTCAGCGGTAATACTTGCAGCAGCAGTGGGTCTTTGGGGTTGCCCTTGCACATGCGAGCAATAAAACCACGCGGGACCCGCAACCGAAAAGCAGGGGTGGACAATACCGCCGCCGCCAGAGAGGTGTTACTTAACTCGAGTAGCTCAAGCAACTCCTTGGGATCGGAAACTGCGTTGGCGAACTCGTCGCGCCAGTCACCAGACTCAAACATGGCTTGCGTTCGAGCTATCATACGCAGCTTTCATACCCGGGATGAGAAAGCATGGCATCATACAGCACAAATCAATTCAAGGCAGGTCTCAAGGTCCTTTTGGATGGTGATCCGTGCTCCATACTCGAAAACGAGTTCGTCAAACCGGGTAAGGGGCAGGCCTTCAACCGTGTCAAACTGCGTAATTTAAAGACGGGTCGTGTCATCGAGCGCACCTACAAGTCCGGAGAGAGCCTTGAAGGAGCCGACGTGGTGGATAAAGAGTTTCAGTACCTCTACAGCGACGGGGAGCTTTGGCACTTCATGGACCCCGAAACCTACGAACAAGTCGCGGCCGGGAAAACCGCCATGGAGGATGTTGCTCCATGGCTGAAAGGCCAGGAAACCTGTTTGCTGACCCTGTGGAACGGCCAGCCTTTGGCGGTTGCGCCGCCAAACTTCGTTATTCTGACCATTACCCGCACCGATCCCGGTGTGCGCGGAGATACGGCTGCGGGCGGTGCAAAACCCGCGACTCTAGAGACCGGCGCTGTAGTCAAGGTGCCGTTGTTCGTTGAAAACGGCGAAGTCATCAAGATCGATACCCGCACCGGAGAATACGTCTCACGCGTTAAGGAGTGATAAAGCCGCCCGCTAGTGTGGTCGATTGGCGCCCGTGCTGGACGCCTCGCATCTTAAGGCTGCGGGCGGATCTTTTGGCCCGCGTGCGCTGCTTTTTCTCACAGCGCGGGGTGTTAGAAGTCGACACGCCGCTGTTAACCGCGACTCCCAGTGCCGATCCGAACTTGATGCCCATGCGCCTGAGATCTGTTAGCGCCGATCCCAATCCGGAGTACTACCTACATACCTCGCCCGAGTTTCCGATGAAACGCTTGTTGGCCGCGGGCAGTGGTCCCATCTACCAGATCGCGCATTCCTTTCGGGACGATGAACGGGGGCGTCTGCACCAGCCGGAATTTTCTCTGCTCGAATGGTATCGCCCAGGATTCGATCATCATGCGCTGATGGATGAGGTGGCCGATCTTCTGGAGGTGACGCTGGGTGCAGATCGGCATGAGCGCTTGTCAGTTGCGCAAGCGTTTGCACGATTTCTTGACCTCGATCCGCACCAGGCGAGCCTGAGCGAACTGCAAACGGTTGCGCGCAAAAACGGTCTTCGGCTCGCCCAGTCCGCCGATGAGGCTGTCTATCTGGACTTCTTGATGAGCCATTGCGTAGCGCCCGATCTCGGTACACCGCACCCGACCCTGTTGTATGATTATCCTATCTCCCAATGCGCCTATGCCCAGATCCGTGAAGGCGATCCACCCGTCGCGGAGCGTTTCGAGGTGTTCGTCGCGGGAATAGAGCTAGGCAATGGGTATCATGAACTGATCGATCCGGTGGAACAAAGGATGCGGTTTGTGGCCGAGAATGCCAAACGCCGCCATGTCGGACTGCCGGAGATGCCTCTGGATGAGCGCTTGTTAGCCGCGCTCGCGTGTGGAATGCCGGAATGCGCAGGTATTGCGCTCGGCTTTGATCGCCTGGTTATGGTAGCCGCCGGTGCGAAACGTTTGGAGGAGGTAATGGCGTTTCCTTTTTAGTCGCAGTGCTGATGATTTATATAACGCTGGCGTTAATTAACTGCACTTCGATTAACTGCTTCCCTGGAATTTATCGAATCGCAAAGCAAAAAGTGTGGTTGATCACTTTGACCCATATCCTTTTGTCCCTGTGAGGGCGGGCACTTCGAATTAATCGAAGTGCCTTTAAGCGATCGCGCCGCGGTGTGTCGCTTTTCTCTGCGACAAGCGTTCGATGATTGAGTTCAAGAACTTCTTGTAGAACCGGAGTTGGCAATTCAAGGACGCGCGGGCGATCATCGGAGCATGAACTTTCATGATGGTGACATCGCGGCCGGCGATCATGGTTAACGAACGTTCTTGTTTGGGCGCCTGGCCCGCTTCACCAAAACAATCGCTGGGTCTAAGAATATCCACGGGGTCGGCTCCCTTGGTCACGATGACCGATCCGGAAACGATCACGTAAAAGGACTTATCGACCCCGTCCTCTAGCACTATGGGTTGGGCCGGGGGCACACATTGCCAGGCGCATGCGCTGATAAGCTCCCACAACTCTGCATCCGGGAATTCCTGAAAAAATTCCAGCGAGCGGATGGTGTCGAATTTTAGTTGGTTACTAACCCGATCCCCATCTGCATTCATAAAGTCGAACACGAGGTGGAGATCACCCGCAAAGTCTCGAGCCGAATGATAGCGATGGGTGGGGTCTTTGGCGAGTACGCGCTCCACTACCATTTCTAGCACTTGGGGAATATCGGCCCGGTAGTGTCGTAGAGGCGCGGGCGAAGAATTGAGGATCTTATGCTGGATGGCGGAGAGGTTTTGGGCCGCAAACGGATGTTTTCCCGCGACCATCTCGTAGAGGACGATACCGAGCGAAAACAGATCGCTCTGTAGGCCGACGGATGATTTTTCGATTTGCTCCGGCGACATGTAAAGCGGCGATCCGGCATCGGCGAGATGCTGGCCTGAGGTCTGGGAAAACGCGATCCCGAAATCGCTTAGCTTTGCCTCCCCCTGCTCGGTAAGTAAGATGTTTCTGGGCTTTATGTCACGGTGTACCACCCCCTTGCTATGGGCGTACTCTAACGCGGAGGTACATTGCACCAGGATAGAGACGGCATCGTATAGGGGCAGCAAACGTTCGACGCGACAGAAATCCTGTGCCGTCCGAGATCCCGGCACGTATTCCATCACGATGTAATGGGGATCCCCGTCCATGCAGGCGCCGTGGATCGATACAATGTTCGGATGCTCCAATAACGCACCTAACCTCGCCTCATTGGCAAACAGAGCGCGCGTCAGCTCACCGTCAGGCCCTGCAAGCTGCTCTCCGCTGACGATCTTGAGGGCAACTTGCCGACCGGCATCAGGGTCTTGGGCCAGGTATACGGTCCCCATATTGCCGCGCCCCAGCATCCTTAAAAGGTGGTATTTTCCCACTGTGTCTTGTTCCGTGATCGATTCGGCCATGACCTGTTTTTCCTCAACGCCAGTCAAAATATTGTCGGGTTCTGACCCTATACTCCGGAATAACCTGATAATCAGCGTGCTTGGTTCGAACTCAGCAAAATAAATACCAGGATGGGAGGAGGTGCATTTGGGTGGCGGTAAGGATAAGGCGCGATCCGAAATCATACGACGACCACGCCACGCAGCCTGGCGTGATCTCCGCATAAGCCCTGGGCCGCACTCAGAGCTTATGAAAAAATCTGCTGCGCTCGGGATCTCGTGTTCCGGCGGTGCTCGGAATCCTCATGTATTTCAATATACACTCCGGTTCCTCCGCTCCGGCGGGACACGACCTCCCTTCGCTCGCGACGATTTTTTCACAAGCTCTCAGCTCTACCTCACTCCCGGAGAGTGGCGACGGCGCTCGGTCGGCTTGACCGGTTCTCGTCTCTGGTGGAGAGCCAGCGGTTGATCCTGGGCTGCAGCTTCCTTTCGGCAAGGTAAGCGAGCAAGAAGAGTAGCGGCGCCACCCAGAGCATGAAGTCGAACAAGACGTTTCCGGTCAGATCGACTTTCCTGGTCAGATACAAGATTGGCAGGTGGAAAACATATAGCGCGTACGACACAGTGCCGAGCCACGCGACCTTCTCGAACGGAAGCGCGAGGCCGCGGCGGTGCAGCTTGTACCCCGCGATCCCTATTAGCAGCAGAACAAGCCCGGTCAAAAAATGCCGCAACTCAAGCATCGGGTGCGCCCCCGCGGACGAGGTGGGACCGCCAGTATGCGTGCCGAAGTACCAGGCAATCGCAAGGACCGACAAAATCACCAGCGACGGCGCTTGAACGAGCCAAGTGATGCGGCCACTACGGCAATATTCGCGCGCAAGCTCGACGCCGGCCCACCAAACCGGAAAATAAAGCATGAACAGCGAGATCTGGTTGGGGATGATCAGGTAGCTTGTCAGCCCGATGAAACAGACGCCGGCCACCACATACTTTTGCACGGCCTCGCGGTCGACCAAGACCTTGGCGATCGGGAAGTAGGCCATGTAAAAAAACCACTCGTAGCTGAGCGTCCAAGTCGCAGAGTTCCCGAACAATGGATGGAACCAGTTACCGACTTTCTTGTGGTCCTGCAGCATCAGGATCCCGCCGAGCAGATCCCAGCCCTTCGGCCACGCCCAGCCACCATTCACGAAGCTCACGCACAAGAATCCCAGCGCCAGCGCCATGAAGTACAGCGGGTAGATACGGCGAAAGCGTCGCATGGCGTAGTCCTTCAGACCGAGATCCGAGCGCTTTGCGAAGCAGGAGTAATGAATGACAAAACCGGATAGAATGAAAAAACCGATCACTGCCACCTGACCGAATACGAAGAGACGCGGCAAACCTTCGAACTGCCGTGCAAGGTAAAGATGGGCCAAGTGATGAAAGACGACATAGAGGGCGGCAAGCCCGCGCAGACCCTCCAGAGCGGAAAGACGTCCCGGCACTAATTGGTCCTTCCTAAGTCCGACAGGCTCCTAGGAGACCCGTGAATTCTAGCATTCTCCCCTCCGAAACTAACCAGCGGAAATGATAACGCACCGACCAGGCAGCGAGTACGTGCGTCTCCCCTCGGCGGCCTATTGTCTTAAGAACAGCTACAGCGCCATCGAGTCCGGCGGCGCGTAACATCAAAATACGAGCTCCGATGCCTCGAAGACCGGGCCGTCGATACAAGCGCGTTTCATCACCTGTCCGGAAGGGGTACGCACTGCGACCGTGCAACCGGCACACCCACCAACCGCGCACGCCATGTACTCTTCCACCGAAAGTTGGCAGGGCAAGGCGTGCTGGCGAGCCAATCCCGCGACAGCTTGCAACATAGGGGTGGGGCCACAGGCGAATAGCTCCACCTCATGTCTTTGGGCGGGCAGCAGCGAGCTAAGCCAAGCGGCTGCTAGATCAGTAACATATCCATCGAAACAGCCTGGGTAGCCTTGCCGGGTCGCAAGCCGACTCGGGATCCCCCAATCCTCTAGAAGCGGCATGGCCGCGATAACCGGCGCCGGGACTCCAGGTACCAGGATTCGAGAGGGGATCGCTTGGAACGGAAAAGGCGCTTCCGAGCCCATGACAACGAGCATCGAAACCTCAGGGGCTGCGGACTTTAAGTGCTCGGCTAGGTAGATCATGGGCGGGATCCCCACCCCGCCGCCGACGAGGAGCGTCCGGCGGCGGTAACTCTGCAACTTGAAGGGCACCCCTATGGGTCCTAACACGCTCAGTGTCTCCCCGGGGACGCGCCGGGCTAAGAGCCGGGTTCCTACCCCGTGCCGCTTGTATAGGATCTCGATCCACCCCAGCTCGGGATTTACGCGCATCAGGGACATGGGCCGCCGCATTGGCAGCAAGGGGTCGCACTGTAAATGCACAAACATGCCCGGGGCGGCATCGGCGGCCGTTTTGGGCGCCTGGACGCGCAACACGTGCTGGCCACCGGGGTAGGCATTGTGCGACAGCACCCTGGCGTCTTCTAAAAAGATAGAGCCCCTCGGCTTCCCGCTTTGAGAAGGGCTAGGGTGCGGCCGGGGCATTAACCTCCTCGTCAAACACCACTTGCCCACCCACTACCGTGTGGGTCACTTTACCCACCAGTTCGCGCCCGAGGAACGGGGAGTTTTTGCCTGCGCTCAATAAGGTATCTTCGGTCACTGTCCATTTCCGCTCGGGATCAAACACACACACATCGGCACTCGCACCGATTTCTAAAGTGCCTGCCTGCATCCCCAACACCCGCGCCGCTCGGCAGGTGATAGCGCCAATGGCCGTGGACAGATCCAACACATGGCCGCGCACCAGCTCTAGAGTCAGTGGCAGCAACAGCTCCAGAGCCGACACCCCGGGCTCTGTGGCACCAAATGGAGCCGTCTTCGCGTCCACATCATGCGGCTGGTGATCCGAGCAGATGGCGGCGATGACACCGCGGGCGACGGCCGCACGCAGCGCCTTACGGTCGGCTGCTGTGCGAAACGGGGGCCGGACAGAGCACATGCTATCGAAATCGCCTATCGCATCATGCGTCAGATGCAAGTGATGGATAGTGACATCGGCGCTGACTGGCAATCCCTGGGCCTGAGCCTGTGCCAGCAGCTCTACCGCTTTGGCCGTCGAAAGCCGGGCGAAATGTGTGCGCACGCCGGTCTGCTCCACCAATAGCAAATCGCGGCTCAATGCTACAGTCTCCGCCGTTGCTGGGATCCCCGGGATCCCCAGGCGGGTGCTGACGCTGCCCTCGTGCATGTGCCCTAAACGCCCTAACCAGTAATCCTCGGGTTGCAGCACTACCGGTAACCCACAAGTACCCGCGTACTCCAGGGCGCGGCGCATTACCTCGGTGTTATAAACTGCTCTTCCGGCGTTGCTTACTCCCACGCAACCAATCGCCTTTAAGGCGTACATCTCGGCCAACTGTTCCCCACCCAAGCCCCGGGTAAGGGCGCCCAAACAGCGCACCTTGGCTAGACCTGCTAGTTGAGCGCGTCGATGAATCAGCTCCGCCACCGCTGGAATGTCCAGCACCGGTGTGGTATCCGGCGGACAGCACAAGGTCGTAATGCCAGCGTGGGCGGCGGCTTGGGTTTCGCTAACGATGGTGGCCCCATGCTCGGCCCCTCCTCCACCCAGCCGCGCGCTCAGGTCTACAAAACCGGGGCTTACCACCCGATGGCTGGCGTCGATGATGCGCTCCGGCCTGAAGCCCTGGGGGGCCTTACCTATGCTCTTGATGTTTCTGGCACTGACGTAGAGATCGGTAACCTCATCAAAACCCTTTGCGGGATCGATGACACGCCCGTTGGTGATCAAAAGCGCCATCTCAATGCGGCTCCGGTTTGGCGGCGCTGCTCATCACCATGGACATCACCGCCATGCGTACCGCGATGCCGTAGCTCACCTGCTGCAGGATCACCGAGCGCGGGCCGTTAGCAACCTGGGAGTCGATCTCTACGCCGCGATTAATGGGTCCCGGGTGCAATACAATGGCGTCGGGCTTGGCCACTGCCAGCCGCTCCTCCGTCAGCCCATAGAGATCAAAGAATTCGCGCGCGCTGGGTAGCAGAGCGCCCTGCATGCGCTCATTTTGCAGCCGCAGCATGATGATCGCATCCACATCTTGCAATCCCGACTTGAGATCGTGATAAACGTGCACACCGAGGGTTTCTATCTCGGGTGGGATTAGGGTCCGCGGGCCAATCACCCGTACCTCACGAGTCCCTAAGGTCTTAAGGGCGTGGATGTCGGAGCGCGCCACCCGCGAGTGAGCGATATCCCCCACGATAGCCACGCACAATGCGGCAAAATCGCTTTTCGCGCGACGGATGGTAAACATGTCCAGCATCGCTTGCGTGGGATGGGCATGGCGGCCGTCGCCCGCATTGATAACTCGTACCTCAGAGCAAACGTGGGAAGCGATAAAGTGCGCCGCACCGCTGCAATCGTGGCGGATCACGAGCATATCGCAGTGCATCGCCTCTAAGTTGCGCAGGGTATCCAGCAGTGACTCGCCCTTGCGCGTGGACGAGTCGCCGATGTTAAGTGTCAAGACGTCGGCGGACAGCCGTTTCGCGGCCAGCTCAAAAGTAATGCGGGTACGGGTGCTTGGTTCGAAGAAGAGATTGACAATCGTCTTGCCGCGCAGCAGCGGGACTTTCTTAACAGGCCTTCTCCCTACCGGCGCAAAGCCTTCGGTGGTGCTTAGGATCTCGAGCAGCAGTCCCTGGGGAAGCCCCTCGATACTCAAAAAATGTTTGAGACGTCCCTGCTCATCAAGCTGGATATTCGATGCCGTCATGCCGCCTTGTGGGTGATCAATCGCAACGGATCCGGCCCGCTGAGCTTGATGTGCTCTCCGTGCGCAAGCGTGAGCGTAGTGCCTACGACATCGGCCCTGATAGGCAACTCCCGCTGGCAGCGATCGACCAAAACCGCAAGGGTGACGCTGGCCGGGCGGCCATAGTCAAAGATCTCGTTGAGCGCGGCGCGTACCGTCCGGCCGGTGTAGAGGATGTCATCCACCAAGATCACATGGCGCCCATCGATATCGAACGGCAAATTGGACGGTTTGACGCTAGGGTGCATGCCGAGGCGGCTAAAGTCATCTCGATAAAACGCAATGTTTAAGCTGCCCAACGGATCGGAGAGAACGAGTCGCTCCTGCAAACGTTGCGCAATCCATACACCCCCTGTGTGAATACCAACCACTAGAGGATCCATACGCCCTGTGCCGGCCAAGGCCTCGGTCAGACCTTGCGCCATCCGCTCCAAGAGCGAGCCGATCTCAGCGCTGTCGAGGTTCATTGCATCGTGATCGTTCGTTGAGCCACGACTCCAGGATGAGCTGGGCGGCGACGGCGTCCAAACCACGCTGCTTCACCGCTTGCGGGTGGCGGTTGGCTTCTACGGAGGAAAGAGTTTCGTCTATGGTATGCACAGGGAGACCAAAACGGCCTTGCAATTGCCGGCAGAAGCGCGCCACGCATCCCGCGAACCGGTGTTCCGATCCATCGAGATTAACCGGAACACCGACGATCAAAGCCTCCGGCTGCCAGCGATCGATAAGCTGACTAATGGCTACCCAATCCGGATCCCTAGCCCGGGCATGCAGGCATTTTAGGGCACCGGCGTTACCGGTCAGGGTATGACCTACGGCGACGCCGATCCGCCTCTTACCGAAATCGAAACCGAGAACGGTCACGCTTAAGCATGACCCGCATAAGACGATAACTGCCGGAGATCCACTCCGAGCAGGGTTACCGCCTTTTGCCAGCGCAGTTCGGCCGGCTCCTCGAACATGATATTCATATCGGCTGGACCACTCAGCCACGCGTTCTCAGCCATCTCCCGCTCCAGCTGCCCGGCGCCCCAGCCCGCGTAACCCAACGCAATCAGCGTTTGTGTCGGCCCTGTACCCTGAGATATCGCTTCTAGGATATCGCGTGAGGTACCCACCCCGATCTCTTCGGTGACCTTGATGGTCGATTCCCAATCCTTTACCGGCCGGTGGATGATGAAACCGCGCTCTTGCTGCACCGGACCTCCTTGGAAAATGGTCATATCATTTATTCTCGCGTCGTCTGATTCCAGATCCATCTGGGACAGGATAGCGCCCAACCCAAAAGGCATAGGCCTGTTGATCACGATTCCCATGGCGCCCTCTGAATCATGCGCGCAAATATAGGTTACGGTCTGATAAAAATTCGGATCGGCAAGACTGGGCATGGCGATGAGGAAATGATTGGTCAGGTTCATGGCGGCTCCGGGAATTTAGTGCCTGGCCTTAAACACTACCATAAAACGAGCCGCTATTAGCAGCGTTATTCGCTTGCGAAGCGCTGGCTGTATAGGAACTGCCAAGTACGCGTAATATGGAGCACATCCACCTCGCTACGGATATCATCGGAGAAGGGCGAAAACGGGGACGCCAGCTCCACGATACGCATCGCCGCCTGGTCCAGGATAGCCTCTCCGGAGGAACGGCGCAGCGTCATTTCCACTACCCGGCCATCCGACCGTAAGCCCACATCCAAGATCAGGCTACCCGCGAGCTTTCGCGCGCGCGCCTCATCCGGATAGTTCAGGTTGCCCACGCGTTCGACCTTGGCCCGCCACGCCTCCATATAAGCCGCATACTTATACTCGCGCGTGTTAGCCGAGATGAATTTGCGCCGCGGCGCTTTGGCATGGATGGAAAGCCGTTGCTCGATCTCGGCGTTCAAGCTCGCCATGGCTAGGGCGCTCTGCATCAATAGGGCGGCGCTGGGCAACGGCGGGGATAGGTTAGTGTCCCTACTTTCCACAGACTGCGTCACCGGCTCTGGACGCGCGGTTCGTTTTTCCGGCTCGGGCGAAGAGTCGAACGCGGCCGTCTGCTCAAGCATCAATTCATCCGGCTGCTCTCGGTTGCTCTTTTCCGCTTCGCCCTCGTCGGATCCCCGGATTTTGGTACCTGCCTGTGCCAGCTTAGCCACCTGCTCCACCGCGTGCTCCTGCGGCCTCCCGGCGGCGGCAATTGCAGGCTCCTGCTCCGGGAAAGGTGAGCTCAAAGGCGTGGAGGGGCTTTCCTTGTGCTCAACGTCCCCACCCCCTTGCAAGTTTGTTTGCGCCAGATAATCCGGTTCCTCAGACGCCTTTGGAGTGCGGTTTTGGACCAGAATGACTTCCAGCGACTGGGACTGGGGCATCGACCTATCTTCCTTGGAGAAGCCCACACCTAGGATAACGCCGCTGTGTGCCAGTACGGCCAGGCAGAGCGCCAGGGATAACCTATCGCCGGAGTCTTTCACAGATGCCAATCGTTCGTTACCTGGATAGCGCGCCTTTGCGCGTCACGACTCCGCTTAGGCTTAAGGGCACTTCGATCAAATTCGGAGTGCCCCTAATCCAACAGCGGTCAATTCTGATCACGTTCCTTACAGCAGTAACTAAGTTAAAACTAGCAAAGTACGCGAGCTTCTTCGAGTTTTCATCTCTAACCGCATGACTGACCTTCCCCTGCCCCGCCGGCGCCGATCAGAAGCTTACCGCATCGAAACGTGCGAGGATAGTTAATCTAGGACCATCTAGGACCCACGAACTGCGTGCAGACGCCGTTCAATGGCTAGCAGTAGCTGAGAGGCGATGTCCAAACCGTAGATAGCGTCTAGCTCCCGGATACAGGTTGGACTGGTGACATTGATCTCCGTCAGATGATCGCCAATCACATCCAGCCCCACAAAAAGCAGCCCCTTTTTGCGCAGGGTGGGGCCCACTTGATCACAGATCCATCGATCCCTCTGGCTTAGCGGAACGCCGTGGCCGCTTCCGCCGGTGGCCAGATTGCCTCGGGTCTCCCCCGGAGCAGGGACGCGCGCCAAGGCGTAGGGTATGGGCTCCCCGTCGATGAGTAAGATGCGCTTGTCGCCCTCGGCGATTTCCGGGATAAAGCGCTGAGCCAGGGTGAAGCGCCGGCCATGCTGAGTGAGTGTCTCGATGATGACGTTGAGGTTCGGATCGCCCGCACGCAGGCGAAAGATCGAGGCCCCTCCCATGCCGTCCAGCGGTTTGAGAACGATATCAAACTGTTGCCCCAAAAACTCCTTAATGCGCTCGGCGCTGCGCGTCACCAGGCTCGGCGGACAGCATTGTGGAAACCAGGCCGAAAACAGTTTCTCGTTGGCATCGCGCAGGCTGCGCGGTTCATTGATCACCAGGGTGCCCTGAGCCTGCGCAAGCTCCAGCAAGTAGGTGGCATAGATGTACTCCATATCAAAGGGGGGATCTTTGCGCATCAAAAGCACCTGGAACTGGCTCAGGGGTACGGTTTCTTCCCCACCAAACTGAAACCATTGCTGCGCACGATCCTGCACGCGTAATGCGCGGGAATGCCCAAAAGGGCGGCCGTCGCGCAAAAACAAGTCACCCAGTTCCAGGTAGCCGAGCGCCCAGGCTCGCGCCTGCGCCGCCAGCAGCATGGCGAAGCTGCTGTCTTTTTTGATATTGATCCCACCGATGGGATCCATCACGATACCAAGCTTGATTTCCACCTTGGGTCATCCAATCCGAAAGAAACCTAAAAAACCACCGCGCTAACGCTAACTCCCTAAGCGTACCAGGAGCCTATGATCTCTTCACGCCTACGCATAGTCACCCGCAAGAGCCCCCTCGCGTTATGGCAAGCGCGCTTTGTCCAAGCACGATTGGTCGCTTTACATCCAGGCCTTGCTATCGAGATGGTCAGTGTCCATACCAGCGGGGATAAGCTACTCGATGCGCCGCTGGCGACGGTTGGGGGCAAAGGGCTATTCGTCAAAGAGCTAGAACAACGCTTGCTTTGCGGGGCGGCCGATTTGGCTGTGCACTCCATGAAAGACGTCACCGTGGATTTACCCCCAGGGCTGGTGATACCCGTGGTGCTCGCGCGAGAGGATCCGCGTGACGCAGTTGTCTCTCAGCAACATGTTGATTTGCAGTCCCTTCCTCACTCCGCGCTGGTTGGCACTTCGAGCCTGCGGCGGCAATGTCAGTTGCGCGCTATTCGCCCCGATCTTAAGCTGCTAAGCCTACGCGGTAATGTCGGCACCCGCTTGCGCAAGCTGGATGAAGGCCGATTCGACGCCATTATACTCGCCGCAGCCGGACTAAAGCGCTTAGGCTTAGCGGCACGCATACGAACGTACCTCGACCCCGATCTCCTCCTTCCTGCCATCGGGCAGGGCGCGATCGGCATCGAGTGCCGGGAGGGAGATGAAGATCTAATCCACCTTATCACACCCCTGGGTGACCCACGCAGCGGGGTTTGCGTGCGCGCGGAGCGGGCGCTCAACCGCCGCTTGTTTGGCGGTTGCCAACTGCCCATCGCCGGACATGCCGAGATCCTTCACGGCGAGCTGCGGCTGCGAGCACTTGTCGGTAGCGTAGACGGAACGAAGATCCTGCGCGATGCGATCTGCGGCCCACCCGAGCAAGCTGAAGAGCTAGGGACGCGGCTTGCGGAAAAGCTGCTTGCTCAAGGAGCGGATGTCATACTGGCGGAGTTGCAACGCGCGCCGCCTTAACGCGAAGGCTTGCACGATCAATCATCAATGGTAAGTGTAGTGCGCATGTTTACATCGTAGACCCATGGGATCTGATGCCAAGACCTCACGGTACAATCCGACTGCAAAGTAGATCACGGGGCATCGCAGTAGGAGCCCTGACCGCTATACTCTAGCGTCCAGGCGTTCGAGCTTGTGCGGCCAGCCGAGGATGTGCTCATCGGCCGTGATCAGGGTCGCTCGTTTGACGATCGCGGTAGCTAGGATAATCCGATCGGCGGGATCGCTGTGAAAATCCCTAAGACTCGTTGCCAAGATCCCCGTTTCGCCATTGACCGGGAGCTCGGTAAGCCCGGAACTGAGCAGATCTCGACGCCAGTTCGCGGGCAGGATCTCCATCACGATGCGGCCTTTCGAAGCGAGCATCGCAACCTCCCAAAACGAGATAGCGGAAACGGTGAGACTCTCCTGGCGTAGCGCCGTGTCGGTACGCTCCCGTGCCCTTGGCCCAAGCGCAGGGTCGTCGAGGTCAAGCCATAAAAGCGCGTGGGTATCTAATAGGATCAGCTCTGAGCTTCCCACTGCTCGGGGACGGGCGCGAGAATGTCCCCCGCGATATGGATCTTGCCCTTATAAGCCCCTGCGAGCGTACGGGGGCGGGAGATAACCGGCCCAAGCTGCGCAACCGCTCGCCCATTTTTTGTGATCACCACGGACTGACCTGTCTCAGCCACTTCATCATTTTTTCCATCGAGAAACGCCAGTATGACCATAGGAATGACTATAGTCTTAACGGCTCCAGGGTTCAAGACCTTGGACCCTAGTAGAGTCGGCCCTAGAGTCTTCAAGCCAGTGTTGTTTTTATGACCACTAATGACTATCATAAGACTATGACGCGTGTGCGGATCGCTGATCTCAAGAGCCACCTAAGTGAGCACCTCCGCAAGGTGCGAAGCGGCCACAGCCTTACGGTCCTGGATCGAGATACTCCGATCGCGCGCATCGTGCCCTACGAGCACAATGGCGCCTCGCTTAGAGTTCGGCCTCCGTTGCCAGGCGCACCGAAGCTCCAGCACGTGCCGTTGCCACCGCCCCTGCGTTTGCAGCGGGATATCGTGGATCTCTTAATGCAAGAGCGGCAGGGCGAGCGGTGATCGCGTACCTGGACTCTTCGGTCCTGCTGCGCATCGTCTTAGGTCAAGGAAATGCCCTGAAAGAGTGGCAGGGCATTGAACAGGGTATCGGTTCTGCCTTGCTCGAAGTGGAATGTGTGCGCACCTTGGACCGCTTGCGGCTGGCCCAGCGGCTCAGCGATGACGAGGTGGCAGTGAGAAGGGAAGCTGTGTTTCGGCTTATCGAGGCGATGGAGGTGGTCGAGATCACCCGCCCTGTGCTTGCGAGGGCTGCCCAACCGCTCCCGACGTCGCTCGGCACGCTGGATGCCATCCATCTAGCCACCGCTTTGCTGTGGCGGGAGTTAACGGGGGCGGATCTAGCGATGGCCACTCACGATGGGGCGCTGGCCACCGCCGCGAAGGCGAGCGGGCTAAGGGTGTTCGGCATCTAGGAGGCCAGCACGCCAGCGGAGCCTTACCAGGCGCGACAATAGAAGCGCTCTGGTGCGGCGCTGTATTAGGCAAACATCAGTCGACCGCGGGGTACAGGGATCGGACGTTCCAAGTCTTTAGCCGTCTCCAGCCATTCGTCGATTATGGTCTCAGCGTTAGCGACAGCTTCTTGATAAGTCTTGCCATCTGCCATGCATCCGGCCAACTCTGGGACCTCGGCAATAAAAGAGTCGTCTTCCGCACTCCAATAAATAATGATTTCATATCTACTCAGCATCTTCTGGTCCTAATTTGTATCGCACGATCACGTTCCGGACTTGCTTGACTTGATAAAGCTTCGCCTTTGAGCCTTTCGGCTGCAGGTTGAGAATTTCTTCGACCCCGCTTTTGGTGAATATGTGGTGGTCACCTCTGATGCGCTTAGTGCAATGAGCAACTGCTAAAATCTGAAAATGGAATGTTTGCATCCGATTTCCCTGCGAGGATGCGGCGTAGTAACCTAGTGTATTTCAAAGCAGCCCTCGTTCTGGCGTCCGCTTTTTGTCTAACGGCTGTCGAAAAACCCGTTTTTGAAGCGGGTAGGTTCGAGTAGCATAATCATGAACTGCGGCCAGAACATAGAATTATACTTCCCGGTAACCTCCCGCTGAGATCCTTGCCCCTATTTCAGGCTAGTAGTGCGCACACCTCGCGTTTGTCCTATTAGGTCCGAGGGTAAAGGCGAGGTGAATCTGAATCCCAGATAGACTATAATTGTTGAAGATTTCAACAAATAGGTTGTCGTATGGCGACGGTAAATTTTAGCGTGCCCAAGGAGGTCAAGGAGGCGTTCAACCACGCCTTCGAGGGGCAGAACAAGAGCGCCATCATCGCCGAGCTGATGCGCAGGGCGGTGGAGGAGGCGGAGCAGCGGAAACGCCGCCGCGAGGCTTTCCGGTTGTTAACGGAGGCCCGCGAGGAGCGACCTGCAGTGACCGATGAGGAGATCCGGGCAGCTCGGGAAGAAGGGCGCCCGTGAAAGTGGTGCTGGATGCGAGCATCATCATTAAGTGGTTGCTTGCAGATCCCGGGCGCGAAGAACATACGGAGCTTGCCACTGAACTCATTGGCGAGGTCGTTAACGGCCGTTTCGACGCTGTGCAACCGTTGCATTGGCAGATTGAGGTGATCGCGGTCATGGCACGGGTCAGTGCTGGCAGGGCGGAAAGAGATGCGGGACTTCTCCAGGCCCTGGATCTAGAGGTGAACGGCAGCTTGGAAGTGATGCAGCGTGCCTGCCGGCTGTCCATAGGATTGAACCACCACCTGTTCGATACCCTGTATCATGCAGTCGCCCTGGAAACCGCCGAGGCTGTACTCGTGACCGCCGATCAGGACTATCTGAGCAAGGCGAGATACCTGGGTCGGATCATCGGCCTGAAAGAGTGGCCCGCGGTTCTGGGCATGAACTCTTAGCTAAAATGCTGTTAGCTAAGTTGGGCATCAAAGTAGCTATGATTATTCAGATGGAGCGCGGGTTGCTTAGCTTTCGAATAGCATAATCATGAACTGCGGCCCGGACATAAAATTAGCCGACATTCATCTAAGGTCGACCGAAGTTGCTCGCGCGGCATGCGAGTGCTTCACCCCTATTTCTTTTACCAACAATCTGCTGCCATAAGGGTACCGCCAGTAACGCCCTTCGCACCGGCGACCATGTTTGACGAAATATATGACGATATTGCCCCACTTATCCGTCGCCGAACGAAGCCGCTTCGGGGCAATCCGGGCCAGTGCTTCGCCCCATGCGTTTTCTCACCAGCAGTCTGCGGGAGCCAACGGCGTTTTCTGGCCGGCTTGGTTTAGGGTGTAGGTGCCGCACGGGTCCCCGACCTGGGCTCCGGTCGGTGCAGCGGTTAAGATGAACGTGCTCGCCGGCGGCGGTGTCGGCGGAAGTGTGAGTGTGATGGTGTAGTTGGCGGTGCCGATGCGCGGGGACTGGTTAAACAGCGGCGCTGTGCCAATCGCAAGCGGCACGCCGGCGCTGTTTTCGTCGTACCGGTTGGCTTCGGTGAAGTTACGCTCGAGGATCTGGGCCAGCTCGGTCAGATCGGCTTTGAGTTGTCCACGCCGCGATTTTCGGACCTGATCTTGGTAGGCCGGATAAGCGATGGCCGCCAAGATCCCGATGACGGCCACCACGATCAAGATCTCGATCAGGGTGAAGCCACGCTCGGGTCGCATCGGATTCATCGGCGGAGTGTTGCATCTCCGGCCCGCTGGGAGGCCCGTGAAAGCGGAACTAACGTCATTTGCTCGGGATCCCATCTCTAAACATCCTCTACTGGGAGAAGGTCCCGGGTCGCGCGGGTAAGCCGCGCGACCCGGTGTAGCAAGGCATCGGGCGCCTTGCGTCACTGCTTCAGCTCCCGCCAGGAGGTGCGTCCGGCGTAGCCCGCTCCGGCGTTTTCGACCGTGCGCTCGATATTTCCCGTGGAGCCGCTGCTGAACTTGTACTCCTTATCGTCATCCGTGCCCGTGCCCGCAACGACTCCGGGTTGAGCGATGATGCCTTCCTTGGACTTCTTGCCGCTCGGAGGCACTACGAGCGTTTCCATCGTTCCATCGCCGTCGAAATCGGCTGTTATGGTCTGCTGGACGTAGTCGTCTTGGTTAAACTTCCCATCGTGATCGAGATCGAAGGGAGGGTAGTCGAGCTGTCCGCCGGTCGCGGCATCGATCTCCATCAACCACCCGGTTCCGCCGAAATCGCAAGGATCTTCAGAGGGTACCAGGGTCGTGAACACGATACGGTCGTTACGAAGGATCGAGTCGGTGACCTGCTTCTCCCCCTTATTGTTTAGCGGCGTTACTCCTTGGTTGACGAGGTCCATGTACCAACCTGATTTACTCGTCCAATCGATGGGTTTTTTTGTCGTTACCCTCAGGTCATAGGAAAAACCATCGAAGGTTTCGGAGACTTCTTTGAGGATCACCTGCTCGACGAGGTCGTCCCGGTCAAACGTGGCCAAGCTCGCCGCGTTCTTATCCCAGATCCCATAGAAGCTCTGGGTGGTTTGACCGGTAGGGCTGGCGTCCCCCGATTCGAAGTATTTTCCGGTGCCGAAATACACCAGGAAGCCGTTCGGAAGGGTGGGGTGGCGGCCCACCTGTGGGCGGGTGGTGATCGGCTGATGATTGCTGCTGGTGCAACTTGCTCCCGCACAGGCGGTAAACAGCGGATCAGGATCCGTTGTGGAGCCAAAGGCGACCTTCCATTGTGTCTTATCGGAGTTCGCGACGTCGAACTTCCACAGATTGCCGAACAGATCTCCGGCGTAGATGTAATCCACGATATGGTCTCCGTTGGGGTCTATAGGCGCGGGGGTGGCGAGCCCGTTGGGGCGGCTCAAACCCGTCGGGTCTTGGGCAAAGCCTTCCTGGGTGTCGAGCTTCGCGATCAAGCTGCCATCGGCGATGTCGACGATATAGAGCACGGCATTGCCCGTGGTGCTAACACTGGTGTCGTTGATAGTATCGGTGTTGTTATAGCCGCTGCCGAACACCGCCGCCCACTTGCCGTTGTGCATGCGCACGATATTGGGATCGCTGTAGGTATAGCCGAGATCGACATCACCTTCGATCTTGGTGGATGTGATCGGATCATCAGCGTCGGTGAACTCCCACAGCACCTTGGCGGCGATACCGGCCTCCGTATCCGTGGTGTCTGGCGGATTAGTGATGTCGAGGGCATAGATGCCCTGGCCTCCGCCGCGCAAGCCGCCGACCAGCACCGTGTGCCAGGCGCCGCCGAAGTAGGCATCACCCACGATCGGACTGCCATCGACATAGAAGCGATGGTTGTAGGTAGGACTGGTGAGCTTGTTGAGGTTCTTGAACACGCTGGCGGGCACGTAGGCAAAGCGCTCCGTACCGTCGCCGGCATCGAAACCGTGCAACATGCCGTCGTTGGCGCCGACATAGACCATGGGCGTCCGTCCCGCCTTGCTCGATTCAAACCCCGCGTAGGTGTTGGTCTCCGGGTCCCCCACCCGCCAGTTCTCATAGCGCGCCTGGGGTGCTCCCACGAAGGCTGGAGAGGAAAACACGCTGTCCCCGAGTCTGCTCGTGCGGGTACGGAAACCGCTCACGGCCTTGCCGCGCAGATAATCCAGGCGCTCGCTCCCGCGCGGCGTTGGGACATCCGGGAGACCCGTCGCCGGGTTGGTGTTCAAGGCTGTAACCTGTGAGGGATCGAGCTCGCTCGCCCCGGGCAATAACGGGTCAGCCGGCCAGCGGAACGGGATCCCGGGGCTGCCGGCTCCCGCGGCCGAGGGCTTGTAGGTCACGATCTTTCGGACGTCCGTGACCGGGGCATCGAGCTTCACCGCGGCGTCCCAGCTGGTTGCTCCCAACGTGCCGTTGGTGTTGATCCGGATCGCTAGCAGTTCGCCGCTCCAATCCGAGGTGTTGAACTTGGCCTGGTAAAGATGGCTGTCGGAGGTGATGGACCCGCTGTTGAGCGCGACTGAAGCCGCGGAGCTGTTGCGGTCTACGATGGTGCTCAGGATCGAGCTCAGTGAGCTGGCGAAGAGCTCTGG
>Ga0187893_10006781_pt1 | contig 19279 bp, 7 predicted proteins | sample MA1701074metaG_FD_139574 | JGI IMG/M metagenome (GOLD analysis project Ga0187893, IMG submission 139574) | White microbial mat communities from a basaltic lava cave in the Kipuka Kanohina Cave System on the Island of Hawaii, USA - MA170107-4 metaG ... | reverse complement strand
TCCACGAACATCATCAGCGTGCGCGTCGTCCGACCAGTACTGTTGTCAAGAATGCCGGCCCACCGCGGTGTGCCGGGAATCTCACCTGTGCCGCAGCCGCACTTGCATCCGCCCAGAGGATCGGTGTTCGTTCGACAGGCCCCGGAGTTGCAATCGCCCCGGTCCGCGGCCTCGTCGCAACTGCCGCCGCCGGGAGCGCAGAATGCGTCGCTCACGCAGGGCTGGCCGGCGTTATCGCCGAGAACGCACAAGCCGAACTCGCACTCCTCCTGGATCACATCTTCGAGTACACCGTTTCCGCATACGATCGGAGGACACTGGCAAACCGGAGGCGACTCGGAGGTTCGGCAGCGTCCCGGACAAGCGTCGTCGTCCGTGCCGTCGCACTGTTCACCCTGTTCCAAGAGGCTGTTGGGGCAATGCGGAATACAAGTGCATTGTCCCGGACTGCCTGCCTGGCGGCATCCGGACGCACCCAACGGGGCCGGGCAAGGCACGCCCGGAGAACCGGGATCGCATTCCTCGCCTGAATCAAGGTTGCCGTCGCCGCAGGGATTGGGCGCTCCGCAGGTGCAATTGGCGTTACATAACGTACTGGGAGTGGCCGTGAGACAGTTGGAGTTGTCATCTCCGTCGCACGCCTCTGAGCCATTTCGGCGACCGTCGCCGCAGACCGGTGCTCCGCAACTAATATCCACTCCGGCGCGACCGGTATCGTCGCTGCCGGGGTATCCGCCAAAGCGTATCGTGTAACAGTGGCCGGCGAGAGCATCCGTCTCCACAAACCCGCCGGTTGCGAGGCCGGGTATGACGCAATCGTCGTCCGAGCCGGCGACCAAAGTGAGGTCCCCCGTGGCCTGATCGAGCGGACAGACGCACTGCGTCGGGTTGAGCGGGTCGGTATACAGGGCGATCATCGAATCGAAGATGAGCTGCCCCGATGTACAGCCATCAACCACGAGATGGCAGTCGCTGGTCGGCACAAAAAAGTACCAGACGTCTCTTAGAATATCAGCGGCGGCACGGGAGCCGACGGGATTTCCGCCGTCCGTCGTAGCGCAGTGAGTCGTCGCGGGATAAAACCCAACAGGAACGATGGAGGCATCCCCACAATCATCGTTCGGAATCGGCGGGCAATCGAATGAGGCGTCGCAAGTCTGCTGACGATCCTCCCAACTGGCCTGCTTGTCGTCGCAATCAATCAATGTGTCGACCGAACACACCCCCTGGCAGGCACAACATGCGGCCGTACGATCTCCGCAGCCTCCAGGAGCAAAGTTCTGATTCAGGCAGAAGGCCATGTCCCAAATCCGCTGCCCGGCAGGGGCGTAACCAGAAGTCTCACTTCCTACGACCGAATACTTGTTTCCCTGAGCGGAACCCGGGGTGAGCTGGTGCCACCACCAAGTGCATTTTTCAGGCTCCGTGCCGGTGTCATTCGCTACTTCCAGCCAATAGCACCGGCCGGCCAACAATCCCATGATGGGATTCTGAAGGGCCAACTGGAATCCCCATGTTTTCCCGCCCCATACGGAACCTTCGGCTGCCGAATTGGCGATTGGCGCTCTATCACGCGTACACGCCGACTCGCCCACTAGTGCGCCTGGGATCCCGTCATCGTCTTCGTAAACGCGTACTCGGAAATTGTCCGAGAGCGAGGGGGAATCGCCGCAATCCGTTGCGCCCGTGGCCAGGTCGACTTCGACGTAGGACCCCCATACGCACACAGTTTCAAGGTTTCCGGGAGCGGTGAGAATGAAATCGTCAGCCTGTTTCGCACCGGATCCGGTAGCGAGATCGCTGGGAGACATGTTTACATCGTTCTCCCACTCCTGGCAGTTGCCTTGACCGCCGATCGCGCAAATCGGGCATGGGTTAGCCTGGGCATCTTGTGCGGCGGAGGCGATGCACGTTCCTCCAGCGCATTGCCCCGGAGGCTCGATGGTGCAAGACAATCCCGCGTCCGTGCCCCCACTGCAGGTACCTCCCTTACAATTGACTCCGCCCACGAAGGTACCGTTGGCGAACTGGTCACAGGCGGCCTTGGTCATGGGCTGGTTCTGGTTCTGGCGTCGGTCATTACAGAGGCCGGGTCCCGTGCAGCAAGAACCCTCTTCGCATGGCGACGCAGCGCAGAGAGGGACGGCCACTGATACGTTTGGCGGCGCCAACAAGAACCCCTGCTTTTCGTTGCACTCGATGTCCGACAGCTCCAGGCACCGTGATTCGCAAACTCCGTCGCCGCCCGGACATGGGGCATCGGCGCTACATGGTTGCCCGCCTATGCTACACGCGAGATGGCAACAGGCGGCCGTGGGGCAGGCCTGGACGGTGACGTGCATCTGGTAATCACCATGCGCACCGGCGAGAGTCGCCAGGACGGGGAACCAATACGTACCCTCCTCGATCAGGCCAAGCGTAAACCACAAATTGTCCTCTTTGCAGTACGGGGAACCGCGCCGGAAGGGAGGCTGACCGGGCACATAGGGATCCGCTGTGTCGCCGTAGGGGGTGCCGCAGCCGTCAGCGGAACACTTACCCAGTACAAAGGGGTACGCCGGCTGATGAACGGGATCGCTACAACACAAGTCGACCCGAACGCGAGCACACTTGTCAATGGAAAACACTTCCCACCAGCCGGGATCGCCGCCCGCCGAATCCACGACACCAAAGCAGCTATCGGGCTCTTCGGCTGAACTCGACGCGGGGTCGGTATTGCCGCTGATGGTCAGCACCCTGGGGCCATCAATGAGGTCCGGCACGGTAATAACGTGAACAAAAGCGTCCTCGCAGCTATCTCCGCCGGACCCACGGCTGACGCATCTACCTCGACAAACACCGGAATGATCCGGGCAATCTGCATCCGTGGAACAGGTTGCCCCGGGAGTCAGGCCGCCAGCGCAGAGTCCTCCGCTACACGTCCCGTCATTGAGGCAGCCGTTCGGCTCGGCCGCGGAGGTCGTCGTGCAGGTTTCACCACTGTGGCTGCCGCCCACGCAGAATCGGCAGTCAGCATCGACGGTGCAGACGCCCAAATTGTTCGGGCCGCCCATGCAGCGCAATTCCGGATACTGGGGGATTCGACAGCAATGCTGCTGACCCGCCTCGTAGCCTTCGTCGGAGTCACAATCAGTACCGAAGCCTTGGAAAAACTCACAATCAGGATTCGAACCACAGGGACGGCCGGCGCCGAGGCCACCCACGCAGGTGCTCGCAGTACACACGCCGTTGCAGGAAGCCGGGCTGCCGATCGTGCAAGCTCCCGTAGCCGGGTTACAGCAGGCGCCGCTTCCACATGCCGCAAACGGCTCACAGGACACAGGCACGCAGGTCCCTTCCACATTACACTGAGAATCCAACGTACACGTTGTGCCCACGGCACCCACTGAGCAGGTTAGGGATTCGAGGTTGCACAAGCCGGGGAGGTCACATTCGTCGTGCGTGGTACAAGCCTGCCCGACGCGGCCCGTGCTGCAAACATTGCTGGTGCTGGGACACTCGCTGTTGTCCGGTTGACAAATACCGTTACTGGGTTGGCAGGCAGCATCGCTCGTACACGGCGTCGTATTGTCGCCGGAACAGGTACGGCAGGACTCGCCGGCATTAGAACCTCCATTGCAGCTGGCACACTTTGTGCCGTCGCCAAGGTAGCTATTGCCTTGAGATTCGCACGCCCAGGCAACGACTCCGTCAACGCACTTTCCATTCGATGTCTGGCAGCAGGCGCCAATGGGCGCGGAGACCTTGTCGCCGACCAACTCGTAGGCCAGGATGCCGGGGGCAGTCACGCAAGCGCCGTTGGGACAGTCAGAGCCGCTCACGCACGGCTGGTCCTTTCGCGGACCGGCATCGCACATTTTCAAGAAGTTGTTGTTGACAGCCGATGGGAGTCCTTGATAGCTGTTGATCCAAAGGGCGTCGGGATCGTTGCCGCCTACGCCGCCGGCGGCCGTTGTGGACAGCACTACGAACCTCATGTCCGGAACAAAGTCGTCGGCCACGCGAAAAACAATGTAACCCTCGGGAGAAATGGTCAGCGGCGGCGTAAAGATGACGACGTTGATTCCCACTTCTGAAGTCGCGGTATTGGTCACCACGTCTTCAATAAAGGCGCCATTCTTGTCGTAGAAATCAATCGAAACCCGTTCACCGGAACCGAGAGTGGCCCCCACCCAGCGAACGACATCCAGTCCCAGGTAGCTGCCATTCAACAAAGACCAATCGTCGCCGATTTGATTCAGCCTACCCGTGGGGCCATCCGGGTCGGGACAATTTCCACCCGGACCGCCAGGAGCCGGAATGCAAACTTCCGAATCCGAGACGGGCCCTACTACCACTGGATAAATGGGCGGCACCGCAGCAGTAAGCTGCATCAGGCCCGACGAGTACTTGGGGCATCCCCACGCGTCTTCCAATTGGTTCCTCGGATCCTCTCCGCCACAGAGGTCCGTTGACAGATGTTGACCTCCATCGCCTGCGTAGAAAAGCGATCCCGCGGTATTGTCGCAATCACTGAGTTCCTTGATGGAGCAGGGTAGCTCCGTAGGGCTCGGCCCGCAGCATCGCCCGAAAAAGCACTTAATTCCGGGAGGATTGGGGGCGAGGTCGTTGCACGTCACTCCCACGGGACAATCGGAGTCGAGCAGGCAATAAATGGGGGGGGCGAGGGTTCCGCATCTCTTTTCCGCGCAACGCGCTCCCGCGCCGCAGGGGTTTACGCCGGGCTCGCAATGGCCGATGCACGCACCAGAAGGGCAATTCGTATCTGTGGCGCACAAAAGGCCGTTGTTGCCGCCTCCAACGCAGGTTCGTTCGCAGGTTTCCGTACCGTTGCAGCGGCGACCATCATTGCAATCGCTGTTGTCATCGCATGAAGGTTGGCAACGATCACAGAATCCGTCCTTACATTGCGAACTCGACTGGCAACCTGCCCCGGCGGCCGCGGAATCCGCGTCGCAGCGCGGAAACGATTCGGAACATACCGTTGACGTTGCGGGGTCACTGCAGCATACAGCGGGAAGTCCCGGCGTGCAGGCACCGCCTTGGCATGTCTCCCGCCCGTTGCAGAAGACACCATCATCGCATCCGCCTGAAAACCCATCCGGCACGGAAGCGTGGACACAACTTCCGGTACAAACGCCCGATCCAAAAACGATGCTGCAGGTGTCAAGAGTGCAAGGATCTGCGTCATCGCAGTGAATCGCAAAAGAGCACTCTCCAGGACATGTGCCGGTACAACCGTGGGGATTACAACCACCCGCAACGACATCGGCTTGACCGGGTCCGGGCATCGGACCGACAAGCTTTCCAGCCAGACGAAGGCGCGTGCCTTCATCATCCCGATAGTCCACATACGTCGTACTAACCACCTTCAGTCCAGTAGAAGGAATTACGCCAGCGGCTATGCGAGACGTGCCTTCTTCAGAAGCGGCCGTGGCTGAATAGAAAACGTGCTGCGGCTCCTCCTTTGAATTGCCAAGCTCGCGAACAATGGGCGTAAGCGCTTCGCGGTGAACTCGCTTCGATCCGGTTACCGGCGCTGCTCCTTCGAGCGTCAAGCTTAAGCCTATTCCCATTACGACGACCGAAAGGGAAACCAGCAGACGAGTTTTCCCACTTACAAATCGAAACATGAGCTTCCTCCAACTAGACAGAGTTCCGAAAAATGAGCGCGGTACAGAATTGGTCAAGGATGGCCTCCGGAGAGCGCAAGCCCAATGATAGGGGCTCAGATCAACTCTCCCCACACGAATACATCCGATAAGACCAGCATCATATCGCAGGGTGCCTAGAACCGCAAGAAAAAAACCGCAAGATCATGGAAGAGCAGTTCTCCGGCGAGTGATGCGGCTGGGTCACAGGAAAAAGATGGTTACGAGCACAAATAGCGGGATAAGGATAGCCGCGCTATAGGCCATAAATCCGAAAAAACCCGGCATTTTGACGCCGGATTGCTCGGCGATGCTCTTGACCATGAAGTTCGGACCGTTCCCGATGTAGGTATTGGCGCCCATAAAGACCGCCGCGAGCGAAATGGCAGTGAGCATGGCGGGCATGATCGTCGTGCCGTCTGCCAGGCGAAGGACGCCGGGTGCGTCGTCAGGGGTCATGCTCGCGGCGGTTTCGAAGAACACCACATACGTCGGGGCATTGTCCAGAAAACTGGACAAAACTCCTGTCGCCCAGAAAAAGCGCGCGGGGGAGCTAAGATACGGCGCAAGCGCCGAGCCGTTGGCACGGAGAATCTCGATGGGGGCCTGCATGCAGATGAAGATGCCGATGAACAAGGCCGCGACCTCGATAATGGAGTGGTAATTGAATTGGTTGTCTCGGCGGACCTGTCGGCTGGTCATGATCAAAGAAAGGCCTACCAGCAGGAGCATCAACCCCTCGCGGAGGAAAGGGATCAAAGGGGCGGCGAATGCCGGAAAGCCCAGTTCGAGAAAAGCCGCTCCGGGCTTGACGAATGCGACGCACAGGACCACGCCGAGGAGCAGCGGTAGATTGCGTTTTCCGCGGAGCGAGAGGGGGATGCGCTCCAATTCGTCCCGGACGACGTCCCGAGGCGTCTCGTGCCGGTACGCCATCGTGTCCCAGACGTAATAGACCGCAAGCAACACAATGCTCAAAGAGGCCCATTCTTTCCACAGGCCCAGCGTCCAGAAGAAAGGCACTCCCTTGAGATAGCCGAGAAACAACGGCGGGTCTCCGATGGGCAGCAGGCAACCCCCGATGTTGCTGACCAGGAAGATGAAGAAAATCACCGTGTGCCGGACATGCTTACGCTCGGAATTGGTCTGCAGCAAGGGACGGATGAGCAACATGCTCGCGCCGGTCGTACCGATGAAGCTCGCAATCAACGTACCGACGGCGAGAAACGCGGTGTTTGTGGCGGGATGCGCCGCCAGGTCGCCCTTGAGGCAAATGCCCCCGGTGATGACATAGAGTGAAAAAAGCAGGACGATAAAGGGGAAATACTCGGCGATCACGGCATGTTTAAGGACTTCGAAGACCTTCGCTTGGTCAAAGGCCAAATAGTAATAAGCTAGCGTGATGGCCGAGAAGCCCAAGGCGACCAGGAGGCGGTTTCTGTTGTGCTCCCACCAGCGAGCCGTCGCCGGAACGAGCGGCAGAACGGCAATGCTGAGCAGCAATCCCGCGAAGGGAATAACCGACCAGATGCTTGGTACGTGCGCTAGGGAAGGCGGATTGTTCATGTGAACGGTCCGAGCGTAGATTCGCGGAGCCCCTCGTCTTTGATATCGGTGACCAGCATGTGACCCGGTTCGTGGGTGACGGCAATGTCGAGTTTCGCGCGGAGGATCGCCTCCAGCGGCGTGACCCCGCAGGCCCAAAAAACGGGGACTTCGCCAGGGTGGATCGTCACCGGGTCACCATAATCCGGTCGTTGCACGTCTGAAATCCCAATCGCTGCCGGATCACCGACGTGAATCGGCGCGCCGTGGACGCGCGGGAATTCCGCAGTGATTCGCGTCGCGTGTTCCGCTTGTACAGGAGTCATCGCTCTCATGGAAACAACCATCGGGCCGTGGAACCGACCGGCCGGTGTACAGGCGATGCTGGAACGATACATCGGCACGTTTTTGTTTTCCTCGATATGTCGAATCGGAATGCCGGCCTCGAGCAAGGCAGTCTCGAAAGTAAATGAGCAGCCGATCAGGAAAGCGACGAGATCGGTGACTACCCCCCTGTATCCCCCCTTGGTAAGGGGGGATGGAGGAGAGTGGTCCGGCCAGTAGTCTTGAATTGACGTCGGGCGATCGATGCATTCACCGTTCTTCAAGACCCTGTAGCGGGGGAGATCGGTGCGTACGTCACCCCCCGGGGCCATCCATTTCGGTTCAAAGTCGCCCTGGGCTGTTTTTTCCAGCAATGGACACGTTTGGGAATTCGCGCGGCAGAACGCCTCAAATTCCCCTGCCGCGTCCGCGCGAAGAACGACCAGATTCACTTGCACATATCCCAGGGCGACGCCCGACGTAGGACCGTCAAAGCGGCCTGAACGACACCGTTGGCGGATTTCACGTCCGGTCATGTGCGCGAAATCGGGCCGGGTCATGCGGCCGCTCCTTGGAAAGCCGGTTGGCGGATCGCTTTGGTAACTTGTTCACACGTCAGACCGCTTAAACGAGCGGCCAATACACTCGCGAGCAGGTTTTCGGGATACGGATAGGCAACGATTTCGCCAAGATGCTCAACACTGCCCTGAGTATTCATCGAGATTGCCCCTTCCACGATCCAGGCGCCACGATCAACGGCCTGCTTTTGTGATACAAAAAAGGTGCGGCCATGATGCTTGCGAGCCAGTGATCGCAGGCGTGGATCATCGAAAGGCAGAATCAGGATGTCGTCGGGCCGGTGGTTCATGAAGATTCGGCTCTTGATGCGAATGTATTCGGCGATGGAACGATGGCGGTCGAGATGGGCCTCGTTGATGTTAAGCAGGATGGCAATGTGCGGAAGAAAATGGACGATCGATTCCAATTGGAAGCTGGAGACGGCCAGCGCGATCGGATCGGACGAACCTTCATCGAGCAACAACGCGGAGAGCGGCCGACCACGATTCCCGCCGATGGAGATTTTTCTGCCCGCAGACGCGAAAAGGGCTTGTAACAATTCGACCGTGGTTCGCTTGCCGATGGTACCTGTAACGGCGATCAGCTCGCGCGTGCCAAGCTGAAAAGCCAGCTCCAATTCGCTCATGACTGGAATCCCGCGACGGTGCAGCTCGTCTCGGATGAGACTGTCTTCGCGGACGCCGGGGCTGGCCACCACAAAATCACAATCTTGAAGGAACCCGATCGTATGCCCGCCGGTCTCGACGCCGTCGACGACAAGCCCGCGTTCGAGGGCGACGCCCGCCGTGTCGGAGATTCGCACGCGATGGCCGTTTTTGGCCAGGAGGCCCGCCGCCGATCGCCCGGTCTCGCCGTAACCCAAAACGCCGACCACTAATGACTTGCCCCGCTCCAACGGCGAAGGAATGATTTGGCGGCGAATGTTCTCGAGCATTCGCACGCTAACGGTAAGCTCGAGGCCATCGACGGTAGGTTCATGCCGGTGAGACACCCCGTCGACGGCTCCGCCTATTCGGACGACGCGTTCGAAATCACTCATGCAGGCCGCGGCGGAGGGAAGCAGGTCGCGCCCGGACAGCACGGACAATGCCCCGACAAGCCCATAGGCCCCCCAATTCGACACCCCGGCGGCGATGCAGAAGTCCGCAGCCACCGTGCTGGCGATATCCGGTCCGTGCTCGATGGTTGAAAGAGCCTCGGCGAAAACCTTGCCCATGCCGATTTCGTTGCCGCCATCGCCGATGCCGATGGTGGTAAGTCCATTGCGACTTGCTTCCAGAAAGAGTTCGTCCAAGGGGGCAGTTGTAGCGGTGATATCCACACCACGCATATTGCGATAGCGCCCGTCGCGACCTCGGCCGGGGCGCTCGATGGAAACCAGGTGTGTGGGGCCGGCCCGGGCGACGTAGTCATGGGGCTCGATCAGAGGCTCAACATCCAGGGCGCGGAACAAGGGGGCGCATAAATCGTCCGTGATGTAATCCACTTCGATGCCGAGGGCCTGGAGTGCATCGCCAAGGGCTTTTGAACCCGGCGGGCCATCGGTCTCGGCCGCGCCGGCCTGGGGAATGTAGAACCCGCTGATAATTCCGACGCGACGCGCAAGGCGTAACGACTGGGCCGCCAAGCGCAATTGATCGGCGATCACCAAACCGAAGATATTGCGGCCACCGGGGTCTGAGGCGATGAGGTTCTCGATGGAGGTGATTCGCGGGTTCACGGAAATGACAATGTCGAATGACGAATCAAGAATGGCGAAAGACCGGTTGCATGATCGCCCGGTGGATTTGTCGGCCGGTCGCCACAGCAAGAAACGCGCTGGTCACAATGACGAAAACCTGGAATAGCGGTCCGGGAACGCCGTAGGCCACAGCGGCCTGGTACGGTTCACTATATCGGTGGCCCCAAAAAAAGAAACGCGGGATGCCCAAACTCGGAAGGGTGTACAGTAACAGATCCAACCACCATACGCTGAGGGCGATGATGAAAACCCGCATCCAGCCGTGCCAATGGCGCAAGTATAGCAGGCAAACGGCCACTACGCCGACCAACCACGTACTCATCGAACCGCCCAAGAAGACCAGAGCGGTTGCCGCGTCTCCTTCAATCCCGCTGTTATAGCAACGCCCGAAATATCCGGTCGCTCCAACCCAACGGATGTGCGGGAACCATTCGAATCCCATGACTTCGACGTAGGTGATTCGGGCGCCAAAGGCAACCGCCGTCAGACCATGTCCGACCACTTCATGCCATGCCGTGCCGACCACCAAATCGAATGCAAGAATGACGAAGCTGACCAAGCCTATCCTTAGAATTCGCCGTCCGGTTTGCTCGATCAACACCGTAGTCCGAACCCTCCTCCGCCCGGAGTTTCGATGGTCAGCCGGTCGCCGGAACGCACTGAGACGCTGGCGATCGAGGGAAGCTCTACATCGGCGTTGGTGCCTGCTCGACGCAGGACGTTGTGACCTGTCGCTCCGGGCCTACCGCCGTGCAGCCCATAGGGCGCCCTGGTGCGCCGCTGGCTGATGATCGATACCTCAAGCGGCTCAAGAAACTCTATTTCTCGAATGACTCCGCAGCCTCCGCAGTATTGGCCTGTTCCGCCCGAACCAGGGCGAATCGCAAAACGAACGAGGCGCACCGGATACCGAGATTCGAGCACTTCGGGATCGGTGAGCCGTGTGTTAGTCATGTGCGTGTGTACCGCATCAGCTCCGTGGAAACTCATGCCCGCCCCCGCCCCACCACAAATGGTCTCATAGTAACCGAATCGGTCGTTGCCCATGAGCAGATTGTTCATAGTACCCTGGCTGGCGGCGACGGCGCCTAAAGCCCCGAAAATGCAGTCGACCACGCGCTGAGAGGTCTCTACATTGCCGCCAACCACGGCAGGACAATTCGTTGGATCGGGCGAACCACGGGGGTTCAAAAAACATATGGGGAGGACGATCTTAATCGGCGCAAGGACGCCGCTGTTAAGGGGAATGTCCTCGTCGATCAGGCAGCGCATGCAATAGAGCACCGCACTGGTCACGATTGCGCGATTGGCGTTCAGATTGCCGGAAAGCACCGGGCCGGTGCCGGTGAAATCGAGAACGGCCTCATCCCCATTCACGGCGATCGCGAGTCGGATCTCCGAGCCGTCATCGAGCTGATCCTCAAATCGATGTATGCCGTCGGGGAGTTTGGCAATGGCGGCGCGCATCTTCCGTTCAGCCGCGTCCTGAATGTGACGCATATAGCTGTGCACGACGTCGATACCATAGAGCGCGATCATTTGCGTTAGATCATTTGCACCTTTTTGGTTGGCGGCGACCTGGGCGGCGATGTCCGCCAGATTTTCATTTGGCATCCGCGAAGGATAGGGTGGAGCACTCAGCAGAGTGCGCAGACGATCCTGTTGCGGCTTTCCCTCGACCAACCAACGGAACGCGCGGATCAGCACGCCTTCGTGCGCAAGACAGGTTGAGTCGGGGGGCATGGAACCCGGTCGAATCCCGCCGATCTCCGCGTGATGGGCGCGGCTGGCGACGAAAAACAGAATCTGCTTGCCCTCCTTGTCGTGAACGGGCGTGACGACCGTCACGTCGTTGAGGTGCGATCCGCCGCGAAACGGATCATTGGTGATGTACACATCGCCGGGGTCGAACCGGCCGACATCCTCCATCAAGGCCTTGACGCAATCGCTCATTCCGCCGAGGTGAACGGGAATGTGCGGGGCGTTGGCGACGAGTTCGCCGGTGGGGGTAAAGACGGCGCAGGAGAAATCGAGGCGTTCTTTGACGTTTACGGAAAGAGCAGTCCGTCGCAAAGTGGCCCCCATTTGCTCGGCTACGGCGGCGAATTGATTATGAAACAGTTCGAGCCGGATGGGGTCGGCCTGGGCGGAAATCGATTCCCGCTGCTTCTCGGCCATTACATCGTTCAAAATTAGGTTGCCGGAATCGGTGACGGTCGCTTCCCAATCGGAATCTACGACGATCGTGCAGGTGTCCTCGATAACGATTGCCGGACCGGTAAGTGTTTGTCCGGGCGAAAGTCCCATCCGAAGGTGCAACGGGACCCATCGCCGCTTTCCGTCCACGACCATTTCATGCTTGAGGGCCGGGGGCCGAGGGAGAAGTTTTTCAGACCGAGCCGCGTGCTTTAGCCCGCGCGGATTTTCTTGCGTCGGACGGGCCGACAGTTCAACACGCACGACGCTGATTTCGACATCTCGCACCTCGTGGCAATACCCATACAGTCGCCGATGAAGGTGCTCGAACCGTTCTCGCGCCTGGTCACTTTGCACCGCCGGAACGGTGATCAGGGTCGTCTGGCCAGAGTAGCAAACATCCATCGTTCGAAACGCGGGGTTGATCGTGCTCGCCGCGATCCCTTCTTGCATCAGTGAATTGCGAAGATCATCGGTTATACGCTGGAACTCCGGCTCGAGAGTGCTCAATGCCTGGGCGTCCAGACGGACTTGGGTGCTTCGCTGGCCGATTCGTTTCACCTCGGCTACACCGATCCCTAAAGCACTGAGGACACCCGCAAAGGGGCTGCAGAGAATGCGCGTAATCCCCAAGGTTCGTGCAATGGCGCAGGCGTGTTGCCCGCCCGCGCCGCCGAAAGTCGTCAGCACGTATTGGGCGGGATCGTATCCTCTGGCCACCGAGATTCGCTTGATGGCAGCGGCCATGTGGGCGTTGGCGATCTGAATGAAGCCCTCGGCCAGTTCGTGCGGCGTCAATGACGAACCGGTCGCGGCGTTGACCTCGTCGCAAAGCAAGCCCAATCGCTGATCGACGGCATCGTGATCCAGGCCGAACGGGAAGTGTTGGGCGGCGACACGTCCGAGGATTAGGTTCATGTCTGTGATGGTGAGAGGTCCCCCGCGCCCGTAACAGACCGGACCCGGATCAGCCCCCGCGCTATGCGGGCCCACGGTGAGCTTCTGCCCGTCGAACGCACAGACGCTGCCGCCGCCCGCGGCGACTGTCTCCACGGCGATCATGGGGGTCATGATCCTCACACCGGCTTTGACGGTTTCGTGCTGATACTCAAAGGAATCAGGCGGAGGTTCGATGCGGCATACGTCGGTACTGGTACCCCCCATGTCGAAGCCGATAGCGCGGGTCAAGCCGGCGGCGTAAGTCACGTGGGCACAGCCGATGGCCCCGCCCGCGGGTCCGCTGAGAATCGTGTCTTTACCGGTGGCATAGGCAGCGTCGATCAAGCCGCCGCCGCTGGTCATAAATCGAATGTGAGCCTGCGGCATCGACCGCCGCAGAGACGCCGCGTAACCCCGGATGATACTGCTCAAATAGGCATCCACGACGGTAGTGTCGGCACGTGGCACGATCCGCTCCATCGACATGAGGCGTGAGGATACCGAGATGTGCGAAAACCCGAGAGATTCCGCAACGTTTGCTACTTGCTCTTCGTGAATGGGATTGGTATGCGCATGAAGCAGGCAAATGGCAACGGCCTCAATTCCTGAAGCCTTCGCTTCTTGCAGTTGATGACGGACCTCTCGCGGGTCGGGCGCGCGCAGTGCATTCCCTTGCGCGGTGAGGCGTTCGTCAATCTCGACAACGAGGCTCGCAAGTTCCTCTCGTTTGCGGATGTTCAAGTCAAAGAGCGACGGACGATCCTGGTAGCCGATTTTTAGGACGTCGCCGAAGCCCTTGGTTGTAACCAGCGCGACCTTAGCGCCTTTGCGCTCCAGCAGGGCATTGGTCGCGCGGGTAGTACCGAGACGAACGTCGATTTCGCCGATGGAATCGGTCAGCTTGAGGCCCATGAGTACTCGAATCGCGACCACTGGAGCTTCCTCGTCACACGAGAGTTCATAAGGTGTTTCAAACACCGGCGCGAACGCTAAAGGCGGATTCAGATGAATTTGACCGGATTTCGGATCGAACTTGGTGACCTGCGGCGATAACCGGCCAACTTCTTGACATTCGCGGTAGTGATCCAACACATTGACGTGGTATCCGATCCACAGGTCAGCAGGTTCGCCGATGCGCCGAGCGTCGATGATGCAATCGAAAGTAGAACCCTTTTCGCACTCGCCGCGGATGGCGCCGGAGCTAAGCAGCTTGTAAGTGAGAAGCTCGCCGTCCGGGCGAATGGCGACAACGTCAGTGAACGTCCCGCCGACGTCGATGGAGAATTGCCAATGCGCTGCACACATTCAAAGGTTGCTTAGGAACCCCCGCATTGCCAATTGCCGATTTCCAATTGCCAATTGGAAGCAGTGCCCCGCACGGTCGAATTGGCAATCGGCAATTGACAATCGGCAATCCCTAGGCCTTGCCATGACACTGCTTGTATTTCTTTCCGCTGCCGCAAGGACAAGGCTCGTTGCGGCCGACCTTGGGCTGTTCTCGGCGGATGGTTTCGATTTTTCCCTCGGTTCCCTGGGCGCGCATGGCCGCTTGCTGATCGGCGGACGCAAACCCCGCTCCGGTCGAGTCGGCGTGTCTGAATGCCATGGCGCGCGGTCCGCGTTGACTGTCGGGCTGCCCGTCGCCGTCGGCATCCGTCCCGCCGGCCGCCCGAATTTTGAAGACGATGTCCGTGACTCGCCCGGCGATACGCCCCCACATCTGAGTGAAAAGCTCTCGGCCCTCGATGGCGTACTGGCTTTGGGGGTGCGTCTGGTCGCCTCCCAAAGGACGCTGCATGATCGCGGACTTGAGGTGGTCCATTTCGAGGAGATGATCTTTCCAGGCCTGGTCATAAATGCGAAGGAGAACGAACTGCTCCAGCCGGGTCAGCTCCCAGCGAAGCATCTCACGACCCTGGGCAAGGATCGCATCCTTGAAGTCACCTACAAAAGTCTCGAAGCGCTTCTGATTCCACGCTCGTCCGAAACGGTTCCTGGCCCATTCGATGGCCGAGTCGCGGTGGTTTCCGGCGATTCCTTGCTCGATCTCCTGATTGAGGCGACCGTCAAAGAATTCCTGATTGAGATTTACAAGGCTCTCATGCAGCTCCGCAGGGGTGCGGCCTTGCACTTGTTCCAGGGTCCATCCGACGTTGAATTTGCCGTTGGCCCAGGCCGCAATGGCAGCGGTCGCGGCGGCGTTGTCGGCGCTCTCTCCGGCAAGGGCGCGCTCCAGACACCATTCGACGGGATAAACGATCTCTCTTTGACGGTACGCCTCTCGAACGCGGCGGTCGAATAGTTCCGTGATCTCCTCGCGAGGTCGATCGATCAACTCATCGAACTCGACCTTGATGTTGAACTTGGTCCGGGCCCAGTCGGTCAGGGCACGATAGGGGTACTGAGGATCAAGAAACATGCCGACGCCGGAAAGATCTACGGAGTCGTAGAGGGCGTCGGCGGCTTCGCAGAGGGCGTCCTCGATTTCCTGCGGCTCCATTTTGCGAAGCTGGTTTTGGGTGAGTGTCGAAACTTTGAAAACCCGCCGGGCCCATTGGAGCAGTCCGCCCACGTCCCATTCACTGGACGGCGCTTCGGAGTCGAGATACTCGCCAAGGGACGTGCGGATCATGTCGTAGGCCTCGTCCTTGGCCTTCTTACGGATGCTGGCCTGGGCCGATTCCGCGTCGGCCATGTCCAGACTGTCCTCAGCGACAGTGAGATCCAGGTGCGTGCGGCACCATTCCACGATGCAAGTGCGGTTGTATCGTCCGCTGAGGTATTGCTTGAGCGTAGTCTCGATGGCGTTGTCAATGGTGGCCAGAATCAGTTCCGGAAGGTCGCGCTCCTCCAGGATACGCTGGCGTGCGGTGTAGAACTCCTTGCGCTGGAAGTCCATTGGCTCGTCCCACTCCAGGAGGTGCTTGCGCGTGGAGAAGTTCCGCTCCTCAACCTTGCGCTGGGCGCGCTCGATGCCCTTGTTGAGCCGCTTGTCTTCCAGGCTCGTGCCCTCCGTGAAGCCCAGCCGCTCCATCATCCGCAGCATCCAATCGGACATGAACAGCTTGAGCAGATCGTCCTGCAGGGAGAGAGAGAACCGCGACGAACCGGGATCGCCCTGGCGGCCTGATCGACCGCGAAGCTGGTTGTCGATGCGGCGGGCCTCGTGACGCTCCGTGCCGATGATGTGCAGCCCACAGGGGACAGTAATCTTGCAAACATTTCGACCCAGAGCGGGGAATCGAGGATCAAGTTTGGGCTTGTAGCAGTGTGCACAGTTCGTCGCCGGATCGTATTCATTGCAGTGGATGCAGCATTTGGTGACGCCTGGCGGGAATAGCGGACTGGGACGGACGCCTTCGGGCAGCTTTTCGGGCACTTTGCACGTGGGATAAACAACCCCCGGTCCGAGCTTGATGTCCGTGCCGCGGCCGGCCATGTTCGTGGCGATGGTAACGTGGCCGCGCAACGTCTTGTCGTTTCCGAGCACGGGAAGCGAACAAAAGCCCGCCTTGGCGACGATCTCGGCCTCACGCGCATGGTTCTTGGCGTTAAGCACCTCATGTTCGATCCCGTAACGCTGCTCCAGAAGGCGGGAGAGCTTCTCGGAGTTCTCGACGCTGGTTGTACCTACCAGGATCGGTCGGCCGTGAGCAAGGTCGCCCATCACTTCGTCATAGCACTCGACCATGAATGCGATGACCTTCTTGTCGCCGTATTCAGCGGAATTAAATCTTCGCAGGGCCTCGTCGATCTTGCTCGTATCCTTGCCTTGCCGAACAAGGATTGGCCGGATGGCATTGAAAACGTCGGCGAGGAGAAACGGGTCGGCCGGCCGACCGCGACGGTGCATCTCGAAGATTTCCTCGACGATAGCGCCGTATTTTTGTTCCGCGTCGCGGTACATCTTGTCGTTGTGGTCCACTCGATTGATGGGTCTATTGGTGGGAATTTCAACCACGTCGAGCTTGTAGATCTTGTTGAACTCGTTCGCTTCGGTGAGCGCGGTCCCCGTCATACCAGCCTTGATGCGATAGAGCTTGACGAAATTCTGGATCGTGATCGTAGCGAGAGTTTGCGTTTCCTCCTTGACGCGGACGACTTCCTTGGCCTCCACGGACTGGTGCAGCCCGTCGGACCATTGTCGCCCGTGCATCAGACGGCCCGTAAACGGGTCAACGATGATGATCTGCCCGTTTTGCACGACGTAATCTTTGTCGCGCAGATAAACTTTGTGAGCGCGGAGTGCGTTCTCAATGAGATGCGGCCACTCGATGTTCGTCCCACTGTAGAGACTGCCCACATCCAGCAGCTCCTGGGCGATGGTTACGCCTTCGTGGGTAACGGCAACTTGTTTCCGCTCGGTCTGGACAATGAAGAATCGCCGATATTGCTCCGACTGCGGAAGCTTAAGGTGCTCGACTTCGTAGCTCTGGATTGCTTCGACTTGGTCGTCGGTGAGAAAGTCTGGGCCGAGTGTGGCCAGTTCTTTGACGTCCGCTTCCTCGTCACCCGCAAGGGCCGCCGCTGCATCGTCAGGAGGAACCGTAACCGGTTGGGGGTTCCTGGCGGTCTTGGCCTTTTTTTCTTTGTAGCCCAGGATGGACATGGCATCGACCAGCTTAGGGATCTTGTGGTCTTCGCCGTCGAACTTCGCAACGGTGGTCATAACTCGCCGATCCCACGCGGCCTGGCGTCGCACCAGCTCCGCGGCGATCTTGTCGGCACGCGGGTAGCGCGTCACGTCATCGTGGGTCGGTCCGGAAATAATGAGAGGCGTGCGCGCTTCGTCAATCAGAATAGAGTCTACCTCGTCCACGATCACAAAATCGAGCGGTCCCTGGACCTGTTCCTCGAGCTGTGACTTCATGTTGTCTCGAAGGTAGTCGAATCCGAATTCACTGTTGGTGCCGTACGTGATGTTGCAACGATAAGCGTGCTGGCGGATGCCTTCACGGCCGCCGGGATCAAGCTGAGCCTGAATGTAGCCGACGCTGACGCCGACCAGTTCAAAGATGGGAGCGGCGAATTCGGCGTCGCGTTTCACGAGATAATCGTTGACGGTGATGATATGGACCTTACGTCCCGCCAGTACGTTGAGGAACGCCGCCAGATGGCAGACGATGGTCTTGCCTTCGCCGGTTCGCATTTCGGCGATCTTGCCTTCAAAGAGGACGCGCCCGCCGATGAGCTGACAGTCGAAATGGCGGTGATTGCGCGCCCGGCGGGAGGCCTCCCGCAAGATGGCGAAGCCCTCCTGGGTCACTCCCGCGCGATCCATCGCTTCGATGAACCTCTCGTTTCGTTTGCGGTATTCGTCGTGGAAGTAGTGTTCCAGTCGCTGCGCCGGGGTCAGGGACTGCCACCAGCGTTCCAAAGGATCGTGATGCTCCGAGGTTTTTTTCCGCAACAAGTCCGCGCGGGTGCGAAGATCGTCGCTCAGCTCCACGCGGATTCGCTGCGCGGCGGGTTCGCGCTCCTCTTCGGGTAGATCGGCGATGCGTGCTTCGGCACAGCGTTGGGCGAATCGTTCGTCGTACTCGCCGCGAAGTGCAGGTTCCAAGGAGTTGATCGGGCCGACCTGGCGCTGGTAGACCTTCAGCAATCTTTCATTGCGTGTGCCGAAGATCTTGCGCGGAAGGTTAGTAACCCCCTTGATGACGGATGAACTCAATTCACTGAATGACATAGTGCGATTCTCGATATTGTAGCCCTAATGAACCGGAGACGAAACTCCAGCAGCCTATTCCTGTGGCGCGAAGGTACGATCGCAAACAAGGAGAAGCGGGGTCAAGGACCGTAGAGCCCGCCGATCCGGGAGACGAGAACCTCACGGACACAACGGGAATCGACTACGGTTGCGATGAGCGGAAGAGGCAGGATGCTGAAGCGCGCGACGCATGCGCTGGGACAGGTGACCTCCGGTCCGGCGGTGACGTCGACATTCATGCTCGAGGGAGAGACGAGGATGACGGTACTTGCGTCATCGAAAGCTGCCTTCGCGCGACGCGTCGTCTCACCGGTGAAGGCGTAGAGTGGGGCGCAGACGGTCGCGGCCAGACACAGGGTGGCGAGCAAGCGTCCTTGCATCAGTGTTGTTTCCGAGGCATCTGCTGATCGGTCCCGGGCCATCGATCTGATTATACCCAGCGACGGCTGGGAAGCGAGCCCATCAGGTCATGAAGCAGGGTCTTTCAAAAGTCGTCTTTGCTTCGGATAAGGGCCAAGGCTTCGTAAGGTCGGGCGGCGTGTCTGCGGAGGGCGGCGGCTTTGTTTTGGACGGCGTGTCGATTGAGGAGATTGA
>Ga0187893_10006780_pt1 | contig 19286 bp, 20 predicted proteins | sample MA1701074metaG_FD_139574 | JGI IMG/M metagenome (GOLD analysis project Ga0187893, IMG submission 139574) | White microbial mat communities from a basaltic lava cave in the Kipuka Kanohina Cave System on the Island of Hawaii, USA - MA170107-4 metaG ... | reverse complement strand
TAAGTTTATGAAACCCTTTGGCTATGCTTAATACTCTCATTAAGAGGGGTACCTCCTTCCTTCTATTTTACCCCTCTATGCTTCCTAATTCCTGTCTCATATCTATCTGAACTTTTTCATGGACAATGTTTTGAGATACAGCATGCACTCCCGGCCAGACAAATAAACAGCTTTTGGAGAAGGATAGCGGAATACACCAAAGGAAAACAAACGATAAAAACCCTCTTGACTTGGTTTACTAAAGTTGATAAAGTGTCAATTATAGTAGACAGGGTAGAAGAATGAAATGGCTGAGTTCATATTCAAAGTTGCAGAGACAGAAAAAGAATTGGAGCAGTACTTTAGGCTTCGAAAGTATGTGTTTGTCGAGGAACAAAAGGTATTTTCTGAGACCGATATAGATGAGTATGATGAGGGAGCCGTGCATATAGTAGCTGTTGAAACTTCGACAGGAAAAATGGTGGGCGCTGTCAGATGTTATAGAAAAGAAGGAAACACTTGGGTTGGCGGACGACTGAGCGCAGCACCGCAATACCGTAACGGTAGAGTAGGGTCGGGTCTGGTGAGGTTCGCGGTTAAAACGGTTAAATCAAAGGGCTGCAATGAGTTCCTCGCATATATTCAGCCCCAGAACGTGAGGTTCTTCGAGAGGCTGGGCTGGAAGGCCGTAGGAGAGCAAGTTGTTTATCATGGTCTCACCCATCAGTTAATGGAAGCGGGTTTGGATTCGGTTTAGAAATCTCTTTGGCCACAAATGAAAACAGATTTACACATATCAAACGATTCAAGATGTATGATCCATGATGAAGGACGCATGTATCCTGCATCTTGAATCATGTATCTTTTTTGTTTTTATTCGTGTCCATCTGTGTCAATTCGTGGCTAAATATACATGGAGATTCGATGCAAAAGCTAATATCGGCTTTACGTTCTTCTCCAAGATTAGTGCAGAAGACGAAGCTGCAAGCCCTGTGGCATCAGCTTCCTCGGGTTTGTGAAGTAAATAGAGATCATGTAATCCTAGGCGATGATGCCGCTGCGATAAAAAACCATGAAGGCTACATGCTTCTTGCAGCAGAGGGCGTCTATCCACATCTCTTAAAATCAAATCCCTACCTTGCAGGCCGCACCTCTGTTATCGCGAACGTGAACGATATCTATGCTATGGGTGGAAGACCTATGGCGGTTCTCGACGTGCTATTTGCATCGGATGTTGAAGAAGCTGGGGAAGTCGTTCGAGGAATTAGAGATAATGCTTCCCGTTACATGATTCCGGTGGTCGGAGGACATTTCACCGAGGAAAAGGGTTTTTCTTCGCTGGCTGTTTTTATATTGGGGAAAGCTCAGAGTCTGCTCTCAAGTTTTAATTCGCAAGTGGGTGATGATTTAGTGTTTGTCTCAAATTTGAAAGGGAAATTTTATTCCGGCTTTAATTTCTGGGATTCTTCGAGCAGCTTGAGTTCCGAGCAAGCTTTGAAACATCTGGAACTTCTTCCTCGAATCGCAGAGGAAGGACTGGCGGACTCAGCAAAGGACGTAAGTATGGCCGGCATTATCGGATCAACTTTGATGCTTCTGGAATGTTCAAGAAAAGGCGCGGAAATTTATCTTGATAAAATCCCTGCTCCCTTCGAAGTTCCTTTAGAGGATTGGCTGCTTACATTTCCGAGTTTCGGGTTTGTTTTATCCTTGAGGTCTCAAAACACTCAAAAAGTTGGAGATAGATTCAGGAAATTAGGTTTGGTTTGTCAGTCCATAGGTAAAGTGACACCGGATCAAAAGGTCTTTTTCATAGACGGTGGAGAAAAGAGAAACCTTTTCTGGGATTTTAGTGTTGAGCCTTTGATTGGCTTTGCTAATCAACCTCTAAGTCACGAGGACACAATGGAGGAAGGTGAATAAATGGGCGAAGAAAAAAATCGTTTAGACCGCATAATATTGAAACTTGGCGAGAAGATAAAGACGCTCCGTATCGAAAAGGGCTGGTCTTTACAAGATTTGGCGGAGAAATCGAGCATCTCTGCTGCAGGTATCCATAAGATTGAATCAAACGGAATAATTCCAACAATTACTACGATGATGAAGATCGCGGACGCCCTGGATAAAAAAATCACATACTTCATCGAAGAGGAAGAGAAGGACGCCGTTTTTGTCCCCGCCAGAGGACGGGAAACCATCTTCACGTTCAAGAGAGGACTCGACTTACAAGGCATTTCCGCGAAGAAATACGGTGAGTTCATCATGACCGCCGCATATTCGGTGGTTGAGGTTGGCGCATCAAGCGGGAGAAAGCCGATGAGCCACCGCGGGGAAGAGCTTGTTTACTGCATTCAAGGAAAGATGGAGTTTCGAGTGAAAGGAGAGAAATACGTTTTGAATCCCGGCGACAGCCTTCACTTTAGAACACAAGTTGAGCATAGCTGGAAAAACGTGGGTGTGGTTCAGGCTAGGTTGCTGTGGGTGCTGGCTGTACCGCCGTCATGAAATGTTTTAGTTACTTCCCCCCACAGCGGGGGTGCAGTATTTGATGCGCAGTGTGCATCAAATAGAAAATAAAAGGTTAGGATGGGGGAATGCAGGGATTTAATCCTCCCCCACAATGGGGGGAGGATAGGATGAACAAAATGGTTGATTTAAAGTTTGCTTTTTAGGCACGAATACATGTTAGTCGAAATAAAAGGGAAAAAGCGATCGGAAATCAAGAGGATGAAATATCCGGGTGAAAGAATCAACGATGCCAACCGGCTTGCAGTTGAGAGAATTCTTTCCGTCGAACCTGTTGTAATTGATGTCGATACGGCCGTGAATGTTATCCCTGGTATGAGTCCGAATACGATCCTTCATGCAGGACCTCCGATTGAATGGGAAAGGATGTGCGACCCGATGAAGAGGACGGTGCGAGGGGCTTTGATATTCGAAGGATTGGCTGACGGCGAAGAGGCCGCGGAAAAACTGCTGAGGACGAATAAAGTGAAACTCTCTCCCAACCATCACCATAATTCCGCGGGACCGATGACGGGAATTATTTCTCCTTCGATGCCCGTAATTGTCGCGAAGGATTTGACTTTCGGGAAGACGGTTTGCTCCACTTTCAACGAGGGAGGAGGAAGGGTTCTCTGGTTCGGGACATTTGGGGAAGAGACGCTTAATCGCCTTAGGTGGATGCGAGATACTTTTGCTCGCGTGATGAAAAGGATAATCGCCAAAACCGGAGGTATTCCGGTCTGGAACATTCTCGCTCAGGGGATTCAGATGGGGGACGAGTGCCATAACCGTCACGCTGCTTCTACTAACATTTTTCTTAAAAGTATCATAGAGCCTCTTTTTTCAATGGGCCTGCCCGGCGATATTGCCGTCCAGTTCTACCGGTTTATTGCGGGAAACAGCCACTTCTTTCTCAATATAACCATGACAGGCTGCAAGCTTGCCATGGATGCTGCGCGTGATATAGAGGATTCAACAGTGGTAACAGCGATGTCGAGGAACGGTACTGATTTCGGAATTCGAGTGAGCGGGCTTGGGGATAGATGGTTTACTGCTCCTGCTCCCTATCTTCTCGATGCGCTTTATAATCCGGGATACGGGCCTAATGACGGCGCCCCAGACATAGGAGACAGCTCGATAATTGAGACCATGGGTCTCGGCGGATTTGCCATTGCCGCCGCTCCCGCTATGGCTTCCTTTGCCGGAGGAGGATTTGGAGAAGCTGTTGGAATTACCAAACAGATGAATTTGATTACACTGGCTAAAAATTCCAAATTTGCGATCCCTGTTCTCGATTTCGAAGGCACAAGGACGGGGATTGATATTCGCAAAGTGGTAGAAACGGGAATTCTTCCCAGCATAAACAGCGCGGTAGTTCACAAAAGCTCAGGAGCGGGACAGATCGGAGCCGGAATTGTAAAAGCTCCTTATGAATGTTTTAAGAAGGCGATTGTGGCTTTCGGAGAAAAATATGGATAAATGTTTAGCTACGAATTGACACAGATGGACACGGATAAAAACAAAGAAGATACACGATACAGGATGCAAGATACAGGATACATGCATCCTGCATCCTGTATTTTGCATCGAGGTGAGAATTGGCGGTAATCAGCACGGTCAAGAAAAACTACTACCAAGACTCGATGAAGCTCATGCAGATAAGCCAAAAGCTCGGCGTTCTTCCCGGTGTAAAAAAAGCCTCTGCAATAATGGCGACGGATGCCAATGTGAAGATGTTAAAAGACGCCGGATTAATAAAAGAGACCCCTCATTCTGTAAACCCAAACGACATGATTGTCGCAATCGAAGCGGAATCACATAGCGCAGCAAAGGAGGCGATTGAAAAGCTTGATTCTCTCATAGCTCCCGCACAGGTTGGGATTCATGCAAAAGCCGAATACAAAAACTTTGATTCTGCTCATGGCGCTCTACCTCGAGCTAACATAGCGATTGTGTCCCTTCCCGGTCAATACGCAAAACTGGAGGTGGCAAAGGCAATTGAAAAAGGTCTTCATACGTTTCTTTTCAGCGACAACCTCACTGTTGAAGAGGAAATAGAGCTCAAGGAACGGGCAAGAGAGCGGGGACTTTTAGTTATGGGTCCGGGATGCGGCACTGCGATAATAAACGGGATCGGACTTGGGTTTGCAAATGTAGTTAAGCGCGGCCCGGTGGGAGTAATCGCCGCCGCCGGGACGGGAATGCAGGAGGTTACGAGCCTTATACACAACTGCGGCTCAGGAATCTCTCAGGCAATCGGATTAGGCGGCAGGGATTTGTCGGAAAAAGTCGGCGGCATTATGGCTGGCGAAGCGATAAGGATGCTCCAGAACGATGAAAATACAGAAGTTCTTTTATTGGTTTCCAAGCCGCCGTCAGAAAAGATAGCAAAAAAGGTGTTGGATTTTGTCCGGCAAGCCGACAAACCCGCCATTGTCTGCTTTCTTGGGAAGAAATTCCGGGAGAAACCAGGGTCGGCAATTCGTTTCTCTTCAACTCTGGAAGAGGCGGTTTTGGAAACGTTGAACTTGGTCCAAGATAACGTGGAGAGCCGTTTACTTTTTTCGGAGAAAAACTGGGAAAAGAGAGCGGGGAGATTCGTTAAATTACTCGATTCAAAACAGCGTTACCTGCGCGGGCTGTTTTCCGGGGGGACTCTATGCTACGAAGCCCAGCAGGTTCTGTCTCCGATTCTCGGAAAGGTTTATTCAAACGCTCCTCTCGACAAGAGAATGAAACTTGAGGATTCAAACAAAAGTAAAGGCCATATTTGTGTCGATTTGGGAGAAGAAGAGTTCACGGTAGGGCGTCCTCATCCGATGATAGACGCTTCTCTGAGGGGTGAAAGACTGATAAAAGAAGCATCTAATCCGAGCACCTCTGTGATACTTTTTGATGTTGTTCTGGGATACGTGGCGAGTCCCGATCCCGCGGGTGACCTGATTCCTGCTATTAAAGAAGCCAAGAAGATCGCAAAGAAGAAAAGTCGCTCAATTGTTTTTGTGGCTCATGTCTGCGGTACTGAAAAAGACCCACAGAACTTAAGATCACAAGAGGAAAAGCTGAGAAAAGCAGGCGTATTGGTTTTTCCTTCTAACGCCTTTGCCTCCAGGGTTGCAGGGTGGATTACAACGAGAGGGAAAAATATGCACGATAAATGATGCAGGATAGACGATACGGAATACGTGCATCGTGAATCATGTATCTTTTATCAAAAGGGAGAAACCCGATGAAGTTAGCAGTCGTAGCGTTTGGCGGAAATGCTCTTATGGATTTTAGCGGTAAAAGCTCATATGACGAGCAGTTGAAAAAATCCGAAAAGATGTGCCAAGAGATATCCGCTCTTTTTGATATGGGCTATCAGGTTTTAGTGACCCACGGGAACGGTCCTCAGGTAGGAAACCTTCTCATGCAGCAGGAGTCTTTAGCCGATACCTTTCCGCCGATGCCGCTGGACGTTTGCGGTGCAATGACCCAGGGACAGATAGGTTATATGATAGAGCAGACTTTGAGGAATATATTCACTAAAAACGGGTCTCGAAAACCGGTAGTCTCTATCGCGACTCAGGTAGTGGTCTCTGAGAATGACCCCGCTTTTAAAAATCCTACAAAGTTTATAGGCCCTTTCTTCAAGAAAGATGAAATTGAGGAAATTAGAAGGGATAGAGGTTGGGAAATAAGAGAGGATATGAAAAGGGGTTGGAGACGAGTGGTGCCGTCTCCGAAGCCTATTGACATCGTGGAGAAAGAGGAAATAAAAGAGATGGTGAGTAAGAATTTTGTCGTAATATCATGCGGAGGAGGCGGGATCCCTGTGGTTCGGGATAAGATGGGAATGCTTAGGGGTGTAGCAGCAGTTATTGACAAGGATTTTGCCGCAGAGAGACTAGCAAATCTTGTAGGGGCTGAGGTGCTGCTATTAATTACCTCTGTGGACCAGGTCTCCATTTTCTACGGAACGCCGAAACAGCAGAATCTGAATAGGATGACTCTCAAGGATGCCCGGAAGTACTGGGAGGAAGGACATTTCCCACCCGGGAGCATGGGGCCTAAGATAGAAGCCGGAATAAAGTTTCTCGCTTCGGGCGGGAGAAAGACAATAATTACGTCGCTTGGGGGAATAAGCGCTGCGATTAAAGGAGAAGGAGGCACGGAAATAACTCAGCCATAACGAGAATAAAATAACATAAGGCTGTTGAGAGAATGCTTATTTTTTGTTCCTTACGCTCAGAGATTATGCAGATTTTAAATTTGATATTTCAAGAAATGACCGGTTTTGCGAAACACCCACGGTTTTAAGGTGGGATTTAGATTGCAGCATTTTAAGAGATATCTGAAAAACGAGGAATACGATAAATACGTGATTGCACTCCTTTTGTTTTTGTAATAAGATAGGAAAAGTCCGAATGGAAATTAACTGCACTTATCAGGAGACAAGAAAAGTCAGAGTAGACAAACCGGGAAAAGGAGGTGAAATGAATGAAGGTGAATAGGAAAGTTTTTGATGCTCATACTCATATAGGCGAGATGGCTGCGTATAAATTTTACGACTTGAAGGAGCCGGTTAAACCCACTGTTATAGAGTATTCATCCTCGAAGGAATACACAGCAGAACATATGGATGAATACGGCATAGACCGAGCTATGGTTATATCTAATTACGGGGTGCCGGATTCAGCTCAGCCATTTAGCTTAAATCCTCTCGTGATCGACAGCGTTCACAAAGCCGACCGACTTGTCGGCGCTATATGGGTTTCCGGTATGGCAAAAGACAAGGAAAGGACGGAAGAAGCTCTGAAGCACGCCGGGGAAAAAGGCATCGTAGCGTTGAAAGCCACGTGTCTTCTCGGAGGTACTTACAAACCCGCCGACTGGGATGAAGCGACAAAAGGGATATGGAACAGCATCATGGATGCGGCTGAGAAACATAACCTCGTGCTCCACATACACACGAGTCCCGGAGGTGGCTCCGACGTTGGGAATGCATTTGAGCTTGTGAAGGAATACGGAAAGCGGGCTAAAATCCACATAGTCCACATGGGAGGCGGTGTCAGCGGTCACATAAGAATCGTTCCTAAATTCCTGGAGCTCATACAGGACGGGTATCAGGTGTACACCGATATGACTTGGGCGATAGGCTTTGGCTCGCGCTGGCTGCTTCATGAGATAGAGCGCACCGGCATCGGGACGGACAACGTGATATTTGCTTCCGATACGCCCTGGGGTGATTTTCCCTCGGAGTACTGGAAGGTTGAAGGGGCAAAGATTTCAGAAGAATTGAAAAACAAAATTTTCTGGGAAAACGCCCAGAAGCTTTATTCTAGATAAAAGGCTATTGTTTAGGCGCGAATTGACACAGATGAGCACGAATGAAAAAGAAAAGGATCGAGCGAAAGACCAGTCAAATAATGCTTTTTTATTCGTGTAAATTCGTGTTCATAGGTGGCAAAATTGTGAAAATCAACAAGAAAGGAGGTAACACATCATGGCGGTAAATAGAGTAAAAGGTGAGAAACCCAAAAAGGGACAGTCTTTGGTCGACAATGAGGAAAAGGTATTTCCTGATTATAAGGCGAACCCGGGAGAAAGGGCGTTATTCCTTGTCCATACGGTTCCTTATGAAGGTTCGGTAGCCGGTATCAATATGCTGACTGCTATAAGGGCTCAGAGAAAAGGCTATGACGTCAGCGTTGTTTTCTACGGTCCCGCTTCTGCCATACCTGTCTACAGAGGCTGGCCCAATGTCGGAGATGACGCTTACGGCGCCGGAATCCAGTTGTATCCGAATCTTGTCCAAAAAATGCTTAGCGAAGGAATAAAGGTCTATGCATGCCGCTTTTCAGCCGCCTGTCTTGTCGGTGTCAGAGAAGATGACTTTGTAGAAGGCGTGAAGGGTTTGCACCCGACTGACATTCTGGACATTACGATCGAGCATGCAAGAGCCGGTGCAATGATATTCAGCGCGTGGACTGTCTAGCATACTTACCGATTTGAGACTTCGGGATGCGGATTTCGGAATTAAGGTAGGGAATGTATATGTGCATTCCCTACAAACGGGAATCTGCAAGCGTAAATTCTCGACAGCAAGGAGGGGACTATGGATTCAAAGACCCTGAAAGTGGAGTTACAGAGTTACGGTCTTAAGATTCCTGATACCGGGGACATAAGAAGGGGTGGGGCTGGTCCTACGGGAGGAATCCATATAAAGATCCTTCCGGACAGCGAAGCAAACATCCCAGTCGTTGGAGATTTCCTGGGATCCTCTCCGTACTACCTTGATCGAATCAACGATGAATACTGGGTGTTTCGAGACAATTTAGCATTGGCACAGGTAGAGCTTATGAGAGATGCAAAATTCTATGAACACAAAACCTCTACCGGAATATCAATGCAGAAAATGGGACTTCTTCACTGTCCTACAACTTTTGCCACGACTCTTTTGCAGACTTGTGATTTTTGGGAAGACGACAGAAGATGCAAATTCTGCGGGATCGAGCTCACACTCAAAGATAGGAGCACTGTCGGTTTTAAAAACGCAAAGAGCTTGGTCGAAACCATCTTGCGCGCCAAGGAACTTGATGGAATATCCAATATCGTCTTCACTTCAGGAGTTGCCAGGGACGAAGAAAAGGCCCTTGCAAAATATGCCGAAATATGCTGTGAGGTGAAAAAAGCAACGGATCTTCCGATTCAACTTCAGGTCATTCCCCCTCAGGACTTGTCGTGGCTTCAAAAGTTGAAAGATTCAGGTGTTGATGCGCTTGGCGTTCATATAGAGACTTTTGATCCTGAAGTGTTCGAGAAGATAACGCCCGGAAAGGCGAGGATCGGGTTTGATCGCTATGTCCAAACATGGGGAGAAGCGGTGAATGTTTTTGGGAGATGGCAGGTAAGCACTTATGTGCTGGTAGGCATGGGAGAAAGACTGGAGACCTTAATAAACGGCGCCGCTCTCTGCGCCGAAATAGGAGTATACCCCTTTATAGTTCCTTTCCGCCCGATTGCAGGGACGCCGATGGAAGACGTTAAGCCTCCTGAGCCTGAAGTAATGCAATACATCTACACCGAAGCCGCAAAAATACTGTCAAAATACGACGGAGGCTCAAAGAGTAGCAAAGCTGGATGTGTGAGTTGCGGCGAGTGCTCCGCGCTCCCTGATTTCGAGAAGGCTTTGAACCCGGGCAACGTGAGATTTAAAAAGATCGCCAGGCCGATAAATGTGAGTTGATTTATTTGAATTTAGATTAATTTACTTCTTTCCGCATATTATCGGGAAAGAGAGGGTGTTATATGCGATTAATAACCCGTTCATCCTGAGCTTGTCGAAGGATGGAAAGTATTCTCACTATGAGGGTGCCCTTCGACGAGCTCAGGACGAGCGGATATATGTATTGTATCCACTTTACTAAATGAGTTTATTCTTAGGAGAGGGAGTATAAAAGTAATTTCTCATCTGCGTGAGGTGAAATAAATATGGCACAAAGCAATCTACGAATTATCATAATAGGCGGAGGGGCTGGTGGGATTTCTGCGGCGTCAACTTCGAGAGGAGTTAATCCTGACGCAGCCGTTACTCTCTTCACAGAGTTTGAAGACGTAGCATACAGTCCCTGCGGTATTCCATTTGTGCACGGTAAAGAAATTCCCAATTTCCAGAGTCTTTTTCTCCAGACCCCTGAGCACTATGCACAGATAGGGATTGATTTAAGGCTTGAAACGACTGTAACCGCCATAAATTTGAGTAACCGAACGGTAAGCGTAAGCTCTCAAGTTTTCGAGTGGGATCGTCTGATAATTACTACTGGATTTGAATACGAGAACCCCGACATTCCCGGCGTCAATTTGGATGGAATTCATTATGTGAAAAATATTCGTCGGGCGATGGAGTTTGATAAAGTCCTCGACCAGGTGAAAAAGGTAGTTGTCGCCGGGGCAACGCCTATTGGAATCGAGATGGCTGGAAATCTGGCTCATCGCGGTCTCGAAACTCATCTTGTGGATGAGGAAGCTTGGCTCATGTCCAAGGTTGCAGACCCGGACATTATGGAGCCTGTCCAGAAGTCTCTTGAGGAGCTTGGGGCTAAGATTAATTTTGGGACAAAGGTTTTGGAGTTCAAAGGGACGAACGGAAAGGTGAACTGCGTCGGCACCACAGCGGGGAATATAGAGTGCGACGTCGTGGTTGTGGCAACGAATAAAAAACCTAACAACCGTCTTGCGCGCCAAGCTGGATTGAAGATTGGAGCTACTGGAGGGATCATGGTCGACGATCATATGCGGACTTCAGTGAATGATGTTTATGCGGCGGGCGACTGTGCGGAGGTAGTTCATGGAGTCACCGACCTTCCCATTCAAGGTTTGTCGGGGAGCCATGCTTATTCTCAAGGGAGAGTCGCCGGCGCAAATGCCGCGGGAGATGACCGTGCATACGACCCGGTGTATGTGCCATGGGGAATGGTAGGCGGAAAGATTCAAATTGGAGGAGTTTCGCTTGGCGAGACGCTGCATAAAGCCTTGGGGATTCCTCATGTGGTCGCCAAAGCGCAGGGGATTTCCAGAGCGAGATACTATCCCGGCGTAAGCAGGATTCTGGTGAAACTTATTGCCGACCCTAAGACTCGCCGTGTCATGGGCGCTCAAATGACCGGCGGGGAGGGAATCAAGGAAAGGGCAGATTTTCTGGCATTTTCAATAAAACGAGGAGCCACGCTTGATGACTTTGCCTGGATGGAGAACGTATACTCCCCTCCGATAGGAGCCCTAATGGAGCCGATTGCTCTGGCTGCTCAGGCAGGGTTGGCGGAGTTGAAGAAATGATAAAGGACTAAGCCACCGTAAGAGCGGCTTCCAGCCGTGACACGTCTCTGGCAGAGTTGAAAAAGAGAAATGGATAAGAGCCAGAAATTCTGATGCTTTAGTACCTTCCCCCCTTGTGGGGGAAGGTTAGGATGGGGGTTAATTGCACCCCCCACCTTAATCCTCCCCCTCATGGGGGGAGGAAATGTACGGTTAGTTTCTTATACTGAAAGGGATTTCTAAGATGTCCGAGCAAAAATCATTCGGCGAGTGGTTGAGAAAAAACGCGGAGAAGTATCTGGTCCAAGCTGCCGCTGACGAAATGTCGTCACGCTATCACGATTTATGTGCTAAGTCCTATCGAGAAAAAGGACTACTGCCTTTTTTCTGGAGAAATATTTTTGTCCCGATATATTCGAGGATTCCCTGGGATATTCGCAGGAAAATAATACTTCTCAGTTCCTATCCGGGCGGAGAGCGCCCGCATTGGAAGAGGAATAGCCGCTAATTTACACCAATGAGATGAATAGCGGGATCCAAGATGCAAGATACAAGATGAATCATGTATCCTGCATCGTGAATCCTGCATCAATTTTGGAAGCTAAGGCCATAGGCTATAAGGCGTTGAAGTCGCTAAGTAGTTCTAAAAAGACGGCCAGGGTGCATAGCGTTTTTGACCGAGGGTTCTATATTCAATTTGGCAAGAATCATCTCATTAATGTTATTAAGAACGCCAGCTACATGGCTCCCTCTTCGATACTAATAGAATTACCCGATAACGTGAGTTTCAATTCAATTGGAATTAAAGAGGGAATGAGAGTTAAGATAGATAAGAAAAGCATGACTATTGGACATGAAGCGCTGGAGATTAAATTCAGCAAATCCTCTGCCTGGTCTCCATCGACGCCTCCCAATCGAGATGACCTCATTAGCGCGGTCAAAATAAGTTTAAACCTCAGGATACTTAGAGATATAATCTACACATGTCCTAGTAGGGAGGGGCTTGTTCTGCTTTTGGAGAATGTAGAGTTGTACGGGCCGACTCAACTTTTTCTCAAACCTCAAAAGCCCAGCTTTTCTGAGACTGCTAGGCCGTATATCGAAACGCTGATGTGGGGATTATTCGGCGGCAATTTGAATACCATAGTAGGCATGGTTTCACAAATTCTAGGGCTGGGCCCGGGACTCACTCCTTCATGCGACGATTTTTTAACGGGTCTAATTTTGAGTCTCAATGTCGGCGGAAAATTGCTTTCTCGGAGGAAAAAAAATGAGCTTGGGTTTTACAGGAAAATTTCTTCGGAAATCTGCCGAGCCGCAAAGGAGAAAACTACGATTTACAGTCAAAATTCCTTAAACGGAGCACGAAATGAAGAAGGCCCCAAGGCGGTTGTTGAATTGGTTTTCTGTCTTCTCACAAAAGACCCGAACGAAGTTGGTGCTGTTTCTAAAACCGTTATAAACATGGGAGAGACTTCAGGGGCGGATATCGCAATAGGGGTTTATTACGGAATTCGATTTTTACTTTCGAGGCTGGAGCTTTCGGAACTGGAAGTTACTGAGAACCTCTATGGAATCTCTTAAAATTGCATTACTTACTTATTCGACCAAACCAAGGGGAGGAGTAGTTCATACCCTTAGCCTCGGAGAGGAATTAGCCCGTCTCGGCCATTTTGTTCATGTTTATGCCCTCAACTCAGGGGAAGGTTTCTTTAGAGCAGTAAAAGTTCCGCATTTTCTCATTCCATGCGATGCAGTTGCCAATGAGACTATGGACGAAAAAGTAGAGCGATATATCAAGGTTTATTCAGAATTCATGGCAGGGGTGAAGGATAGTTACGACATCTACCATGCAGAGGATTGTATCTCGGCAAACGTGCTATTTGAATTGCGTAATCGCGGTTTAATCAAATTCTTCATAAGAACCGTTCATCACATCGACGATTTTACGTCTCAATCTTTAATTGACTGTCAGTTGAAAAGCATTCTGGAACCGGATCACCTGGTCGTCGTCAGCAGGCTCTGGGAGAAAATACTACATTCTGAGTATTCTTTGAATCCAACAGTCATTAACAACGGCGTTGACCTCGAAAAATTCAGGATTCAGGAAGGTGCAGATATCAAGAAAAAGGCCAAAGAGAGCTTCTCCGTAAAGGAACGTAAGGTTATTCTCAGCATAGGAGGGATCGAGCCTAGAAAAAATAGTCTGACGATTCTTAGAGCATTTAACATCGCAAAATCATATTTCGAGAAAAAAGGTGAGGGTTTGACTTGGTTGATCGGAGGAGGAGAAACGCTTTTTGATTACAGGGCGTATCGTGATGAGTTCTTTTCGGAAGTGAAAAGGTCAGGATGTGAGTTGGGCAAAGACATAATAGTTCTCGGCAATGTTCCTGATGATTCGATTCCCCGACTCTACATTGCAGCGGATGTGTTTGTTTTTCCATCCGTGAAAGAAGGGTGGGGGCTTGTCGTGCTCGAAGCCATGGCATCAGGGCTTCCGGTAATCGCTTCTAATATCGAGCCTCTGACCGAGTATTTAAAAGACGGAGGGAATTCTATACTCGTCTTGCCGATGGACTATGAAGCTCTGGCTCGACAGATTATTAAACTTCTAGAAGAACCTGAGCTTCGGAATATACTGATAAAAAACGGGAGAAAAACTGCCAAGGCTTTCAGTTGGAGAAATACTGCGTTAAAGCATGAGGAGTTTTATAGGGGGGTTTTAGAAAGGGTTAAATAGATAAATAGACTTTAAATCGTTATACCACTATTCCCATTCATCCGTGTCCCATTTTGTACGTCCGGTCGGGTCTTCGTCCAGTAACTTATCGTCGCCATGCTTGGCCATCAAGCGAAATGCTTCTGCCCAGTTCTGCCTTGGTTGTTTCGGGGAGCAGAGAACAATGCGGTTTTTTTCTACTTGAAGCTCAATCTCGTTCTTGAAGCCAGTTTGATCCAGAATGGCTTTAGGGATGCGGATGCCCTGTGAATTACCGATTTTAATGATACTGACTTTCATAAGATTTTACCTCTGGATATAAGTAGTTATATCGTAATTACAAAGTAAATTGTGTCAAGATTTGGGGTAAGCTCATAAACAACTTAAGAAAAACCGACGAGACTTATAACTGGAAAAATACGGCGTTAAAGCATGAGGAGTTTTATAGGGGATTCTAAGAAGCTTTCAATAAAATACCTAATCTTTATCGGTAAACATTACTTCGATGTCCGATTTTGACCACATATACAGTTAATCCATCATCATCGATTCCGTAGACAACCCTGTAGTTGCCGTGTCGAATTCGATATCTTTCTTTGACCGACAGTTTTTCGCAACCGTGAGGACGAGGGTCATTTGATAGAGATTGAATTTTGGGGGTGATTTTTCGCACGTCCTTTTTTGGAAGCTTTTCGAGTTCCTTCGCGGCAGAGGGCTTGATTAGAATTTTATAGTTTGCCAATAGACTTCAATTTTTTGAGGACACCTTCAAAATCAAGATTAGGCTCATCTCTTCTATCTTCAAAGGCGGCGAGGTCTTCGTAGTCTTCCATGAGACTTTGCCTGATCGCGGCATTGACCAGGTCGGAGATTGTGGATTCACTCTGAACTGATTTGATTTTGAGAGCTTTGTGCAGCTCAGGGTCGAAATAAATTGTTGCTCTTTTATATTGTGCTTTCATGCAATCTAATATAACGGATAATGTCAAAACGTCAAAACGTTTTTATATCAAAATGTTTGATAAAGACCGAGCATCTTCAGCACGAAATCAACACAATGTGAGGATATGAGACTGATTGCCCACTTCAGTGGACATCTTTGACAGTTCCACTTAATTCACACTGAACTCTTCCTGGAAGCTAATGTGAGGGAGGTAACGGTCTCGATCAAACGGAAGCTGCTTGCGGTCGGGCATCGGTTCACCGGGCCATTCTTTTGCCCATCTGGTTCTCTCTTCTTCGTCAGCATAGTATTTCAAGTAGATGTCTATATCCTCTTCGCTGCCGCTGCCGATTAAATCAATGTCGCACGCAAAGTCAGCGTTATCTGGCTGCAGAACCGTCTCTTCACGCAGTGAGTCGCTCCAGAGCTGGGCATAGAGTTCACGGTCACTCAGGTGGTCAGTGTGATATAAGTACACTCGGAGCAAACTAAGCGCGTTAACTACTTCCGACAATTTTGACGTGAGTTGAGAGTCATCTAATTCATCGGGTGGGGGCAAAGATATGCTCGATTCGATCAGAACTTGAAAGGGTTGACTCCAGGTTGCTTTCTCGAATGCGACTACGTATTTCCAGAATTTTTCTCTGACTTTTGATAACGCTACTTTCTTCATTTTGTTTCTCCTATCTTTTTAGGCCAAGATTCGGCTTCTGATTTTGGAACAATAGCTAAAACTGACGATGCTTACAAGTAGCTAGCACAATTTATTTAAAGCGCCGGGTTATCTCTTTACTGCGAAAAAAGAACGGGACTTATGGTGCTCGAAGCCATGGCGTCAGGGCTTACGGTGATCTCTTCTAACATCGAGCCTCTGACTGAGTATTTAAGAGAAGGCGAGAATTCTATACTCATTTCGTCCGATTCTCTGTCACCAAGACTCGTCCCTTTGCTCCGACAGCCGTTTGACCGTCTTGACCTTTGACTCGGCCCCGCAGTTCAACTACGTCTCCGCCGAGACGGTCGTTCGGTGTGACCTTGATCACAAGCCATTCGAGCATGATGGTCTCGTCAGCAAAGACCGCGCGACGGAATCGAACCCAAAACTCTAAACCGATGGTCGTTGCGCTCTTTGAGAAGTGAGACGCGGCAAGTCCCAGGAGTAATGCAGTGGTGTGGGTGCCGCTGGCAATGAGGCGGCGATATCTAGTCGTTGCTGCGAAAACCGGGTCGTGATGGACTGGGTTGTCGTCACCGGAATTGCGGGCAAACTCAGATACCATAGCGGGATTGAGCACAACCTGAGAAGAGAATCTATCCCTTGGACGAACATTCATGACTCGCCTCCTTATATTTAATTTTCCTCTTGCTCGGTCTCTTCTGAACTTTCGCCCAACAACCCTCGTGCCTCGTCGCCGGGAAGTTCTTCGACGTTCTTTAACTGACGCTCGATCTTTCGGGATGTCTTTGCGGCATCTTCCATAGTCCGTGACGCCTGGTCTATTTTTTTCTTCACTCCGTCAAGGGTATCGCCAAACTTTCTAAACTCTGTTTTTACCGCTCCAAGCAGCTTCCAAACCTCACTCGACCTTTCCTCGATCGCTAAGGTACGAAAGCCCATCTGCAAGCTGTTCAAGAGTGCTGCACAGGTGGTTGGGCCGGCAATGACTACGCGGAACTCGCGCTGTATTATCTCAATCAAGTCCGTTTTTCTGATTACCTCGGCGTACAGGCCTTCTATGGGAAGAAACATAATCCCGAAATCGGTCGTCTTAGGTGGGTTGAGGTATTTATCTCGAATATCCTTGGCGCTCTTTTTTATTCCGTCGGCAAGCATTTTGGCTGCCCTCTCGGCAGCATCATGGTCTGCCATTTCCTGCGCTTCTATCAAACGCTGATAGTCCTCTATGGGAAACTTGGCGTCTATCGGAAGCCACACTACATCTCCATTCAAGTCATCGCGTCCGGGCAGCTTTATTGCGAACTCGACCATTTCATCGCTGCTCTCGTTTGTTTTGACATTGCGGCTGTACTGTTCGGGCGTCAGGATTTGCGCCAGAAGCGCTTCGAGCTGAATTTCACCCCAACTGCCCCTTGTCTTGACGTTTGTTAGAACCCTTTTTAAATCACCGACGCCTGTTGCAAGAGTTTGCATCTCACCTAATCCCTTGTGAACCTGTTCGAGTCTTTCGGAGACCTGTTTGAATGATTCGCCTAGTCGTTTTTCGAGTGTGCCCTGGAGCTTTTCATCGACTGTTACCCGCATCTGTTCCAGCTTTTCTGTGTTGTATTCTTGGATCTGTTTGAGCCTTTCGTCCAGAATATTCCGCAACGATTCAAGCTTATTCTCGTTGGACTCGGTCAATTTTTCGAGCTGGGCTGCAAAGGTGTCCAATTGTCCTTTTTGGAGCGCTGCCATGTCAGTCATAGACTTCAAAACAGAATCGTTGAAGTCCTTGAGCGAACCGGAGACCTCTTCACGAGCTTGTCTCGCATTCAATGATGCCTCCTCCCGGTTCTTGGCTATATCATCGCGTAGAGACCTTTCTGTCCGCTCGTGACTTTTTTCGAGAGAGTCAAATTGCAAATTTAACACGGAAGGTTCGATTACGTTGCTTCGCGCCAGCAGGATAATAAGGAGAGCTATTACAACTATGAGCAGGATAACGACAAAGGCGAGGAGCATCTCCGGCAATTGCAACTCTTTCAAAAAATTTAATGAACTGATAGTTTGCTGCATATGGTTAGCATTTGTCGGATTTAACGACCCGACTCGCCAAGTGATTGATTAATCAGAAATAGCCTCGCTCTGTTTTTAAATCGGAATATACTCAAAGCTAGTGGTTAATTCAATAGAGGACAGCGCTCCAATAAACTCCTCTATTGTGACGAACGGATTCACTTTGTAACCCTATGGAGGTTTACACGCGAGGAGCGCGGCAATGAACTTCTGGGCGGGATAATCTAAAGAAACTAAATTACATATTCAATCTCTCCTGTTGCGAACGTCATATTTTAGTTAAAATTAAGGGTCTAACGTAAAACGATGGAAGCTCAAGCCGTCTGGAAAAAGAATTACCAGGTTGAAGTCAAGGCGAGGCAGTTTCAGGTTCCTATTGACGAAGCGCCAGAATTTCACGGCGATGATACCGGTATGATGCCCACAGAGCTTTTTCTTTGTTCTCTGGCATCGTGTTTTTGCCTTGCCCTTGTGTATGCAGCCAGAAAGAAAAGGATAGAAGTTAAGGATATGCGGGTCAATGTGAAGGGGGAAAAAGACCTTGTTAATTTTCTTTTTTCAAAACTGGTCGTCGAGATTGATTGCTCTCTTTCCCCTGAGACTTTAGAGTCGATTATGCCTCTTGCGAAGAAGTACTGCTTTGTGAGTAAAACGATTTCAAGGTCATGCCCGATAGAATATTTGATTCAGCCACAAATGAACACAAATTTACACGAATAATAGAGGTAGGGGCACGGTATGCCGTGCCCCTACAAAACAATCTGTTCCCAACCAAAATGTTTCCTTTCATTCGTGTCAATTCGTGGCTAAAAGGAGAAAGATTTGGCGATAAAGTTTAAGATTACAAAGAACTACTTTCAGGATGCGCTGAGGCTAATGCGTATATCTAAGAGCCTCCGCGAGATGCAGGGCGTCGGCAATGCTGTCGCAGTTATGGCGACAGACAAGGCCAAGTTTGCTCTCGAAGATGCAGGACTTATTAATTCTGAAATTAGTGAAGCCAAGGGAAGCGACCTTGTAATGGTTGTTGAAGCAGATTCGGAAGTGATAGCAGGTCAAGCGCTAGCCAGGATGGAGGAATTGGTTTCTTCTGACATTTCTAAAACTAAAAGCGAATCCCCAAGCATATTAGATCAGGAGATTCAGGCAATAAATGTCGGGCTTGAGGTTTTTAGGGATGCTTTGGAGGCTCAGGGGGTAAAAGTTGTGCATGTAGACTGGCAAGTCCCGGCTGGCGGAGATATGAAGTTGGTAAACATTTTAAAGAAGATGTCTTGAAGAAAAAACTTGTCGTAAATGATTCGATCCTTCTTAGTGTTTAAAATCAGAATGATTTAAATTGAAAATTCCCTGTAGCTTGCCTCAGAGTTTCCGTCGTCATTGCGGCACGTTCACTTCGCTCAGTGTAAACTCCGCGAAGCAATCTCGCCTCATTAGATTGCTTCGTCCCCTTCGCTTCGCTCTGAGCTTCGGCTCACTCACTCCTCGCAGCAACTGTGTTAAAAGTCAATCTTCATTTTTTTAATATCAAAAATATTTCAATTTACTGATGTTTTATAGCATTCTCTCTTTAACATCATTGCGTTTAGCATTCTGAGCAATTT
>Ga0187893_10006779_pt1 | contig 19286 bp, 22 predicted proteins | sample MA1701074metaG_FD_139574 | JGI IMG/M metagenome (GOLD analysis project Ga0187893, IMG submission 139574) | White microbial mat communities from a basaltic lava cave in the Kipuka Kanohina Cave System on the Island of Hawaii, USA - MA170107-4 metaG ... | reverse complement strand
CGGTTCAACAATCGCCAGAACCCCGATATCTTCGGATCGGCGATAGCACGATGCTGAAGCGCCATGAGTGGCGTGCGCTTCAGAGCAAGATGACCAAACGACCAAGACAGTTGAAGTTTCCATTTTACGTGAGAACAAGAAAGGCTATGGTTTGATCTTAAAACAGATCGGGCTTCGCACGCGGGCACGAAGCATATTGCCGCGCCGTATTTCAAAACTAAGATATCCATTCCAATCTCGATCAGAAGAGATTTTTAGCGAGTACCACATCCACCCCCAAAATGGACAATCAATTGGATCTTTATAACTCGCTTCTCTTCCGTTGGCTTTGTTCTCCTGGTTATCGATCAATCGATAGTCTTTCTTCTTCAGCACTGCATATTGCTGGTCATCGATGCTGAGAACCCTAATAGAATTCCGTGGAACGTCATTAGCAAGCCATAACGGACGGTAATACCAAGGCTTCTCAACAAAGCGAACATCAATTGTCTTGAATTTTCGTGGCCACCGCAAACGCATACCAATATAGAGTTGGATGGATTGCCCCGATTTACACTCGATTATTTTCCATACATGACCTTCGCTGCCCTTCGCAGGAATAGGATGATCGTAAAACTTCATACTGAATGGCCGCAATTGAAGCAGCACGGCAATAGCGGTCAAAACTAGGCCGACCACCGAAGTGACGTACTGAGAGTCTAGAGTAGAGAGGTAAGCCAAAATCATGACCAATGGTATGGTGCGCCACATCATGACGCACCACCGAGTTTAGGCGAATTGTAGGCATCTACGTCCTTTCTGTCAAGATGTGCATAGTCGCCTTACAAAGGAGGGGGATAAGGGGGCCAACTACGGGATTAGGGGACAAGCCCAATGGACGAACGAATCACAGTCGATCCCAAAATCTGCAGCGGGAAGCCTGCCATTCGAGGCACCCGCATCATGGTCAAGAACATTCTGGGCATGATCGCCGGCGGCTATACTGTCCAGGAGGTGCTCCACGCCTACCCTGAGTTGACTCGCGAGGATGTGATCGCCGCTCTCGAATACGCCAGCCACGTAGTTGACGAGGAGAAAGTCATCCCACGTGCCTGACCGCCTGACCGTCCTGCTTGACCAAAACGTACCTCGCGCCATTGCTCCTTGGCTCCGGACCCTGAAAACGAACTGGGTCGTGTATCACACGAGCGACGTGGGCCTTTCCAGCCAGAACGATGAAGAAGTGTTCGCCTGGGCCCAGCGGAACGGGGCGATCATCATTTCATTTGACGAGGACTTTGCCGACGGCCGGTCATTCCCCGCGCTGGAACACCATGGCATCGTTAGGCTTCGAGTCTGGCCCACAACGACCGGAGAGACCGAGCAAGCCTTGAACGTCTTCTTAGCGAAGTGTCCGATGCCGAACTCACCGGCTCCTTGGTCATCGTTGATCGCTCCCGTATCCGCGTAAGGCCACGCCCGAAATAACCGCAACCCCGCGAGCACATCTATCCCCTAGATTTATCTTCTGATTTGTTGGACTGACTTGGAGAATTTAAAACCGTGCGATGGATTGCGGAAGGGGTGACGCCCTGTCTCGGATCGTGAACGAAGAGGCGATCGGAGCGGGAAACTTGCTCAGCGGAGTCCTGGCCCTAATTCTGTGGCGCGGAGCTATATGAACGGATGGCCACCGCGATGTCGCGGCTCAACGTGGCCAACGCCCGGCTGTACGCCCCCACCAGCGCCTCATAACCCTCCCCGCCTGCAGACTCTCGTGCCAGCGACTGGCCCCTTCTGGGTTCGCCGGTGCCGCGTCGTACCGTCCAGATGGCATCAATTGTCACCGGCCCGCGGAGCGCCGACTCGAAGCGCTGGATCTCCACATGCACACGGTACTCGGCGTCCCCGCTTCCGCTCTGCGGATAAGCCGACACCTGCCTCGTGCCCAGCAACTGCGCGAGGTTCTCCGCGAGGACGCGCGGAATCTCGCTCCTTAGCGGCTCGGCCCAGCGGTGCTGCTCGACAATGGCCACTTGGTTGGCCCCGGTGCGCACGACGAGTTGAGGGCGGTCCACCACGGTAGGCACCGTGACAGGGCCGATGGCAACGCTGTACGTCGCCCCGGTCCGTGCCGACGCCTCGCCTTCAGGCGCCGCGCCGGCGCTGAGCGTATAAAAGCTTTCTCTGGGAGAGCTGCCGCAGCCGGCCAGCGCCGTCACCAGCACGGACAACATGACGAGGTGGGTGTGTCCATGCCTCACTTTTGATCCTCCTTCTTACCGTGAATCAACGCCTCCGGATGCCGCTCGAGGAAGTCCGCGAGCACGCGGAGGGCCTGAGCGGCCCGCGTGAGCTCGCGCAACGCCTCGCGCAGGTCGTGCTGCAGCGGCGCATCGGCGGTCAGGGTACGCTCCGCCGTGGTAAGTGTCCGGCGCACGTCTTCCAGTGCCCCCCGCGCCACGGGCGCGACCTCCGCATCCAGATGTTTGACGAACGCGTCTGTGCTCTGCAAGGTGCGGTTGAGCGTCTGGAGGGTGAGGCGAAGATTCGTCCCGATCTCGTCCAGCGGCAACTTATGGAATTTTTTGCTGAGGTCCGCCAGCATCTTCTGTAGTTCTTGCAGGCCGCCGGGGACCGTGGGGAGTTCCATCGGCTTCTTCGTCCAGTCGATCGTGGCCTTCGGCGCGTTGGGGAAAAAGTCCAAGGCCACGAACAATTGCCCCGTCAGCAAGTTGCCTGTCTTGAGCTGGAAACGAGCCCCGGCCGCGATCAGCGAGTCAAAGCGGGCCTTCCGTTCAGCCGGCGTCGGCTTCGCGATGGCATGCCGGCTACGCGCACGCAGGCGGTCCGGATACAGCGCGATTTCAACGGGAAAACGGATGGTCCTGGCCGCTTCATCGAAATCCGCGCTGATGGCTTTCACCTCCCCGATGGTGACCCCGCTGAAGTCTACGGGCGCGCCCACGGACAAGCCGCGCAGCGACTCGGAGAAATATAGGAGGGCGGGTACGGCATCGGTGTCCGGCTTCGCCATGGCTGCAGTTCGGTCGTGGAAAAGGGTGAAGACTGCGTCGGGTTCAGCTGAGGCTGAAGTCGGCCCGTCGGGCGGGGCCTGGAATGCGATCCCGCCGAGTAGGATCGAGGCGAGGGACTGAGTGTCGACTTTGATACCGGTCGCATCGAGCGTGACGTCAACGCCGCTTGCCTGCCAGAAGCGCGTGTCGGCCGTGACATACTGGTCGTAGGGTGCCTCAACGAAGACCTTGACCGTCACGCCCTTGCCGTCCTGGTCGAGATCAGATGCCACGACCTGCCCGACCCGCACACGACGAAAAAAGACCGGGGAGCCACGGTCGAGCGAACCGGGATCATCGCTGTGCAACACGAACTGGCGTCCAGGCAGGTCTGCGGCGACAACCGGCCCAACTTCCAGGCCCACGAAATGGCGCTGGGGTTTCGAAGACTTGCCAATGTCCACGCCGATATAGGAGCCGGAGAACAGTGTGCCGAGCCCGGAGACCCCGCCCGCGGCGATGTGCGCGCTGACGACCCAGAAACGGGTGTCCTCGACAAGGTAGGGAGTGGTCTCCTTTTTGAGCTCCGCGGTGAGGATGACTCCGGAACGATCCGGGCTCAGCACGATGCTTTTCACTTCGCCGACATCCACGTTCTTGTACTTGATCTTCGTCTTCCCCGCTTCCAGACCTTCCGCGGTCTTGAAGCTGATCGTGATCGTCGGTCCACGCTCCGAAATCGCTTTATATGCGAGCCACCCGCCGATCACCACGGCGACGAGAGGGATCAGCCAGACGATGGAAAACGACCCGCGTCGCTTCGGCGCGACGGCGGCTTCGGGAACATCGAAATCTCGCGGAGCGTTAGCCATCGGCCCTCCTTAGCAGCGGATCCCAAATGAGGCGCGGGTCAAAACACTCCGCCGCGAACATCGTGAGGACCACGACCGCCCCGAAGGCGATCGCCCCCGGCCCGGCCTTGATCGTCGCCAGCGCCTGGAACTGGACGAGCGCGGTGAGGATCGCCGCGACATAGATATCCACCATGGACCAGCGACCGACGAGTTCCACCACCCGGTAGAGTTTGGTGCGCTCGAGCGGCTTCCAGGTGGAGCGGCGCTGCGCCGAGACGAGCAGGAAAAACAACGCGAGCAACTTCGAGCCCGGCACCATGATGCTCGCGATGAAAATAATTGCCGCCAGAGGCCAGGAACCCGAGGTCCAGAGATACACGACACCGCTCATAATGGTATCACTCTGCGTGCCGAAGATGGCGCCGGTCACCATGACCGGAAGGACGTTTGCCGGGATGAAAAGAATGGCGGCGGCGATGAGGTACGCCCACGCCCGGTTGATGCTGTCCGGCTTGCGCATGTGGAGGCCCGCCCCGCACCGCGGGCACACCGGATGGTGATCTGTCGCCGACGGCGCGCTGAGGAGCCCGCAGGTGTGGCAGACCATCAACCCCTCTTCGGCTGCGGTCACAGCGATCATCGCACCGCCTCCGTCACCCCGGTCACCGCATCACGGTTCTGCCGTCCGTGGCGGATCGCCTCGACTTGCGCCCAGAAGTCTCGCGCCTCGAAGGACGCTGCGGCAGCGGCGAGTACGAACATCAGCGCGCCGAACGACCACAGAGCGACCCCCGGCAGGACGGCGGCGATGTGCGAGAGCTTGGCCAGCGATACGAGCGTGCCGAGCATGAACACCTCGACCATGCCCCAGGGCCGTACCGTGCGAACGAGGCGGAACATCGCCGGCAGGCCGTTGGGGACCCATCCAAGCTTGAGCGGAAGCAGCATATAGAGCATCGCTCCGATCTCGAGGGCCGGCATCAGGATCGTCGTGGCAAACACCAGCACGGCCACGCTCGTCATGTCCTGCTCGTGGAGCACGCGTACCGTCCCGAAGAGCGTCGTCGAGCTCCGGTTGCCCGTGGTCTCGAGTCCGACGACGGGGTTCAGGTTCGCCAGGACGAACAGCACCGCGGCCCCGAGCATGAGCGCGAGGGTGCGGTCGGAACTATCGGGCTTGTTACGATAGAGAACCGCGCCGCAACGCCGGCAGCAGGCCTTGCCGCCGGGAGGGAGGCTTGTCTCCCGCTGCAGCAGGTCGCACTCATGGCACGCGATGACAGACGGCACGGACATGGTTCGCTCTTAGGTTCCTCGCATTAGAGCCTAAGTGGGTCCTGCAATGCAACTTTCCGCCCCATTCCTCACGTCGTCGCGATCTAGTCAGAAAGCGTCCCTTTCTTGGTAACGGCGGAATGGTCGGCGGCGGACGCCTGCTCGTTCCGGAGTTCCACGGGCCTCTCGGCCGAGTAGATCGCCACCAACCGAGCGATCAAAAGCGTCATGTAGAACAGGCCGGCGATGGCCTCCGTCATCGCCAACATCCTTGCAGCACCGGACACCGGAACGATGTCACCAAAGCCGACGGTGCTGAGCGTGACAAAGCTGAAGTACAACGCGTTAAACCCGTCCATCGAGCGGCTGGAGACCGACCCGACATTGAAAGCGAAAGAATCCGGAGCGACCCGAGCCACCAGCACGTAGCCCAACATCCACAGGACTCCCAGCATGAGGTAGGTTCCGATGCCGGCGCACAATACCTCCGAATCAACCCTCGGCGCGCGAAGGATGGAACGCAGCAGATGCGTAACCACGTATGCGACGAACAGGATGCCGGCTGCCTGGAATGTGCCCGGCGGCAGCAAGTCAGGCCGGACCTGCTCCACCCATTTCGCCAGCAGGGCTGGCACCACCAGCACAATCGCCACCGCCAAGGTTTCCCGCCGGCTGCCGATGGCCAGCACAGCGGACATCAGCACGAGCGTCATGGCCAGAGTCGCAATGAGATTGCCGCCCGGTAGGTGCTCAAGAAAGGGCGCGGTCACCAACATCAAGACGAGCGCCGCGAGGAAGTACGCGCAGGAGAACTGGTGCATGCCCGTGGAACCACGGTCGCGAGCGGCGACTCCAGCAAAATCACCGCGCTGGTTTGATTGTGCAACTTCTGGCATAACCTACGCCCGTACTGGCGCCCGTTCACTCACTGGATCCACCCCTGTTCCTGGAATTTCGGTTTTACCTTCTCAGCAATTAACTTCGCCGTCTCCTTGGCTCGGCCCTCAATCTTACTGCTGCCGCTGTATTCCCCATATGCTTTCGCCCCACCGCCGACGATGAGACCCACTGGGTTACTAGTGGCGATGACGGCGGCAACCCCCACCGCACCCCCCGGGGTTTTACCTCCGCCGGACTCAGTCTTGCCGCCCCCGAGTTTGCGCAGTCCCTGCGCCGTCATCTGAAATCCTTCAGCCGCGACACTCAAGTGGGACGCCCCGGAGCCGAATCCGATTGCAACGCGTTTTGTCGCGTCGCCCTCGTCAACCGAGAGGAGATAGCCCCGGATCACCAGGTCGTTGATCTCAGGTTTTATTCCACTGGAAGCCCGCATTGCCGGCAGTCCCATGCCACTGATCTCCTCGACCAACTGCGCCGCAATTACGGCTATAAGCCTTCATTGCGAACCTCCTATCACGAATTGGTGCGGTGACATTCCTCCCAAGAGGCCTGTCGGAGCTTCAGAGAAATGAGTTGTCTCACGATAGTTGATCAACCGCGCCTGGCATCTGATCCCTTCGTATGGCGGATCATGGCATCAATTACTGCATTGGTGTTCTCGGTGAAGATCACGATCGCGGGATGCCGCCCGACGAAGACACGGAACACCTCGTCGGCAAAGCCCTGTCCGACCGATTTCACATCTCGGAAGTCGAGCACGATCTCGCGGAATTTCTCCAGGTTCGCAAGGAGCCTCCTAGCCTCGGAGCGGGAGACATAGTCTTTCCGCAGCAGCTTCACCAGCACCCGCGTTTTCTCGAATCGGTAGTCGTATTCCTCAGGAGCGAATTCGCCGAAGATGTCCTCCAGCCGACGCCGACTGCTGTGCTGGACCTCAAAGCGCACGTCGGTACCCTTCAGATAGCGCGGCTGGGAGACGAAGATATCGCCCCTGGCCCGGCTCCATACGATTTGGATTCGGTGGGATCGAAGCACGAAGCGATCCGCCGCTTTGGAGGTAAAGAAGAGTCCTTCGCCGGTGTGCGCTTCCTGCATCGTCGTGATGCGCCCCTTGTGAAGCTCAATGAGTGCCGTTTCTTCGTCCGGAAGATGGAGTTTCGAAGCAATGGAGTGGAACACGCCGATACCGGGATCACGGACATTGAAGGAGACCACACCGGCCCCGAGGGTGAAGCGGATAGTGCATCGCTCAGACTCCGAGTGCTCGATCGCATTGTTGAGCATCTCGGTGAAGGCGTAGCAGACAATCGCCTCCACGTTGGGACGCAGTACGCGCGACAGGTTGCAGCGCACAGCCAGTTCGTCCCAGACGCGACCTTCATCGCAGCCCCGGGTCAGTAGGGAACGCGAAATGACCGCGGGCGGCTGCGCCCGGCCCACCGACGCGTAGCGAGCGCCTCGGGTCGTCCCAGATCGCACCACCCGTCCGGACTCGACGAGGCTTCGGACATGAATGCTGAGGGCCTGCCGACTGAGACCGAGGTGCGCGCGCAACTCTCCGCCCGTTGCAGCCCTGTGCCGCGAAAGGTATCTGAGGATCTTTTGCTTCTGATCCACACGACAAACCGTTGCACATTGTCAATCTATTGTCAATATTGGCAACTCACGTTTGTCAATGTTCTTCAGGGTTCGCGCCCACGATCGGATAGACCCCGGTCAGACGCGCGATCAGGATGGCCACGTACATCACGCCCGTGACCTGCTCCAGGACGGCCAGGAAACGGGACTGAATCACCATGGGGGTAATGTCGCCGAAACCGGAGGTCGTGAGCACGGAGAAGCTGAAATAGATCAACTCCCCCATGTCGAGAGTCTTTGGTGTTCCCCCGAATGAATAGGCACCGGGGTAGAAATACTGCAACACCCCGTACAGAAGTGCCCACAGTATCGCGATCATCATGTATGCGGCAACGGCGCCGTACAGCTTGTCCGAGGTCAGCCTGTCCTTGCGCAGCACGTAATGCAGGAGATGAACGAGGGCGAAGGCGTAAAAGGCGGCGCCAAAGCCCCAGGTCAACGCGAAGTACCCCTGCTCGCCCGACTTTAGCGCCAGGAGCTGGAAGGGAAGCACGGGCAAAGCCAGGAGAACCGCAATGACGAACGAGGGCATAGAGCGCCCGACCGCCGCGACCGCGGTCACCAGAACGATGAGGTTGCAGAGATTGCCTATCACGCGGCCTCGGGGGGTTCCGCTGAGGAACGGCAGCGCGATCATCAGAGCGAGCATCGCCAGGAACAGAAGGAGGCAGCGCTGCTGGAGTAATTGCGTCCGGCGTGGATTAATCGTGAGGTTCGACATGGCAAGACAGGGGGACAGGCTCAGCCAGGCCGAGCCTGTCCCCCAATCTCGAACTATTGGACCAGCGGGATGTTCGCGGCGAGCTCAAAATTGATCAGCGCGCGGATCTTGTTCTCAAGCTGGTAGTAGCGGGCCACCTTCTTCGCCGGCAGCACCTTCTTGAGCTTCGGCAAGTAGGACTGGATCTGCGCGGTCCTGTCCACCTCGATCGCCGAAGCTTCGGTGACGAGCTTGTCCGCAACCTCGTCGGTCATCGTCTTGTAGTTCTCGGCGTACTCGGTGATCACCTTGCCCATCCGCTGGTTGATCTTGGCCAGGTCCTGCTGGTAGCTCTCGTATACCGGCCAGAACCCCTTCGCTTCCGACTCGGTCAGTTCCATGATCTCGGCCACGAAGAGTTTTTTGTCGGCCTTGATCTTCTCACGCACGATCTGCATCGTGTCGGCGGGCGGGTCTTGGGCGGCATACGCCTGCGTCGCAAACACGACACCGAGGGCAAGGGCTACGATAGCGAGAGCTTTCATGATTCCTCCTGTTTCTTGAGACGCCTGAGAGTGGCGCACATTCACGGGTCAATCTTGCTGATCTTGGTTCCCTGCAGACCGAGCCCGGCCATCAGCCCCGTCTGGTCGAAGAAGAAGACATAGATGTCCTCGCGGAGCGACGTAGTCGAGAGGCTACGAGCTGCGCCTTTATTCACCACGACGAGACTGGGGGCCCCGCCGATCTCCCAGCCCTCACTTTCATCGAGATACTTCATCTTGTCCTTGTTCATGAAGAACACCGCGTAGCCGAAGGTCTGCACGCCCGCTTGCAGGCCGTATGAGGCGGCGACCGCATTGTAGTAGCCCGCCGTCCTTCCCTTCACGCGAAGCGCGCCCTCGCCATACATCGCGCCGACGATGAAGCCGCCTTTCACGATGCTAGGAAAGACCAGGACCCCCACAGCCTTCTCTGCAAGTACCTTGGCGTCCGGCTCACTCTCCAGGAGTATTTTCAGCGAAGCGTCTACGTCACGGTCAATTTCAGCCTTGGAGGCCGCGCCGGCCATGCGAGGACTCAACAGGGTCGCGGCCGCCACCGCCACGATGAGTGCGGTTCCGCCAAATCGGAGCCACGTGGACAGGCCCTGCCCTTTTCTCAGCCTTGTGGATACCTTGGTTCTCATCGATTCCTCCTCCCCCATTTTTGAAATCTCGTCAATCCTCCCGGCATCCGTCAATCGTCGACTTTCCCTATATCCCAGACATGAGGGGATCGTATTGTATTGAAGGGAGCAGCGGTTTGCAAACTTCTGCGGCAGTGGGCTCTTTTGATTCTAGAGCGTGGAGGAGGCAGCATGACTCAGGTCCGTTCCGAGCCAAAACATTTCACAGGCTATTTGCTCTTTGGTCACAGCGCGCATTCTATTGTCCCATCCAAAATAGTCACTGTATAAAAATCCGCACTTTTGTGGGCCGCCGTCCTCTCATTACCCTCCACGCCTTCGCTAGACGGCTTGGTATATTCAATGGTATGGCTAGCCATATGAAAACGACCATACAGATCCCAGACAGCCTTTTCGCCGAGGCGCGCGCGGTGGCACAGCGAGAACGGACGACTCTGAAGACCCTTGTCGAACAAGGGCTTCGCCGGGTGATCGCGGAACCCAAACGGCGCAACGGATTTCGCCTTCGCAAGGCCACGTTCAAAGGTCAAGGGTTGCAACCTCATCTTGCGGGAGCCTCCTGGGACCAGATTCGCGAGTTGAGCTATGAAGGTCGCGGTGGATGATCGCCGTCGATAGCAATGTTCTGGTTTATGCCCACCGTGAAGATTCTCTGTAGCACGATGCTGCCTATGCCGGCCTCCTGCAACTGGCGGAGGGACGAGCGCCATGGGCCATACCATGGCCCTGCATTCACGAATTTCTCGCCATTGTTACCCACGCCCGTATCTACACTCCGCCAACCCCGCTGGAACGAGCCGTTGACCAGATCGAAGCTTGGATGGAGTCACCGAGCCTTGTCTTCCTCTCCGAATCGGAAGACTACTGCAAGCAAATTCGGGACGTCCTCCAGGCCGCCCGGGTAGCCGGTCCACAAATCCATGATGCACGAATTGCCGCCTAATGCTGCCAGCACGGCGTCACTGAATTATGGACGGCGGATCGGGATTTTGGCCGATTTCCAGGACTGACTGTTCGGAATCCCCTGGTCGGATAACGAGCGCTGCCGGCTCCGCCTCAATCACGCACGGCCGTCACGACGAACATGTGTACGGTTTTCTTCTAGGTTCAGCTTCTCCTCAAAGTTGCCGCACGGTATAGGAGTTCGGCACAGAGCGTTCAACGGCCGTATTTGCCTGCCGCGGTGTTTTCCTCCCTTGGCGAACGTGGGTGACGTTATGCAATCTTTTCTGAACATGCTATAAGTGCGGCCGATAGGATACACAGGGTTTCGAGTCGCTACATGAATGTTGAGATGGAAAACGGCTGGCGCGTAGCCGTAACAATCGGGTTCGTTATCATGCTGGCCATCCTTCCTGCGGAGGGTTCCGCTGAGGACTCCGCGGCTCCTCCTGAAGCGGCAGCTCAGGAAACGCCCGTCGCCGGCGCCGAGGCGACGCCGGAACCGGGGCGCCGCACCTTGGCCTCCCGTTTGCTTGGCGCTACGCCGGAGGAGCGCGCGCGACTCGAGGCGGAGAAAGTGCGGATCTCGGCGGCGGCCGCCTCTTTTGGCACAGACCCCACCGCCATCATCGGGTACTATGAGCTGACGTATGGGCACTTTGCATTCACCAATAATCTGCGTTTCGACGTCGCATCTGCCGAGGTCCGAGTGCCCGTCACACCCAACTGGCTCTTGCGGGTGACCGTCCCCTATGTGTGGGCCGATCTGAACGGGCAGAGAGGATTCGCGACGAATGGCCTGAGTGATACGCTCGTTCGAAATGGCGGGCGGGTGTATGCCAGCCCGAATCTGGCGGTGTTTGTCGGCCTCGATGCCACGTTTCCGACGGCCACGAACAGGATGCTGGGCACCGGCAAGTATACCCTTGGACCGGGAGGCGCCGTGGCGGTCCCTCTGCCCAGGCTGCGCTCGTTGTTCATTGCTTTAGTCCAGGACTTCAACTCCGTCGGCGGAGATCCCAGCCGTCGCAACATCCACTTCATGCAAGTCACGTCGGCCGTCAACACCATCTGGTCCGAGCGATGGTGGACCACAGCGTCCATCCAATGGGACATGGATTGGAACCAAAACCGAAAGACCACCATGAACCTGCAGGGCGAGATCGGCCACAGCCTTGATCGCCATTGGAACCTGTTTGCCGGGGCCGGCGCGGGAGTAGTGGGAAGGGATACGTTCCTGGGACTGGACTGGACGGCGCAAGTCGGGGTGCGCTGGATGTTCTCCCCGGGCTCGCTCTTTGCCCACAAGTTCGTGGAGGGGCTCCCAAAAGATTGACCCTGGGACGGAACACCTCAGCACCTTCGACAAGGGATTGGAGGCCGACTCTTGCCGTTGACATCAATATGCTCGATCTCTATGCTTTGATGTATGCGCACGACAATTAATCTGTCGGACGACCTCCTGGTCCAACTCAAGAAGCTGGCGGCCGCATCACGCACCACCGTCACGGCGCTTATCGAGGACGCACTGCGTGAGGCATTGGGGAAGCGGCGCCGCAGGCAGAAGCACGAGCCCGGCAAGCTGAAGACTTACGGCAGACAGGGTCTCCTCCCCGGTGTAGATCTCGACGATACTGACGCCTTGCTTGACCTGATGGAGTTGCCTCGTGGTGCTCCCCGACGTTAACGTACTGGTCTATGCGCACCGCCGGGACGCATCCCGCCACGAGAACTACGCGGCTTGGTTGGACGAAATCCTGCGTTCCGATGCGGCCTTCGGAGTCTCCGACATCGTATTGAGCGGTTTCCTCAGAATCGTGACCCACCATCGCGTCTTTCGCGACCCAACTCCACTGGATGTCGCATTGGGTTTCACGACAGTGATACGCGGCCATCCCAACGCGATGGCACTGTCTCCGGGCGAGCGGCACTGGGACATTTTCCAGCGTTTGTGTCGGGAGACGAACGCCAAGGGCAATCTCGTCGCGGATGCCTTTCTGGCTGCGCTGGCTATTGAGGCCGGCGCGGAATGGGTCACCACAGACCGGGACTACGCCAGGTTTCCCGGGCTCCGCTGGCGACATCCGCTCCAACAGAAGACGTGACCGGCCAGCGCGCAAATGACCGGGATTCGGCGGATTCGGGGTCAGACTCGATTTCCAGATGGTGGATCTGATGAGGTGTTTGGAAATCGAGTCTGACCCCGAATCGGCTATCGATAGGAACGCCAGACCACCCTCTCCGTGACCGTCCGAAAAGATTGACGCCAACTACGAGAGGAGCACATTCGATGAGCATGGCCATCACTCAACGCGATCTCACCCGCGCGACACTCTCGGTGCTCTCCATCGTGGGGCTCATTTCCATCTCGTTCTGGATCTTGCGGCCGTTCCTGCCCGCGCTCATCTGGGCGACCATGATTGTCGTCGCAACCTGGCCGATCATGCTGCGCGCGCAGGCGATGCTATGGGGGCGCCGCTCGCTGGCCGTTTTGGTGATGACCGTCGCGCTCCTGCTGGTGTTCGTGGTCCCCTTCTCCCTTGCGATCGGCACCATCGTCTCCAACGCCGATGAGGTCGTCGGCTGGGCGAAGTCGCTTGGCACGGTCACTCTCCCCGCGCCCCCCGACTGGCTGCAAGCCGTGCCGCTCGTCGGCCTGAAAGCCGCGTCTGCCTGGCGTGAGTTCGCGGCTTTCGGACCAGAGGAGATCGGACGGAAACTCTCGCCCTACGCCCAAGACGTAGCCCGTTGGTTCCTGTCGGAGGTGGGCAGCTTCGGCGTGATGACCGTTCAGTTCCTCCTCACGGTGGTCATCTCCGCGATCCTCTTCGCGGGTGGTGAGACCGCCGCCGCGGGCGTACGACGCTTCGCCAGGCGGCTTGCCGGGGCGCACGGAGAGAACGGCGTCCGCCTCGCGGGACAGGCGATCTATGGCGTGGCGCTCGGCGTGGTCGTCACCGCCATCGTGCAGGCCCTCCTCGGCGGGATCGGCCTCGCAGTGGCAAGGGTGCCGTTCGCGGGCATCCTCACCGCCCTCATGTTCATGCTCTGCGTGGTGCAGATCGGACCGGGGCCGGTGCTCTTTTGCGCGATCGCCTGGCTCTACTGGAAGGGTGTCACCGGATGGGCGACGGGATTGCTCGTCTGGTCGATTATGGTCGGTACCGTGGACAACGTGTTGCGGCCATTCCTCATCAAGAAGGGGGCCGATCTGCCGTTGCTCCTGATCTTCGCCGGCGTGATCGGCGGCCTGATCGCGTTCGGGCTCGTCGGCATCTTCATCGGCCCGATGGTGCTCGCGGTGGCTTACATGCTGCTCGACGCCTGGGTGCGTGAGGAGTCGGTCGAGGGGGAGCCGGCCGGAGGAGAGTGAGTATTAGTCAGTCAGCGCCATTGTCAGAAAGGAAACCGGATATGAAACAGCTTTATTCACCCCCTATCACCCAGACCCTGCTCGCGGTTTTTGCGAGCGCGGGCTTGCTCGCCTGCGCGAGCACCGTGGTCCAACCGCAATTCGAGAGCGCCAAACTCCAGCTTCAGCGGCCCGAACGGATTCTCGTCTACGACTTTGCCGTTTCCACGAAGGAAGTCACGGAGAATCAGGGGTTTTTCCAGTCTACCGTCAATGAGTTCCGGGACGTGACGCCCTACCAGCACGAGCAGGAAATCGCAGATGAGGTCAAGAAAGTCGCGGCCGAGGAGATCATCGAGGGGATTCGTGCCCTCGGGCTGCCGGCTGAACGTGCCAAGCGCGATTCCCCCGTTCCTGCCGGGTCCCTCGCGATTACCGGACATTTCCTGAACGTAGATGAGGGCAACAAGCTCCGTCGAACAGTGATCGGGTTGGGAGCAGGCCAATCCCGCGTGGATATTCAAGTCCAGATGTACGGCTATGGTCTGGATGCATCCAGACCCGCTGAGACAACGCCGATCAAGCTCGCGGATTTTGAAACCGCCGCCGACAGCGGCAAGATGCCCGGCGCGCTGGTCACCGGCCCTGCCGGCGCGGCTGCAGCGGGTGGGATGACCGCCGGTGTTGCCGCCGCAAATGTCGGGATGGGTGCGGTCAAGTCCTATCGGTCAGCCATGGGGCAGATGACCTCCCGGAGCGCCGAGCAGGCCGTCGCCTACATGTCCGAATTCTTCGGACGGCAGGGGTGGATTCCCGCCGACAAGGTGACATACGGCAAGCGCAAGTAGGATGGTCGAGGAGGAGGGATGATGAACCCGGGAACAGGAACCATCTGGTTCGGCGCCGCGGCGGGCCTGCTCGCCATTCTCACCGGCTGCGGCAGCATCGGCCCGACCACCGTCAATCGAGACCGGTTCGATTACGTCACCGCGATCAGCGAATCCTGGAAACAGCAGATGCTCTTGAACATCGTCAAACTACGGTACGCGGATGTGCCGGTGTTCATGGACGTGGGCCAGGTGATCAGCGGATATGAGGTCGAAGGCACCATCTCGGCCGGCGCCACCATCGGCAACAAGAGCGCGCCCGGAGCCCTCGGAGACTTTGTGAATCTTGGCGCCGGCGGGCGCTACCTCGACCGCCCGACAATTACCTATGCGCCGCTCACGGGTCCGGACTTCGTCAAAACCATGATGACGCCCTTTCCGCCAGGCTCGATCATGTTTCTCATTGAGGCGGGGTGGCCCGTGGATGTCCTGTTGCAAATCGGCGCGCAGGCGATCAACGGCCTGCGCAATCACAGGGGTGGACCGCTCGGTCATCCGGCAGATCCGGAATTCGTCGAGGTTATTCGACTGCTCAAACGGATTCAATCGGCAGGCGGGGTCGGATTCAAGCTGCAACGCGAAAAGGAGAATGAGACAGCGAACATCATGCTGTTTCACACGCGCCGCTTGACGCCGGAGTCCGCCCAGGATATCGCCGAGGTCAGGCGGCTGTTGCGGTTGAATCCTGAAGCGGCGGACATCCGCATCACCTACGGAGCCGATATGCAGGACGACAAGGAAATCGCTCTCCATACCCGCTCCGGGTATCAAGTATTGCTCGAACTGGCGTGGTTGATTTCTGTGCCTCCGGAACACGTCGCGGATCACCGCACGCTCGGAACGACGGGTACGTCGCCGGAGGGAACCGCGGCGCTCGCGCCGCTTATCGCGATTCTAAGCGGGACCGAGCGACAAAGCGATTCGTTTGTGCAGGTCAAGTATCGAGGCCACTGGTATTGGATCGACGATCGGGATCTCCTTTCCAAGCGGGTCTTTACGTTTCTCACGGTGCTCTTTACCTTGAGCGAAACGGGCCAGAAGATTCAGCCGCCGATCCTGACGATCCGGGCGAATTAACCAGGCGTGTCTGGACGTCTTCGTGCACCCTTGCCCTGCCTCTTGACTATTTGAGCCGTGCTCTTGAGCAGCGCCGCCACGCCCCCTTCAAGAAGCGTTTGGGGGTCCGCGTGACCGTAAAAGCGGATCAGCATGCCGACCAGGCCGGACCAGCCGGTCTGGTGGCTTGCCCCGAGGCCGCTTCCATTGTCCCCGTGAAAGCATTCCTAGAAAAGGATCAGATCGCGCCAGTGCGGATCAGTCTGAAACCTGCCGGCCCTCCCGTAGAGCGGACGCCGGCCCTGTTCATCCTGGAGGAACATGCGGGTAAGCGGGGATGCGATCTCGCGGCTCACCTCGAAGAGATTCATCTGCCGACCTGACCCCGTCGGACATTCAACTGTAAAGGCATTGCCATGATAGCTATAGAGCTGCAGCAACGCTCGGATGATCAGGAGATTGACCGGGAACCAGATGCGACCACGCCAGTTGGAATTGCCACCGAACATCCCCGTGGTTGACTCAGCCGTTTCATACGTGACGCGATACTCCTGCTCCTGGACCGTGAAGACATAGGGGTTCTCCAGATGGTGCGGGACAGTGAGCGAATCCCGTACGGGCTCAGGAACCGGTTCTCATCGAGCATCCGCGCCAGCACCCGGCGGAGCTTGGTCTCGTTGAGCAGGCCCAGGATGTGCCGGCCGTTCGCTCCGGGCTGCGCAGGTGACGCGATCGTCGCGGTGAGCTCCGGGTGGGCGCGCAGAAACCTGGCCGCCCGCTCCACCAACCGCGGGCAATGACGCAAGGCATCCCCGTCGAAGACCGTCACGGCACAGAGGGGAAGCAAACCCACCATGGAACGGACTTTCAGCCGCTTCGCGCTGCCGTCGGGAAGGCGTAGCAGGTCGTAGAAGAAGCCGTCCTCCTCGTCCCACATTTCGTCCTGATGCTCGCCGACCCGGTCCATGGCGGCGGCAATCCAGAAGAAGTGCTCGACGAATTTCTGCGCCATGTCTTCATAGACCGCATCGTAATGGGCCAATTCCAGGGCAATCGCGAACATACTCTGACAATACATGGCCATCCAGGCCGTCCCGTCGGCCTGTTCCAGATGCCCCCCCGTCGGCAGCGGAGCACTTCGGTCGAACACCCCGATGTTATCCAGCCCGAGAAAGCCGCCTTCGAAGACGTTTCGGCCGGCCGGGTCCTTGCGATTCACCCACCAGGTGAAGTTCAGCAAGAGCTTCTGGAAAGCATGCTTGAGGAATTCGACGTCGCCCTGGCCGCACAACTCCTTCTCGACGTTATAGAGAAACAGCGTCGCCCAGGCGTGGACCGGAGGGTTGACGTCGCTGAAATTCCACTCATAGGCAGGGATTTGTCCGTTGGGGTGCAGATACATCTCGCGCAGGATGAGGTCGAGCTGCTGTTTGGCAAACCCCATGTCCACGGCCGCGAACGCGACGGCATGGAAGGCAAGGTCCCAGGCCACATACCAGGGGTATTCCCATTTGTCGGGCATCGAGATGATGTCGTCGTTGACCATGTGGAACCAGTGGCGGTTCCGGATCTGTCCCTCCCGGCTCGGTACGAGGGGGTCGGTGCCGTGCTCTTCGAGCCATTTGTCCAGATCGAAGTAATAGTATTGCTTCGTCCAGAGCATGCCGGCCAACGCCTGGCGCATGACACGCCGGGCATCCCCCGTGACTGACGGAGGCGTGATCGCATCGTAGAACTCATCCGCTTCCTTGAGGCGCGCGTTCATCACTGCATCGAACTTCCCGAACGGATCCCTCAGTTCGGGGGGCGCCGTCTGCGCCAGGCGAAGCCGGACGATCTGCTTTGCGCCGGCCTCAACGGTCACCTGATAGTGGGGAGAGGCTTTCGTCCCGATGAAGTCTGGATTCACCGCATTCTTCTGCCCAGGTACCATGTAATTGTTAATGCCATCCTTGACATATGGACTGAGGTTCGCGGTTCCGAAGATTCTGGCATTGTTGGTCTCGTTCTCGGTAAAAAGCAGGGGGACCGGACCCTCGCAATAGAGGTAGTAGTCGGCCAGAGACTCCTGGAACAGCGGGTCGGTATGGTGCGCGTGAATCACGCTGTGTTTCTTTCCTTCGGCGGCCCGGAGCACCGGCTTCGACCCGCCATCCGGCCAGGGCCAGGTGTTGCGGAACCAGAGAGTCGGCAGCAGATGCAGGGCAGCCGCGTCGGGCCCGCGATTGCAGGCAGTAATCTTGATGAGGATATCGTCGGGCGATACTTTGGCGTACTCGACAAAGACGTCGAAGTAGCGATCCTCGTCAAACACGCCGGTATCAAGCAACTCATACTCCGGTTCAGTACGGACCCGCCCTCCATTGGTGACCACAAGATCAGCATAGGGGTAGGACGCCTGGGGATATTTGTACAGATACTTCATGTAGGAATGGGTCGGAGTGCTGTCGAGATAGAAGTAGTATTCCTTGACGTCCTCCCCGTGATTACCTTCGCTGTTGGTCAACCCGAACAGGCGTTCCTTGAGGGTCGGATCTTTCCCGTTCCACAGCGCGAGCGCAAAGCAGAGCCGCTGCTTTTCGTCGGAGACGCCGGCGAGACCGTCTTCCCCCCAGCGATATGCCCGCGCGCGCGCCTGGTCGTGCGTGAAATAGTCCCAGGCATTCCCGTTCTGGCTGTAATCCTCCCGCACGGTGCCCCATTGCCGCTCGCTGAGGTATGGATCCCAGCGTCTCCAACTCTAACCATCCTTCAGAAGTCGTCCGTGTTCGGCGGTCTCCGACATCAGTCCTCTCCCTCCGTAAGCTGGCCTGCGTCTCCCGTATGGCAAGGCAGCGGATTTTACACCCGGCGTCACCCCTCATCAATGAGGAAGATGCCCTGCGGGCGGGCCTTTGGCGCCTGCATGGAAGCACCTAGCTGCGGAGGAGGGGGGGGAAGTCTATGATTGAGGTTCAGACTGGTCCTGTAGGTCGCATGCTATGTTGCCCCTGCAAGAAGGCATGGTCATCTAAATCATCTCTAAGACGTGGTAGCTCCAGGGGGGCATGTCGAGATAGAGGCCGCGCGACACGAGGTCGTTTCCATCGCGATCGTAGCGGTCGGGACCCATCAAATCCTGGAGCCGCACTCGCCGGCCCCCCAGATCCTGGAACGGAAGACGCACATGACACTGGCTCTGGTTGGCGGCATAGTTCACCGTGACCAGCAGCCGATCATCACCGGAGCCTTGCCAGGCAAAGGCCAGGAAGGAATCCCACGTCCCATTGCCGTCCCATGCTGGCACACAGTCAAGCAGGCGCCACTGACCGTCTCGAACCGTCGGGTTGCGGAGCACCGCCAGGAGGCGATCGTAGAACCCGTGAAGCGCTTCGTCGCTCGGCTCGAGCGGCGCGCGGACCAGATGCGGCGAGATGCGTTTCTTCCGGCCTTCGAATTGCCCCTGGTGGAAGAAGCGCATGCCCGTGGACAGGAACGTGATGACGGCCGCGGCCTGG
>Ga0187893_10006778_pt1 | contig 19287 bp, 15 predicted proteins | sample MA1701074metaG_FD_139574 | JGI IMG/M metagenome (GOLD analysis project Ga0187893, IMG submission 139574) | White microbial mat communities from a basaltic lava cave in the Kipuka Kanohina Cave System on the Island of Hawaii, USA - MA170107-4 metaG ... | reverse complement strand
TCAAGCAAGGGTATTCACAACGTTCAGAAAAACGATTTCAGCGCCTTTCCAACGCATTACACTGAGCAACCGGCTGTGGCCGTGCATCCGGTGCGGTATTCTGTAACTGGCGAATCTGGACCAGCCTCCAAGCAGATGGAGGGCAGCAAAAGGGCAGCAAAAGGCAACAAAAACAGCCCGTAAAATGGGGGGGTTCCTCCTGACTCCTGACTCCTGCCTCCTGCCCTCCTGCCTCCTGACTCCCGTCTCCGTTTCCCCGCAGTCACACAATCGAGCGAAAAACATTTCTTGAAATATCTGTTCTTTAGCGGGCAATGGCGGTCCCTCGCGAATCCGGCGCGTTAGTGTGAAGGCAGCGGTTGGGCTGGTACGCCTCCCGTTAACAAGAAAGTCACAAACTCCTGGATGTGCGAGCCGCGGCGGGCGGAGCTTCGGCGCCGTCCGCCTCTGGCCCTACCCTTGTCCACCAGGCTAAGAAAGGAATCCTGAAAGTTATGAAGTTCTATCCGATTCCCGATCCGCGCAGGTCCTTAGTGAGCAGGGATATGCTCGCCGACCTGCGAAAAACCGGAATCATTCCACACAACATCGGCTGGTTCGTCAACGAACAGCATTGGATCGAAGCAACCGGTGTTGGCGCATCCGTTGACGGCCCCGCCAAGTTTTGGCGCGATAACGCCACCATCTATAACCCCAAGGAGCACTACTCCTATCTCGCGCTTGACCGGAATCCGGACGGCTCCTACAAGCGAGTGAACCTGGCCAGCCAGTCGCCGTTCGATGGATTCAGCGATCCCTCTTTTAATGTCCTCTCGGTCGCAACGGCGAATTTTTATCGCACCTACGCGGGACACTTTCCCTCCATTCCTCGCCTCGTTGTCAGGTCCATGAACCGCTACGACGCAGGCAGGCTTAGTTTCGTCCCTGGTCCCACGGAAGACTATCCGCTGGGCTTCCCTTTGGACGATCCCACCGGTCCCGACAATGGCAAGCGCTGGTCTTTTCCCTCCAGCATGGCCCTGCGGTTCCATCCGCAAACCGGGCAGCCGGAAGCGTTCTACTGGGAAGAGTACGGACGCGCGTTCCCAATCGACTGGACACCCAAACTGCCGCCTTTGCCTGGTACCCCGGGCCGGCTGACCGACGACGAATTGATCGGCATCCTCGGCGGCATTCTCGACAGCCAGATGAGTCTCAAGGATAAAGCCGCCGCTGTACGGCAGTTGGCCCTGCGCTGAGCTCATTCCCGGGTTGGTAACCGCTGGCCGCGGCGAGCTTGCGGTTGCTTGCGGGCACGCACGGGGCGGTGCGCGCCCGGCCGCGCGGCGCGAGCGGGGGGCTCGCGCCGCCGTTTCAACGGTAGGCCGCGATTCCCGTCACGCGTTCCCCAAGCACCAGCGCGTGGATGTGGTCCGTGCCTTCGTAGGTCTTCACTGTCTCCAGGTTGCACAAATGCCGCATGATCGGATACTCGTCCATGATTCCGTTGGCGCCCAGCAGATCTCTGCTCATGCGCGCGCAATCGAGCGCCATCGCCACGTTGTTGCGCTTCAGCATCGATACGTGCACAGGCTCCAGCTTCCCTTGGTCTTTCAGCCGCCCGCAATGCAGCGCCAGCAACTGCGCCTTGGTGATCCCGGTGATCATATCAGCCAGCTTCTGCTGCACAAGCTGGTGGGAAGCGATCGGTTTATCGTCGAACTGCTTGCGCAGAATCGTGTATTGGCGCGCCGTCTCATAACAATCCATTGCCGCCCCAACCACGCCCCATCCAATTCCGAACCGCGCCTGCGTCAAACAGCCTAGCGGGCCTTTCAGACCCTTAGCGCACGGCAGCATCGCCGAAGCGGGCACCCGGCAATCGGAAAACGACAGGCTCGAAGTCACCGAAGCGCGCATCGAGAGCTTGCCGTGAATGTCGGAAGCCGTGAATCCAGCCGTTCCCTTCTCCACCAGAAAGCCGCGAATTCCTTCCTCGGTACGCGCCCAAATCAGCGCCACGTCCGCGACGGATCCGTTCGTGATCCACGTTTTCTCCCCGTCGATCACCCACTCCTCGCCTTCCTTGCGGGCTCGCGTCCGCATCCCGGCCGGGTTCGAACCGAAATCGGGTTCGGTTAGCCCAAAGCAGCCGAGAACTTCACCCGATTGAAGCGCGGGCAGCCACCTCTGTTTCTGCTCCTCGGAACCATAGACCAGGATCGGGTACATCACCAGCGCGCCCTGCACGGAAACGAAGCTGCGCACTCCGCTGTCGCCGCGCTCGAGCTCCTGCATAAGCAGCCCGTATTCGACGTTGCTCATTCCGGCGCAGCCGTATCCTTCCAGGTTTGCGCCGAAGAATCCCAGCTTCCCCATTTCCCGGATCAGCGGAGCCGGAAATGTTCCCTCGCGCCAGTTGTCCCGGATTACCGGCACGACACGGTCTTCCACGAACTGTCTCGTCGTCTGTCGTACCAGCAGCTCCTGTTCGCTGAAGCTGGAGTCAATCAGCAGATAATCGACGCCCCGGAAAGTCATAAGGACATCTTAGCCTGCCCGCCGCCGGCAAAGTTGCCCCGCATGGGAGGCCCGAGAACATTTCCTCCCATCGGCCACTACTTCAACATGGTGATGTGGCTGTTGCTTGCCATCTCCGCGTCCTTGGCGTGCCAGACCGCGCCGCCGGATGCGGCTGCCGAGGGCTATGCCGCGCTTAAACGAAAGGATTACGATGGCGCCGAAGCATGGTTTCGCAAGGCAGCGGCCGCCGACCCGGACAGGATCGAGCTGCGCAAGGAGCTGGCCTACACTCTGCTCAAAATGGGGGAAACCGAGTCGGCCCGCGACGAGTTCGCCGCCATTATCCGCCAGAGCCCCGGCGACGAGCACAGCGCCCTCGAATACGCTTATCTGTGTCATGAAACAAAACGCATCGCCGAAGCCCGCCGCATTTTCAAACGCCTCGGCGGCTCGGCCAATGATGCCACGCGCAAACTCGCATCACAGGCTTTTCGAAGCGTCGATGCTCCACTGGAGCAGGCCATCAGCCGCTGGAGCAAGGCGCTTGAGTTGAATCCCGGCGACTTCAGCGCCCACCTTGAGCTGGCCGCCTCGGCGGACCGGCGCGATGAATTCGATCTGGCCGCCGAACACTACCATCGCGCCTGGCTTCTGCGTCCCGCCGAGCGCGGATTGCTGGTCGATCTCGGCCGCATGCGCCATGCTTTAGGCGATCTCGATGGCGCCCGCGCGGCCTGGCTAGCCGCTTCCCGCGGCGGCCAGCCTCGCGCCGCCGGTCAAGCCCGTGAGTTGCTTCCCAGCCGTTATCCTTACGCCTCCGAATTCGAAAAAGCCATCGAGCTTGATCGCGCCAATATCGAGCTGCGCCGCGAGTTGGCCTTCCTTTATCTGGCGGTCAACGATACGGCCAAAGCCGAGAGCCAGTTTCTGAAACTGCTCGAAATAGCCCCCGATGATCTGCTCTCGCTCGCCCAGGTCGGATTGCTGCGGCTGGCGCGCGGCGAGATTGCCGCGGCCATGCCTCTGCTCGAAACGGTTATGCAAGGCAAAGACGAAGCCCTGGCGCGCCGCGTCCGCGAAGCTCTGAAAGCGAAACAGAATCCGCCCAGCCGCAATACCGGCGCCTTGCGCAAGAACCTGGAGATGGGCGACCGAAGCTACCAAGCCGGCTATCTGAACGACGCTCTCCGCTATTATCGCGCCGCCCTCGAAGACTCCCCCGATGATTCATCGATTCATCTGAAACTCGGCTGGACCCACAACCTGCTGCGCCAGAACGAGCAAGCCATCCGCTGGTTCGAGCTCGCCCGCAACAGTTCGGACCCCGCTCAAAAAAATGAAGCCGAGCGGGCTTGGCGCAACTTGCGCTCGGCCACCGCTCCCGTTCGCACCACCGCCTGGATTTTTCCGATGTTCTCATCCCGCTGGCACGAAGGATTCACATACGGCCAGGTGAAATCCGAATTCCGGCTCGGCAAGCTTCCTTTGCGTCCCTATCTGTCGCTGCGGTTGATGGGTGATTTTCAGAGAGCCGGCGGCGCTCTCAATCCTCAATACCTTTCCGAGAGCTCCGTCGTGATGGGCGCCGGCATCGCCACCAGCGCTTTTCGCGGACTGATGGCGTGGGCGGAAGCGGGAACCGCACTGCGCTATCGCGACCGGAAAGACATCGGCCGCATGGCGCCCGACTACCGCGGAGGCCTCTCCTTCGCAAAAGGCTTCGGGCGGCTGATTCACGGAACCCGTCCGGGCTGGTTTTTCGAAATCAACAAAGACGCAGTCCTGCTGAGCCGCTTTCGATGGGATCTGCTCGTTTATTCGCAGAATCGCGCCGGCTTTACGCTGCCCGCACTCGGGCCCTTGCAGTGGCAGGCGGTCTGGAATCTCAACCTCACAATGGATCGCAATCGCGAGCCGTGGGCGAACTTCGTCGATTCCGGCCCGGGTCTTCGATTTCGAATGAAGCATATGCCGCCTTCCATGGTTTGGAGTCTCGACTTTTTGCGCGGCGCCTATCTGATTCGGGAGGGCAATCCGTTCAGACCTATCTACCATGACATCCGCGCCGGACTTTGGTATGCAATTACTCGTTAGACCGTTATTAGTGCTGCTGGCTCTTGGCCTGCACCTTCGCGCTTCCACGGCGGGTGCAAAGGATGCATGGCTGAATCTGCTGGCTTCCGTCAACCTGACTCCGGAGCTGGGTGCGCCCATTCTGCTGCCGGAGGAAACGGCTGCCATGGAGACCGGCGCGTTGCGGCGGCGCATCGAACAGGGAGCCTATGCGGTGATCGAAGGCGAAGGAAAAACGGCTGAGGCGTTCGGGTTCCGGCCGGGTGAAAAACGTGTCACGGTGCGCGCTATCGTCGATACGCACAATCCCAGGATCCCCATCATCTGGCAGCATCCGGCTGAGCTTCCCGTCTTCGAAATTCCCAAAGATGCAACCGTGTTTACCCTGGAGCGAGCCGAAGCAGCGCCGCTCGTAGCGGGGTTCCGGCTGGGAAAAGGAGCTCTGCTGTGGCTGGCCACCGGCCCCGGTCCCACGGGCCGCGAGCGGTTCCCTTATCTGCCGCACGCTTTGCGGACGCTAGGGCTGGAACCCCCGCTGGCCACGCGGCGGTTGTGGGTCTTCTTTGATTCCTCCTACCGTCTGCGCGCCGATCCCGGCTACCTGGCCCTCCGCTGGCGGCAATCCGGGATCGGCGCGATTCACGTGGCTGCCTGGCACTACTTCGAGCCGGATGCCCAGCGCGACCAGTATCTGGAGAACCTCATCAATGCCTGCCATCGCAATGCCATTCACGTGTACGCATGGCTGGAATTGCCGCACGTGAGCGAGGCGTTCTGGGAGGCGCATCCGGAGTGGCGCGAAAAAACCGCCTCCGGCGCCGATGCCCACCTCGACTGGCGGAAGTTGATGAACTTGCGCCATCCCGATTGTGACGCCGCAGCCCGAAGCGGCGTTGAGACCCTGCTGCGACGCTTTGATTGGGACGGCGTCAATCTGGCCGAGCTGTATTTTGAATCGCTCGAAGGCCACGCCAACCCGGCACGTTTCACTCCTCTTAATGACCAGGTTCGAGCCGAGTTCGGAGCGGCGGAAGGTTTCGATCCAGCCGCGCTGTTTGATTCCGCTTCCCCATTGCACTGGTCGAAAAACAGCGCCGGGCTCACTCGCTTCCTCGACTATCGCGCCGGACTTGCCCGGCGAATGCAGCAGGAATGGATTGGGCACATCGAGCGGTTGCGCCGCGACTTGCCGCACCTCGATCTGGTACTCACACACGTCGATAACCTCTTCCAGCCGGAAACCCGCGACCGCATCGGCGCCGACGCCAAGAGCCTGCTTCCGCTTCTCGACAAGCATTCGTTTACCTTCCTTATCGAAGATCCCGCCACGGCGTGGGCTTCGGGTCCGGGCCGCTATCCCGAGATCGCCTCACGCTACAAACCCCTGGTCAAGCGCTTCTCGCGGCTGGCCATCGACATCAACGTGGTCGAGCGCTACCAGGACGTCTATCCCACAAAACAGCAAACCGGCATCGAGTTGTTCGAGGAACTCCGCCTTGCGGCCGGCGCCTTCGCCAGGGTTGCCCTCTATTTTGAGAACTCGATCCTTCAGCCGGACTGGCCGCTTGTCGATCGGGCCGCGGTCGCGGTCACGTCGCTATCGAGAGAGCAGGACCGGATCAAAGTAAATCTGCCCGCGCCCGCCGGGCTGCGGTGGGAAGGCGCGGCGAAGGTGAATGGCAGCCCGTGGCCGGCTCGCTCGGATGGCTGGCTATGGCTGCCCGCCGGCGAGCACGTCATCGAGCCGGCCTCGGAAAACACTCCGGCGGAAATCCTCGATCTGAACGCCGACATTAAGACCGCGCGCATCTCGGGCGGTCATCTGGAATTCGTGTATGAATCCACCGCGCGCGCCCTGGCTGTGCTTTCCCGCGCTCCGATGAAACTCTCAATCGACGGGGAAGCTGCGGAGCCTAGGATCTGGCTCTTCAACGATCGCGCGGTGCTGGTTCTACCGCGCGGCCAACACGCAGTGAGTGTTTCTTTTGAGTAGCCGGAGCGCCGCCTTTTGTCGCGTGCCGGTGGTGATCCGGCGTATAATAACGATTCCCGCGGAGGCGGGAAAAAAATGCCAAGAACCCCTTACGCAGATGTTCATTTCGACGTCGATCCCCATACCCCAATCGCGCAGCGGGAGCGCGCGCGCGCGCGGACGGATGAAGAAACTCCGTTCCGGATTCTGATTGTAGGCGACTTCAGCGGCCGGGAAAACCGAGGCCTTGCCGCGAGATCTCCGCTGAAGCCAGTCGCTGTCGACCGGGACAACTTCGAGGATGTTCTTGAGAGCCTCAACGTCGAGCTTCATTTTCCACTCGGGGAAAACAATACACTCGAGGTCGCCTTCAACGAATTCGATGACTTTCACCCGGACAGGCTTTACGCACGCCTACCCGTTTTCGGGAAACTAAAGGATCTACGCGAGCGGGTCAGCGATCCCGCGGCGTTTGCCGACGTGGCCCGGCAATTGGGAATCTCACTCAGTGAGGCAAAGGAGACCGCGCAGGCAGCGCCTCCCGCTCCGCCGCCATCGCCGGCCGGGTTCGGCGGCGGCAGCTTCCTCGATCAGGCGATCCAGGCCACCGAGTCGCGCGGCGCCGGCGCCGCGCCTGCCAGGTCGATGGATCCGATGGCGCAATACTTGCGAAAGCTTGTAGCTCCCCATCTTGTCCCGAAAGCGCACCCGAAGCAGGCCGATGTCACCCAGCAGGTGGATGAGGCGACCAGCGGCGTGATGCGCGCCCTGCTCCACCATCCGCATTTCCAGTCGATCGAAGCCGCCTGGCGAGCGCTGTATTTTCTTGTGCGCGGGCTGGAAACCGGAACCAGGCTGAAAGTATACATCCTCGATATGTCCAACCAGGATGTTGAAGCGGATCTGGCCTCGGCCGGCGATCTGCGTCAAACATCGCTGTACAAAATTCTGGTCGAGCAAACCGTCCGGACTCCGGGCGCTCATCCATGGGCTTTAGTCGCAGGTCTTTTCGACTTCGGTCCTCAAATCGCGGACATCAATCTTCTGGGCCGTCTCGCCCTTCTTGCCAGTCAGGCGAAGGCGCCGTTTCTTGCGGGCGCATCCACGCAACTGCTCGCGTGCAAGTCGCTTGCCGAAACGCCGTACCCGGAACAATGGAAGGCCGCCGGGGATCTGGAAGGCTGGAATCTGATCCGCTCTCTTCCCGAGGCACGCTACCTCGGACTGGTTCTGCCGCGCTTCCTGCTGCGGCTTCCTTATGGAAAAGAGACCGATGCTATCGAGCGGTTCGATTTCGAAGAAATGCCGGGCAAACCGGCGCATGGCGATTACCTGTGGGGAAATTCCGCCATGCTTTGCGCCTATCTTCTGGGCCAGATGTTTTCCGAATTCGGCTGGAGCATGCAAGGCGATGAAATCCTCTCCTTGCGCGGCCTGCCGATACACATTTATAAGCAGGATGGCGAGGCCAAAATCACCCCGTGCGCGGAAACCTTCCTGACGCAAACGGCGATGGAACGAATTCACGAGCGCGGAATCATGGTCCTGCTGTCGTACGCCAACAGCGACCAGGTAAGATTGGCGGGGTTTCGATCCGTTGTCGAGCCTGTCGCGGCGCTGTTAAGCCGCTGGGGCTAGTTTCGTTTCCAAGAAACTTAGTTGAGGCGCACTTCCTGGTCGGGTTGAAGGCCGGAGAGCACCGTGGCGTGAATGTTGTTTGTGGCACCGATAGCCACTTCCCGCTTCTGAAACCCGGTGGGCTGTTTGACGTGGACGTAGTATTTTTGCCCCTCTTTGGTCAGCGCGCCCAGAGGCACCAGCGTGGCGTTTTGCTGGGATTCGATCGTGACGTCACCGTAGGCGGAAAGATCCGGGATCAGCCGGGGATCGCTGCCTTCGATGATGAGCTTGATTGGAACGTTGCGGATGTAGAAGTTCTGGCGCCAGCCGCCGACGGCCAGCGCGCCGATACTGTAGATCCTGCCCTTGAGCGTGAGGCCGGGGAACGCATCCAGACCAATCGTCACATTCTGACCGATCTTCAACTCCGAGCCCTCCGTCTGGTTTACGTTCGCTTCAATCTGCATGCTGCGTGGATTGACAATCTTCATCAGGGGCTGTCCGCTACCCAACTGGTCCCCTTGCTGAACCTGATAACTTTCGCCGCCGCCACGATACTGACTGTGCAACACGACCAGCCCTTCCATGGGGGAATAGATTGTATAGGCCTTCAGGTCGACCATGTGGCGGTCCACGTGACGCACGTGCCGTTCGGTGGTGAAGCCGAGAATCTTAACCTCAGCTTCATGGATGATCCTCTTGTTCGGCAGATCGAGCCTGGACTGCTGGAGCCGGGCTTCTGCTTCATCCAATGAGAGCTTCAGCAACTCACGCTCGACATCGGTGCGCACTTCGGCGGCCGAATAGTCAAGCTTCGCTTTATCTACCTGCGCTGTGTTTACTCTGAGCGTTTGCCGCAGGTTCTCGTTTTCAACCGACTGCTCGGCCTCCCGCTTCTTAACGTCGGTGTGGGACTGAGCCACGGTCGATTGCACTTCCGGAATGTGATCGTTGAGATAGCCAGGATCGATTTGCGCGAGTGTATCGCCCTTTTTGACCCAGGTGCCATTTTTGACCAACATGAGCAGTTCCATCTGGCTACGGCTCTCGAATCCGCGCATGCGGGGCGCCGTAATGTTGGCATAATCGCGGGCCGCGGTTTGTCCGCTTACGCGGAGAATCTGGTCAAAGGGGCCAACTACGACCTTGGCGGTGCGAGCAGCAACCAAGGCTGGGGCTGGGGCCTGCGGTTTCGGCTTAAGCCAGAACTGGTAGGCCGACCATGCTCCCGCGCCAAGGACGGCCAAAACAAGCAGTCCTTTCCCTAAAGCCCTCCGTTTGGGCGGCTCGGGAGGAGCCACGGGCGTCACTCGTTGCGGTGGATGCTGAACCGGGGTTCGTGCTGATGGATTTGTTAGCGCCGACATCCGTTGTTCCCTATGTCTAATGATACACTGGCTACCTGTCTAGGCGCACTATAGCATAGCCAGGTTACGCGCGCAGGCCATTTTGAACGTCCAAACCAAATTCCTAGAAGGATTTAGAGAGCCTCGATGGCTGGCCTTATGGGCCGCCATGCTGGGGTTCCTGCTGGACGCCATGGACGTTCTGCTCTATCTCTTTGCCCTGCAATCGATTCGGGAGGAATTCGGGCTCAGTTTGGGGCAGGCCGGACTGGTCACTTCCGCGACAATGGCGGCGTCCGCAATCGGCGGCATTGGGGCCGGAATCCTGGCGGACCGGCTCGGGCGCCGTCGAACGCTGATCTACACGATCCTCACCTATTCGATTGCCAGCGGGGGCAGCGCATTCGCAACCGGCCTGCCTTCGCTGTTGTTTTGGCGTTCGCTGGTCGGGTTGGGGCTAGGCGGTGAATGGAGCGCGGGGTCTGTTCTGGTGGCCGAAAGCTGGCCCGCCGAGCACAGGGGGAAGGCTATCAGCTTCATGCAATCGGGCTGGGCTTTGGGGTATATGCTTGCGGCACTGCTTTCCGCCCTGGTTCTACCCCGCTTCGGATGGCGGGTTCTGTTTCTCATCGGTGTGCTACCGGCGTTGTTGACGTTGCTTATCCGGCGCAAGGTGCCGGAGCCGGCGATCTGGAAGGCAGGCCGCCCCACGGCCGGACTGCGCGTTCTGTTTCAGGGGGAGTTGGGCCGGCGGACCATTCTTGCCACGATGCTCACGACTTCCGTGCTGCTGGCGTATTGGGGCTTATTCAGTTGGCTGCCCGGCTTTCTCTCGGCGCCGCGGGAAGCCGGTGGAGCGGGGATGACGATCGTACGCGGAGGCATGTGGATATTCGTCATGCAATGCGGCGCCTACGCAGGATACTTGTGTTTCGGCGTGCTGTCGGACCGTTTCGGCAGGAAACCAACGTTCGCCTGTTATGTGTTGGTGGCGGCGATTCTCACGCCGGTGTATGGGCTGATTCCGGCATGGCGGCCGGAATCGGCCGAGATCTGGCTGATGGCATTGGGCCCGCTGATCGGCTTCTTCGGCACCGGGTATTTCAGCTTGTTCGGCGCGATGCTGGCCGAGCTATTCCCTACTTCGGTGCGCGGCGCCGGGCAAGGATTCGCCTATAACTTTGGCCGCGGGATCAGCGCCGTGATGCCTTACTTGATCGGCACGGCGGCGGAGACGATGGGGCTGGGAGCGGCGCTGACCATCAACGCGGGATTTTTTTTACTAGCCGCCGTGCTGATTCTAGGATTGCCGGAGACGCGAGCGGCGGAGTTGCGGCCTGATTAACACACCAATCCATTCACGCTTATCCTCCGGGTTTCATTCGAAGCCTCCAGGTGAACCGCGCAATGCCGGGCCGGCATGTATTCGGGGAACTTATCGGCCCACTCGACGATGACGACGGCTTCGCGCTCGAAGATTTCCTCCAAGCCCAGCGTCGCCAGCTCGCGCGGATGATCGAGCCGGTAGAGGTCGATGTGATAGACGCGCACGGGATCGCCGTATTCATGGATCAGCGTGAACGTGGGACTGGAAACGTCTTCGGCGGCGGCAGCGCCCAAGCCTTTTACTATGCCCTTGGCGAGGGTTGTCTTGCCGGCTCCGAGATCTCCGGTGAGGAGCACGACGGCCTTGCGCGGGAGCAGCGAGGCGATGTGCTCGCCTAATGCCAGCGTTTCCTCCTCCGAGTGGGTGCTAAATGTTTTCAAGCTCACGCATTGCCTCGGGCAGGAATCGCAGCAGGTCGGTGGCAATCAGACACTTCTCTCCGAGTACCGCCGCGCCCAGCTCACCTGCCCGTCCGTGAAGCCAGACGGCGGCGCCAGCGGCAAGATCCGCGTGGCCGGGAAACTGAGCCAGAAGGCCCGCGATGAGCCCGGTAAGAATATCGCCAGAGCCGCCCGTTGCCATGGCGGGCGTCCCGGTGGGATTGATCCAGACACGCCCATCGGGAAACGCAAGAAGCGTTCGCTGCCCTTTCAGGACCACAGTTGCGCCGCTCCCGGTGGCATACCGGCGCGCGATCTCACAGCGGTTTGCCTGAACTACCTCTGCGGTAATGCCGCACAGCCGCGCCATCTCTCCCGGATGCGGCGTCAGAATTCGCGGACCTGCCGCTTTCTGATGCGGGCCTGTCAGTGCGTTCAGCCCATCCGCGTCGACCACTACCGGCAGCAGCGATTGATCGTAAAGCTTGCGAGCGAAGGCCACCGTTTCGGGGTGGATTCCCATACCGGGCCCGGCGGCGAGCACGTTTTTTCGCGCCGTCAGAGAACCCAACAGAGCATATGCGGCCGCGGCGATAGACCCCGATTCGGTTTCCGGCAGCGGCTCAGTCATCAACTCCGCGGCATGCGCAGCGATGGCGGGAAGCGCCGAGGCCGCCGAGGCCACAGTCACCAGCCCGGCGCCGGCCCGCAGCGCGGACAAACCCGCCATCGCCGCTGCGCCTGTCTTGCCCACCGAGCCGCCGATCGTGAGCACATGGCCGAAATCGCCTTTGTGCGCTCCGGGCGGCCTTTTCTCAAATAGCGGCCGAAACCAGCGCGGCTCGATCAATGAGAGAAAAATCGAGCCGTCGTCTTCATACAGTGAGGCCGGGCTTCCGATGGCGGCCACGTGCAGTTCCCCCACGCGGTCACAATTGGGGGGAAGCGCGTGGCAGATTTTTGGGGCCGTGAAAGTGATGGTGGCATCGGCGCGCGCGCAGATTCCCTCATTGTCCGCCTGGTCGCCGGCCATTCCCGATGGCAGGTCCACGGCGATTACTTTGGCATGCGGGAACCGGGTATTGATCTGCTCGATCCATTCAAGCACCGGCGCAGCCGCAGCTCCCTTGATTCCTGTGCCAAGCAACGCGTCGATCACCAGCGTGGCTTCGCGCATGGCTGCTGTTATGCTGCTCTGCAGCCGCCCTCCGCAGGCTTCAAACATTCGCAGGTTTTCCGCCGCGTCGCCCGCAAAATCCTCCCGGCTCGCAGCCAGGGCGACATCGAGCGAGCGCGGCGCAAATCGCGTCAACAACTGGCGCGCAATGGCCAGCCCGTCGCCGCCGTTGTTGCCCTTGCCGCAGAGAACCGCGATTCGGTGATCCGACAGCGGGTCGAACGCGCGAGCCAGAAACTCCACCACGCGGTGCGCGGCATTTTCCATCAGGATCAGGCCCGGGATGCCGCGCTCGATGGTTAGCCGGTCGACTTGGCGCATCTGTGCCGCGGTAAGTACTTTCATGCGGCGGTTCCCACCAGCAGTTGTTCCAAGCGCCTCAGATTGGCGGGCTCGCCCATCACAATGAGATAGTCGCCCGCATTTACCAACGCCCCGGCGGGCGGATTGAATTCCATGTTGCCGCCGGCGCGCCGGATGGCCAGCACGATCACTCCCAGATCGCGGCGCAGTTGCAGCTCCTCGATCGACCTGCCGGCGACTTCGCAGCCTTCTTCCACGCGCACCTGTTCCATCGAAGCAGTCAATCCCATGTTCCGCGTGAAGATGTCCATGAATTCCTGCACGTGCGGCTTGAGGATCGATTGCGCCAACCTGTGACCGGTGAGGTAGTAGGGAGCGAACACCATGTCGGCTCCCGCGCGGCGCAGCTTCTGTTCGGCCTCGTCTTCGCCGGCCCTGGCCGAGATCATGAGATTGGGGTTCATCGTCTTTGCCGAAAGGATCACGAACATGTTGTCGGCGTCAGTGGCCAGCGCGGAAACCAGACCTTTGGCGCGATGTATGTGCAGCAGGCGCAGCGTGTCGTCCCGGGTGCAATCGGCAAGCACCGCGACCATGCCCATCTTGATAGCGCGCTCAATGCGCTCCTCGTTGTGATCGACAACGACGAAGGGGACGCCGGAATGCTGCATCTCCTGAGCCGCGCCACGCCCCACGCGTCCGAATCCGCAGATGATGTAGTGATTTTTCAACTTTTCAATCATGCGTTTGGGGTTCCTTAGTCCGATCAGTTGCCCGAATTCGCGCTCGATGAACGTCTGGGCCATGGTTGTTACAGCCTGGAACATGAGGCCCACTCCGAAAAAAATCAGAAAGCAGTTAAACAGCCGGCCACGCTGGCTTAGCGGGTGAATCTCCCCATAGCCGACCGTGGTGATTGTCGTAATCGACATGTAGAACGCGTCAAGCAGTGGATAGTCTTCCAGGTAGTAAAAGCCGGCGGTTCCTACCATCAGGACGATGGCGATCGTCAGCGACAGGTATTTCATTCGTCTGGACATGACGTAGAATCCGCTACACGCGCCGGGCAAGCAGCATGGTCATATCGTCTTGCAATTCCTCGGAACCGGTCCATTCGCGAACGCTCTCGGCGACTGCATCCAGGATCTTCTCCGGCGCGCCTCTTTGGTGCCTTAGCAACAGATCGAGCAACCGCTCCTGACCAAACTGCTCACCATACTCGTTCTCCGGCTCCGTGACCCCATCAGTGTAAAACAGCAGCAGATCGCCAGGCTCCATTTTTATCTGGCTCTCCTCATACTGGGAGAAAGGAAAAGCGCCCACGACGGTTCCATTTACGTCGAATGCCCGGATATTGCCGTCCCGCAAAAGAATGGGAGGCAGATGCCCTGCATTGGTGTAGGTGAGAACTCCGGTCCTGTCATCGTATATGCAGAAACAGAAGGTGGCGTATTTCTCCGGGGCGGTCTGGGCATGCAGGTGCACGTTAAGCCGGGACACCAGATTGCTCGTCGAGATGGGCGCGCCATTCTCGATGGGATTGTCAATGGAATGGCGCAGTTGGGTGCGCAGCGCGGATTGCAGGGTGGCCATGAGCAACGCGGCGCTGATCCCCTTGCCTGCAACATCGCCCATGGCCAGAGCCAGCAGTCCCTGTCCTGCCATCTGGCAATCGTAATAGTCTCCGGAAACCATGCGAGCGGGATTGGAGAGAGCCGTCAGGCGGAGCGTTTGCGCCGCCGGGAGTGCGCGAGGATACAACTGGTTTTGCACTTCGCGTGCGATCTCGAGGTCGGCTTGCAACCGCTCATTCTCTTTGGCGACCACCAGCAGCCGCTCAACGTTGGCGGTCATGGTGTTGAAGGAATCACCGAGCCGGGCCAACTGATCGTCGCCTTTGATGGGGATGCGGTGGGAGAAATCGCCTTCCTTGACGCGCTCAGTGCCTTCGTAGAGATCGTGCACAGCGCTGGTAATGGTGCGCGTGATGGAAACACCGACAATCATGGCGATCAGCTCGGCGAGAAGGAAAAGGATCGAGACCGTCAGAAGCAGCGCCGGGATGACTCCCTGGGCGAAATCGACTTTCTGAGCGAACACCATATTCATCACTGCCAAGGGGCGCGTACGCACGCGCAAATATTCGTTTTCGGTGCGCCCCGGCCTCTCCCAGAGATAGACGGGAAAAAGCGTCGCCCATTGAGTCTCGAAATCAAACCTTGTTTCGGGCTCGGGGAGCCGGTTGCGCGGCGCGTCGGCCTCATCGGGCAAACCGGCCGAGGTTCGAAGACGGATGCGACGAGGTTGCAGGGAATCCTGCTCGAACCGGAGAAACGAGAATTCGCCGATATTGGGCGCCAGGCCGCTGATGAAGCGCGCAGTCAGCGGGGCCATGGCGGTGACACGGGCGTCTTCGCGAACAATATGCGCCCATATGTAAAGCTGACCGTCCTTAATGACGAGGCCGCCGGCGTCGCCCCACTCGGGCGGCGGCGCTTCGGCTTCAGCCTCGGCCGGGAATCTCCAATCGCGGCTGCCGGAGACGTGAAATGCCAGCTCCGGGAGCCGGCTCGCCAGCACGGGATAGGCTCTCCCGATTGCGCTTATGCGGTCTTCGCCGGCTCGTTCAGCGATCCAAATCGTTGTGGAAACCAACAGGGCGCTGCGGCGTTCCAGCTCCGAGGTCATCATGTAGATGGCTATCTGGCCTACCATGGCATAGAGAACCAAGCCTGCCAGCGTGCCGATGAGGACAATTGGCACCAGGGCAATGAAGGTATAAGCGACGAGCAGGCGATTGCGCAGACGCCAAAGGATGCGGCGCATCAGGCGGCGGAGCAAACGGATCGCCAGCCAGAAGCCTGCTGCGTAGCTGAACAGACGGGCCAGGGCTGAAAGCGATGCAGCCTGGGTCAGAAAGCCTGCAATCAAGGAAAGCGCCAGCGTGACGAGCAGAATGCGCTCGATCCGCGACAGGGCGCGCCAAAGCGCGCGTATGCGCTCCATCTTCAACAAGCCTCCGCGAATACCCGATCGGAGTTCCGCTCCATTGGCCGGCTTCCGGTTTCTCTAAACGCGAGACCGCGCGATCGCCGGAATCATTGTTTCAAACTCAGGCAACGGCTCTTTGGGTTTCAGATAATGGCGCGTCAGTCCATCGATGAGCAGCCGCACCGCGGTATCCGGGTCGTCGGCGTACTGAAAAAGATCCAGGTCCTCCGGACTGATCATTCCGTAGCGAACGAGCGCGTCGAAGTTCAGCACTTCCTTCCAAAAGGAAGATCCGTAGAGCAGAATCACCATTTTCTTTTCAAGTTTGCGGGTTTGCGCGAGGGTGAGAATCTCGGAGAGCTCGTCAAGCGTGCCGAATCCGCCGGGAAAGACTACCAGCGCCTTGGCCAAGTAAGCAAACCAGAACTTGCGCATGAAGAAATAATGGAATTCGAAGCATAGCTCCGGGGTGATATAGGGGTTGGGCCACTGCTCAAAGGGAAGCCCGATGTTTAACCCGACCGACTTGCCGCCGGCATCGAAAGCGCCACGGTTGGCGGCTTCCATGATGCCCGGCCCGCCGCCCGTGCAAACGACGAAGCGGAGAGGTTTTTCCAGGCCTTCGGACCATTCCGTGCATTTGCGCGCCACCTCGCGGGCCTCGTCGTAGTAGCGCTTCATCGGGTGATCGCCTTCGGCTGGAATGCGGGCCGAACCGAAAAAAACGACGGTGTCGCGGATCATCTGGCGGCGGAATTGATCCAGAGGCGCCAGATACTCGGAAAGCACGCGCACGGACCTGGCGGCCGGCGAATGCAAAAAGGATTCGTCCCGATAGGCTACGGGCTTTCGTTCATTGTTGTCCATGGGATTTACAGGGAGAAGCCGTTTCAAGAGCCTCCACTTTCCTCTCCAATTCTCGCACTGCTTTGACCAGATCAGGCAGTTTCGGCAGAGCAGTAATCGTGCGCAGCCACCGGCGGCTGTCAAATGCCGGAGAGCCGGAGATCGCCGCTCCGGCGGGTACGTCACCGCCTACGCCGCTCTGGGCGTAGACGACTGCATTCTCGTGAATGGTGAGGTGGCCCGATACGCCCGCCTGTCCGGCGAGGAGCACGTTCTTTTTCAGGATGGAGCTGCCGGCCAGACCGGCCTGCGCGCAGATGATGTTGTCTTCTCCCACGACGCATCCGTGGCCCACTTGCACCAGGCTGTCGATCTTGGCGCCCCGTTCGACGCGCGTCTGGCCGATGGATGCGCGGTCGATCGAGGAGTTGCTTTGAATCTCGACGCCGTCCTCTATAACCACGATGCCGGACTGTACGATCTTGTAATGCGTGCCGTCGTTTCGCCTGGCGAAGCCGAACCCGTCGCCGCCAGCGATCACGCCGTTCTGTAAGATGACGCCATTTCCGATCTGGCAGAATTCACGGATTACAGCATGCGCGTGGGCGGTGAAATCGTCCCCGATCCGCGCACCGTGATAAATCACCACGTGCGGGTGAATAAGAGCGTTGCGGCCGATGTAAACATCCTCACCGATCACCGCATAGGCGCCGATGGAAGCATTCTCTCCGATTCTCGCGGAAGCGGCGATTACCGCCGAAGGATGAATCCCGGGCACGGGCCGAGGCGGCTGGTAGAAGAACTCCAGCGCGCGGGCGAAATCGAAATAGGGGTTGTCCGAGATCAGGCACGAGAGCGTAATCCCTTCAATGGGTGCGCCGGCAAGGATGGCTCCGGCTCGCGTGTTCTTTACTTTCGGAGCGTACTTGGGGTTGGACAAAAAGGTCAGCTCGGATGGGCCGGCGTGCTCGATGCCGGCCAGCCCCGTGATCTCAAGTGCGCCATCGCCCTCCAACCGGCAGCCGAGACGCTCGGCCAGTTCGCGAAGTTTCATGAGGATCCCCTGATTCAGACTGGCACAAGGGTTAGAGGCGGAGCAAGCAAAGACGGCTCAGCGGGCGTCGCGGCAAGCGTCCGAGCAGAAATACGAACTCTCACCGCGGACCTCGGCCTTGCGCGCGGCCGATGCGACGACGTAGGTGCCGCACTTGCGACAAGGCTTCAACTCACCGCCGGCGGGAGCACCGGAAGCTCGTGCGTCCGGTTTTTTCGTTTCTTCATTAAGCAAATCGGAAAAGCCGCGCGAGATGACGCCCACTACAAGGCGCAGAAAGGTAATCGCAACGATGCCGAGAAGAGCGTAGACAAATGCGCGGATCATACTCAAAGCGCCCGGCCCGCGGACACGTTCTGTTCAAACAATACTACTTCTTTTTCGGCTGCTTTTTGGCCGGGGCCGAGGGATTCTTGTACTCCGTGGCAATGGTGGCTTCCAAGGTAGTGATCATCCCTTTGGCTGACTCGGCGAACGGTCCATCAGGCTTGAGGTCAATGTATTTTTGAAACGCTTCCTTGGTGCCGGGAAGCGGCGTCACTTTGCCATCGGCGGTTGTCTGCGCTTTCGAGAGCAGATAAATGCCGTACTGGAACTGTGCGTCGGCGTAGTTGGGATCCGCCTCAATGGCTTTCTTGAAAGCCTCCCCGGCGGGCTCGTTCTGTCCCGTGTTCACCAGCACCGCACCGAGGTTGTAGAAGTAGCGGCCCGCGTTGGTTGGGTCTAGCTGCGCAGCCTTGTTCAATTCCTCTTGAGCCTCAGGGAATTTCTTCGCCTTGGCAAGGGCAAGTGCAAAATTATTATGGTAGGCGGCATCGTCCGGCTTCAACTCGAGTGCCTTGGCATATGCTTCGAGTCCCTTGGCCGTGACAGCATCCGCCTCGGCGCCGGTCTTGGTAGTTGCCTGACCCATATAGGACTCGGCCAGTTGCGCCCAGACGACGTTTTGTTTGGGATCCATCTCAGCCGCTTTTTCAAAGGACTGCACCGCTACATCCCACTGCTTGGTCTTGAGCGCTTCCATGCCAACATTAAACGCATCATTGAGCGCCTTATTCTTGGCCATGGCGGCCTGGCGCTCCTTCATCGTCTTATCGATCGCCGCTCGCTGCTCGGCGGAAAGCTCGCGGGTCTGCTCATTGGTCAATTGGCCTGTTTCGGCGGCCTTTTGCATAGCCTCGGCTTTCTGCTTCATTGCGAACAGGTCGAAGTTGACCGGGGTGGGATCGCCGAGACGCGTCCGGACGCCGGACACTTTGTCGCGCACCTTGCCATCCATTTCCAGGACCACGTTGTAGTTGCCCAACGGAAGGCCGGCGTGGAAGTAGTGCCCCTTTTTGTCCGTCGCCGTCTGATAATTCCCTTTAATGTCGGTGCGCTCAATCTTGACGCATGCGCCCGTACCTTTCTTGCAATCGCCTTTGGGGACCGGCTTGCCATCTTCGCCCTTTACATCGCCCTCAATGGCGCCGGTTTGCGCCAGCGCCATGGTTGCCAATACTAAAGAGCTGAACAGAAGCCGGGAAAATGTACGAGAAGCGGCCTTCATAAACGGACCTCCAGTGTACGCAACGGATTTCACCTACTGAATTCAGGATACTATACCAATCGTAACGCGGTCATCGGGTAAACACCT
>Ga0187893_10006777_pt1 | contig 19288 bp, 18 predicted proteins | sample MA1701074metaG_FD_139574 | JGI IMG/M metagenome (GOLD analysis project Ga0187893, IMG submission 139574) | White microbial mat communities from a basaltic lava cave in the Kipuka Kanohina Cave System on the Island of Hawaii, USA - MA170107-4 metaG ... | reverse complement strand
GTTACGTCGCGGATTCGTGTTGGCTCGGGGGTCATCAACAACTGGACGCGGAACATCGGCCTCCTGGCGGCGACGTTTCTCACCCTCGACGACCTCGCTCCCAACCGGATTCTCTGTGGGATCGGCGCGTGGTGGGACCCTCTGGCGAAAAACGTGGGCATCGAGAGGAAGAAACCCCTCGCCGCCATGCGCGAGACGATCGAGATCTTTCGGCGGCTCCTGCGCATGGAGAACGTCACCTTCGAGGGTGAGTTCCACCAAGTGCGGGGAATCGAGCTCGACGTGGTCCACGGCCGCCGCGAGCCGAGAAACGTCCCCGTCTACATCGGCGCAACCGGCGATCACATGCTGGAGCTCACGGGCGAGATCGCGGACGGGTGCCTTCTGAACTACTGCGTCCCTCCCTCGTACAACGACCGGGCGATCGCTCTCCTTCAGAAGGGCGCGGCCCGCGCCGGAAGGAAACTCGAGGACATCGACCGCCCGCAGCTCATCGTCTGCTCGGTGGACCGCGATCGGACGGGCGCGATCGAAGGGGCGAAGGGCCTCATCACGCAGTATCTCGCGCAGCAGCCGCACATCGCGAAAGCCTCGGGCGTGAGTGAGGAGACGGTCCGGAAGGTCCAGTCGATCCTCGGCTGGCCGGCGACGAAAGAGCAGGTCCACGAGGCGATGCAGCACGTGCCGGACGAGCTCGTCCTCGGCATTACCGCGACGGGAACGCCCGACGAGGCGAAGGCGCGGGTCGCCGAGTACGTGAAACGCGGGGCGACCTGTCCGGTGCTCTATCCCCTCGGCGATCCTCTCCTGATGATGGACGCGTTCGCGGCCTCGTAGCGGTCCCGGCTCACGCCGCCTGCTGGTACAGGGACTGGGCGTAGGCGAGCGCCTCGTCGAGACTGTCGAAGATCCGCGTCAACACCTGGACCCCCGCTCGATCGCGGACAAGAGCCTTCAGGCGGGTCTTGGGGTTTACCCCATCCTCGCAGGCCTCGAGGCTGACGGTGCAGCGCTTCCCTTTGATTCCCAGGATGTCCGTCTCCGTCATGGCCCACCTCCGTGGATTCAAAAACGTCTCTTGCAAATACGTTGCCAGGGAGGAGCCTCCGTTACAGATTTTATAAACCATTGCGAATACGAGCGTTGGGCCCACCGACTCCGCGCGGCCTCGCCACCATTCGAGGACATCTTGGAGGAAACGACGAAAAACGGAACACTCAGCGAAACATTTGCCTTCCGGATTCACCCGAGTAATTGACGAAGACCGTCTTGAGCTCGGTGAAGAAGTGCAAGCCCTCTTCCGACATCTCGCGCTCGCCCACCCCCGTCGCTTTGACGCCGCCGAAAGGTAGCTGGGCTTCCCCGCCGATGGTGGGCTCGTTCACGTGCACCATTCCGCACTCGACGTCCTCCACGAATCGCATCACTCGGTCGACGTCCCGCGTGAAGATCGAGGTGGTGAGCCCGAAGGGAACGGAGTTCGCCATGCGGATCGCATCCTCGAAATTCTTCGCCTTCGAGATCGCGAGCACCGGCCCGAATACCTCTTCCTGGAAGATTCGCATCTCTGCCTCGACCCCGTCGAAGATCGTGGGCTCGACGAAGTAGCCGTCACCCAGGCCCTTGGGCGTCCCGCCGCCCGTCACGAGCTTCGCACCCTCGGACTTCGCGATCTCGATGTATTCGAGGTCGGTTTTGTATTGGCTCTCGTCGACCGCCGGACCCATGTCGACGTTCTCGTCGAGACCGTTACCGATGCGAATCTTGCGCGCATGCTCGACGAGCCTTTCGACGAGAGCATCCTTCTTGTCCTCGAGAGCGATGACCCGGGAGGTCGCGGTGCAGCGCTGGCCGGTCGAGCCGAAGGCCCCGTCCCGGATCGCGAGCGCCGCCTTGTCGAGGTCGGCGTCGGACATCACGATGACCGCGTTCTTTCCTCCCATCTCGCAGGTGACCTTCGCCCCCCTCGACGCCGCCTTGACGTAGAGGTCGGTCCCGATCGCGTTCGATCCAGTGAAGGAGATGATGGGGATTTTCCGGGAGCTGACCAGGGTCTCCCCCACTTCCGAGCCCGAGCCCACGAGGACGTTGAATACCCCGGGTGGGAGACCCGCCTCGGTGTAGATCTCCGCGAGAAGGGCGGCCGTCGAGGGGGTAAGGGTCGCCGGCTTGAAGACCACCGCGTTTCCCGCGACCAAGGCGGGCGCCGACTTCCACACCGGGATGGCCCAGGGAAAGTTCCAGGGAGAGATGAGAGCGACCACGCCCACCGGCTGGCGGATGGTGTAGGTGAACGTGTTCCGCGCCTCGGAGGGAAGAGTTTTTCCGCCCATGCGGAATCCGGCCCCCGCGTAGTACTCGATGAGGGAGATGCCCTTCATCACCTCGCCCCGCGCTTCCTTCAGGATCTTCCCTTCCTCCCGGGTCATGAGGCGCGCGATCTCGTCGACCCGGGAGCGCGCGATGTCGGCGGCCCTCCACAGCACCCGCCCGCGCTCGGGGCCGGGCGTCTTGCGCCAGCTCTCGAACGCTTTCCCCGCCGCCTCGATGGCGCGCTCCGCGTCCTTCGCCGTCGCCATCGGGAACTCGGCGATGACGTCGCCGCGGTCCGCGGGATTCACGTTCCTGACGATCCGCCCGGATGCGGGTTGAATCCATTCTCCGTCGATGAAAGAGCCCGTACGCATCGAAACCTCCGGGATTACGTTACCACGCCCCCTTGATTTGGCGAACGGGGAGCCCTTATCCTCCCCTCATGTTTCTCGACTTAATCATTCGGGGCGGCACCATCGTGACCGCCGACGACACCTACCGCGCCGATATCGGCATCGCTCACGGGAAGATCAAGACCATCGGTCTTGATCTCGCGGGCGCCGAGAGCCTCGACGCCACCGGGAAGCTCGTTTTGCCGGGTGGCATCGACGTACATACCCACCTCGACATGCCCTTCGGGGGCACGGTGACGGCCGACGACTGGACGAGCGGCACCGTCGCCGCCGCCTGCGGCGGCACCACGACCGTCATCGATTTCGCCATCCAGGATTTCGGAAAATCGCTGCGCCAGGGGGTGGATGCCTGGTTCGGCCGCGCCGAGGGGAAGGCGGCGATCGACTACTCCTTTCACACCATCGTGCGAGAGCTCAAGGAATCCCACCTGAAGGAGATGGACGCGCTCGTCGCAGACGGCATCACCACCTTCAAGCTCTTCATGGCCTACCCCGGAGTGTTCATGGTGGACGACGCCACCATCTTCCAGGCGATGCTGCGGACCCGGGACAACGGCGGCCTCATCTGCATGCACGCCGAGAACGGCGGGGTCATCGACGCCCTCGTCAAGCGCGCGCTCGCCTCCGGTCACACCGAGCCCAAGTGGCACGCCCTCACCCGACCGATGAGCGCCGAAGCCGAGGCCACCCGCCGCGCCATCGCCCTTGCCGAGATGGCCGGGGTTCCCGTGTACATCGTCCACCTCTCCGCCGGCGACGCGATGGACGAGGTCCGCCGGGCGCGAGAGCGGGGCCTTCCGATCTTCGCCGAGACGTGCCCGCAGTATCTCTTCCTTTCTTACGAAGACTACGAGAAGCCCGGGTTCGAGGGGGCCAAGTACGTGATGTCCCCGCCTCTTCGCCCCAAGGGTAACGAAGAGAGGCTCTGGAACGGCCTTTCGACCGACGCCCTCCAGGCGGTCTCGACCGACCACTGCAGCTTCTGCATGAAGGAGCAGAAGGAGCTCGGGAAGGGCGACTTCAGCAAAATCCCGAACGGCGCTCCCGGAATCGAGAACCGCCTCATGCTTCTCCACGAGGGCGGCGTCAACGGCGGCCGGATCACGATGAACCGCTTCGTCGAGCTGGTCTCGACCCGGCCCGCGAAGATCTTCGGCCTCTACCCGCGGAAGGGCTCGATCACTGTGGGTGCAGATGCGGACCTCCTGCTCTGGGACCCCAAGCGCAAGTGGACCATCAGCGCAAAGACCCACCGTATGAACGTCGACTACAATGCCTACGAGGGCACGGAGGTCACGGGAGTCCCCGACACCGTTCTCCTCCGCGGCAAGATCGTCGTTCGGGATCAGAAGCACGTGGGGAGCACGAGCGATGGCGCCTTCGTGCGACGGGAAGCGGGAACGGCGCGGACCCCCGACGGCACGTCCCGCTGAGAAGTTTAGACATCGAGCCTCTTCCCCCGTCCTCGCTCGCGTCCTCTCTCGTACACGACCTTCGCCACCGCGACGTCCTCGATCGCGATCCCCTGCGATTCGAAGAGGGTGATGGCCCCGGGCTTGCGCGTGATGCCGGAGACGACCACGTCCGAGAGCTCCCGCACGCTCTCCCACGACAACTTTCCCGCATCCACGACGGCGGCGAGCTCGCCGCACTCGATCTTCGCCTGCTCCACCGAATCGGCGGCGATGACGTCCGCGCGCGTCACCGCGAGCTCGTCGATCTCGCGGCGCCCGAGGGCATTCGCTCCCACCGCGTTCACGTGGTGCCCGGGCACGAGCCAGGCGCCGAAAAGGACGGGCTCTTTCGAGTTCGTCACCGTCACCAGGATCTCGGATTCCGCGGCCACTTCCTCCGGGCGCGAGGCGGGGCTCACCGAGAGCCCGAGGAGCTTCGACATCTCTTCGCAGAACGCCTCTCTTCGCTCCGGGCTTCGGCTCCAGACCATCAGCTGCGAAACATCACGCGATACCGCGAGGGCCTCGATCTGCGTTCGCGCCTGCCATCCGCTTCCGTAGACTCCCACCCGCGTCGCCGCGGTGGGGGCGAGATAGCGGGTCGCGACGCCGGTCGCCGCACCCGTTCGGATCTGCCCGAGGCGGTCCGCGGCCATCATCGAAAGAATCTCTCCTCCCGAGGAGTCGAAGAGGAGAAAGTAGAAGCGCGCTCCCGACGGTCCCGTGGTGTAGCACTTGAGCCCGGCGTAGCCGAGGGCGTCGCTCCCCGCGGACATGACGTGGAGGACGAGCTTGTCCAGACGGACCCGGGAGCGGGGACGGTTCACCGCCTTTTTCTCGCCGAGAAGACGAAACGCCCCTTCGACGGCGGCCAGGGCGTCCGCCATCGGAAGGAGCTCCGAGACCTCCTCTTCCGTGAAGAAAATCGCCATTTCTTTGAATCTCCCCGGATCGGATAATAGAACAGCGACCGTTGCCATGAGCGCGCCCGCGGAGGAGTACCGCTTCTGTCCCAGGTGCGGCGGAGCGCTCGATTCCCGGACTCTGAAGGAGAACGAGCCCCAGAGGCTCGTCTGCCGCTCCTGCGATTTCGTGTTCTTCCTGAATCCGAAAATCGCGGCGGGAACTCTCTTCGAGCTCGACTCCAAGCTCGTGCTCCTGAAGCGGGCCATCGAGCCCGGCTATGGGAAGTGGGTATTCCCCGGCGGCTTCGTCGATCGCGGAGAAACCCTCGAGGAGGCCGCGATTCGCGAGACGCGCGAGGAAGCAAGCGTCGAGGTGCGGGTGCGGGAGCTCGTGGGGGTCTTCTCCTATTCCGGCGCGCCTGTGATCGTCGCGGTCTACGCCGCCGACGTCATCTCGGGGGAGCCGCGCGCGGCCGATGAGAGCCTCGAGCTCGAGACCTTCGGACCAACGGAGATTCCCTGGGAGGAGCTCGCGTTTCCGAGCACCCGCGACGCTCTCCGAGCCTACGCGCAACGGTACTTCTGTCCGCGCAGGCAGACGCGGAAGACACGGAGGATTCCTTGAACCGTTTCGCCGGAAAAGTGGCGCTGGTCACGGGCGCGAGCCGCGGGATCGGCCGCGCCATCGCCGAAGCCTATCTCGAGGAGGGAGCCAAGGTCGTTCTCTGCGCCCGAACGCTCGCGCAGCTCGAATCCATCGCGGACCCCTGGAACCGTAAGGACCGCCGGGCGCTTGCCCTCAGGTGCGACGTCACCTCTCCCGAGGAGGTGTCCTTCGCCCTCGGCGAGGTGGAGAAGAGCTGGGGGAAGCTTCACATTCTCGTGAACAACGCGGGCATCTCGGGACGCACGCCCGTCGCCGAGCCGCGAGAAGGCACGGACGAGCTTTGGGATCGGATCCTGGCGACGAACCTCAAAGGACCCTACCTCGTGACGCGGCACGCGCTTCCGCTCATGACCTCGGGCGGAGGCCGTATCGTAAATATGTCCTCGGTCCTCGGGCGGTTCGGAGTCGCTGGGTACGCCGCGTACTGCACGGCGAAGCACGGAATCATCGGCTTCACCCGGGCGCTCGCTCTCGAGCTCGCGCCTCGCGGGTTGACCGTAAACGCCCTTTGCCCCGGCTGGGTCGCGACCGACATGGCGGAACAGGGCATCCGGGAGACAGCGGCGGATCTCGGGATCTCGCCGGAGGAGTTCCGCGAGCAGGCGATCGCGGGAGTCCCGCTGAAACGCTTCCTCGACCCGCCCGAGATCGCGAAGCTCGTCCTCTACCTCACCTCGGACGACGCGTCGGGGATCACCGGGCAGACGTACAACATCTGCGGGGGACAGGTGATGAGCTGAGTCTCCGTGTTAGGATTTACGGATGGCCGATAAAGTCAAGATCTACGGAAAAGCCGGCTGACCCTATACCACCGCGGCCCGTGAGGCCTACGCGGATCGAGGGGTCGAGTACCACGACGTGAAGTCGAGTCCCGAGCGCCTGAAGGAGATGCTCGCGGTGACCGGCGGCGGAAGAGCCGTCCCCGTCATCGTCGATGGAGGGAAGGTGACCGTCGGCTACGGCGGCACGTGAGGCGTCTGACCGCCGGCGGTTCGCCGGCTCCAAAGAAATGACGAGGCCTTCCTGGAAGCACGTGATCGGAGTCCTGGGCGGCCTCGGCCCTCACGCCCACATCGAGTTCGAGAGTCTGCTTCTCGAAGCCACTTCAAATGCAATCGCCCGCCCCGCCACGGACCAGGACTACCCTTCGTGGGTCGTTTCCTCCATCCCGGCGACTCCGGATCGAACCCGGGCTCTTCTCGAAGGAGCGGAGTCCCCCGTCGATGCGCTCCTCGAGAGCGCCTCGAGGCTTTCCGCAGCGTCCTTCGCCGTCATCCCCTGCAATACCGCCCACGCGTTTCTCGAGGAGGTCCGGCGCCGCTCCCCGCTTCCGTTTCTGGACATGATCCGCGTGACCGCGGAGCGCGCGGTCGAGCGCGTGGGCTCCAAAGGCACGATCGGCCTCCTCGCGGCGTCGGGAACGCTTCGGGCCGACGTTTATAAGAAGAGCATTCGCGCGCTCGCACCGGGTGCGGGCGTCCTGAGCCCGCTCGATCTCGAGGGCGGCGAAGAGATCCAGGAGCGCCTGGTCATGGAGCCGATCTTCGGCCCCCTCTCCGAAGGCCGCCGCGCGGGGGGCGGGATCAAGTCCGGCGCGTTTCGCGATCCAAGAAGGCGTGAGGAGCTCGCAGCACCCATGCGGGAAGCCGCACGGATCCTCGCGGACGCCGGCGCGTCCCTCGTTCTGACCGCCTGCACCGAGATTCCCCTCGTCCTCGGGCGGGAGTCGGTCTCGGAAATTCCACTCCTCGATCCCATGGCGGTTGCCGCCGAAGAAGCGATCGATATCGCGCTCGGCCGGAAGCCGCTCCCGCGCTGATGCACATCCTCACTTCCGCTTCCATGCGTGACGCGGACCGGCGCACCATCCATGACGTCGGCATCCCCGCTCTGGTCCTCATGGAGAGTGCCGGCCGCGCGGTCGCGCGCGTGATGACGGACCGCATCGAGGAGCTCTCGTCGCGGTCCATCGTCGTCGTCTGCGGCAAGGGAGGAAACGGGGGAGACGGGCTGGTGGTGCTGCGGACCCTCGCGTGCCTCGGGTACGACGCGCGCGCCGTCGTGCTCGCCCCCTTCGAAAGCCTCTCGGCCGAGGCCCTCGACAACCTCCAGGCGTCGCTGAAGCTCGGGCTCTCCGTCGAGTCCGCGCCCACGGTCGAGGCCTGGAGAGACGTCCTCTCCCAGCTCGCGTCCGCCGACGTCGTCGTCGACGCAATCTTCGGAACGGGACTCACGGAACCGCCGCGCGGGATCTACGAGCGCGCGATCGAGGACTTGAACGCGCTCGAGGCCTTCCGGGTCGCGATCGACGTGCCCTCGGGTCTGTCCTCGGACTCGGAAGCCGTCCCGGGAATCACGTTCGATTCCGATCTCACCATCGCTCTCGCGGCCCCGAAAGTCTGCCACTTCCTCCCGCCGGCCTCCGAGCTCTGCGGAGACGTCGAGGTCGTCGAGATCGGAATCCCGCCGCGATTTCTCGAGAGCCCGGAGCCGAGGCTCGAGACGGTCGAGCCCGCGGCTCTCGCCGCGTCTCTCCCGCGCCGCGTTCGCTCGAGCCACAAGGGCAGCTACGGTCATCTCCTCGTCGTCGCGGGCTCGGTGGGAAAAACCGGCGCCGCGCTCATGGCGGCGGAAGCCGCTCTCCGCTCCGGTGTGGGGCTCGTCACCGTCGCCTCCGCGAAGAGTGCCATCGCGATGATGGCGCCGAGGCTTCCCGAGGCGATGTGGGAGCCGCTCCCCGAGACGGATGCGGGCGCGATATCTTCCCGGGCTCTCCCCCGGCTGCGCCAGCTCCTCGGCGAACGCTCCGCTCTCGCGATCGGACCAGGACTTTCGACGGAGGACGAGACCGTCGCCCTCGTGCGGGAGATGGTGACCGCCTCCGAGATCCCGACGGTGGTCGACGCCGACGGGCTCAACGCCCTCGCCCAGGCGCCGGAGACGATCCCCAAGGGCCGCGCTCTCGCGCTCACTCCCCACCCGGGCGAGGCGGGAAGGCTTCTTCGCTCCTCCGCGAAGGAGGTTACAAGGAGTCGCCTGGGCTCCGTCCGCCGCCTGGCGCGGGAGACGGGGGCGCACGTTCTCCTCAAAGGCTTTCGATCGCTGGTCGCGGACCCGCGGGGGAACGTGCAGGTGAACCTCACCGGGAATGCCGGAATGGCGACGGGAGGAACGGGCGACGTTCTCACCGGAATCGTCGGCGCCCTTTTCGCTCAGGGCGTCGACGTTTGTGAAGCTCTCCCGCTCGCGGCCCACCTCCACGGTCTCGCGGGGGATTTGGCCGCGACGTCGATGGGTGAGACCTCGCTCGTCGCGACCGATCTCATCGTAAAGCTGCCGGAGGCCCTGCGAAACATGGGGGCCGATTGACGGAGACGGTCGCTACGACCGAGAGCCCCGAAGAGACGTTCGAGGTCGCGGTCGCTCTCGCCCGGCGGAATCCCGAAGCGTCCCTCTTCTACCTTCACGGCGATCTCGGCGCGGGAAAGACGCTCTTCACCAAGGGCATCGCGTCCTTTCACGGCATCGACCCGGGGGAGGTCACGAGCCCGACGTTCGCGCTCGTCCAGCGCCATAGCGGCGGGAAGAGGCTCCTCTACCACATCGACCTCTACCGCATCGACGACGAACGGGAGCTCGCGGAGCTGGGAATCGAGGAGATGGAGGAGGAAGGAGCCGTGCTGGTGGTAGAGTGGGCGGAGAAGCTCGGCCGCCGCTTGCGGGAGGACGCGATCGACGTCTCTCTCGAGGTCGCCTCCGAGAATCGACGAAGGATCCAGATACGGTGCCCATGAGACTCGCGGGAATCATCGCGGCGATTCCCACCCCTTTTCACGCGGACCAGACCCTGAATCTCGAGGCGCTCGAGTCCAACGTGAAGCGCTGGAACGACACTTCGCTCGCTGGCTACACCGTTCTGGGCACGACCGGCGAGTTCGTTTCTCTCACCCTCGACGAGAAGAAGGCCGTCCTCGAGACGGCGCGCGAGGCGACCTCGCGGGAGAAGGTCTTCCTCGCGGGAACGGGAGCGGAGTCGACGTTCGAGACTCTGGTGCTCACCCGTTGGGCGGCGGCGCACGGCGCCGACTACGCCATCGTGGTGACTCCCCACTACAATCGCCGGGCCTTCGCCCGCGAGTCTCTCGTCGAGCACTACCATCGGATCGCGGACGCGAGCGCCGTTCCCATCGTCGTGTACCACATCCCGGCCTGCACGGGTCTTTGTCTCGAGCCCGCGGCCATCGCGAAGATCGCCGAGCATCCCAACGTCGCCGGAATCAAGGACAGCTCCGGCGACGTCCTCGCCCTTCAGGAGACGAAGCGGGTCTGTCCCGAGGACTTCGCGGTCCTGACCGGCTCCGCCGCGAGCTTGCTCGCAGCCTTCACCGTCGGAGCCGATGGCGCGATTCTCGCGGACGCCTGCGCCGCGTGGGAGGAGGCCGCCGAGATTCAGGAGGCGCTCGCGGCCTCCGAGATCGAAAGGGCCCGGCTCCTCCAGATGCGGCTCGCGCGCTTCAGCAGCGAAGTCGTGTCCCAACGGGGCATTCCCGGAGTGAAAGCTCTCCTCGATCGCATGGGTTTCTACGGAGGCCCGCCGCGGCTTCCCCTTCTCCCTCTCGCCTCCGACGCGGCCGACGACATGGAGCGCGCGTTGCAATCGCTCAAAGCGCCCCGGGGGGAGCGTTGAGTCAGGCATCTTTTTCGATCGTTCTCGGAGCGGCGATTCTCGCGGGATGCGGCGAGACCTCGAGGGAGACGGCCCTTCGCCCCCGAAACGCCGGGATCAACGTGCTCCTCGTCACCGTCGACACGCTTCGCTCGGACCACCTGAGCGTCTACGGTTACCCGCGCAAGACGAGCCCCGCGATCGACGAGCTCGCGTCGAAAGGAGTGGTGTTCGATCTCGCCTTCACCTACTGGCCCAAGACGCGCGGGAGCTTCGCCGCGATGTTCACGAGCCTCTACGCCTCGCAGCACGGCCTCACCGTGCGCGATCGCGACCTCCCCGAGTTCAACGAGACCCTGGCCGAGGTCTTCCAGAAAGCGGGCTACCGGACGGCGGCCGCCGTCGACAACGGAAACCTCGATTCGAAGCTCGGCTACGCGCAGGGCTTCGAAGCGTACCTGGAGACATGGACCGCGCCCGGGACGACGGAGCTCGAGCGGACGGAAGCCATCACCCGCTTCGCGGAAGAGCTGTTCGCGAAGAAGGACGACCCCCGACCTTTCTTTCTCTGGCTCCACTATGTGAATCCGCACACCCCGTACGAGCCCCCGCCGGACCTCTTGAAGCGGTTTCAGCGGGACGGGCTCGTTCCTCGAGGGAGCGAGGTTCCGAGGGTCGTGGGATTTCACGGCGGCGTCAACCGCAAGCTCGCGATCGAGGGCGGCACCTGGGGTGATTACGTCGACCGCTACGATGCCGAGATCCTCGCGGCGGACCAGCACGTCGGCCGCGTTCTGAAGTCGCTCGGCGAGAGCCCGCACGCAGGCACGACGATGGTGGCGTTCACATCGGACCACGGAGAGAGCCTGGGCGAGCACGAGTACTACTTCGACCACGGGGACGATCTGTTCAACCCCTCGCTCCGGATTCCGCTCGTGCTCTCGTTCCCAGGATTTCTGCCCGCGGGCGAAAGGGTATCGGGGCCGGTCTCGAGCCTCGACCTCTTCCCTACTCTTCTGGACCTCGCGCAGGTCCCCTTCCCGACGGGACCACCCGGCCTCCAGGGAAGCTCGGCTCTCCCCCTCATCCGAGGAACGAAGCCCCGGCTGAAGGATCATCTTTTCTTCGAGAACGACCGCCACCTGACGGCGATCTCGAACGGCCGGCTGAAGCTCGTGCATCGTCCCGAGAGCGACGGCTCCGGCTGCTTCGAGCTCTACGACATGTACCGGGACCCCGGCGAGACGGAGGACCGGTACCAGGGCTCGGAGGCTCACGTGGCGCCGCTCGAAGCGGAGCTCGGAAGCTTCCGCACCCGAACAGTCGCCTGGCAGCAGGACACGACGGCCAAGAGAGAGCCGGGAAAGGCGGACGACTCTCTTTCGGATGCGACGCGGAGAAGCCTCGAGGCCCTCGGCTACGTGGAGGGGGAGGCGAGCGCTCCCGCCCTCCCCTGCCGCAGATGATTTTTCAACGCAAAGACGTAAAGAAGAATGGACCTGCGATTTCTTCTCTGCCTCTCTGCGTTCTCTTTCCTTTAGAAGGGAGCTCGCGTGAAAGAAAAACGCATCGCCGTCATTCCCGGTGACGGCATTGGCATCGACGTCACCCGGGAGGCCCTCGCCGTTCTCGCGACGCTGCGGGAGGTGACCGGTCTCCGTCTCGCGGTCGAGGAGTTCGACTTCGGGGCCGAGAGGTACTTGAAGACGGGAGTCTCCCTGCCCGAGGGTACGTACGAGATGTGGGAGCGGGAGTTCGACGCCCTCTTCATCGGCGCTCTCGGAGACCCCCGGGTCCCCGACATGGCGCACGCGCGGGACATTCTCCTCGGCACCCGTTTCGTGCTCGACCTCTACGCGAACCATCGCCCGGTGAAGCTCCTCCACGACGACCTCTGCCCTCTCAAGGGCCGGGGCCGGAAGGACGTGAACTTCGTCGTCTTCCGCGAGAACACGGAGGGCTCCTACGTGGGGATGGGAGGCATCTTCAAGAAGGGAACTCCCGACGAGATCGCGACCCAGGAGGACATCAACACCCGCAAGGGAGTCGAGCGCATCATCGAGCACGCGTTTCGCCACGCGAAGGCGAACGGACTCAGCAAAGTCACGATGAGCGACAAATCGAACGCCCTCCGCTTCGGACACGACCTCTGGCAGCGGGTCTTCGCCGAGGTCTCGAAGCGCTATCCGGAAATCGAGGCGAACCACCTGTACATCGACGCCCTCGCGCTCCAGATGGTGAAGGACCCCGCGCAGTTCCAGGTCGTCGTCACCTGCAACATGTTCGGCGACATCGTGACGGACCTCGGGGCCGCGCTCCAGGGCGGGCTCGGCATGGCGGCTTCCGGCAACATCAACCCCGATGGGGTCTCGATGTTCGAGCCGGTTCACGGCTCGGCGCCCAAATACGCGGGCAAGAACGTGGCGAACCCGTTCGGGGCGATCCTCTCCGTCCAGATGATGCTCGAGCACCTCGGATTCCGCGACGAGGCGGCCCTCGTCGAGAAGGCCGTGGTCGGCGCGATCGAGAGCGGCGAGCGGCCGCAGGAGCTCGGGGGAAGCCTCGGGACGCGCGAGGTGGGCGAGGCGGTCTCGCGGAGAATCCGGGAGCTCGGCTCAGTATAAAACCGAGGCCGCGCCGCGCTCGCGCACGAGGTTCTGGAAATGCGCGACGAGGAGGTCTCGGCGCGAGAGAACCCCCTCGAGCTCCCGAGGCTTCAGGATCTTTCCGAGCGCCGAGGTGAGCTCCTCGGGAGTCAGGGAGCGAAGCCTCTCATACACCGCACGATCGCAGCGGAGCAGCTCGTCTTTCGACCGGAGCTTCGGCCAGGGCCGGAACGCGCGGGTGAAATCGATCATCCATACCTCGAAGGAGCGCGTGATAAGGACGTTCGAGCGGTTCCGATCGGTGTCGTGGATGAGCTCGGAGAAGAGCTTGGCCTTGTCCGCCTGACGGCTCCAGCCTTCGCCATCGGGTGGAAGGAGGCCGCGCTCGAACCTCTCCTTCTCGTCCATCATCACGTCATCGACCCACCAGGTCATGGCGCCGTCGCGGGACCGCCATCGCCTTTCGACCGAGACCGGCACCATGTGGTCGAGGCCGACGAGCCGCGCGAGAAGATAGGCGGCGACGTTGTAGCGATACGAGTCGACGAAGCCCACTTCGACTCCCCCCGCGACTTCCTTCCGGGGAGCGCGCTCGTCGACGGATTGAAAATGCGCGTCGTGGATCCAGTCTCCGTCGCGCAAGGTGAGGCGCCAGGAGCCGGTCAATCCCGAGCCCGCAGGGACGGCCTTCACCACCTCGGCCTGTCTCAGAAGTCTCTCTTTCCGGGCAGCGTCGTCCCCTTGCCCGGCGGACGCGAGCGCCAGAAGGAGCAGGCACTTCCCCACGAATCGAGTATAATCCGCCGCATGAAACGAACTCGATCGATTGCCGGCATCGGCTCCGCCATCCTCCTCGCCGCCACCGCCTCCTTCTCCCAGGTCACCCAAGTGATGAAGTACGCGCGCTATGCCCACGAAGGACGCACGTCCTTCGGGATCGTCGAGGGCGACCAGATCCGGGAGCTCGATCGCTCCCCCATCGAGGGCGGCAAGCCCACGGGGAAGACGGTTGCGCTCTCGAGCGTTCGCCTGCTCGCTCCGGTCGAGCCCTCGAAGGTGATCGCGGTCGGCTTGAACTACAAGAGCCACCTGGGCGACCGCAAGCCCGCGCCCTATCCCGGCCTCTTCGCGAAGTTCCCGACCTGTATCGTGGGGACGGAGGCCGACATCGTCTATCCGCAGGGGGCCTCGAACGTGCACTTCGAGGGCGAGCTCGTGATCGTCATTGGAAAGAAAGCGTCCCGCGTCTCGAAGCAAGAGGCTCCGGGGTACATCTTCGGCGTCACCGCCGGAAACGACGTGAGCGAGAGGGACTGGCAGCGCGACGATCTCCAGTGGTTCCGCGCCAAAGCTTCCGATACCTTCGGGCCCCTCGGGCCTTTCCTCGTGACCGGCCTCAACCACAACGATCTCCTGCTCCAGACCCGGGTCAACGGCAAGGTCCTCCAGAAGCAGAGGACAAGCGACCTCCTCTTCGACGTCGAGGACATCGTGAGCTACATCAGCCAGTTCGTCACGCTGATGCCGGGAGACGTGATCTACACCGGAACTCCGGGCAGCACGAGCGCGATGAAGCCCGGAGACGTGGTCGAGATCGAGATCGAGGGAATCGGAGTCCTCCGGAACAAGATCGCGGCCTCCAGCACCGATCATTGAGCCAGGCGTCGAATCGCTCGCGCCCGACCTCCTGGCCTGGCATCACTCCATGACGGCTCCAACGCTCACGAGAGTATCTCCTTTCACTGCCGAGGGGACGGCGCGGATGTAGAGGATCACGCCCGCCTCGGGCGCCCGTGCTTCGAAAACCGTCGCACCGAAGAAATCCGTGACCGCTCCCACCTTCATCCCCTTCTGGACGTACGTTCCGCGCGCGACCGCGGGCCGGAAGATGCCTCCGGCCTCGGAGGCGACGTTGTGAAGCGTCCCGATCCAGACGGGGTTCTCGACCGGGGTCGGCTCTCCCGGCAGCATCTTCAGGTACCGCATGACCGAGAGCGTGCCGCGGACGAGAGCACCGGTGTCCTCGGACATGACGGTCCCCGCATGCCCGGCCTCGACCGTGATCGAGGGCTTCCCGCGCGTCGATGCGGTGTTCTCGAGATACACCGAGGCATTGGGGTCCCTCGGGCGGCCCGTGGTTACGATGATGTGGTCGAGCCCGAACGCGAGCGCCATTTCCCGCGAGATCCGGTCCTGTGGCTCGCGGCCTAGCTTGCTCCAATAGGTGTAGGGCCGCAGGCTCTCGTCGAGATCGCCCCCGTGAAAGTCGATGAGGTGGTCGCTCTTTTCCACCACCTCCCGGGTGATGGCGAGAGAGGCCCTCTCGCTCTGAGTCCCCTCGGCCCGGCCGGGATAGGTCCGGTTCATGTTCTTGCCGTCGACGGGGTTCAAGTGGGGCACGATGCGATCGAACGAGCCCGTATTGATGAGAGGGACGATGACGACCGAGCCCGCGATCGCGCGCGGATCGAGAACGCCCATCAAATCGACGAGCGCGAGGATCGACGCGTACTCGGTGCCGTGGGAGCCGGCGACCACGGCCAGGACCGGCCCCGGTTTCGCACCATGGACTACGCTCACGGGAATCCGCAGAGCGGGATCGACTCCCGCCGGGACTTCGATCCAGCCTTTCGCCGTCTCACCTTGCGCGGCAGTCGCCGTCCCGACGGACAGGCGGGCGCGCTCCTGCGCCGTCGCGGGGAGGGCCAGGACAAGCATCGCGATCGCCCGGAGACTCCTCAGTCGTTTCATGATCAACCTCCGAAGCACAGATTCTACGCCCCCTCGAGCGCCCTCTCGAGCACGTCCTCGGGACGAATCATCTTCAGACACTGATTGTCGCCGTCGCACGGTGAATTGCGATGGTTGTAGGCGGTGAGACAGGGAGAGCAGGAGAGGTTGCGGAACAGGCTCACCGACTTCGGATCGAGGCTCCCGTAGAGAAGCGGAGTCTCCGGACCGTAGAGCACGATGGTGCGAATCGGAGTCATGGCGGCGAAGTGTCCCGGCCCTCCGTCGTTCGTCACCAGGAGCTCCGCGATGTGGAACAGGAGCATGAGCTCCCGCACCGTCCTCGTATAGCCGGTGAAGTCGATGGTTTTTTCGCCGGGAGAGGCATCGCGGATGGCCCGCGCCAGCGGCCGGTCCTCTTGAAGGCCGATGATTCCGACGACGAATCCACGATTCCCGAGCGAGGAAACCAGCTCCTGGAACGAAGCGAGAGGCCAGGCGCGGATGGGAAGGAGCCCGCCCCCTGGATAGACGAGGACCAGGCGTCCCCCGCGGACGGCCGGGAAGTCGTTCTCGATACGGCTCCGCATTTCGGCGAGCTCGCCCACCCTCAAGCGCAAAGGCCGTATGGCGATTTCGTCCGCATCCGGTAGCCGCTTGGCAAGGGGCCGCCCGGAGCTCCCCGCCGCCTCCACGAGAGTCAGGAACTGCCGCGAGATGTGCTGGTAGGGATTGTAGAGGACCGGCCGGTTGATGAAGCTTCCCCGGTAGAGGCCCTCCTGGGTGTGCCGCTCGAATCCGACTCGTAGTGATGCGCCCGAGAGGAACGAAAGGATGGCGCTCACCCGCGAGAAGAGCTCGCAGTCGAGGACGGTGTCGATTCCGAGGCGGCGAAGGGTGCGGATCGCGCTCACGGCATCCGCCATCAGATGAGCAAGCGAGTCGTTGCGCAGCGTCAGTACGTTCGATTCCGGAATCGCCTCCAGCAGATCGAGGACCTCCTTGTTCTTGCGGAAGACGAGGGCGTAGACGGAAGCCTCCGGATACTTCCGCGCAATCCGCTCGAACATCGGCTGAGCGAGGACCAAGCTCCCCATCTCCGAGAGCAGGATCACGAGAATCTTCCGCGGGGGCGGAGCGTGCTTGGGCTCGTCCCTCGCCCCGGGCAGAATCGAGAGAAGCCGGCAGAGGGGCACACCCACGAAGCGGTCCACGCGCCGTTGAAAGCCCAGGTCCATCAGTCCATCCGGTCGCGACGGTGGCGCCGCACCACGATCTCCTGCCGCACCAGGAGCTCGAGCTCGCGGTGGTAGAAGATGCGCCACATCTCGGAAAGCGTCTGCCGGGAGCGAAGGTCGAACCGCCGTGCGATCGGCCGGAACGGCCCCTCGATCGCCTCGCCCGGCGCGAGGTGCACGACGACGTGCTCGCCCGAGTGCAGCATCCGGCTCGTCGAATCAGCGTCCGCAGGATCGTACCCTTCAATCCGCGCTCCCGGAAGGAGGAAGCGGTGGCGCTCCTGGCGCGAGACGAATTCCGCGGGAACGAACACCTTCTTGCCTCTCAGGAAGGAGACGCGCTCCGGCTCGAACCGGCCGAGCGGACCCTCGAAGGGCGCGACCGCGAGGCCGATGAGAAGAAACGAAGCGAAGACCATCGCATGGAACGAGTCCCTTGCGGCTTTGGGGAAGACGGCGAGCGCAATCCACGCGACCAGGACCACGGCGGGAACGGCGAGCTGCCATGAAGCGTAGGCTCCCGGAGGCAGGATCCGTTCACGGATCCCCACCACCACCCAGAGGAGAGCTGCCGTAAAGGCGGCGCCCGGGAGAGCGAGCCAGCGAAACCAGTGCGCCGGAAAATGGCTCCACCGCCGTGCGATCAGGATGGCGAGCGCCGGAGACGTGGGAATCAGGTAGTTCCCCTGCCGCTGGCTCGGGAGGCTGAACGCGACGAGGAACGAGAGTACCAGGATCCAGAGCCGCTTCTCGTCCGGAGGAAGGCTCCTTCTCTCTCTGAGCGCGGAGACGACGGCGAAGGCGAGCGGAATGGCGAAGAGCCCGGCGTTTGCGAAGTTTCCGAACCACAGCCAGTGAAGAGCGTAGGGCCCCCTCACGAGCCCCTGGAAGTAGCCCGGGCCCTCGAGCTTCCCCAGGTTCTCTTCGAGGACGAAATTCCGGATGATGGACGCAGGGTCGGGATCGAAAAGGGGCCAGAGCGCGAAGACCGCGAGCGCGATGGCAACGACGAGAGTCACGTGGAGGACCCGCCTTCGCCCCAGTGCCCACACGAGGGCGAGTCCCACGGGCGCGACGAGGGCAAAGGACTTGAAGAGGCAGGCGACGCCGAGCGCAAGCCCGGCGAGGATCCAGCGCTCCCGAAGGACCGTCGCGAGCGCGAAGCTCAGGAACACGAAGAACGTCTCGGGGGAGTTGATGAGAAACGGACGCCCGTACTGGAAGCTCGAGTAGAACCCGAGAAAAGTGAGCGCGGAAAGCCAGGACGTCTCCTTTTCGTCGCCGAGCCTGCGGGAGACCCAGAACGTGAGGAGCGCGGTCGCGAGCGTGAACGCCACGATGGGAAGTCTCAGGCGGAAGAGCGACCACTCCGCTCCCCCGTCGGTCGCGACGATGCCGAGCCAGTAGAGGAGCGGCGGCTTGGTGTTCTCGAGTCCCGCCCCCGTTTTCAGAGGAAGCCACGAGCCGCTCTCGGCGGTGAGGCGCGCGATCTCGATGTAAGGCGCCTCGTCGCCGATGTGAGGGATGTAAAGGCCGTCGAGAGTGACCAGATAGACGAAGACCCCGAAGAGCGCGACTGCGGGCAGAAGGAATCGGGCCCGGACGTCCGAAGGACTCACTCCGCGCGCAGCGCTTCGATGGGGTCGACTCGCGTCGCGCGCCTCGCGGGGACGAAGCTCGCCAGAAGAGCAGTCGCGCCTAGGAGCAAAGCGACTCCCACGTAGACGAGAGGATCGAAGGGACTCACACCGAAGAGCTGTCCCGAGAGGAACCTCGCGAGGGCGGTCGAGAGCACGAGGCCCGCCACCATTCCCGGAATCACGAAGCGGAGGCTTCCGCCCACGACGAGGCGAAGGAGGTCAGAGGCCCCCGCCCCGAGCGCCATCCGCAGGCCCATCTCCGTCGTTCGCTGCGAGACCGAGTACGCGATGACGCCGTAGATTCCGAGAGCGGCGAGCGCGAGCGCGGCCACCGCGAAGGCGGAAAGGAGCGTCATCGAGAGCCGGGGAAGGAACACCCAACGGGCAATCGCCTGCTCCATGGTGCTCATGTCGTAGATGGCCTGATCGGCGTCGATTTCGTGAATGGCCCTCCGGAGCTCGGAGGCGAACGACTCGGGATCGAGGGTGGTGCGGACCACGAACGTCATTCCGTTGAAAACGCCCTGACGAAGCGGCGTGTAGAGCTCCGGCTTGGGCTCGGAGTCGAGGCCGTAGTGGTGCACGTCCCCGACGACGCCTACGATCTCCGTCTTCCCGTGGGGGTTGACGATCACCTTTCCCATCGGCTCCTCCCC
>Ga0187893_10006776_pt1 | contig 19288 bp, 12 predicted proteins | sample MA1701074metaG_FD_139574 | JGI IMG/M metagenome (GOLD analysis project Ga0187893, IMG submission 139574) | White microbial mat communities from a basaltic lava cave in the Kipuka Kanohina Cave System on the Island of Hawaii, USA - MA170107-4 metaG ... | reverse complement strand
GGCCTCGCCGAGGTGGAGACCTCGACGCCCTGGTACGGCTACATCGTCATGCCGATCACGATCGGCATCGCGCACCCGGTGAAGAAGTCGTACACGTGCGCGCTCGGTGAGGGGTTCTAGCGGGCGCGGGCCAGCGCCATCCCTCGCGTTTCGACGCTCTTTGCTGCGGCCCGCGCTCCGCGCGCGGGCATAGGCTGGCCGGGCAGCCATGCACCGGCTCACCTCGCTCTCGGTCCGGTACCCGCGGCTCACGCTCGGCCTCGCGCTGCTGCTCGTCGCGCTCGCGACGCCGCCGATCCTCCGGACCGGGCTCGCGGTCGGCATGGACGCAACGCTCGGCCCCGAGCACCCCGTCGTCCTCCGCTTCGACGCGTTCCTCGAACGCTTCGGGGGCGGCTACCCCGTCCTGATCGCCTACGAGTGCAGCGAAGCGGAGGACTGCCGCGGCGCTCTCGACCCGCCCGCGCTCGAGATGGCCTACGACGTCTCGCGCCAGCTCGAGCAGTCGCCGTTCGTCGCGCGCGTGAGCAGCCCGGCGACGGCCTCGCTCCTCGTCGCGAGCGCCGATCTCGGCATCGAGGCGCGGCGGCTCGTGACCGACGGTGAGCTCAGCGCCGACCCAGAGCTGCGCCGCCTCGCGCTGACGGACGCGCTGTGGTCGCGGACGCTGCTCTCGGCGGATGGTCGCGTCGGAGCGATCGTGGTCGAGCTGGCTTCCACCGATAGCGCGGCGCTCTTCGGCGTGGTGGAGGAGATCGAGCGCGCTCTCGAGCCCCACGCGCGAGCGGGCTTCCGCTTCCACGCGGTGGGAGAGCCCATGCTATGGGTCGCCGCGCACGAGGACTCCGTCGCCTCGATGGTGCGCGTCGGGATCGGGACGGGCGGCATGCTGTTCTTGACGCTGCTCCTCCTGCTGCGCTCGCTGCCGGCGGTTCTCGCGAGCCTCGCGACGATCGGCGTGGCCACTGCGCTGACGCTCGCCTCGCTCCCGCTGCTGGGCTGGCAGCGGAGCCAGCTCACCGAGGGCGCGGCGACCGTGATCCTCGTGATCGGCTGCGCCGGGTGCGTGCACTTTGTCGCGCACTACCTCGAGGAGCGGGCGCGCTTCGCGGACGAGCGGGAGGCGCTCATCGCGACCGCCCGCTCGATCCTCGCGCCTTGCTTGCTCACGAGCGCGACCACCGTGGCATCCTTCGTCGCCCTGGCGAGCGCCGGACTCTTCTCGCTTACCCGCTTCGGTGTCGTGGCCGCGGTCGGCGTGTCGCTCGCCTTCGTACTCACGTTCTCGCTGCTCCCGGCGCTGCTCGTGCTCCTGCCGGTGCGGCCACGAAGTCCCAGCCACTCCGCTGCGTGGCAGACCGCGCTCACCCGGCTGGCCGGCTTCGGCGCGACGCGAGGACCGTCCGTCCTGCTCGTGGCGCTCGCGCTCGGGGGCCTCGGACTCGCCGGCGTCACGAAGCTGCGGGTCGAGCTGAGTCTCGCCCAGCTGTGGGACGACGAGCACCCCGTGAGGCGCGCCTTCGAGTTCGTGGCGCAGCATCTCGAGCGGCCGAGCCGCCTCGAGATCGAGCTCACGCTCCCCGAAGGCGAGAGCGTCCAGGATCCGCGCGTGCTCCGGGCGCTCGTCGAGGCGAAGAGCGCGCTGGCACGCATTGACGGCGTCGATGGCGCGCGCTCCGTCGCGACGTTCATGCTCCACGCGAACGCCGTCCTCCGCGCCGGGTCGGAAGCGCCGGCCCCGCTGGACTCCGAGGCGGCCGTGGGCGAGGTCATGACGCTGATCTCGGGTGGGGACTCGGGGCTCCTCGACCCGTGGCTCACGCTCGATCAACGCCACCTCCGCGTCTCCGCCGAGATCCAGCGACTCTCGAGCAATGCGCAGGAGCGGCTCGTCGCGGAGGCGGAGGAGACGCTCCGGAGCAGCCTGCCGGACGACTGGCGCTTCTCGCTCACCGGACCGGCCGCGCTACAGGCGGTACTGAGCGGCGACTTCGCCCGCAGCCAGACCGCCATCGTCTCTTCGTCTTGCCTCGTCGTCTTCGCGCTGATCGGGCTCTACCTGCGCTCCCTTCCGTGGGCCATCCTCGCCATGGCGCCGAACGCCGCCGCGCTCCTGCTTCTGTTCGGAGCCATGGGACACCTCGGCGTCCCGATGGATTTCGGCGCGGCAATCGTGGGCCCCATCGCGATCGGCATCGCGGCCGACGACACCATCCACTTCCTCACTGCCTACGGGCGCGCACGCCGCTCCGGCCTCGAGGCACTCCCAGCCGTACGTGCAGCGATCTCTCGCGTGGGCGAGGCCGTCATCTCTACGGCCCTCGCCCTCGCCCTCGGCTTCCTCTCCATGCTGACCTCGCCATTCCCGACCATCAGCAACCTCGGCCTGCTCTGCGCCCTCGCCATCGTGGCCGCAACGCTCGCGGACCTGGTTCTGCTCCCCGCTCTCATCGCAGCCGCGGCGAGCACCCGCGAACGCTTCCGAGCCGCCCCTGCGCCCCTCGCATCCTCCGATCGACCTCCGCGCCCCTGATCTGACGTTTTTTGACGGGGCTCTGCGGGTACCTGCGGGGGTAAGCTCACGAACACCGATGCACCGGCTTACCTCGATCTGCGTGCGGCATCCGTGGGTGACGGTGTGCCTCGTCCTCGGCCTTACCGTACTTGCAGGTTTCTCAGCGCTCAGAGCCGACCTGGCAGTTGGCACCGACGCAACCTTGGGCGCGAACCATCCTGCAGTCCGGCAGTTCGACGAGTTCCTCCAGCGCTTCGGTGGCGGCTACCCGATCGTGATTGCATACGAGTGCGCCGACCCTCGAGTGTGTAGGAGCGCACTCGACCCTCGTGCACTCGAGATGGCCAGCGTCGTATCGCATAGGCTCGAGCAGTCGAAGTTCGTCTCGCGTGTGTCGAGCCCTGGAACGACTCGAATATTGGTGCCGAGTGCCGATCTAGGCATCGACGCTCGAAGGCTGGTTGAGGGGAACAAGCCGGTCGCGGAGCCCGCACTTCGTCAGCTTGCGCTCGCTGATCCCCTTTGGTTGCGCACTCTCGTGTCAAGGGACGCCAAAGCAGGCGCCATTGTGGTGGAATTGAGCTCCACCGAAAGCGACGCTCTCTCGACTGTAATGCGCGAGATCCGTCGAGAGATCGAGCCTTACTCGTCCGCATTCCGCCTCCATCTGGTGGGCGAGGCCGTCATGTTCGTTGAGTCCCAGGAGGCCGGGCTGTCAAGCGCGGCACGGGCAGGGATCGCAACCGGAAGCATGCTCTTTCTGACGCTCTTGATCTTGATTCGCTCCTTGCCAGCGGTTGTCGCCAGCTTGGCAACGATCGGCGTAGCCTCAGCGTGGACCCTCGGCTTGCTGCCGCTCCTCGGTTGGCAACAGAGCGAGCTGACGAACGGTGCTGCCACGCTGATTCTTGTGATCGGGTGTGCAGACTGCGTCCACTTCGCGGCGCACTACCTGGAGACAAAGCCACAGTTCACAAATGCGGCTACCGCACTTGAATCCACGTCTAGATGGGTGCTGGCTCCGTGCTTTCTCACGACTGCGACGACCGTCGGGGCATTCGCATCGTTCGCTACGGGTGAGGTCATCGCCCTTACCCAGTTCGGCGTGATGGCAGCCATCGGGATCACCCTCGCCTTCCTGCTCACGTTTTCGTTCTTTGCAGCTCTCCTCGCTGTAGTTCCAATGAGACCGCGCAGCCGGCAACACTCGGCGGCATGGCAGGAGGTACTGAGTCGCCTCACGGATCTTGCCACTAGGCGGAAGCGACTGGTGCTAACCCTATCTACTGCTCTTGCGTTCCTCGGCATCGTCGGGATTCCCAAGCTCCAGGTCGAGATGACCATCTCTGAACTCTGGGCACCCGACCATCCCGTGACGCGAGCGATCGATTTTGTCTCCGCGAACTTGCAGCGTGCGGATAGGCTCGAGATCGAGCTTACGCTTCCCGCCGACGTTCGGCTTGAGGATCCGCTCGTTCTGCGGACACTCCAGCATCTTGACGATGAACTGCGCACCCAGGACGGCCTTGGCGAAGCAAGATCGGTAGCGACCATCCTGCGGCACGCGAATCGTCTACTCCGGGGAGACTCATCCACTCTTCCCAATTCGGCGGATGCGATCGCAGAGCTTCTCTTCTTGACGTCTGCCGGAGCGTCAGGCGCGCTCGACCCATGGATCACGCTGGACCAGCGCCATCTGAGGGTCTCGATCGAAGTTGAGAAGCGCTCGATGCTCGAGCAGGAACGCCTCTTGTCGCGGGTTGATCGGGGCCTGCGGGAGGCTCTTCCCCCTGGCTGGACATTCTCGATCACCGGACCGGTGGTTCTTGCCTCCCGCTACGGCACCGAGTTCAGTCGCAGCCAGACGAACATCATCTCCGTCTCGAGCTTCATCGTGTTCGCCATGATCGGCATCTATTTGCGGTCGCTCCCCTGGGCCCTCCTCGCGGTGATTCCCAACGCGATCGCGCTTCTGTTGCTCTTCGGCGCCATGGGGCACTGGGGAATCCAGATGAACTTCGGCAGCGCTATCGTCGCACCGATCGCGATCGGCATCGCCGCGGACGACACCATTCACTTCCTCACCGCCTATGCACGTGAGAGGCGGGCCGGGCGTAGCGCAGTCGTCGGCGTGAGGCGCGCGATCGCCGGAGTAGGAGAAGCCGTCATCGCCACAGCGATCGCGCTCGCTCTCGGGTTTCTCTCGATGCTGGCCTCACCGATGGCGAGCGTGGCAGACATGGGTGTGTTGTGCGCCGTCGCTATCGTCGGTGCCACGTTGGCAGACCTACTCGTACTACCCGCCCTGATAGCGACCGTGGCAGAATGGAGAGAGTTCCGGGAGCCGCCGGGGCGACATGAATGAAGGTACCGCCAGCAATCGACTCACCCGAGGTCACTCGAGCGCGCGGTTGGATCTTGCCGCCGCCTTCCCGGTGGCGATTGCCCTTGCCCTTGCTGTGGGCGACGTGCTCGGGAACTCTGGGCTGCCCCGGTTCCCGTGCCCCCTCTACCCCAACGCTGTGGTCGCGTTCGCAGCGGAGCTACACGAGAGCTGCTCCCTCGAGCCCGGCGACGCGATCCTGGGCGTGCAGCTCGATGGGCGTACCGAGCCGGTGAACTCACCGGCCGAGTTGGACGCGAATCTGGCCGGGCGAAACGACGCCAAGGTGGTGCTGCGTCGATCGGGCGAGGCATCCGACCGCGTGATGCCCGCGTCGCTGGTCACTTGGTCACGGGAGGAGGCCTGGGCGGAGCTCGGCGCATCGATGGGGCTCGCGACCCTGCTGCTGATGTTCGTGTTCCTGACTGCGATCCGAGCCGACGTGCCTGCCTCCCTGCCCTTCTCGCTGATCCACTCGAGCGTAGGCGTCTTGATCGTGGCGGCAGTGGCCGGATGGAGCTCGACGCGATCGTATCCGCTCACCGCACTGGCGCGGGCCGTTCTCCCCGCAGCGCTGATCCATCTGGGCTTCGTGTTCCCGCGGACGCGCGAGGTTGCGATTCGCGTGCCGGGGATCCATCGCGTCGCATACGGAATCGCGCTCGGGCTGCTTCTGTTGGAGCTGCAGTCGACGTATCGGGGCTCGTTCTCGACGATGATCCTTCTCCAGCGGATCGGCATGGTGGCGGCGGCTGTCGCCTTCGCCCTGCTCTGCTTCAGCTCTTGGCTCAGCATGCGAGAGTCGCCATCGCGACTGGAGAGGGGACAGGCGAAGGTCTTCCTTCAGGGCCTAGCGCTTCTCTTGGCCGTTCTCGTCGGTGGAGCGCTGATTGAGCCGCCCGGCGGATCCCTGACGGTGCTAACGCTCGGCGCTGCGCTCTCGCCGCTGCCGCTGGGCTACGCGATCGCCAGCTATCACCTGTTCGGTTTCGACATGACCTGGCGACGGGCGATCTCGCACGTCGTCTACCTGTCGATCTGGTCGGGATTGCTCTTCGTCACCGTCATGTCGATGCGCGACCGGATTCCGCTTCCAGACTGGCTCCGCAATCCCGTCGTGATGTACGTCGGCGTCTACGCGGTATTGGCGCCTCTGGATGGCTTCCGCCATCTGCTGCGGCGTTTCATCGAGCGGGCCTTTCAGCCCGAAGCGAAGATCTGGGCGCGGCTGACGGAGGGGCGCGCGTCGCAGCTCGCCCACCTTCGGGACTCGGACACGATTGCGCGAACTGCGGTGGCGCTTGCGGTGGACGCAGCCCCCGGCGCCGGCGTCTCCTTCTTCCTGGGGAACGGCACGACCTTGCGGCTGGCGCACGCCCGGGGAGCTGGAGCTTGTGAGCAGCCGGACGTTGCGTCGATCGCCTTGCGTCTGGCAGGGACCGCCGACGTCGTCGATCTCAATCGCCTGGATACGATCGAGCCCGAGGCTGCCAGGGTCTATGACGCCGGTGTCGAGCTCGTTTCGGTGGTCGCGAGCAACTCGACGGTTCGCGGCGTCCTACTGGTGTGCCCGACCCGCAGAGGAAGGCCCCACCCCGCCGCTCGCATGGGGTGGCTGCGAATGTTGAGCCTTCACGCGGCCGCCGCGCTGGAGAACGTGAAGCTCGCCGAGCAGCTGCGCGTCTCCGAGGAGTTCGCGGTACGCGGTCGGATGCACGCGGAGCTCGCGCACGAGATCGGGAAGCCGCTGGGCGCGCTCGAGGTTCTCGCGCAGCGACTCGCGGCCGAGACCGGTTCTTCGCCGGGACCTCACCAGCGCGCCGCGTCGATCGCGCGGCTGGCTGGCCAGCTCCGCGACATCGTGCGCGGCGTGCTCGAAGCGGGCCGGAGCGTGGACCGCGTCGAGGTGAGCGACCTGATCGAGCGCGCCTCCCTCGAGTGCGCGAACGTGCTTGGCGCAGGCGCGGTGTGCGTGCTGCCGATTCCGCCGCTTCCGGCTCTCGACCGCCGCGCCGGTCGCGCGGTGCGCGCGCTCACGAACCTGATCGACAACGCGATCCGCGCGAGCCCGCCGGGGGAAGGAGTCGAGATCGGCGCGCGAGCTGTCGCCGGCGGGGTAGAGATCGAGGTCGTCGATCGCGGCTGCGGGATCGCGGCGGGCGATCTCGAGCGGGTGTTCGAGGCGTTCGTGACGATGCGCGAGGGCGGAAACGGGCTCGGCCTCACGATCAGCCGCCAGATCGTGGAGCAGCTCGGCGGGACGCTGGTCTTGGAGTCCGTGCTCGGGCAGGGAACCCGCGCCCGCCTCACGTTGCCGACGGCCGGTGCCTCCTGACCCGCCGCACGGGCGGCTCGTCCTCGAACGTCACCTCGGTCCCCTCGCCCGGCGTCACGTACATCATCACCACCGGCTTCCTCTGCACGGGCCGGTGCCAGAGGCCGCGCGGAACCACGTAGAAGGAGCCGGCGCGCACGGTCTCGCGCTCGATGCGGCCGTTCTTCCGGAGCAGCTCAGCTCGTCGCCCTTCGGGTGGCGCTCCCAGTGCGGCGGCCACTCGCACGCCACGCCGATCGTGCACTGGTCGAAGGGCAGGAGCCGGCCGCGGGCCCGGGTCTTCGCAATGCGGGGGTCGAGGGACCTCATGCGAGCCTGACGGTACCGCTACGCTGGCCCCCCGCCGGAGGTCCCCATGCCGCGTCCCCGCTTGCTCGTCGCCCTCGTCGTCCTCGCGCTCTTGGCGGCCTTCGGCCTCGGCTGCAGCTCCTCCGAGCCAGCCGTGAAGCTCCCGCCGCTCGCGGCGCTCGACCGCCCCGTCTCGTTCGAGGCCGACGTGAAGCCCGTCCTCGACGGGCGCTGCGCGGTCTGCCACGGCTGCTGGGACGCGCCCTGCCAGCTCCTCCTCACCTCGCACGCGGGCGCGGCGCGCGGCGCCACGAAGCTCCCCGTCTACGACAACGCGCGCCTCGGGAACGCGGAGCCCACCCGGCTCGGCGTCGATGCGCACGGGGACGAGTGGCGCGCGCGCGGCTTCCACGAGGTGCTCGAGGCCGCCGGGCCGGGCGGCTCGCTCATGGCCCGGATGCTCGCGCTCGGCGCCTCGCGCCCCTTCGCGCCCGGCACGCAGCTCCCCGCCTCGGTCGGGCTCGACATCAACCGCAAGCTCAGCTGCGCCGCGCCGGACGAATTCGACGCCTACGCGCGCGAGCATCCGGACGGCGGCATGCCCTACGGCACGGCGCCCCTCAACGAGAGTGAGCTCCGCGTGCTCGCGAGCTGGCTCGCGCAGGGCGCCCCGGGCCCGGCGCCCCTCGCCGACGCAACGCCCGCGGACGTCGCCGTCTGGGAGGCGTTCCTGAACGCGGACTCGCTGAAAGAGCGGATCGTCGCGCGGTATCTCTACGAGCACTGGTTCGTGGCGCACCTCTACTTCGCGGACCGGCCGGCGGGCCCGTTCTATCGCGTGGTGCGCTCGCGCACGGGGCCGGGCGCGCCCATCGACGAGATCGCGACGGTGCGGCCCTACGACGACCCGGGCGGCGCGTTCTGGTACCGGCTCCGTCCCCTCGAGGAGACGATCGTCCACAAGACGCACATCGTGTACCCGCTCTCGCCCGCGCGCCTCGCGCGGCTCCGCCAGCTCTTCCTCGGCACGGACTGGACGCCGACGCGCCTCCCGAGCTACGCGATCGCGGAGGCCTCGAACCCGTTCGTCAGCTTCGCCGAGGTGCCGGCGCGCGCGCGGTACCAGTTCTTCCTCGACGACGCGCGCTACTTCGTGATGACCTTCATCCGCGGGCCCGTCTGCCGCGGGCAGGTCGCGGTGGACGTGATCGAGGACCACTTCTGGATCGCGTTCGCGAGCCCCGACCGCGATCCCTCGGTGATCGACCCGGCGTTCCTCCGCGAGAACGCGAAGCTCCTCGACCTCCCCGCCGAGCACGCCGAGGGCTTCGCGCTCGGGCGCCTCTGGCTCGAGTACGACCTGAAGCAGCGCGAGTACCTCACCGCGCGCGAGAAGATGTACGACCGGCTCGACCCGAAGCGCCTCGGCCCCAAGCTCGACTGGATCTGGGACGGCGAGGGCACGAACCGGAACGCGCTCCTCACCGTGTTCCGGAACTTCGACAACGCCGAGGTCGTGTACGGCTTCGTGGGCGAGGTCCCGAAGACGGCCTGGGTGATGGACTATCCGATCTTCGAGCGGATCTACTACAACCTGGTCGCGGGCTACGACGTGTTCGGGAAGCTCTCGCACCAGATCGCGACGCGGCTCTACATGGACCACCTCCGCATGCAGAGCGAGAACACATTCCTGGGCCTGCTGCCGAAGGACCAGCGCGAGGCGATCCGCGCCTCCTGGTACGTGGGCGCAACGCGCGAGATGGACTACCGCCTCGCGAACACGCTCCGCTCCCTCGGCCACGGCACGCAGGTGAAGTTCAAGACGAGCGACCCGAAGCGCGAGGTGCTGGAGCAGCTCGTCGCGCGCTCGGCGGCCGTGGCCGGGCCGCCGGACCTGTTGAACCGCTGCGCGAAGCCGCCCTGCGACCGCGCGGATGCCTCGCCGGACGAGCGCGCCGCCGAGCGCGCGCTCCAGAGGCTCGCCGCGGTGCGGGGCCCGTGGGTGTCGCTCCTGCCCGAGGTGTCGCTCCTCCGCGTGCGCGGCGAGCGCGATCTCGTGTACGCGCTCGTCCGGAACGCCGCGCACACGAGCGTGGCCTTCATGTTCGACGAGGCCGAGCGGCGGCTTCCCGCCGAGGACACGCTCACCGTCGTGCGCGGGCCCTTCGGGAGCTATCCCAACTTCTTCTTCGAGACGAGCCTCGCTGAAGTCGACGGCTTCGTGAGCGAGCTCCGCGCCGTCGCGAGCGAGGCCGAGCTCGAGCGCTTCGTGGAGCGCCACGGCATCCGCCGCACCGACCCGCGCTTCTGGGAGACGGCCGACTTCCTGCGCGAGGACCTCCGCCAGCGGAGCCCGAGCGAGGCCGGGCTCCTGGACCTCGGGCGCTACCAGAACCTCTAGGGCCGCGGGAGCCAGTGCTCGTAGTCGAGCACGTGCGCGAAGCCCATGCGCGCGTAGACGGGGCGGCCGAGCTGCGAGGCCTGGAGGCTCGCGACGCGGCAGCCAGCCTCGCGCCCGCCCGCGACCGCGGCCCAGGTGAGCGCCTCGCCGTAGCCGCGGCGGCGCACGCCCTCGAGCGTGCCGACCCAGTAGATCCCGGCGACGGCGCCGGTCACGGCGAGGAGCGAGGTCGCGACGACCGCGCCGTCCACCTTGCCGGCGAAGAGGCGCACGTGCGGGAGCGCGAGCAGGCGCTCGTTCAGGAAGATGTGGGCCGCGGCGACGGGGAAGCCGAAGCTCCGGAACGCGGTCTCCCGGAAGGCGACGAGCTGCTCGGGTGTGCGCACCTCTTCGATCGCGAGGGGCGCGGGCGGGACCGCGACGGGGAGCGCGAGCGCCATGCCGGGCGTCGGGTCGGGCCTCCGCTCGAAGCCCGCGGCCTCGAGCGCGCGCGCGGGAGCGAGTGAGACGTCGCGGAAGGTGAGCTGGAAGGGGAGCTTCCGCTCCTCGAAGTACGCGCGCACCCGGCCGGCCGCAGCCGCGAGGTCGGTGTACGGCGGCTTCAGGAAGCCCCAGTTGAGGGTCCGCTCCGGGAGCCCGCACGAGACGATCGCGACGTCGCTCCGCTCGACGTACTCCCCCGTGTGCGAGCAGGCGACGAGGCAGCGGTTCGTGTCGACGTAGTTGAGGTCGAGGGCCGGGAGCTCGTCCGCGTTCATGGGCCGCGCAGTATAGGCGTGGCAGAATGCGGAATGGCCGAGCCTGCCCCGCGCGCCGAAGCGAGCCTCGCGCGGGCCGGCGGGTTCGGCTGGTACGTGGCCGGGGTCGCCACCTGGTTCGGCGGCTTCGGCATGCAGCAGGTGCTCTTCGCCTGGCTCGTGGTCGGCGAGCTCCAGGCGGAGGCGCGCTGGGTGGGCGTGGCGCAGAGCGCCTCGATGGTGCCGAACTTCCTGCTGATCCTCGTCGGCGGCGCGGTCGCCGACCGCCGCGACCGGCGCGGGCTACTCATCCGCCTCCACCTGCTCGCGACGGCGCTCGCGCTCGGTCTCGTCGCGGTGGTCGCGAGCGGGGCGCTCTCGCTGCCGCTGCTCATCGCCTACGCGCTCGCGATCGGGAGCGTGAGCGCGTTCGTGATGCCGTCGCGCGACGCGCTCCTCTCCGACGTGACCGGCGCGAACGTGATGCGCGCTGTCACCGCGCTCACGCTCGTGCAGTGGTCGGCGCAGGCCGCGGGCTCGCTCGTCGGCGGGAGCGCGCGCTGGATCGGCACCGTGCCCGCGCTCGGGCTCCTCGCCGCGACGTATCTCGCGGGCGCACCGACGCTCGCACGGCTCCGGAAGGCGCCGCCGCGCCCGGGCGGGCCGCATGCCGCGCTCCGCCTCGCCGACCTGCTGGTCGGCGTGCGCGAGGTGCTGCGCTCGCCACGCCTGCGCCCGGTCGCGATCCTCGTCACCGCCGTCGGTGCGCTCTTCGTCGGGCCGATGATGGTGGTGTTCCCGCTCCTGATCCGCGACCACTACGCGGGCGGCGTCGGCTCGCTCGGGCTCCTCCAGATGTGCTTCCCGGTCGGCACCATCCTGGGCTCGCTCGTGCTGCTCGCGCGCGGCGGGATCCGCCGGAAGGGCCTCGCGCAGATCGGCGCGCTCGTGGCGGGCTCCTTCTGTCTCGGCGCGGTCGGCTTCGGGCTCCCGCTCTGGGGCACGCTCTTTCTCGTGATGCTCTGGGGGGTCGGCGCAGCGGTCTTCATGAACGCGGGGCGCACGGTGTTCCAGGAGCAGGCCCCGCCCGAGCGGCGCGGGAGCGTGCTCAGCGTCTACATGCTGGGCTTCCTCGGCGCCTCGGGCCTGGTCGGCGCGCCCGTCTCGGGCTTCCTCGCCGGCTGGATCGGTCCCCTCGCCACCTGCTTCGCGGCGTGCGGGACGATGCTCGCGGTGGTCGCCGTGGTGCTCGCGACGACGGAGATCCTGCGGGTGGAGTAGCGGCGCGCCGCCCGGGCGGGCGCTACTGGCGCCGGCGCGGACCGGGCTGGTGCGGTCCCGGGCGGAACCCGCCCAACACCTGCTGGAGCCGGCGCTCCTGGTCTGCGCGATAGCCCGAGTTGCGCAGCCGGATGTCCGCATCGCCGAGGTAGTGCCAGACGAAGTTGGGAATCGAGTCCGCCTGCTCGGGAGTGAGGCTCTCCTCGAACCGGCTCGCCTCGCGCCGCCACGCGGCGAGCTCCTTGCGGTTGGTGAGCGGCCGCGCCGCGAGGGTGCGGAGAGCGCTGATGAGGAACTCGTCGAAGGTGGGGCTCGCCATGGTGGCGCAGGAGCTTAGCAGTCATCGGGCTCACGGCCGCCTACGCCTCCCCCGGCGTTCGACCGATGTTGTCTCCCGGCGGAGCCACCGCCGACCGAGGGGGCCAAGGAGATGGGCAAATCTCTTCTTGCCGGCGTTCTGCTGGTGCTGCTCGCGGCGGCCGGGACCGGCTGCGCCTGGGGCTACGTGACCTACTTCGAGCCCGACCCGAAGGGCGGGCACGCGGCGACGCACCCGGATCCCTGGATGGATCCGCCGCCGCCGGCCGCAGTCGCGTTCGAGCCGGCCTCGCTCTCGGTCCGCTGCTCGAACATCCGGAAGTTCATGCTGCTGCCGCTCCCGTGGCTGCGCCGCGGCTTCCGCCCGGCGGAGCTCGAGGTGGCCCTCGTCTTCTCGCCCGAGCCGCGCACGGTCGAGCTCGACCTCGGCAAGCTCGGCCTGACGATGAACGGCGAGGTGGTCTGGCCGAGCCGCATCACATACGACGGGAATCGACCGCCGCCCCAGTACCACGCGACGGTCCGGCTCCCGATCGGCGGGCGCGCGCGGCTCGACTCGCCGACGCAGCTGACCCTCGTGTTCGCGACCGATGCCCGCGAGGCCGAGGAGTTCCACATGAGCCTCGGCGAGGTGACCGTGGATGGGACGCGCATGCTGATCCCGCCGCTCGCCTTCACGCGCGAGGGCCAGTTCGTGACCTACCGGAGCCCGGAGAAGAAGGGGAAGCCGGTCGAGAAGGGCCGCGACCCGCTCGACGACATCTAGCTTGCTCCGCCGCGCGGCTGGCTCTAGCCTGCCGGCCATGCCCACGACGGTGATCCTCCGTGGCCGCGCGGCGGCGGACGGCGCGGGACGAGCGGCGGCGGGAGCTCGGCCAGAACTTCCTCGAGCCTGAGCTCGGCCGGGAGCTCGTCGAGCACGCGCGCTTCTCGGGCGACCAGCTCGTCGTCGAGATCGGCGCGGGCCGCGGTGCGCTTACGCACGCGCTCGCGCGCGTGCCGATCGACGTGCTCGCGGTCGAGCTCGACCCGGTCTGGGCGGAGCGGCTCCGCCGCGAGCTCGCGGGCGCGCGGCGCGTGCGCGTGGTGCGCGCCGACTTCCTCGCGTTCCGCCTCCCCGCGCGGCCGTTCCGCGTGATCGGCTCGCTCCCGTTCGGCCGCACCACCGAGATCTGCCGGCGGCTCTTCGACGACCCGACGCTCCCGCTCGAGCGTGCCGACCTCGTCGTGCAGTGGGAGGTGGCGGTCAAGCGCGCGAGCCAGCCGCCGACGAGCCTCCTCGGGGCGGCGTGGGCGCCGTGGTGGGAGTTCCGGCTCGGGCGACGCATCCCAGCCGCTGCGTTCCGGCCCATGCCCCGCGCCGATGCGGGCGTGCTCGTGGTCACGCGGCGGCGGCCCGCACTCCTCCCACCCGCGCTCGCGTGCGACTACGGCCGCTTCCTGCGCGCGCACTGGCCCGCGAGTGGCGTCAGTAGTCCGAGAGCTCCGCCTTCGTGAAGGGCCGCGCGGGCGGAACGCCGCGCACGATCTGGAGCAGCGCGTTCATCGTCGCGAGGTCGCTGTCGAACTCGGTGTGCTTCCGCGTCGCGCAGTCGGGGCCGGGCGCGTAGTAGCTCGTGACGCGCGCCTTCGCGGCGGCCGGGAGCCTCGCGAGCGCGTCCTTCCAACTGTTCTCCATCCCGAGGATCGGGATCTCGTAGTGCGGGTGCTGGTAGGCGCGTGATACGAGATACAGGACCGACTTGCGGTAGATCACGGCCACGTCGTCGTCCTGCTCCAGCTGGTCCGTCAGGAGGAAGTGGTGGAGCGCCTGGACGTCGCCGGCGCCGAGCCGCGGCCGGATCAGCACGTTGAACAGCTCCACCGTCGCAGCCGGCGCGAAGAGCGTGAGCGTCGCGACCGGCCCGCCGCCGAGCGCCTGCCAGCGCGCGAGGAGGCGCGCGTGCCAGATCGAGCCCGCGCTGTGGCCGACGAGGTGGAGCTTCGGCCGCTTCGCCACGGGCCGCTTCGCGAGCGCGCTCTTGAGCAGCTTCAGCGTGTCGGTGCCGGCGCCCTTCGGCTCGAACGCGACCGTGGCATCCGACTGCATCTCGCGCCAGAGCGCGTGACCGAGCGGCGCGGTGGCGCGCTCGAGCTGCCGGTCCCACCACTCACCGACGCCGCCGGCGCGCTCCCGCACGAGGCCCTCCTTCCCGAGGATCACGTCGCGGAGCTCGTCGAGCAGGCCGGTCTCCCAGATGAAGTGGAGCTGGCGGATGCCGTTCGCCGCGAGCACGTCCTTCCACGCGAAGGTGCGCGCTGCGGCCGCCTTCTGGCTGTTGAGCCCGCCGTGGGCGTACAGCAGCAGGTGCTCCGCGCCCGAGCCCACCGCGTCGTCGATCGCCTCGGCGACCTCCACGGCCGTCGAGGGATAGTCGCCGAATGCATCGAACACGCCGTCGTCGATGTGGACGTAGTGGCCGCGGATCTCGTCGCGCGTCGGCGCCTTCTCGACGATCTCGACGCCACGCGCCTTGTCGGCGACCCACTGGGGCCGGAGCGACGCGAGGGACGCCACCGGCAGCGCGGGCCGCGCGACCCAGCCGTCCCACAGGTTCCGCTCGAAGTCCTCGTAGCGCCAGAGCGCGCAGCCCGCGTAGCGCTCCTCCGCGACGCGGAGCCCGCCCCAGCGCTTCCCCCACGAGTTCTGCACGATGAAGCCGTCGTCCACGTAGCCCACGATCGCGAAGGCGTGGCCCGCGTCGGCAGGCGCGTCGGGGTCGAACGGGATCCGTCCGCGTGCGTCGACATCCTCCCAGCCGTCGTGCGTCGCCGCGGTGACGAAGATCGCGTGGACCTCCTGGAGCGCGGCGTGGAAGTCGGAGCGGCGCGGCATGATCCGGTAGTAGGAGCCGAGCGGGAAGCGGAGCGCCGCGAGCTGCCGCTCGTCGGTGAGGGAGCCGGGCTGCCGGCGCTCGTACTTCCAGATCCGCTCGGGGCAGACGCCGCTCTTGTGCCAGCCCTTCATCGCGCCGCGCGCGGTCGAGCCCTCGTAGCGGTGGCCCGGCCACTGGTCGTGGCGCTTCGCCATCTCGTAGAGCATCCGCGCGCTCACCGGCTCGCGGACGCCGCGCTCGCGGTTCACGTAGTCGATCACCGCGGCGAGCCCGAAGCCGGTGCAGGCGCCCTCGTCGAGCTGGTCGCGGATCTGGAGGCACCTCGGGTCGGGGAGCAGCTCCGAGGCGAAGGGCAGGAGCGTCGGCGTGTAGATCTTGTCGCGGAAGTCGAGGCTGTCGCGGCGCGTCTGGAGGAGCTGCTTCGCGTCGAGCCGCGCGCGGCGCTTGCTCGGCACGGCTCAGAACCGCGACGCGGTGAGCGCGACGTCCGCGCGCGCCCACGCGCGCTCGAAGCCCTCCTCCGCCCAGGCGGCCTCGTCCGGCTTCTTCTGCGCGGCGAGCGCCTGCGAGAGGCCGAACAGCGACCAGCCGTTCTTCGGCCACTCTGCGAGGTCGGCGCGATAGATGGCCTCGGCGTCACCGGCGCGCCCGCCCTCGAGGAGCACGGCGCCGAGCGCCTGGCGGGTGGGGAAGTACCAGGGCGGGGGCTCCATGTAGATGAGCGCGTCTTGCAGCTCGACGGCGCGCTCGAGCGCGGTGACGGCGGCAGCGGTGTCGCCCTTCGCTGCCGCGATCTCGCCTTTGAGGTGCGCCTCACCGATCGCAAGGAGCGCGGCCGCCGTCGCGGTGTTGCCCGCGAGCAGGAGCTTCTCGTTCGCCTCGCTCGCGACCGCCGCGCGCAGGACGGCGAGCTCGGCCTCCGCCTCGGGGATGCGCTGGGTCCGCGCGAAGGCGACGCCACGGGCGTAGTGCCAGATCGCGCCCTGGTAGGAGCGGCCCGCGGGCGGCGCGGGCTCGCCGAGCACGGCGTCCCACCTCCCGAAGCGCACGAGGGTCAGCACCGGGATCGCGAGGAACTCCTCCACGAGGGGAAGCTCCGCGTGGTAGTCCTCGACCTTCGCCGCGAGGCTCCGTGCGGTCGCAAGCGCCTCGACGCTCTGACCCTCCGTCGAAGCCGCGGCCCACAGGAAGTGGATGTTGTGCGGGTAGTAGGCCGCGCGGTAGTAGTCGCCCGGCCGGCAGCGCGCGAAGTAGGCCTCGTCGCTCGCGATCGCCGTCACGTTCGTGGCCGCGGCGTCCTGGTAGCGGCCGACGCGGTAGTAGATGTGGGCGGGCATGTGCACCAGATGGCCCGCGTCGGGCGCGAGGGTGCGGAGCCGGTCCGCCACGCCCACGGCCCGCTCCGGGAAATGCTCCTCGACGGCGTGGATGTAGTAGTGGTTCGCGCCGATGTGCGTGGGCTCCTGCTCCATCGCCCACTCGAGGAGCGCGACCAGCTCGAGCGTGTGCTCCTTCGGCTCCGCGTCGCGCGTCCAGTAGCTCCACGGGTAGATGTTCATCAGCGCCTCGGCCGTGAGCACCGCGACGTCCACGTCCTCGGCATGGCGCTTCCGCACCTCGCGCATGGCGTTCGCGTAGGCGAGATCGAGCGCGGCGCGGTCGGCGGAGTAGGTCTCGGTGTAGCGCGCGGCGACCGCCGCGATCAGCTCCTGCTCGACGGGCGAGGCGGCGGGCGCCAGCGCCTTTGCCTGCTGCGCCGCGGCGTAGGCGGCGGGCGCCACGTCGGGGCCGAGCGGCAGGTTGATGTTCGGGCCGAGCGCGGCGGCCCTCCCCCACGCGCACATCGCGCAGCCCGGGTCGAGCGCGAGGGCCTGGTCGAACGCGCGCACCGCGGCGTCGTGGTTGAAGCCGTAGAGCAGCGCGAGGCCCTGGTCGAACCAGACCTGCGCCTCGGGCGAGGTGGTAGTGATCGCGCGGTGGTGGCTGCCGAGGCCCGTCAGCAGCTCGGGCGGCTTCGTCGCGGGGGCGGCTTCCTCGTGCGGGCCCTGCGAGGTGGCGCCGCCGCAGGCGAGCGCGAGTGCGGCGCAGGCGGAGACCGGAACGAACGCGAAGCGACGCATCGGGCACCTCCATCGGGTGCCGAGCATGCTACACCCGCGGCGGGCGCCCTATGAAGCGCTTCACGCAGACGGCGCGCTGCGCTCCTAGCCCCGCTCGGGCGAGATCTCCTCCAGCGCCCTTCCGCTCGTCTCGGGGAACGCGCGCGCGACCACGAAGGGCACGGCGAGGCCGACCAGCGCGAGCGCGGAGATCGCCAGACCGTGCGAGCCGAGCCAGACGAAGAGCAGCGACTCGCAGGCCAGGCCGAGGCTGCCGCCGAGCTGGCCGAGCACGCCGCGCGCGGCATCCGCGGTGGAGCGGTGCGAGGTGGGGAAGAGCTCCTTCGCGAACACGCCGAGGTTGGTGTCGGAGCCGATGTCGGTGAGCAGCATGGCGGCCGCGGCCACCACGACGAGGATCAGCCCGGGGGTGTGGTAGAGCGCGATCACGGTCAGCGGGTTCGCGATCACGAACAGGATCGCGATCGGCCTGCGCCCGAGGCGGTCGCCGAGCCGGCCGAACAGCGGCGAGGCGACCAGCGCGAGCGAGCCGATCGCCGCGCCGAGCAGCGTGAACTGCTCCGGCTCGAGGCCGTGCGCTTCCTGCAGGTACTTCGGGAGGAAGAAGCCCGCCGACTGGCCCGAGAAGCTCATGCCGAACGCCACGGCGCACACCGCCGCAAAGCGGCCCGGGTAGGCGCGCAGCAGCGCGGCCAGCGGCCGCAGCACGTCGGCGAGGGCGTGCCCGCCCTGCGCTTCGCTGCGCCAGCGCTCGAAGCGCGTCGTCTCGGGCAGGTTGCGGCGCAGGTACGCGACCAGGGCGAGCGGCGCGAGGCCGACCAGATAGAGCGTGCGCCAGCCCAGCGCCAGCACGTCGACGAACGCGAACAGGATCCAGGCGAGCGCCACGCCGAGCGACGCGAGCGAGCCGAGCACGCCGAGCGCCCAGCCGCGCTCGTCGGGGTCGATCTCCTCGGCCACGACAACGGCCGCGAGCGTGCCTTCGGCCGCCCCGAAGGTGCGCGCCAGGAACTGGCACACGGCGAAGCTGGTCTCGTCGGGGGCCAGCGCCGTCGCGGCGGTGAAGAAGGTGTAGCCGGCGATGGTCCAGAACAGCGTGCGCCGCCGCCCGAACGTGTCGGCGAACAGCAGGATCACGAGCCCGGGCACGACACCGAGCCGGATCACGGCGCCGAGCACGCCGAGCTGCGCCTCGGGAATCGCGAGCCCCGCCTGGATCTGCTTCAGCGCCAGCGAGAACAGCGCCAGGTCGTAGGCGTTGAAGAGCGACGCCGCGACCATCAGCCCGAGCACCTGCCACTGCCGTCTCGGCAGCGACGGCGTCGCACCGAACAGCGGCGGCACCCAGCGTGACGGGTACCGATCCGGGTCACGCGCGTCGCGCTCCGCGGCGGGCAGCGACGCGCGGTGCCCGGCGATCACGGTCACTGCGACCAGCACGGCCACGGCCCGCATCACCCAGCGCCAGGGCGTGAGATCCTGCCACGCCGCCAGGATCGCCTCCCCCCCGGCGAGCTCGCCGCCGCGCAGCGCGCGCTCGAAGCCGCCGAGCAGCGCGCTGAGTACCGCCAGCACGATCACGCCGGCGATGCTGGCCAGGCGCAGCAGCGCGCGCCGCTCGCTGAGCCGGGCGCAGCGCGACATGTCTGCTCCGCAGAGTAGGAAGGTGATGAAGCCGAGCGGGATCATCGCGATCCCCACCAGCCGGCGGCGGAGCGCGAAGTCGGCCGCAAAGCCCGCCGGGTCGGCGGGCAGACTCGCTGCACCCCACGAGTCGAGCAGGCTCGCACCGAGCGCCCCGGCCGCGAAGGCGAGCCCTGCCGTGAGCGTCGCTCGCTCGAGCGTCCCAGACCTAGCCCGCTCGCTCATCCCGGCCCTCGCGTGGGGCACATAGCATGGCGCGAATCGGGCGGGCGCGACGGCCGCGCGCAGCTAGGGAAGCTCTGCACATGCGGCCGCGAAGGGGTCGCGGGCAGAGCGCGGATTGAGTCGGAGGCCGGTGGCCTCGCCCTGGCTGGGCGTTCGCAGGGGGCT
>Ga0187893_10006775_pt1 | contig 19294 bp, 19 predicted proteins | sample MA1701074metaG_FD_139574 | JGI IMG/M metagenome (GOLD analysis project Ga0187893, IMG submission 139574) | White microbial mat communities from a basaltic lava cave in the Kipuka Kanohina Cave System on the Island of Hawaii, USA - MA170107-4 metaG ... | reverse complement strand
TCATGTCGATCAGCCCCAAGCTGTCGCACAGCACGCCCCATACACGTGATCGCGCGTGGGCGGAGCGACACGAGGCCCGCCGGCTCGCACACCCCGTGCTCGTGCGACTCATGTCCGCATACACCTGGCAGCTCAAGTTCGTGGTGCGATCGCACCACGTTGAGCTTTTGCAGCAAGACCTCGAGGAGATCGACACACTGGTCAATCGCCTGGCGATTCCCGCGACGACACGCGACCGTGTCTTTCTCATGCCAGAATGCATCGATCGCGAGCGGCTGGCTCACGCTTACGCCGCGCTCGTGCCGGCGTGCGTAAGCACGGGCTTTCGCCTGGGAGAACGCCTGCATATCCACGTCTTCGGTCATACACGCGGTACATAGCTTTCGCGTGGGAGCTTGCGCAGGGTGTGCCTGATACGACGGCCACCGTCGCTACCGAGCAGAGGCCTATCCGGAACGGCAGCATCGCAGTAGCCTCCCCCACGTGACGTACACCTGGCTCCGCGGGTTCCACATCGTCGGCGTGGTCACATGGTTCGCAGGGCTCTTCTATATTTTTCGTCTGTACGTCTACCACGTGGAGAACAAGGACAAGCCCGAGATCACGAGCTTGCTCGAGGTGATGGAACGAAGGCTGTACCGGGGCATCTGCTGGCCAGCACTGGTGTGGACGACCATCTTGGGCGTGTGGTTGTTTTTTCTCGCACCGTCGCAATATCTCGCGCGCACGTGGTTTCAGCTCAAACTGGTGGGGCTCGTCGGGGTGTTCGCGTATCACTTCTACAGCGGCAAGGTGAGGCGAGATCTCGCGGCAAAGCGGTTTACCCTGACGTCCAAACAGTGCCGCATGATCAACGAGATCCCCACCGTGTTGCTGATCGTGATCGTGATCTTGGCGGTGGTCGAGCCGTTTTCGTGAAGGTACCGGCGTGAGCGTTGGCTCTCAGCGGCCATTCACTTGCAAGCAGGAACATCCTCGAGGCACTGGGTGAGATCGTTGCATGCGTCATGCTCATCGACGCAGTCTCGGGAGTGTGTGTAGCGCTCAGCGTTGTCTTCGTCGCTGCAATCCGGCTCGTTTTTCGGATCGGCACAGCCGCGCGCTTCGTGGCACTCCATCGCATCTTTGTACATGTTGCACTCGACGAACGTCTCACACGCGTCTTCGCATACTGCGATGCGTTCGCCCCGGGTCACGCCTGCGTCTTCGTCGCACGCCACGACAACCAGGAGCATCCATTGGAGCGTTTTTCTGCGATTGCTGGTCATGTTTTTTCCTCCAGGGTGTGCGAGGCCACCGCATGGCTCTTGGCGCATACACCTCACGGCGCGAAGTGGTCGCGAGCATAACAGGCGCACACCCCTTCCACCATCACTTGCACTCCACGTGATCGTTTAGCAAGCTCCATGACGATGCGCCTCCCCAGGAAAGGCATTCTCATTCGGATCGCAGTTTACGGGACATTGATTGGCTACTTCGGCTGGCAGGCATACGAAAAGCGCGAGGCCGACCAAGCTGCCAAAAAAGTCGTCGACGACCCGAGCGTGACGCCGGGCAGCACGCGAAGCTTCACCATGCCCGACGGACGTACAATCGAGGTGCTCGAGGTCACACCCGAACAAGCAAAGACCATGTTCGGCAATCACCCGAGGGATTCTGCCGATCCCACAAAACCCGCTTTGCCCCCGACGGACCGGCCCGCAGCCACGCCAGACGCTGCACCCTAGCCACGGGCTCGCACCACGGGATGCTAGATTTGACGATGGTCGGGCTTTGTCCCACCCTCGGTGGACAAACGCGATGGACAGCCTCGACATCAAGGATTTCTACCGCGAGTCCGGACGTGCTCTCGAACATATCGAGGCAACGCTCGCAGACTGCGAGCACGATAGCCTCGATGTCGAGCTTGCTGGCGATGTGCTCACGTTGGTGTTTGCCGACGGCACCCGCTACGTGATCAACGCCCACAGTGCCGCACGCCAAATTTGGATGGCGGCAGACAAATCTGCCTGGCACTTCGACTGGGATGGAGCTCGCTGGGTGGCTGGGCGTACGGGAGACGAACTCATGTCCACGCTTGCCAATGTCGTGAGTCACAAGCTCGGCACGCGGATCGAGATCGCGTGAGTCGTTCCGTGCGTGTATTTTCGTGGATGCTCGTGCTCATGTTGGGCTGCGCGCAGATCCGCTCGACCACGACTGTGACCCTCGTACCGAAATCCGGGGCCAAACCGCGCATGATCGGAACGGCTGCGGGTGTGGTGATCGCAAGAAACGTCGATGCTCGATGGAGGCAAGAACTGGATGTCCTCACGATCGAGCTGCAGGAACAACGCGTTTGTCGGCAGATTGTCCACGTCCCGGTCACCCGTGTGGAGAGGACCGAGCGTACGGCATCAGGCTCACTTTGGTGGGAATACGGTCTCGCCGCCGTGCTGATTGGCGCAGCCACGTTCATGCTCGCGCGACCACAATCACTGTCCGCCACCCACTACGACGCGCAAGGCAATCGAGTTACCGACTATACACCGAGCTATCGCTTGGGAGGCATCGTTGGGGGCATCGGCGTCATCTTGCTCGGCGCAGGGATCTACGACTCGATACGCTCGCGCGACAGCGCCACGTTTGCCGACGCCTATCGGCTCGAACGAGGAGCTGCGGCACCATGCTCGGATCCCGACGCCTCCGTAGGAAAGCAACGAGTCGAGCTCATCGTGGGCACCTGGCAAGCATCGGTGGTGACCGACGTTCGAGGCCAAGCACGATTCGTGCTTCCTCCCGAGAGCGATCTCGCGCAGCTGTACGGAGAAGCAGATGCAGAGGTCAAGCAGATTGCGGCAGATGCCGAACGTGAGCAGCTGCCAAAACCTCCCACGAAAACGAAGGTACGAAACCGCAAGCCACCGCCCGGATCGCTCCCGGAGCAACCATCCGCCGCGCAACCGTCCCAATCCACCCACGAATCGGCCGAGTCTCGTGCACCCTCCGGTGCGGCGTCTGTCGGGCCAGCGCTACGCCGGGCCGTGATTCGTCTGGATCGCGATCATGCCATCGCCGTCGACTTCGTGGTCCCCTACGGAGCGACCGACGGAGCTCCTCACATTGGCAGCACCATCGCCACACCACAGCCGCGAGCGGCGCGAAATGTCGACTTCGTGAAAGGTTGAGCCCGGGATCCGCGAAAAACACTATTGCGCTGTGGCTATCGTGTGACAACAGGCGCACCCAGATTCCAAGAGGTGTGGAAAAATTGTGGAAGACCTGTTGCTGGGCTCGCCCTCCTTCGTCATGATGTCGCGGCGCATGGCTCCCCCCGCCCAGGCATTCGTGGCAATCGGCAGCAATGTGGGCGATCGCGTGAAAGCGTTACGCAATGCCGTGGCCGTGCTCTCGCATGGCATCGTCACAGGCGTCGTGATGGCACGGTGCTCGCGCGTCTACGAAACCCGTCCCGTCGGCATCCAGGGCGAACCATTCCTGAATGCAGTCGTGGAGCTTCGCTGTCGCTTGGAACCAGAAGCCCTGTTGACCGAGTTGCTGGCGATCGAGCTTGCACATGGCCGCAAGCGAACGACGAAATGGCAGTCTCGAACGCTCGATCTAGACTTCGTGTGCATGGTCGTCAATGGCGAGGTTCTCACACGCACATCGCGTAGTCTCGTGCTGCCCCATCCCCGCGCCGTCGAGCGCGACTTCGTGCTCCAACCTCTGGCCGACCTTGCACCGGATCTGGTCATCGACGGTCGCTCCGTCGCCTGTCATCTGATCGGGTTTCCCAGTCGCAACCGCACCATCATGCGCGAGATCTCATGCTCTCTCGGGTCGGAATCGGTGATGTACAGAGCCGAAGCGACGAAGCTACGCGCGTGACCATGCTGTGCTGACCATGCTCTGCTGACCATGCTCTGCTGACTGTGCTACGCTGCGCCCCCGCAGGCGGATAGCTCAGTGGTAGAGCGGTGCCCTTACAAGGCACGGGTCGCAGGTTCGATCCCTGTTCCGCCTACACTCTAGCGCCATGAATTCCGCATTTTCTGGATCGGGTGGTTTTCTACGGACGCACCACGGACGCACTTGGGCCTTGCTACCCCCCCCCGCTTCGCCAGCACGGAAAACCCGGCTCGGGGTTCCCGGCCGGGTCGGTTGTGACAGTGCCCCCGTCAGCGTCTCGCGGTGCCTCTCGAACGGCCCACATGTCGACGTCTCGCAGTCCGCCGCGAACTTGTGATCTCTGTTTGCCGTACGGGTTGATAGCCCGCATCCGAAGCGCGCAGCCGCCCTGCCTCGAGGTCAACCGGCGTTCCAAGAAAGGCCGTTCACAGCGCCTCGAAGGCTCCGGGGCTCGCTCGCAGGAACCCAGTGCGACCCTTACTCATCCAAAGCAGTCACCCACTCGAAGGCCACCCCAGGCGCCGAACGATGCTCACACGTGAACCTTCATGTGAGGGGGACTGGTTACCCGCGTAGGCTTGGCTGGGCCTGCATTGCTTGGGATGGATATGTCTGCACGATTCCCGCGTGGACGAGCCCGTAGCCCACTTACCACGTGGCGGCGGTTGGCCCGCTTGGACGTCCCGGGTCCTCCCGGGTAGGCTTGGAGGGTGCCGAGCAAGAAGCCCAAGGACCTCACCATCGAGATCTTGAAGGGCATTCGAGCCGAGCTCGCCGGGCTTCGGGCGGACACGAACGCTCGATTCGATGAGCACGGCGAAGCCCTGGAAAAGCTCGCCGAGATCGCAGCCACCTCGAATGAGCGCCTCGGCCTACTCGAACGGCACGCGGTCGCGACGAACGAGCTACTCGGGCTCATGAACAGCCGACTCTCGTTCTTCGAGCGGGCATCCACGGCAGCAGCCGAGGGTCGCCAACGCCTGGAAGCCGACGTGGACGATCTCAAGCACCGCGTCGAAGCCTTGGAAGAGCAGCGACCGTCACAGTGAGCAGCGTCCAGACGAGCGCCCGCAACCGGGCATGGACGGCGCTTTCCGAAGCACGGTTTGATCTCTGGGAGTCTCGCCACTTCACTGCCGGTGTCGGGAAGCGAACGCGCCGGGCTGCGAAGCGTGATGCCTCGCGAGCTCGCCGACGATTGGACCGCGTCGAAGTGCTGGACCACCGGCCGTTACAGTAACGCCCATGTAACGGTTGCACTCAAGGGCGAACGGGCAGAGAGCGAGAATGGCGCGACATAGCTCCTCGTTGGCCGGAGTCGTGGGCGGGATGTTCCCCGCTCGGATGCCAACGAGCAAACGTCGGGTGCAACGCGGAAAAAAGCAGACCCCCGCCGATACCGGCCACCCCCTCGCCCTCATGTAGGACACAGGGGGAGGGTGTTGGGCCAGTCAATCCACCTCGCCTGCAATCACAAGTGTACGTGCAAGTGACGGGTTCTCACCTCTCGCGATGCGTCGCCGTAGTCGAGCCTGGAGGTACGGCGCTAACCCTTCGTAGTGGCCGGCGAGGTATGGTGCCAAAGTGCCGAAAGTGCCAGAAGGATTCTCCGCCATGACTTTTGGCACTTCTGGCACGCTGGCACTGTCATGTATCCGTGGATGCACGGCGAATGTCTGCGAACCGTCACGCCCTCCAGTCTTGACCACTGGCTCCGAGCGGATCCATCCGTGCTCCACAAGGCGGGCCATCGGAGCATCGACGTCCGCGGCCTTTGTGCACCACTCACGACCATGGAGTGCTCGCCAAGTGTCCCGCTTCGAGAACCTCCTCAGGCCCTTCGCCCGAATCCACACCAGCACGTGACCGGCCTGCTCGGTTACGGGATCCTGCGATGCAAGCCCGAACGCCGCCCGAGCGTGAGCGATGAGGTACTCCGCGAGGCCGATTGCGCGGGTCACAGCATCGACGTACACCGCTTCGGCTCGCGAGTCTTCCGCGAGCGCAAACAGTGCCGCGACCCTGGCGAGAGCTCCCGCCAGCTTGCCCGCCCAATCCCCGATCGCCCGCAGGCTCCCGCCGGGACCCAACCGAGGTTCGAGCTCTTCGGCAAAGACGATCAGACACTCCCGTGCAGCATCATCGAAGACCAGTGGTCGCCTGTCGCCCGAAGGTTCGTCAAGTAGGCGGCGCAGTAGTGCTCCCCACGCTTGAACCGCGATCTCCGGCATCGACTCGGCACGCATGCTCCGCTTGCCGACATGCGATCGCGGGAACACGTACAGGAATCTCGCAAGCAGTCCTTGTCCACGAGCTCCCGGGATCTCGAACAACCGGCGAAGCGCATCAGGTTGGCACGTGACCACAAACGTCCACGCCGGCCGTGGAATGAACACCGAATCACGTCCTTGACGATCGACACGAAGCGCGTCCCCAGCATGGCCCTTCAGCAGGACGTCGAAACTCACTCCTCCGTTTTTCGAATATCGGCCGGCCGCGATCGCAAACGGTCCAGATCCCTCGCTCGTCAAGACTGCGATCGAACCCCCCTGCTCTGCCGCGAGCGTTACCATGCGCTCGGGTGTGACGTCGTCCGTCGCGGCGCGTTGGCACACCGGACGGTCCCGGCCAGTCGGATCGTTCTCATAGTCAGCGAGAGCACGATGGTAGGTTTCGGTCTGGTCAGACTCCCACGCGTTGATGGGCGCCATGCACCGTTGCACGACCCCGCTTTTTCGTTCGCTCGGGGCCGCTGCGCATCCGCAGTAGATCCCGAGCGGCTCATTCCATCCGGTGCGAATCTTCAGGTATCGAGAGCGCTGCGCACATGCGGCCAACGTACCGATGGCGAGCATCGCAGCCATGCCGGGGTCCGTCTGTGTTTCGTGGGCGAGTGCAGCCACAAACGACTGCAATACCGTCGGGAGCACGTCTAGCGGGAACGATGGCAGGTCGATCTCATAGTCGAGCGGCATCGGCTCGGGCCAATCACTTGGCGGCTCTAGGAATTCGCGCGGTGGTTCGCCGGCGAACTGGCAAAAATCATCCGGCATGACGCTCCTCCAGATCTGCCGCGGCATCGGCCGAAACGCGATGGTTATCTGGCAGGACTTGGATTGGGTTGCGCAGGCACTCGTGCAGAACAGCGAGTGTGAAGTCGATCCCTTTGACGGACTGTCCGAACATTTCGTTTTTTGGGTATGGCAAAATCCTGATGCGACGGGTGGGGGATCAACCGGCGATGGAGAAACAAGTTCCGGCTCGGGGGAGACCTCTGACCTGCTCGATCGAGCTCAGTAGTCCTCTTCGATTCTGGAGAGCTCCCACTGACGGTCGAACTCGGCGCGCACCCAAGGATCGAGGCGCTCGCCGAAATCACGCGGAAGGTCTCGAGCCCGAATGAGCTGCATGATGTCAACGAGATCCTGCCCTCGATGGGGCGCCGACATTCCGGAGGCGAGCTTGAGCTCGATCAGGTACTCCAGCGGCAGAACCCGGTAACCATCGGTTCGCACACAATCCGCAGGCGGGGAAGAAAACGAGACCGGCTTGGGCTTGCCGTCGCCGGGGAAGTCGCCTACCAGCAAGAAATCGATCTTCACACCCGACGCGGCGTCCCGGACCGCCTTGAGACCCGGCGAGACCTCCACATAGCCACGCCCGAGCCAGGCGGACTTGAAACGCGCGAGATCCTGCCTGGCAACCAGGATGTCGACATCCTCCGTGAGGCGCCGACGTCCGTAGACCGCCAGGGCAATCGCTCCCGCGATCGCGTATGGGATCCCCATCTCGTCGAAGATGTCGCCGATTCTCCTCGCCGTGTCGTGGAGCTTGCCTCCGCTCATGAAGAATGCATCCGCATCGTCGAGTATTGCAGTCAGGCCCGACATCGCTTCCAGAATAGCCGGGGCACCCAGGCACGACAATCACCACACGCTCGCTCGCGCTCGACCCACCTACGCCACCATTGGCGTCGACCAGGAGCCGAATCGTGCGACGAGCGGCTGCTCCGGAGCCTCGGAGACAACTGATGCGGCAGGCCAAACCAGACGACGTGTTTACGTTCGTCTCGCTCGACGAGCTCTACGACTTGCTTCCGGCCATTGAGCGATACCTCGGACGAACGAGACCTTAACGACGAGCGACGCGAACGTGCTAGTGGGACTCTTCACTCCACCGTGATCCTCGAGCCGATTCGCAAATGTAACTAAGCTCACTATAAAACCTCCAACTCCCCGCAGACAAAATCGGCCGCTGCGTAACATGCGAGGCCGATGACCGCCTCGCATACTGCATCGGGAATCGCGCTAGCGACAAGCTGCTCCAGCGGCGCTTGTCGCCGTCTTCGAAGGTGTCGCACGTGGCATCGTGCGGCTGCGGGCAGCACCTTGATTCTGCTGCTCAGCAGTTGCTACGCCGGAGTGATCGGGTCGTCCGCCAGGGGCCATGACGACGGCAATGATGGCGCAGATGGCGAGAATGGCCGGGAGGACGGGAATGACGACGGTGGTGGTGTCGGCGGCGAAACGGTCGGGGACAGCAGCTCAGAGGAAGGCGACACCACTGGCGAACCCAGTGGCTCCTGCGTCGTGCCCCAGCCCGGCAAGGCGCCGATCCGTCGTCTCAGCGCCTTCGAGTACGACAACACCATCGAAGACTTGCTCGGCGACACGAGTCACCCGTCGCAGGCGTTTCCCCAAGAAGGTGCTGGGGGGTTCGACAACAACGCCGATGTCGCCTCGGTAAGCCGGCTCCAGGCGGAAAAATACATGGGGGCGGCCGAGGACATTGCCGCGCGCGCGACCGAAGATGTCTCGGGCCTCTTAGGCTGTGATCTCGCGGGTGATGAGACCGGCTGCGTGAGATCGTGGATCGCCACTTTCGGTGCGCGAGCGTGGCGACGCCCGCTCGCGGAGGACGAGGTCACGGTGATGATGGCGACGTACACGGAGGTACGCGAACAGAACGACGCACGCGAGTCGGTCGCGCTGGTGCTGCAGGCATTTCTGCAGTCGCCGCATTTCCTCTACCGCGTAGAATTCGGCGTTCCCTCGACCGGCGCCGACGTGCTCGCCCTGACCGACTGGGAGCTGGCGTCGCGGCTGTCCTATTTTCTCTGGAGCTCGCTACCCGATGACGAGCTGTTCGCAGCGGCCGCGGCAGGCGAGCTGAACACGCCCAAGAAGGTCGAGGCTCAAGCGCGGCGCATGCTCGATCACCCGCGCGCGAGGACGATGGTTCGGCACTTCAACGCGCAGTGGCTCGAGTTGCACGGCGTCGAGGGCCTCACCAAGGACGCGGACCTGTTCCCCGATTACGGGCCAGACATCGTGGCGGCCCAACACGCCGAGATCAACGCGTTCCTCGACCACGTGATGTGGGAGGGTGAGGGCACGGTCGAGGCCTTGCTCACGGCACCGTACACCTTCGTCGACGATGCCCTCGCCGGTTATTACGGGCTCCCTGCACCGGTAGGGACGGGGATGCAACAGGTGACACCCGACGACCGTGAGGTCGTCGGCGTGCTCAGCCAGGGTGCGATCCTGTCGGTGCAGGCGCGTCCCTACGAGACCAATCCCATTGCCCGCGGCCTGTTCGTGCGCCGACAACTCCTGTGCACGACTCCGCCGCCGCCACCCGACGACGTCGATATCACACCGCCAGAGGTCGATCCCGGGGCGACCACCCGCGAACGCTACTCGCAACACCGTGCAGACCCGGCCTGTTCGGGTTGCCACCAGCTGATGGACCCGGTCGGGTTCGGGTTCGAGAACTTCGACGCCACCGGACGCTGGCGTACGACCGAAAACGGGCTCCCCGTCGATGCCTCCGGCCAGTTGATCGGGACCGACGTGGACGGAACCTTCATCGGAGTGCGGGAACTCGGGGACCGGCTCGCGAGCAGCGAGGTCGTCACGGACTGCATCGTCACGCAGTGGTTTCGTTTCGGCTACGGCCGCACTGAGTCCCACGAGCTCGACGCATGCACGCTCGACGATCTGAAGCTCCGCTTCGCGGAAGCCGACCACGATGTGCGTGAGCTGCTCGTCGCTCTGACCCAGACCGATGCGTTCCTGTCGCGCCCCGCGACCCAGGGAGACCCATGAGCATGCGACCAATCCATCGACGTACCGTGTTGCGGGGTGCCGGTGGCATCGCCATCGCCCTGCCTTTGCTCGAAGCCATGTTGCCCCGGCGCGGGAGTGCTGCCGATGGCGACGTGCCTCCCAGTCGATTCGTGGTGATGTTCAGCCCCAACGGCACGCTCTACGACCGCTGGCTGCCGGTCGGCAGCAAGACGGACTACGCCTTCATCGACCCGGCGAATCCCGGCAAGCTGAGGATCCTCGCACCACTCGAGCCCCACAAGGCCGACGTAGTGGTGCTCGAGGGGATCGACATGCACTCGCGTAATTTTGGCCCCGGCGGCAACGGGCATGACCTAGGAATGGCACACATGCTGACCGCCAACGTGATCGAGCACGGGCCGAGCGGGCTCGGCGAGGCCGGGGTCGTCATCGATGGCACGGTGACCGGGCCCTCGATCGACCAGGTCATCGCGGATCACATCGTGGGCACCACACCGCACCGTTCGCTCGAGTTCGGGGCCGCGGCGATCGTGCGCAAAGGGCTACCGATGGCCAGCCGCATGTGTCACCGTGGTCGGTATCAGGTGCTTCCACCGGAGAACGACCCACGGGCAGCATTCGATAAGCTGTTCCTCGACCTCGAGGCCGAACCGGCCGAGCTCGCGGCGCTGCGTTTCAAGCGGCGCAGCGTGCTCGACAAGGTGATGGACGATTTTGCCAAGCTCGACGGCAAGCTCGGCAGCGGCGACAGCATCAAGCTCGAGGCCCATCTCGACGCCATCCGCGAGCTCGAGATGTCGCTCGCTGGCGATCACGGTCTGCTCGAGGGATGTGCGCTACCGACCCAGCCGGGCGAGCTCGACTTCTTGGCGGGCAAAAACATGCCAGCCGTCGGCAAGATGCAGATGGACCTGATGGTCATGGCCCTCGCGTGCGACATGACGCGGGTCGCGAGCCTGCAGTGGTCGACGGCGTCGAGCAATGTCGACATCTCGTGGGTGGGAGACACCGGCGGCAGGAACCACCATAACCTATCCCACGACTTCCCCGGCAACGCGACCATCACCGAGCAGCTGGTGAAGGTCAACCACTGGTATGCCCAGCAGTTCGCGTATCTCGTAGCAGCGATGAAGCAGGTCGACGAGATGGATGGGTCGTTGCTCGATCACAGTCTGGTGATGTGGTCGAACGAGCTGGGCGATGGAGCGGAACACTCGCGCACCAGAGTTCCGTTCGTGCTGGCTGGCGCGGCATCGGGTGCCATCGAGCCAGGGCGTTGGTTGTCGTACGGAGGCCGAGCCCACAACGATCTGTACGTGTCGCTGCTGCGCGCGTTCGGGAAAGACGTCGATACCTTCGGGGTGGCCGAGGCGTGCGAAGGGCCTTTGCCCGAGCTGTGACGAAGTCACCCACGTCCTCGCCGAAGTCAGGCAGCGGCATCCAGTCCCGATGAGCTGGCCACCTGGCCCACTGCGGGCGGTGCTCCTCATTCAGTGGTTTTCGCGTTGCTCGGGACAGGGGCCAGACAGCGTGAAGCGGAACATTGCACCACCATCTCGCGCCCGTCGCAGCTCAGAGGCTCGCTCGCGACCGATCGCTTCGATGATCGGCCGGAATACGTTGCATTTCTTGCATGAGCCGGGCGAGAGGTTGACCTTCGATGTCTCGCGTATCCACTCCGGTTGAAACACTGTAGATTTCTTTGAGTTCGGCACCAAAGTCTTCCGCAAATTTCTGCTCCGCCGCGCTGGCACGTTCGATCTCCCTGTCCGTGAGCCCAAACTGTTCGCGGAGCGAGCAGGGATGGCACTCATGTGCTACCTCGATAGCTGAGGGGGATTGTGGGCCAAGCGGAATTGGCCTGGTGTCATTCTGGACTGGCGTTTGAAAAACTTGACGAAGTTCGTTGGCTCATCGAAACCCAAGTGGGCGGCGATGGCTGATGCCGGCATCAGCGTGTGGGCCAGCTGCCGCTTGGCTTCGAGGGCGATCCGTTGCAGCAAGTAGGCTTTGGCCGAGACACCCGCGATGTCCAACGCTGCACGAGTCAGTGTCTTCTCGGAGCAGCCCTGCGCGCGAGCGTAGTGTCCGAGTTGATGATGGCGCGTATAGTCGCGCTCCACGGCCTGCCGAAAACGCTCGAAGCGCTCGAGGCTGATGCTCGAGGTTTCGGCCCGCGTGGCACGACGGCCTTGGGCAACGTGCAGCCTCAACAGCAACGTATAGAGCTGGTACCGCAGCAGCGCAGCGACGTTCGACGCGTCGTCCTCGCGTATCCGGTGGATGTCTTCGCGCATCTGTGCGACCGCAGCGACGCAAGCGCGATGCTCGACCTGCGATAAGGGTTGATGAGTGGCCAAGCGGCTGAAATCGGTGTCCAGCTGCAGCTCGTCCAGCAAGCGCGAGGGTCGTCGCGGCAGCAGGAATTCCGGCTTGAAAAGGACGAGCCAACCATCGTAAGACGAACGGACATCGAAACGTTGAACCTGGCCGGGCCGCAGTGCCAGCCACGACCCACGCCGACATCGGTATGGCATGAAGTCGATCGTGAGCACACAGTCGCCGCGGATGATGCCGATCAGCAGATGGAACTCGATGCGCTTCGCGGCCGCCAAGTGCTCCAGGCTGGCGCGACTGCGTAGCTCCTCGAAGCTCAGCAATTCTACCGGAAACCGGTAGTTGGCCGGCGGTTGGTACGGAACCTTGGGCAGCTCCGCAGAGTGTCGTGCTCGGCTGACCATGGTGTCCGGTTTTTACCATATCGGGGCCGAACACGACCTTGTGCTCTACGGCCTGGAGTCCGACCCTCAGCACCCGCCATCTGCAAACCAACCACCGACGAGGTCCTGATGACTCCCAATCCGAAGCGACGTGTGATCGAGCTGCTCACGAGTCTGGAGACCGGCGACGCCAAGCCGATCAGCTATATCGACCCAAACAAGTACATTCAACACAATCTCGCGGTACCCGATGGGCTGGCCGGATTCGGCGAAGTGCTGAAGCAACTTCCTCCCGGCTCCACCAAAGCACGTCCCGTGCGCGTATTCCAGGACGGCGACTTCGTGCTCGCACACACAGACTACGACTTCTTCGGGCCCAAGATCGGTTTCGACATCTTCCGTTTCGAGAACGACAGGATTGTCGAGCACTGGGACAACCTACAGGAGAAACCCGCGGCAGCGAACCCAAGCGGGCACACGATGACGGACGGTCCGACCGAGGCGAGCAAGCCGCTCGAAACCGCGGTGAACAAGGAGCTCGTGGCGCGCTTCGTGGAGGATGTCTTGGTGAACGGCCGCATGGACAGACTCGCCGGATATTTCGACGGAGATCGCTACACTCAGCACAATCCGCACGTTGCCGACGGTCTTTCGGGCTTGGGCAAGGCGCTCGAAATGATGGCTAAGCAAGGCCTGTCCATCAAGTACGACCGTATCCACAAGGTGCTAGGCGACGGGGACTTCGTACTCACGGTAAGTGAGGGACAGTTCGGGGGCAAACATGTCGCGTTCTACGATCTGTTCCGCGTGGAAACTGGCAAGATCGCCGAGCACTGGGATACGATTGAACCCATTCCTCCGCGCAGCGAATGGAAGAACGACAACGGAAAGTTCGGGATGTAAGCCGACCGGTTCCATCGAACGCCTCGAGCGGAAGTCCGCTAGAATCTGGCAAGATGTTGCACTTCGATGGAATCCGCTGGGACACGACCGAGCTGGGGCTCAGCGCGACCATGCTGGACATGTGGGGATTCGGGCCTGACGATCTGTGGGCCGTCGGCGGTGAAACCTGGCGCGATGGGACTTGGACGCGTCACATCGCGGCGGGCACCGAGAATGCCGATCTGTGGGGCTCGGGCTCCGACGATGTATGGATCGGCGGCATGTTCGAGCTGGCCCACTGGAACGGCTCCGAGTGGCTCATGCTCGCGGAAGCAAGCCACGGAGTCACGGCAATCTGGGGTTTTGCCGAAGACGACGTCTGGGTGGCCGACGACAGCGAGCTGTTCCATTTCGACGGCAGCACGTGGGAAACCACTGAGCTCGTTCACTATTCGGGTTGAGTCGCGGCCACGCGTACGTGTGTATTCGTGAACAGCGGCGGGTGTCAGTGCAACGGCGCTGTCGTTGTGCGTAAAAATCGTTCGGACAAGCCCTTGGACACGAGCACACGATCGTCACGTGTGATGATCACGGCTTCGAGCTCGGGGACTTGGTCCACGAACGCTAACCCTGCCTCGGGACCCATCACCATGACGGCAGTACAATACGCATCGGCATCCATGGCGTTTGGAGCCACGAGTGTAACGCTACGGGGACTCGAGGTCTGCTCGAGTGGCCATGCGGTGCGTGGGTCGAAAATGTGTGCATAGCGCTTGCCTTCGTGTTCGAAGAAGCGCTCGTAGTCGCCCGACGTGACAACGGATTCGTCCTTGCTGCGAATCGCACCGATTGTCGCCTCGAGATCGCTCACGCCCGGATCTCGAACGCCGACCAGCCACGGCTTGGACCCCTTACTACCGGACACGTACGTGTCGCCACCGGCCTCGACGATGTGGTTGCGAAAGCCATGCTGCACGAGCACGGCCGACGCACGGTCCACAGCATAACCCTTGGCGATGGCACCGAGTCCCACGGCCATGCTGGCGCGTGCCAGCCGTCCAACATGCTTGTCGGCGTCGAGCTCGATCTTGCGCCAGTCGATCAATCCTTTGTATTTCGCGATCTCGGCCCGCTTGGGCGGCTGTGCCCCGGATTCGAACTTCCACAGCCTACCGACTGCGTGGAACGTGATGTCGAATGCTCCTTCGGTGCGCTCACTCACCTGCTTGCTTCGCCACAACACAGTGAATAGCTCCGCGTCGAGTGCTTGCATGGCACCACCAGCATTGGCATTGAAGCGGGATACGTCGCTGTCGGGTTGCCACTCGCTCATGATGCCCTCGAGGCGGCGCATCTCCGCGAACGCTTGTTCGATCGCTTGGCCACCCTCGGGAGGCGTTCGTTGGGGATCCAGCCACAGATTGATCGACACATGTGTGCCCATCAACTCCGTCTCTGCTTTGAGCGTCCCGTCGTTGCGGACGGGGAAGGGCGTGCGGGAGGCCTCGAGAGACTGGCGCGCGCGGTCTGTTGGTTCGACAGCTGCCGGTTCGACGGGTGCTGGTGACCTAGACTCTGCTGCGGTGGCACTCGGGCCAACATCTGCTTGGCAAGCTCCCGACAACACGACGCCGAAAACGACCCAGACGGGGCACTTCACTTCTTTCGCTCCGGAGGAATGCGAGCATGGGACCCGGTCATCGGTGGCGGTGGCAAAAGTGGCGGCGGCCGAAACTCGGGTGTCGAGGCTGAATGCAATCCACTTTTGGCGGCATCCGCTTCGCTTCGTGAGCCGCCGTATTCGAACACTTCGTCGAGCAGATGCTCGATCTCGTCATCCGCTTGTCTGGCTGGTTGGGTTCGATCGAGGGATTTAAAAATGGCGGCGTCCTCGGCACTGAACGGTGCCGCAGCCGTGTCCGTGCTAGACGGCGACGTCTCTCGTTCGGTCTCTTCGATGTCGATGTCCAGCTCGAGCTCTTCGTCGACCGGCTCCGCAGTCCGCCAAAGTGCGTCGAGCGTGGGATAACGCTGCCAATAGCGCGCGGCGAACGATGTCGTGGGAAATGAACCGGACTGACGCGATTCCGACGCTCTTCCCGGCACACGGATCCGCACGAGGCCGGCCATGACCGACACCGAAAATACATGCCCCAGGTAGTAGGTATCGACGGCTTCCTTCAACTGCCAAAACACTTCCTGGGGCTTGGCGTGTCGACCCAAGATGGCTTTCCACAGCAGCAACGGCCCGAATTCGACGATGGGCGAGAACAGCAGCTCGCGTCCGCTGGGGAACAACAACGAGAACTTTTCTTGCTCGATCACGAAGTCGGTGTCTTTGAGCTTCAATGCACGCAATCCCTCGGCCAGGCCGCTGCCGGTGGGACGCATGTGACGAAGCCGCTCGAGCCGGCGTCTGCCGTCTTCGAGGCGACCAACCGCGAGCACCTCGTCGAGCAGATCTTCGACCTCGTCCCAGCTCCCCCGCATGACCGTGGTTGCCAGCACTTGCCCACCGGGTTTCGTAACACGCATCAGCTCCGCCAGCGCATGTTCCCAGTTCGACAGCTCCGCGAGTAACAAGTTGGCTACCGTCAGATCGTAGATACCATCCGCCATGGTCGCGAGCTCGTCGACCGAACCCTGCTTGAAGTACACGCGGTTTTTCCACTCGCTTCGTACCTTGGTCTTGGCGAGCGCGACGAGGGCCGGATCGGGCTCGAGCGCAAATATACGCGAAGCGTCGTCGAGTCGTAGCAGCAACTCTGCCGTGGTGCGGCCTGCCCCACAATGCACGTCGAGCACGAAACTCCCGCTTTGCTGCGGGAGATCGCGAAACAACATGCGAGCAAAACGGTCGTGCCACAGCGACGCAACGTCACGATCGACGATCCGGGCCGCCCTTGGATCGCGGGCTGGTTGCGCACCCGTTGCAGTGCTCGAGCCCTCGACGGTACTCACGCAACTACTCTACCTTACACGGACGCTCCGGCGCGAGCGGTATGGCCGCGGGCAATCCTATGCCCCGCCTCGGATCATTCGGGGAACATGATGACCGCGAACTCGAGGTTGCCATTGCCGTTGGCGATCACGTCGTCGTTAGTTGCGCAGTCCGTCTGCATGTCGCTGATGCAGTAATCGATGCTCCAGTTGAGCACCCACGCCCGCGTCTCGAACGCAGCGCTGACGGCAGGCCCGGAAGCAGACATCTCGTGTGTGAAGCCAATCGGATCGCCGTTCATGTCGTCGAGCAAGGCGGAGGGATCGAGCGTTCTCGTGTCGAACAGAGAAGCGTTGACCCGGAATGCATATTTGAAGTAGCACGTGTTTTGACCACACGGCCCCAGGATCGTGAATAGCGGGTCGCCTGCTTCGCCGTAAGCCACTGCCTGGCCGGGTGCGAATGTCGCGATGCCCGGCACGAGCTCGTTTTGAGTGCCGCCGTCATGGTTGGCCGAGATGGTGTAGGCCTGGGGCGCCTGCATGTCTTGGGTCGCGCAATGGGGCACGTAGACACTTGCGCCCGATTGTTGCACTTCGACAATCCACACCCACGTGCCATAACGGGTCTCGGTGATACTGCCCTCGATCTCGCATGTATCGGCATTCACGGTGATCCCGGCGGGAAGTTTGCCGTTGCCGCGACCGGTCGCGACCGTGCACGTGAGGGGTGTGTCGTCGCCACCCGTCAGAAACTGCTCCAACACCTGACCGGCCTCGATGCAGCCCTTGACGTTGGAGCTCAAGTCGACACCCAATGGATCGCCCACGGTCAACGTACTGCACGTCACCGTGGCCGATGCGGAGGGATTCCCGGCATCCGAAACCGAGATCGCGACCTCGTAGTCACCCGCAGTGGTCGGAATACCCGAGATCTCTCCTGTGGCGCTATCGATGGACAGCCCGTCGGGTAGAGCGGTTGCCGAATACGTATAGGGTGCAGTGCCACCCATCACGGACGGCGTAAAGCTGTACATGGCGCCCACGGCTGCCATCGGTACGTTGCCGCAATCGATGTCGATGTCGGCAGGCTCGCCGGTGGTGCTGCCACCGTCGTCAGTGCTGCCGCCACCCCTCGCAAATGCGTCTGGCGCAATCTCGTCACCGACGCAGCCGGCCAGCGTGGAACAGAGAATCAGCGAAACGCGGGGCAGGATGGACGAAAGCTTCATTTTGGCTCCGTTGGGCTGCCAAGCCACCCGCATCGGGAAGCGGCACACCCATGAGGGAGGATATCACGAGCCCTGCGAACCCGAAGGTGGTCCAGTCCGGACCGGCTCGTTTTCACCCGTCCGCCGGCCCACCATGGCTTCGATGTCTCCTGGTCGCTTCGGAATCGCCTCGGTGAGCACCTCCGGACCCTGTTTCGTGCACAACACGTCATCCTCGATGCGGATCCCTCGAACGTCGGCGAAAGCCGGCAATCGTGCGCGTACCAACGTGCCATCGCGGTCGAATGGCTGGCAAAGTGGTGCGTTGTCCAGGATCGCGGGGACGAAATAGAGTCCCGGCTCGATCGTGACGAGCATGCCGGGCTCGAGGTCACGGTCGAGTCTCAGATGGTTCAGACCGAACTGCGAGCTACGCGTTCGGCCAGGCGCGTATCCGGCCAGGTCCCCGAGATCTTCCATGTCGTGGACGTCCATGCCGAGCAGATGACCGATGCCATGCGGGAAAAATAGCGCGTGTGCGCCCCGCTCCACCAACCCTGCAGGATCGCCCCGCAGGAGGCCCAGGTCACTCAGGCCAGTTGCAAGCACCAGACACGCGGCCAGATGTACGTCACGGTAGCGGTTGCCAGGACGTACTCGGTCGATCGCTTCCTGCTGTGCTGCCAACACGACGTCGTAAACGTCGCGCTGGCTCGCGCTCATCTTGCCCGACACTGGCCACGTGCGAGTGACATCCGACGCCCATCCGTCGTATTCGCCGCCCACGTCTGCGAGCAAGAGATCACCTGCATGTAGCCGGTTGTCGTACACGTTGTTGTGGAGGATCTCGCCGGAGGTGGTGATGATGCTCTGATACGCGCATGCCATGCCGCGTTTCAGGAACTCCCCTTCCATCGCTGCGCGAACGTCATGCTCTCGCAGACCGGGGCACGTCACGGCCATGCCGGCCCGATGTGCGGCTTCCGTGGCATTCACGGCACGACGAATGAGCGTGAGCGCAGCGTCGTCGTGGCAAAGCCGCAGCCCGATCATCGCGTTTGCAAGACGGACATCCGCTTGCGTCAGCGCACACGGACTGCCGTCGCCCGGCCAGCGTCTCGCAAGTAGGTCGCTTTGCAGCACGCGCGTAGAACCATCCGCACACGGCAGTGTTGCGATGCGTGTCACACCGAGCTGGGCGATCTTGGCGGGCAACGAGCCAAGTGGGTGGATGGCATCGACACCGGTTTGCGAAGCGAGCTCGTTGTCGCCGGGAACGGGCCCATGCCAAAGCGTATCTTCCACGGTCGCTGGCGGGATGAACAGCACTGCCTTGCCGTCGGCGATCAACAACACCGCATCGGGACGGTTGGCACCCATGAGGTAGAGAAAATGGCTGTCTGCCCGAAACGGATGCGTGTTGGCTGGATAGTTGCGTGGTCGCGGTCTCCCCGAGAACAGCAACGCGGCCGTGTCGCCAAGCTCACTCGCGAGTGCAGCCCTGCGACGTTCGAACACCCGTGGATTCCGGGACGGGAGTGTCGTGACCATCACACGATGG
>Ga0187893_10006774_pt1 | contig 19301 bp, 5 predicted proteins | sample MA1701074metaG_FD_139574 | JGI IMG/M metagenome (GOLD analysis project Ga0187893, IMG submission 139574) | White microbial mat communities from a basaltic lava cave in the Kipuka Kanohina Cave System on the Island of Hawaii, USA - MA170107-4 metaG ... | reverse complement strand
CCGCTCCACCAACAGCGGCCGCGCCAGGCATTCCGCGATCACCAGCGGATCATTGCCTAACGCCGCCCACAACTCGCGCAACACTTCGGGCTGCTTCGTCTGTCGCGCCATTCGTTCCATCTCCGCCTGTAACTGTTCCCCGGTGGCGGGGTGGCGCCAGTAGGTCTCCAGCGCCTGTGATTTGCGCAGGTAGTCTTCGACCTTCGCCCGAATGACCGGCTCCGGCATTACTTCGTCGAGCGCCGGCTTAGGTCTTCTGTTTTCTTGAGGCCAGAGGCGATGGCGCCAATAGACCTCTTCAATCGCGCGCTGCGCCGCGACGCGGTCTTCAAAGGTCAAGCTCTGGCGCTTGTGGCTCGCGGCCTGGCTGCGGCGAGGATCTTTCATCACGCTTGCGACCAGCAACAGCAGCGCGAATCCGATCATCGCGCCGATGCGGGCAGGCTGAGATTTACGAAATGAGTTGAACGACTGCATGGTTGGCCTCCTTGCCTTGCGGGTTTAACCCAACTGAAGCGCGCGAGCGATCTCGACCGCTTGCTGGTAATTGCCGGTCAACCCGCGCCCGCCGAATTGCAGGTTGAGTGATGGCCGGATGTTTCTCAGCTTGATGAAGACGCGCAGGGGCCCGATCTTGGTCTGCGCCCCTTTCAATTGGCTGAGCGGGTAATCGTTGAACGACAAAACATTGTTCAGGTTGATGGTGAACATTGGCGTTTTGACCCGCTGAACCAGCAATCGTTGATCGGTCAATCCCACCAGATAATCCTTCCGCAACAGCGGGATGATGGGGGCCATCAATCCCATCCAGATCAGCCAGAACGTCACCAGGTTGACGAATCCCAGGCGCGATCCGAAAAGTATCAGGTTGATCAGAACCGCCGGAATCATCAGCGCGAAAATCACCAGAACCATCAGCGGCGCCGATTGCTGTAATCCGTAAGCCGCGTAGCGTATTTGCTCACCCGGCGCCAGACGCTGTTCGAGCGCGGCGCGGACATCGTCCGGTTGCGGTATGAATTTGCCCATTGTTGAACCTCCCGAAGGCGCGCCGCCGTGGAAGGCGGCGCGCCGCGGAAATTGAGGCAGGTTTTACCTGAGGCTGATCCTGACAAGGTTTGCCGGTTTGCGGTCAATCATCAGCGCGACATCAACTTCGCCGCGTCCGGTCAGCGAGCGGGGCAAGCGGAGGTTGATTTGATCCAACCCGGCCATCCCGCCTTGCGGCCCGGCGAATAAGACCTCCACCTTCGCCCGGCCGATGCTCGCCGTCACGTTTTCTGCGCGGCCTCCGCGCAGACCCGTGCCGAACAAGAGCAGGAAGACCTCGTCGCCTTCCCGTCCGAGATCAATTGGCGAGGCCACAAACCGCCCCTGCGCGGCGTCGAATTGCGCCACCGGCTCGAAGCTCTGCGACCCGTCGCTCCTGACGCGCAACGCGACCGCCGCCGCCACGCCCTGTCCGTCGGCGTTGGCCGTGAACAGGCTGGGCGCCGGAGCCGCGACCTCGATGACTCCGAGTGAGACCGCGCCTTCAGAGTTGGTGATCCTCACGGTCGCGACGCCTTCCGCCATCTCTTCGGGAAGCAGGTAATTGATCTGCGCCAATGAGACGAAGAACAGCGGCGCGAGCCTTTCGACGCCGTGGCTGTCGGTGACTAACACGCGGACGCCCGCCAACTCCAATGGCAGCGGCAAAGAAGCTGCGGTCTGAGTGGCCGGCGCCAGGTTTTCGCCGAAAGCCGTGACGATCTGGCCGGCAGCCAACTCTCCCGCGAGCAAGCTCGCCGCCGAGACATTCGCCAATGCGCCGACGTTCGGTGAAGTTGATTTGACTTCATAGCGGGCAGGCAAGGCGAAGGCTTCGCCGCTGACCACCTCGCGCGAGACCGGTTCGTCGGCGAACCCGATGGCCAATGGCTTCGCTCTGGGTCCGGAGACCGGAGCGAATTTCAACGCCACGATCTGGCGCGCGCCGGCGCTGAACCTGCCGCTGGCGGGCAAGGCCAGAACCAGGCCGAGGCGTCCACGCGCGGCTTCGTTGGCGTTGAGGTGAATGACGGCTTGTTGCGCGTCGCGTCCCGCCTCCGCCGAAACGAAGCGCCATTCGGACGGGTTGAAGCGCAGGCTGAAGCCGAGCGCGCTCTCGTCGCCCTGGGCGTCAAGCTCGACCACGACTGTGCGCGTTGCGCCGAGCAAATGGTCGCCAGCGATGATGCGCAGCAAACGAGGCTCATCCGATTTCACTGCTCGCGCGGCGATCATCGAAGCGAAGGTTGTGACTGAGACCGGGCTGGTCGGCCCGCCGGCGGTCACGACCGGGTCTAGGCCGGCGGCATAGCGCCCGGCCTGCGCCCAGTCCGAAGCGGTCAATCGCCCGTCGCCTTTATCCGCGCGCGGCGCGCAATCGGCGCGTTGGAATTCGCTGCCGTTGGCGGCGGTGTCCAAGCCGGCGACGAAACGGCCGAGTTGCACCCAGTCAATGACCGTCACTGTCTCGTCGCCATTGGGTCGCGGCGCGACGTCGGCTTCGTAACCTGAGGTGATGGTCACCACGCCGGGCGTGTAGTTGGCCGGCAGCGGGCTGGCGTTGGCGTTCGAGACCTCGCGCGGAATCGGTTGATCGCCGAAGCCGATGTTGGTCGAGGCGGCCTGTGTGTTGGCGATGGTGAAGGTGACGTTGACGATCCGGCGCGTCCCTGCGCTGAACATCCCTCCGGAGGGAAGAGCCAGGATGGCGCCGAACCGGCCCTGCGCCGCCTGGCTGGCGTTGGTGTTAAGCGTCGCGCCCGCGGCGTCGGCGCCCAATGCGGCTTGGGGCGCGCCGAGGATGGCCTGATCGAACGTCAGGCTGAAGCCGAGCGCGTTTTCGTCGCCCTGCGAAACCAACTCGATGGGCACGACGACATTGGCGCCCGAAGAGCCAGTCGCCGGCGCCACGCGAACCGTGCGCGGCCCTGCGGGTGGACGCGTGATGTTAAAAGTCATCGCATTCGACGGGCCTCCGCCGGGCTCGGGATTGAACACGGTGACGTTGGCCGTGCCTTCATTGAGGATGTCGCTGAGAGGAATCGTCGCGGTTAATCGCCCGCCGTTGACGAACGTGGTCGGTCGGTTGTTGTTGTTCCAGCGCACGGTTGCGCCGTCAACGAAGCCGCTGCCGTTGACCGTCAGCGTGAATGCGGCGCTGCCGGCGACGGCCGTGTTCGGACTCAAGCTGCTGATCACCGGGACAGGGTTCTGAACCTGGTTGATCACGAGCGTGTAATTGCGCGTGCCCGTACAGCCATTCGCGTCGGTGGCTCTGACTGTGATCGGGAAATTGCCCGTCTGAGTCGTCGTTCCCGACAAGACGCCTGCTGGCGAGAGGGTTAAACCCGTGGGCAGCGTCCCCGCGCTGAGGCTGAACGCCACATTGCCGACGCCGCCGGTTTGCGTGAGGGTTTGATTGTAAGCGGCTCCGGCCACCCCGGCTGGGAGCGTCGCCGGATTGATCGTGATCGTCTGGCAATTGATCGTGAGCGTGTAGGACTGTGTGCCCGAGCAGTTGTTCGCATCGGTCGCCCTGACCGTGATGTTGAAACTGCCGCTTTGCGTCGGCGTGCCTGAGAGCGCGCCGGCGGACGAAAGCGTCAATCCGTTGGGCAACGTCCCCGCGCTCAGCGTGAAGCTGTGGGGCGTCGCGCCGCCGCTGGCCGTGAGGGTTTGATTGTAAGCCGCGCCGACCGTGCCTGCGGGCAGTGTGGCTGGCGACAGAGCGATCGTCGGACACTGCGACGGCGACAGGTAGGCCATACCGGTGAGTCGGCCTGATGTTCCCTGCGTGTTGGCCGTCTGCGTGCTGAGGGAAGTCAACGCGCCGGTGGTGGGATTGACGCCAAAGGTCGTCAGGTTTCGGCTGTCGCCATTGGCGGCGAACAGGAGGCTCCCGGCCTGATTCAAGGCCAATATAGTGGTGAGTAAGCCGCCCGATGAGAATGGCGAACCGGTGACGGCGGTGAGCGTGGTGGCGCTACCGCTGCCATTAACCCGATAGACTCCCACGCGACCATTAATGGTTGGGAAAAAATCTATCCGATCCGCCACCAGATAGAAGCCATTCGGATGTAGGAGACCGTGAAGGGTTTGGGTGAGACCTGAAGTAAAGGGATTGCCAGAGACCGGGCTCGGAACGCCATTCGCGGTGGTGAAGGCGCGCACCAGTCCGGAATTGTAGTTCGCCGCGAAAATCCGTCCCGCCGAGTCGGTGGCGTAGGCCAATGAGGTAGTGCCGCCGAAATTGAAGGGCGAGCCGGCCAGCGCTGTCAGGACACCGGTCGTAGCGTTAACGCTGAACCCCGCGGCGGAAGTGTTGGAGTTCGCGCCTGTGTAGACATAGGCGCCGTCCTGACTGAAGACGGTAGAGACGGGCCGCGTGCTGCCCGTGCTGAAGGGGCTGCCGGCGGCCGCGGTCGCCGTCGTCGCCGTGATCTGATAACTCGCCAGCCGCCCGGCAATATTCCCATCCCCGATCACCAGCGGCGAGCCGCTCGGATGCGCGGCGATCGTGACCCAGCTCCCGCTGCCCAGATTGATTGGATTGAACGGCAGCGGCGTAAGCGCGCCCGTCGTCGGATTGATCGTATAGGCGCTGACCGTATTGGAGCCGCCGTTGATGGCGTAGAGCCGTTGGTTCGCCCGGTCAATCGTCAAATGCTCACTGATAAAAAGATCAACCCCGACGCCGCCAGTCGAGATCGGGAAGCCAGGCAGCGGCCCCAGCGCCCCCGTCGTCTCGTTCACCGCATAGCCGTATATCCGATTGCCGCTGACGCTGTTATTCAAGACGTACAAGACGCCAGACTGGGCGCCCGGAAGAACGCCGATAGAGAGCGAATAGCTGCCCGTGCCTGTGCAATTGCTGGCGTCAGTGGCCGTGACGGTGAAGCTGAAGGTCCCCGCAATGTTCGGCGTGCCGGAGATCGCTCCACCAGCCGCGAGGGTCAAGCCGCCGGGCAACGCCCCCGCCGTCACGGCAAAGCTGTACGGAGCCGCGCCGCCGATGGCCGTGATGGTTTGATTGTAGGCGGTGTTGATTATGCCCGCGGGCAAGGACGTGGGCGCAAACGTGATGGCCGGGCAGTTGATCACGAGCCTGTACGATCGTGTCCCTGAGCAGCCGCTCGCATCGGTCGCTCTGACCGTGATGTCGAAGGCGCCACCTTGCGTCGGTGTGCCCGACAGCGCGCCCGTGGATGAGAGCGTCAGGCCGTTCGGCAGGGTTCCCGCGCTCAGCGCGAAGCTGTAAGGCGTCGCGCCGCCACTCGCCGTGAGAGTTTGACTATAAGCGGTGTTGAGTGTGCCCGCGGGCAGCGAGGCCGGAGAAATAGTGATCCTGGGGCAGGGTTCTCCCACGCAGCTTGTTGCGCACTCCAACCCGTCCGTGATCCGGATGGTATCAATCCGCCAGCCGACGTCGCTCACACTGCTGTCGGTGGTCATGCGCCACCGCAGCCTGATACTTCGCCCGGCGGCGGAAGCCGGCAGATTGACCGTGGTGGTGATATAGCCCAGAGAGTCGCCACTCCAGGCTTGCCGTCCCAAAGTGATGAGCGTCTGGTTGTAACCGCCAGCGACAAAACTGCCGCCCGCGGCGAGGATGTCGGTGAAAGCGCCCGTGCCGAGGGCGATCTCCAACAGGCCGCCGTCGAATGCTGGTTCGGTGTTGTAGTTATTCCTGAAGCTCAATTGGGCGGAGGCGGTGGTAATGTTGATGCTCGGCGAATCGAGCCGGATGTCGCTGGTCGAACTCGGATTGGCGGCGAAAGCGTTGTTTGGCGCAGTGTCGCTGGAGGTCGTCGAAGTCACCCACGGCGCGCTGCCGGAGGCGATCGTTGCCGTCCAGCCCGGGGGCAGGGCCGGCGCCGCGACGCCGTCGAAATTCTCCGAGAAAGCTGTTTTAGGCCCGCCAACCGGCAAGGTGAACGTGACGGTCCCGAGATTGATGGTCCCATCTTGCAATTGGAGCGTCGCCGTCAGCGTGCTCCCGCAAGTCAGCGCCGGGTCCGCCCTGAACCTGAAAGGCCTGGTGACCGCCGCCCCGCCGGCGGTCATGGCGCCATAGGTTTGCGGCCCGCCGGGCGTGGTCACTCCACCCGTGGCTTGCAAAGTCGCTACCAGGTTCGCCGCGTTCACTGTCCCGGTGTTTCTCAGCGAGAAGTTGACGATCACCACCTCACCGGGATCAATCACGCTATTTTGGGGGGTACAATTTTCCGCTGTAACCTCCGAACCGGCGTCGACCAGAATCGGCGTGGGGATCGAGAGCGAGTAATTGCGTTCGCCGAGGCAGCCGTCATTAGCCCTGACTCTGACCGTGAAGTTGAAGACGCCGCCTTGTGTCGGCGTGCCTGACAGCCCACCCGCTGATGACAGCGTCAGTCCATTGGGCAACGCGCCGGCGTTCAGCGTGAAGGTGTAGGGCGCCACGCCACCGCTCGCCGTGAGCGTTTGATTGTAGGGCGTGAGGAGCGCGCCGGCGGGCAGTGTGGCGGGATTGATGGTGATCACCGGGCAAAGTTGCCCGCCGCAGCTTGAGCCTGACAGGCACGCCACGCCGTTGGTGATCCTGACGTTGTCAATCCACCAGCCATCAAATCTTTCATCGGAATCGGACCCCATCCGCCACCGCAGTTTGATATTTTGCCCGGCGGCCGCCGCTGGCAGATTGACTACGGTAGAGATGAAACCGAAGGAAATTCCGCTCCAGCCTCGCCGGCCTCCGAGCGGGTTGCCGAAACCACCGTAGATCGTCTCGTTGTAACCGCCTGTCACGAAGCTGCCACCGGCGGTGGTAATGTCAGTGAAAGCCCCGGAGCCGATCGCGATCTCCAGCACGCCGCCGTCAAAGCCAAACCGCGCTCCCGAACTGAGGAATCCGGCCTCCAGGGAATAGTTGTTGCTGAAGCTCAATTGGGCCGCTGGCGCCGTGATGGCGATGGCCGGCGATTCAAGCCGGACGTCGGCGATAGTGGCGGGGTTGGCGACGAAAGCGCTGTTGGGCGTTGTGTCAACCGAGGTGGTTGAGGTCACCCATCGCGAGGCGCTTCCCGTAGCCACGGTTGAGGTCCATCCTGAAGGCAGCGCCGGCGCCGTGACGCCATCGAAGTTTTCCGTGAAGGTCACTCTGGGCGCGCCGAGGGTGAAAGTGAAAGTCACCGCGCCGAGGTTAGTGGTTCCGTCCTGTAATTGGAGCGTCGCGGTCAATGTGCCCCCACACTCGCCGTTGGCCGTGAAGGTGAAGGAGCGCGCCACTGTCGGTCCGCCCGCCGCCAATGCGCCGTAGTTTTGTGGCCCGGTCGGCGAAGTCACTCCGCCCGTGGCTTGCAGCGTCGCGGTCAGGTTCCCGACATTGGCCGAGCCGGTATTCCGCAGGCTGAAATTGACGGCGACCCTTTCGCCCGGCTCAATGATGTTATTGGCGGGAGCGCAGTTTTCCCCGGTGAAGGTCGTTCCCGCGGCCAGCACGAATGGTTCCGGCGTGAAGTTGTCGGTGACTTTGGCCGTCCAGATCTCTTCTCTCGCGTTGCTGCGGCGGTCAGTCCACGCGGGGAAGAAGATGCCGTTGATGCCGGATAGGCCATTGTAATCGCCGAATTGGTTGCCGCTATCCGCGCCGCTCACAGTCTCGTCGGACTGCGCCGTCGTCACTTTCACGGGTGGATTCCAGCCCGCGCCGTCGTTGGAGGACGCCTGGTACCAGGTATCCACTTTCTTGCGGCCCGGATCGCCCACCGTGTCGTAGTAAATGATGCCGAGATTGCCAGTCCTCTCGTCCACCACCAGCCAGGGGTTGAACTGATCGTTGAGGCCCGATTGATTGTTGATCATCACCTTGGGCGACCAGGTCGCGCCACCGTCGGTCGAACGCGAAAACCAGATGCGCGCCTTGCAGGGCGAAGCGACGTTGCTGCCCGGCTCATCGCCGGAGCGCGTGCAATCCGCTTCGCCGCTCAAGTCGTTCCACGCGGCGTAGACCAGATTCTTGGTCGAGGTGCGATAGGCGCCCGTGGTCGTATAGATCAGCACGCGGCGGCTGCTTTGGGCCGGGACGCCGATGTCGTAAGTGTCAAAGGTCGTCGCCACCTGGGTGGGAGAAGAATAGGAGACGCCGCCATTGGTGGATTTGACGACGAAGATTTTGCCGCTGCCGGTGTCGGGCCAGAAGCCGAAGACATCGCCCGCGCTGTTGGTCTTGACATCCCCGCCGATGCCCGTGCCGGTAGTCTCCGCGCCGCTCACCCGGATCGGACTTTGCCACCCGGTTGAAGTCCGGCGATTCATATATGCGGGCGCGCCGTTGTGATAAGTCACGTAGATGTTGTTCCTGAACGACGAGCTGGGGCTGTGGTCAATCCACATCATCGGCTTGTCCATGCTGGTCTGGCTGCCGCTGAACGTGCCATCGAAGGTCCAGGTCTGGCCATTGTCGGTCGAGACATAAGCGCGGCCTTCGAGGTAGATCGAACTGCCCCTGATTCCGATGGCGAGCGTCCCGGACCAGGCTCTTCCATCCGAGGTCCAACCCACGATCGGATCGGAGTGGAAAAGATCGCTTGACACCAGCGGGAGAGTCGTTTGCCCCCAGGTGGCGCCGGCGTCGGTGGAGTAGAACTGCGCCTGCCGGCCGTCGCTGCTGCCGGAATTGGAAGCGGCGACGATCTTCGTCGGGTCCAGATAATTGACGCTGATGTTTGATTCGCTGCGCCACGTCGTCTGCGCGCCGGAGATGCGGAGGTTCGGGCCGACGACCGCCGTCTTCTGTTCGGACGTCTCCGATGGCCCGGCCTTGAAGTCCTGGTGGGTGAGCATCCACCGGTAAACGTATTTAAGCCCGCGCGGATAATTGCCGGTCGGATCGCTGGGAGAATAGCGCCAATCCGGATTCAGCTTGCGCCAATGGACGCGCAGCCAGGGCGGAATCCCGAGCTTGTCGCTGGCTTCCTGCGGATGCAGGATGGAGAAATCCTGGTTATCGCGGATCAATTTATCGAGCGCGCTGCCAGGAATGACTCTGTCAACCGTGAGCTGCCTTTCAAGCATCGGCCATTGGGCTTTTTGTTCTTGCGCCGCCCAAGCCGGTTGAGAAAAATTCAAATAGATCAGCCAGCCCGACAGCAGCAGGCACAATCCCAAATAGATGGCGAATTTCGCTGAGCTTGTTGATGTTTTCACGGGTCAATCTCCTTTTCGTGGTAAAGGGTTTTGGGGTTTACCAGGATTGTTTGACGCTGGGTCATAGCTCCTGATCATCGCTCTTTCGTTAATGCGCGAAATGAAGGAAAAGTGGCGGCGACGTTCTGATTTTTTTATTTTTTGATCTCGTAGCGAGCGGGCAACACGACAGCTTCGCCGCTCACAATCTCGCGCGCGACCGGTTGATCGGCGAATCCGATCCCCGGAGCTTCAGCGCCGTCGCCGGAGACCGGCGCAAATTTCAAAACCACAATCCGCCGCGCGCCTGCGCTGAACCTACCGCCCGCAGGCAAAGCGATAAGAAAACCAATGCGCCCGCTTGCGGCTGCATTGGCGTTGACGTGAACGACGGCTCCTCGCGCGTCCAGCCCCGCCTCAGCCGAAACGAAACGCCACTGGGAAGGATTGAAGCGCAAACTGAAGCCGAGCGCGCTTTCATCACCCTGCGCGTCAAGCTCGACCATCACCGTGCGCGCCGCGCCGGATGAATCGCCGCCAGCAACGACGCGCAGCAGGCGAGGCTCCTGCGGTTTCACCGCCCGCGCCGCCATCATCCGGGCGGAAGCTGTTGAAGCCGGGCTGGTCGGGCCGCCTGCGGCCACGACCGGGTGTTCGCCTACGGCGTAAAGCCCAGCCTGCACCCAATCCAGAACGGTCAATCGCCCGTCGCCCTTCGCCTCGCGCGGCGCGCAATCAGCGCGCTGGAATTCGCTGCCGTTGGCGGCGGTGTCCAAGCCGGCGACGAAACGGCCGATCTGCACCCAATCGATGGCCGTCACTGTCCCGTCGCCATCGGGTCGCGGCGCGACATCGGCTTCGTAGCCTTGCGAGGTGATCGTGAAGTTCAAAGCGTTGGAGACGCCACCGCCCGGCGTTGGATTGAAGACCGTGATGTTGGCCGTGCCCGCGATGGCGATATCCCCTGCGGCGATTGAGGCGGTGAGTTGCGTGTCGCTTACGAACGCAGTCGGGCGGTTGCCGCCATTCCATCGCACGACTGAGCCAGCGACAAAGTTGTTGCCATTGATAGTGAGCGTGAAAGCTGAGCCGCCTGCGGTGACCGAACTGGGACTCAAACTGCTGAGCGTTGGCGCCGGATTGCTATCGGTTTGCGTTACGGTGAAGGTCTGGCCCGCAACCGTGAAGGCGCCGGTCCGAGAACCAACGTTGGGGTAAGGGGCCACCGAGTAATTCACCATTCCGTTACCAGCGCCGCTGCTGCCAGCAGTGATCGTGATCCAACTCAAATTGCTGTGGGATGTCCAGCCACAACCACTGCCTGTCGTAACCGCCACGCTTCCGGTCCCACCATTTATCTCGAAGGTCTGGTTGGTAGGAGCAATCGAATAGGCGCAATTGCCCGGGCCATCCTGGGTGAGGGTGAAGGTTTGGTCAGCAATGGTCAGGGTTCCGGTTCGAGAACTGCTACCGGTATTTGTCGCCACATAATAATTGACTGTTCCATTGCCGCTGCCATCGCTACCCGAGGTGATGGTAATCCAACTCGCAGCGCTACTAGATACCCAACGACAGCCGGCGCTTGTCGTGACCCTGACACTCCCAGTCCCGCCAGCGGCGGCAAAAGACTGACTCGTTGGGGAGATGGTCACATTCACTAAGGAAGTCCGGTAGATTGCTCCTAAGCGTGAGAACGTTCCTCCTCCTCCCCAGATAATCATCTCACTGCCAGTCCACACTGCGGTATGACCTGATCGTGGATCGGGTATTCCTAAAGAAGTTGGCGTCCAGGTTTCGCTCACACAATCCGCTGACACGGCCTCGATCACCGGCAGCCTGAACTCAACACCAGGCGCAGATGCCTCTGCGCTCAGCTCTCCTCGCACACTGCTCCACCACTCATCAAAAGAAGCCTTCCGCCACTCCACGCTGGCCACCTTCAAGCGGTCTGCTCCTTTCTCCACCACCGCCATCGCGTAGAACCTGTTCTCCTCCTCCTGCAATCCGCTCAGCCTGCCCACAGGCAACTGCTGCGATTGCGGGTTGCGGATTGCGGATTGCGGATTGGTTGGTTCACGCTGCGCTGCGCTCCCAACCGCCTCGCGCTGGACTAGGTTGAGCATCTGCGCCAACTTGTTTATTTGTTCGCGCCATTGCTCTTCGTCCAATACCTGCGCTTCGCCTGCTGCCGGACGGCGCGCGGTGGTTGCGCCGATAGAGCCGTCGCCTTGCCGGTACTCCACCTCGTGATACTCGCCGCTCATCTGCCGCATCTGCTCGACAGTACTTGCTCCGCTCAACTCCGCTTCTGCTCGCTGTTTCAACTCTCCGTGAAAGCGTTCGTCAGACGAATACCAATTGCGCGCCAAACGCTTCACCAACTGCGGTCGCGCCAGGCATTCCGCGATCACCAGCGGATCATTGCCTAACGCCGCCCACAATTCGCGCAACACATCGGGCTGTTTCGTCTGCCGCGCCATCCGCTCCATCTCCGCCTGCAATTGCTCGCCAGTGATCGGGCGCTGCCAGTAGACTTCTAGCGCGCCGGACATCCGCAGATAATCCTCGACCTTCGTGCGCAGCGCCTCTTCCGGCGCCACTTCATCCAGCGATGGTTTCGGCTGTGGATTCTCTTTCGGCCAGATGCGATGGCGCCAGTAGACCTCTTCAATTGCGCGTTGCGCTGCGACTCGGTCTTCAAAGCTCAAGCTCTGGCGCTGGCGGCTCGCAGCCTGGCTGTGGCGAGGTTCGTTCAACACTGCTGCGGCCAGCAACAGCAGCGCGAACCCGATCATCACGCCGGCGCGGACAGATTGAGATTTGAGAAGCGGGTTGAACGACGGCACGATTGACCTCCTTGCTTGCGGGTTTTGGGCTACCTGGCTCTCCCTGCTACTTGGAGGCGGTTGATCTTAGCCGTGTCCTTATGGTCTTTGATAAATAAAGGCGACAACCGTTTTCCCGGTCGCGTAGCGACCTCGTGAGCCTAGCCCGGCTTTTTAAAGCCGGGGAGCGATTGCGAATTCAACGTGAGTCGCGTAGCGACGATTGAGTTTGATGAGGCGGACTCAATCGTCGCCACGCGACTGGATCGAGTGTGTGTTCCTTGTCCCGGCTTTAAAAAGCCGGGCTAAACTCAATTGCCGCTAACGCGGCTGGAGAGGTGTTGTCGCATTCATTTATCAAAGACCATAAGGGTACGGCGACGATCAAACGCCGCTCCGCGGCTGGGTCGTGGCGCGGGCTTAATCCAACTGTTGAACCTCTCGAAAGCGCGTCGCCGCCGCCGCAACGGCGGCGACGCGGATTTTGAGTGGCGCTTTACTCGACTCTGATCCTGAGAATGTTTGCCGGCCTGCCGTCAACAATCAGCGCCACATCAACTTCGCCGCGTCCGGCCAGGGAGCGTGGCAACGGACCGATGTTCACCTGATCCAGGCCGGCGAACCCCGGAGTGTCTCCGGCGTAAAGAACCGGCACGGCAACGCCCCCGATCGTGCAGGTCACGGCGGCGAGCGAACTGCGGTTGCGGAGGCCCGTGCCGTACAGGATCAAGAAGACCTGATCGCCTTCCGGTCCGAGAGAAATTGGCGCGGGCACAAACCGGTTCTGCGCCGAATCGAATTGCGCGATCGGCTCGAAGGTTTGCGTCTCGCCCCGGACGCGCAGCGCGACGCCCGAAGCCACGCCCTGCCCATTGGCGTTGGCCGCAAACAGGCCCGGCGCGACTGTCGCCACCTGAATCGCGCCGATGGAGACCGCGCCGTCTCCGCTCGTCACCGTGACAGTGGCCGGGCCGTTTGCGAGGCCGGCGGGCATCAGGTAATTGACCTGGCCCGCCGAGACGAAGAACAACTGGGCTGATGGGTTCGCTCCCGCGCTGTCTCTCACTCTGACCGTCGTCCCGGCGAGCGTCGTCGGCAGCGGCAACGAATTCGCCACCTGGGTCGCCGTCGCCAGTAACGTCCCGAAGGCCGAGACTATGGATTCGGGAGCGAGCGCTGTTCCGGTGAAGCTGGCGGCGGAGACGCTGGCCAGAGCGCCGGCGATGGTCACTGCCCCAGGGGCGAAATTGGTGGGCAGCGGAATGCCGTTCACGCCGGCGACTTCACGCGCCACCGGCTGATCGCCAAAGGTGATTGGCGTCGAACCCCGCGCCGCGCCGCTGGCCATTGTGAAGGTCACGATCACCAACTGCCGCAGGCCGGCGGCGAAGGCCTGGTTCGTCGGCAGCGCCAGCACGACGCCGAAACGTCCCTGCGTCGCTTGCGCGGCGTTGGTGTTGAGCGTCGCGCCGGTCGCGCCGCCGCCCAACACCGCGCGCGGATTGCCGAGGATGGCTGGGTTGAAGTTGAGGCTGAAGCCGGCGGCGTTCTCATTGCTTACAGCCGTCAATTCAATCGCCACGCTCACCTCACTGCCTGGCGTCGCCGCCGCGTTGATCACGCTAATGGCCCGCGTTTGAGCCGCCGCGGTCGGCGCCAAAAGACCGGCGCCGGTTGCCATCGCGCAGAGCAGGCCGAGCGCGATCAGCGTTCTTCTTCGGTTGTACATCTTCACGGTCTCCTCCCATTCGATGATTGCCTGCCAAGAGCGAAGATCGTTGGCAGCGTGTTGGCCTCGACGTCCGCCACTTCGCGCGGCGCCGGGTAATCGCCGAATCCGATTGAACCGGCGGCCAGGCGATGGTCGCCTCGATTGCCGAAGAGTGAGTCGAAGTTGACAGTTACGATCCGGCGCGCGCCGGCCATCAACGACTGCCCCGCCGGCAGCGCGATGACCAGGCCCAGGCGACCGGAGGTGGCCTCGTAGTCATTGATCATGACTGAGGCTTCGCCCGCATCCGCGCCAGCCCTGGCCGAAACGAACCGCCACTGACGCGGATCGAAGTTGAGGCTGAAGCTGATAGCGTTTTCGTTGCCGCGCGCGTCCAGGTCGAAGGCCAACGAATGCGTTCCGCTTCCCGAATCCTCATCAATCGCCCGCAACCATCTGGTCTCTTCGTTGTGATTGTCCGCTAACGATTGGCCCAGGTCGGTGTCAACCATCGCGGCCAAGGTGGCGGTGGGAGGCCCGGTCGGCCCACCCGCAGGCACGGTCGGATCCAGCCCGGCGGCGTAACGTCCCGCCTGCGTGTAATCGCTCGCGGTCAAACGCCCGTCGCCCTTCGATTCGCGCGGCGCGCAATCGGCCCGCTGGTATTCGCCGCCAACGGCGGCGGTGTCCAGTCCGGCGACGAAGCGCCCGACTTGAGTCCAGTCAGTCACTGTGACCTGGCCGTTGTTGTTGCCGGAGGGGCGCGGCGCGACGTCGGCTTCGTAGCCCTGAATGGTGATCGTGGCCGGAGTGAAGGTCGCGGTGGTTATAGGGACGGCGTTGACATCCGCGATTTCGCGCGTGATGGGTTGATCGCCGAAGCCGATGGTGGCGGAAAAAGCCGTGGTGTTCGGGGCGAGGGTGAAAGTGACAGTGACAAGCTGGCGCGTTCCGGCGCTGAAACTCTGGCCGGCCGGGAGAGCGAGCAGGATTCCCAGACGGCCCTGCGCCGCCTGGCTGACGTTGGTGTTGAGCACGGCGGCGGCGGCGTCGACGCCAAGCGTGACCTGCGGGTTGGTCAGGATGTTTTGGTCAAAAGTGAGGCTGAAGCCGATGGCGTTTTCCCTGCCTTGCGACACCAGCTCGATTGGCGCACTGACTGTGCCGGGGGCGGGAACGCCGCTGCCGACCCGCACTTCCGACGCCTGCGCCGTCCGGTCAAAAACCATTTTCGGGATCGGAGCGGCGGTCGAATCAAAAGCCAGAGCGGCGGCTGGCCGGATGTCGCTCGCCATCATCAATGCGGCGATGAGCGACAGAGCGCACACCGCGACGAGGCGGGCGAAGGTGAATGGACGACGGTGAAATGGGTTGCGATTAAACATAGACGACCTCCTTATAGGCGCTAAAGAGTTTGGTTGTGAGTGGTACTGCTGACGCTGAAAACTTGTGCGGCGGTGACTTTACTCCCGCTGGCGATAGAGCGCAATACCGAGTTGTGCGCAAGGTCTAATCAGTTTCACTGGATGTTGATGCGTACGGCGTTGGTCGCTATGCCGTCCAAGATCAACACCAACTCCACTTCGCCGCGCCCGGCCAACGCGCGCGGCAGCCGCAGATTGATTTGATCCAGCCCGGTGAAGGCGCCTTGCGCTCCGGCATAAAGTATTTCCGCGCGCTCGCCGCCAATAGTCGCCGCGACTTTGGGCAAACCATCGTGTCCGCGCAGCCCCGTGGCGTAGACGATCAGGAAAACCTGGTCGCCGTCCCCGAGATCAATGGGCGCCGGCGCGAAGCGATTCTGCTCCGCGTCGAAGCGCGTCACCGGCTCGAACTGCTGCGAGCCATCGGCGCGCACGCGCAACACGATGGCTGCCGCGGCCCCTTGCCCATCACCATTGGCGCTGAACAGACCTGGCGCCACCTCCGTGATTTCGAGCAGTCCGGCGCCCACAGTCCGGCCACCGCTGATAACCGTCACGGTGGCCGGACCGAGGGCCGCGTCGGGCGGGATTTGATAGTTGATCTGCGTGGGTGAAACGAAAAAGAGCGGGGCGACGCGCTCGACGCCCTGACTGTCAGTGATGAGCGCGCGCGCGCCCGCCAGTTCAGTTGGCAACGGCAACGTCGTGGCGCTCTCGGTCTGCGGGGCCAGATTGCCGCCGAAAGCGGCGACGATCTGGGCCTGCGCCAGCGGCCCATCGCTGAAGCTGGCGGCGGAGACGTTGACGAGCGCGCCGGGGCCGGCGACGAAGCGCGCGACGAGCGTTTGCGCCTCGACATCGGCGATCTCGCGCGCGACAGGCTCGTCACCGAAACTGAGCGCAAGAGGCGGCGCGCCGTCTTCAGCGATGGCCGTGAAGCGCAAGACGACAAGCTGCCGAGCGCCGGCCGCAAAACCGCGGCCGGCGGGCAAGGCCAGAGCCACGCCGATGCGCCCCTGCGCGGCTTCGTTGGCGTTGACGTGCAGCGTCGCTTCCTGCGCGTCAAGCCCGGCGACGGCGGAAACGAAGCGCCACTGCGCCGGGTTGAAACGCAGGCTGAAGCCGAGCGCCTGCTCGTGGCCGAGCGCGTCGAGTACGATGGCGATTGCGCGCGCGCGCGCGGACGAATAATTATCAGCCACCAAACGCACGCTCGACGCCGGCTGGCCTTCTGCCGCTCGCCATCGTTGGCTGCTGGCCACTGGCCCCTGTCCGTTGAGGTTGAAGGACACCGGAGTGGGCGGCCCACCTGCGGGCGTGACCGGATCCAGGCCCATCACATAGCGCCCGGCTTGCGCCCAATCGGAGACGGTCAAGCGCCCATCGCCGGAAGACGCCCTGGGAGCGGAGTCAGCGCGTTGAAACTCGCTGCCCGGCGCGGGAATGTCTAACTGCGCGACGAAACGCCCCAACTGCACGTAGTCAATCAGCGCCACCGCGCCGTCGCCGTTGGGCCGTGGCGCAATGTCGGCCTCCGAGCCGCGCTGCAGGACGAGCGTCGCGCCAGTGAACGTAGTAGGCAGCGGGAAAGCGTCGGGGCTGGCCGTTTGGCGCGGCGTGGGCTGATCGCCGAAGCCAACGTTGATCGAATTCGACGGCGGGATGGCCGCGACGTTGAAGGTTACGACCGCGATCTGGCGCCCGCCCGGGGCAAAAGCGTTGCCCGGCGGTTGCGCGATCAACACGCCCAGACGGCCTTGCGCGGTTTGCGTGTCGTTGATGGTCAACGTCGCGCCGCTCGCGCCCGCGGCCAGCGCGATCTGCGGGTTGGCGAGCGCCGCCGGGTCGAACGACAGGCTGAAAGCGACGGCGTTTTCGTTGCCCATCGCGACCATTTCCAGCGGGACGCTGATGGGCGCGCCGGGCGCGCTACTCGCCGCCAGCAACCGGAGCGCGCGGCTATTGGCCGTGATCATGAGGTTGAGCGCGCCCGAGACGCCGCCGCCCGGCGTCGGGTTGAAAACGGTCACGGCGCCCACGCCCACCGCGGCGATGTCGGCAGCCGGGATGGAGACGCGGAGCTGCGTTGGTGACACAAACGTCGTCGCGCGGTCGGCGCCGTTCCAGCGCGCCATCAAGCCGCTGACGAAGTTCGCGCCGTTGACCACGAGCGTGAAATCCGGGTCGCCAGCTACAACCGTCTGCGGGTTCAAGCCGGAGACGGTCGGCGCGGGGTTCGTTCCGTCCTGCGTGACGGTGAAGGTCTGGCCGGCGATGGTCAGCGCGCCGGCGCGCGGCGCGCTGCTGTTGGCTGCGACCAAGAAGTTGACTGCGCCGTTGCCCGTGCCCGAAGCGCCCGAGCTGATCGTGATCCAGTTCGCGTTGCTCGTCGCCGTCCACGAGCAGCCGCTCGTCGTTGTTACGTTGACGCTGCCTGCGCCGCTGCTCGCGGTGAACGCCTGGCTGGTGGCCGAAAGCGTATAAGAACAGCCGGTCAACGCCAGCGTGTAAGCGCCGCTGCGGCCGGAAGAGTAAGACGTCACCTCGATGATGTAGCGCCCGCTCACCGGCAGGCTGAGCAGACCGCTGCTGGGAATTGGCGGGGAATCGGCGCTGGCCAGCACGACGCCGTCCGGACTGATCAGATAAAGATATTCGTCGTAATCCCGCGTTGGGACGGCAATGTGGATAGCCTGGCCGGCGACAGCGTTGAAAAAGTAGCGGTCGGCATAGGTATCACCCGCGCCGCGCACGATCGAGCGGCAATCGCTGGAAGAGAGCGAGCCGCTGATCGTCTGCCCGATGCTGATGGGCGACATCGCGCAAGTCTCCGGGTTGCCGAGTTGAGTGACGGTGAAGGGCTGTCCCGCGATAACTAGCGCGCCGCTTCGGGCGGACGAAGTCGGGTTGGGAGCAGCCGTGACGCTGACAGCGCCGTTGCCCGTGACGCTCCCTGCGTTGGCCACAGTCAACCAGTCCGACGCGCTGGCCGCAGACCAGACGCAGGCGCTGCCCGTCGTCACATTTACACTGCTGACGCCGCCCGCTGGCGCAACGTTCGCGTTACTCGGCGTAATCGAGTAGCTGCACGACGCTGTGCCCGCCGTCAGGCTCAGCATGTAGTTGCGGTTCTCGTAATAGCGGTCAGTCGGGAAGCTCACTTCAACCAGATATGTCCCGGTCGCTGGCAGGCTGAAGAAACCGCCGTTCGGAATCCGGCTGCCTTCGGCCACAACTGTCTCGCCCGGCCCGATCAGCCGGACGTAGTGGTACGTGTAGTTGAGCAACTGAATCGCGACGCCGTTGCCAGCCGCGCCATTGAACGAATACCGGTCGCCCCAGTAATTGCCGCCGCTGACGATTGAGTTGCAACCGTTGGCGCCGCTGTAGCCGCTGACAACCTGCCCGACGCTGATGGACGATATTGCGCAGGTGTTCGGGTTGCCTAATTGAGTGACACTGACCTCGAGACCACCGACGAGCAACTTGCCGGCTCGCGGATTACTGGTGGGGTTGGCCGCAACGTTGACGGCCAATGTTTTGCTGCCGGTGGCGTTGGCGCTATCAACACTGAGCCAGGTGGCATTGCTCAGCGCCGCCCACGAGCACGCGCTGCCGGTCGTGACTTGCAGGTTGATCGCGCCGCCGTTGGCGCCGATGGTCTGGCTGGCAGGCGTCACGCCGTAATTACAGTTGGCCGTCCCGGCAGTCAGCGCAAAGGTGAAGTTGCGGTTCTCGTAATAGCGGTTGGTTGGGAAGTAGACCTCGATCAGATACGTCCCGCTCGAAGACAGATTGATAAACCCGCCGCTACTGGGCACGCGGCTACCTTCAGCCACCAGCGCGCCCTCTGGGTCAATCAACCGCAGTCCGTGGTAGGTGTAAGAGACAAATTGCAGCGCCACAGCCGCGCCCGCTGTCCCGCTGAACGAGTAGCGTTCGCCCCAATAATCGCCGCCGTTGACGATGGAACTGCAACTGTTGCCGCCGCTGTAGCCGGAGACGAATTGCCCGGTGTTGATCGGCGTGATGGCGCAAGCGTTCGGGTCGCCGAACTGCGTGACGTTGACTATTTGCCCGGCGACGATCAATTTGCCGGAACGCGGATTGGGCGAGGTGTTGGCCGCGACGCGGTAATTGACCGCGCCT
>Ga0187893_10006773_pt1 | contig 19303 bp, 19 predicted proteins | sample MA1701074metaG_FD_139574 | JGI IMG/M metagenome (GOLD analysis project Ga0187893, IMG submission 139574) | White microbial mat communities from a basaltic lava cave in the Kipuka Kanohina Cave System on the Island of Hawaii, USA - MA170107-4 metaG ... | reverse complement strand
GCGTGCGGTAGGGCGCCACGGCAGTCGCGCAGGCGGCGCCGAGCGCGGCCGCCCACGCGTAAGCCTGCGCCGTCACGGCCTCCGCGCGGGTCCCGGGCTCACATCGTTGAGGGCGGCATTCACGCGCACCGCGGCCGCGGCGGCCGGGGGCGCTCCGAGTGCGATGTCACGCTCGACGGCCCGGCGGAAATCCACGATCTGGTCGTCGCGAGCGGACCCGGCGAGCGCCAGGACGGCCGCCGCTGCCGAATCGGGCGGCACGCCGCTCGTCACGAGATCGGTCACTGCCGCGAGCGGGACGGTGAGACCGGTGCCACGGCGGCGGCGGAACTGCACGAGATCCGTGGATCGGACGCCCGCGCGCAGAGCGCCCGCGGCCGCAACGAGCTCCGCCGGCGTCGAGGCAGAGCCCAACGCGGCACGCGCGTCCCGCAGCTCCGTGGCGAGGAGACGGACCGCCGCGATGATCCGGATAGCGGGAGCGCGCTTGGCGGATCCTTCGAGGGCGCGCTGCACCAGGGGCTCGACCGGCAAGCCGGCGACCCGGGCGGAGTCGATGACGGTGCCGAGAGCCGCCAGCGTGGCGCTGTCGAGCCGTCGTTCGAGCCGCGGATCCTGCGCGACGCCGCGCCCGGGGAGCGCCGCGGCGAGCCCGAGAGTGATGAGCCAGGAGGAACGTCGCATTGGATTCACCCTCCCACCGTGACGACCGAGCTAGGCGCCCCGAAGTCGTCCGGGGCGCGTGGCGCCGAGGGGTCGGCGAGCCAGCGCTCGCCGTCGACCAGGAACGCATACCGATGGCGGCCGGGGGACAGGGGCATCGTCACGCTCCAGATCTCTCCACGCCGCACCGGTCGCATCGGCGTGACCGCTGCGTCCCAATCGTTGAAGTCGCCCACCAGGGAGACGGAGGTCGCACCGGGAGCCACGAGCACGAACTGCACGACCGTCGTGTCCGCAGCTCCGCCGGGCGCCGGCGACGGTCCGGCGGCGCCGAACCACAGGGCCAGTCCCGCCAATCCCGCGGCGAGGACCGCGGTTGTGAGCGGCGTGATGGAAAACTCGCGCGGCTGCCGCAGCCACTGCCATCCGCGGGTGAGCCAATGCAGGTGGCGCGAGGCGCGCGCCACGCGCACCATCACGTGGGCATCGAGAGTCGGATCCATCTCGATCGGCTCGCGCAGCCGGTCGACGACCCGGTTGAGCACATCGTCATCGCGATCAAACACGTTCCACCTCGGTCAGCAGGATGCGCAGCCGTTCGCAGGCGCGCTTGACGCGCATTTTGAGCGCCGAAACACCGGCTCCCGTGAGGCGAGCCATCTCATCGTATTCCAGGTCCTCGACGTGCTTCAACAAGAATGCCTCGCGCAGCACCGGCGCGAGGCGAGCCAGCGCCCAGCGCACCGTATCGTCCCAGTCCGCCCGATCGGCGGGATCGGCGGCCGCGGTATTCGCGATCGCAACGTCATCGCGAACGAACAGGCGATGTCGCCGCGTCGAGCGACGTCCCGCCGTACGGCACCGGTTGACCAGAATACCGAACAGCCAGCGGCCGAACCGATCCTCGTCGCATCCGGCCAGCGAACGGTAGGCCCGCACGAACGCGTCCTGGACGGCTTCCTCGGCGTCTTCGCGATCGCCCAGCATGTGCACGGCGTAGCGCCCGAGCCGGTCGCGATAGCGCGCGACCAGCACGGCAAAGGCGGCGGTCTCCCCCCCGCGCACCCGGCGCACGATGTCGGCGTCGGTCATGCCCACCGCTTGATATACCCGGGCGGCGGGTGCCGTGGTCACGTGCCGAGCGGTGTGACGCCCGGGGCAGGGTAGGGGTATTGCCTTGCGACGACATGAATTGGGAGCGTTCACCCATGCACCGCCTGCTCATGGCTACCGCCGTCTCGCTCGCGGGTCTCACCGCCTGCTACCAGGACGACACGCTGCGCCCGGGCACCATCGCGCCGACCGTGGTCCTGCTCACGGACGATCCATTCCCGTTCGATTCGGTCGGCAGCGTCAACATTCACGTCAGGCGGATCGAAGCCTCTCCGACCGACACCGCACCCGAGGATCGAGCGGTCGGGAATGCGACTTGGGTCGAAATCGCGGCGCCCAACCGCGTCTTCGATCTGCTCACCTTGCAGCAAGGGGCGACAGCGCTCCTGGGGCAGACCCGATTGGACGCCGGGAGGTACACGGCGATCCGTATGACCATCGACATCGATGCGTCCTCGATCACCTATGGCGACGGATCGCCGGCCACGATCGTCTGGCCGGCCCCGGGCACGGGCGAGCTCGCCCTGTACGCCTGGGTGGAGGAACCGCTCGGCGTGTCGGGTACCGGAGCGGAGATCGTAATCGACTTCGACGTGGGGCGCAGCTTCATCTACCGACTGTTCGGCAACCGGGACTTCGTGTTTCAACCGACCCATTTGCGCGCGATCAACACAGCCGTCACCGGCGCGATCGAGGGCACCGTGACCCGCGGGGACGGATTCACGCCTCAGCCCGTCAAGAACGCCAACGTCACCGTGTACTGCGGAGAATGCTTCACGCCGTACGTGGTCGCCACCGGCCGGACTGACGCCGCCGGCCACTACCGGATCGCGTTCCTGCGCGCCGGCAGCTACATCGTGCGCTTCGAGCAGCCGATCATTCCCGCGCTCGCGGCGGTCGTGGAGCCCATCGTCGTGGTCACGGCGGGAGGGACGACGACCGCGTCGACGGTCCTGCCGCTGGCCGGGTCGGGCAGCGAATTCCTGCGCGTGACCGGCCCCTCGAGCGTGGGAGTCGGCGGCACCATCGTGCTGCGCGCCGCGGTGGGCGACTCCAACGGCGCTCCGATCTCCAATCCGACGATCAGCTGGACCAGCCGCGACTCGTCCGTCGCTCAGCTGCTGGATTCGAGTTACGCCGACACGCTGCAATTCGTACTGGGCCGGCAGGAGGGAAATGCCTGGATCGTCGCGCACAGCGGCGCGCTGGCGGATTCGGTCTTGATCCAGGTGCTCACCCAGCCGAACGCTAACCGCGTGGCCACGGTCGTGGTGTCGCCGCCGAGTCTGGACCTGGTGGTGGGAGACAGCACCTTCCTCCAGGCGGTGGTGCGCGATGCAGCCGGAAACCCGCTGCATGACCGGGCGATTTCGTGGTACCCGGCCGATTCTTCGGGCGTGGTGGAACTGATGGTCACGGTGGGGCCGACGGCGGTGCTCAAGGCGCGGCGCGCCGGCAACACCGTCATCCTCGCCGTGAGCGAGGGGAAAACCGGGAGCGCGACGGTCACGGTGCACTGAGTCGCGGGTCGAGCGCCCTCCGAGACTAGATTTCGGGTGCGTGCTCGAGCATCATCATCCCCACGGCGGGTTCCGCAATCCCTGGCTCGACGCAGTCATTACCGCCGAGCTTGGCGGACTGCTCCGTTGGCGACTCGATCGCTGGCGCGATCCCCCGCCACCAGATCCCGAGGCGTCGGCGTTTCCGCTCGTGCAACCGAGCTTCCACCAGCCACGCGCTCCCGAGGAGATCGTCACGATCACGTGGGTGGGGCACGCGACCTTCCTGCTCCAGCTGGGGGGTCTCAACCTGCTGACAGATCCGATCTGGACCGCTCATGCCTCGCCGGTCCCCGGCGTGGGGCCCAGGCGGCGCGTGCCGCCGGGAATCCGGTTCGACGACCTCCCGCCGATCGACCTCGTCCTGCAATCGCACGATCACTACGACCACCTGGACGACCGGACGGTGTGCTGGCTGGAAGCGCGCAATCCCGGCGCGCGGTGGCTGGTGCCGCTCGGTCTGACCGCCTGGTTACGGCGCCGGGGCGTCCACGAAATCGCGGAGCTCGACTGGTGGGAGGAAGTGGCGCACGGTCCGCTCACGCTGGGGTGCACACCGGCACAGCACTTCAGCGGTCGAACCCCATGGGGTCGCAACCGGACGCTCTGGTGCGGATGGAGCGTGCGCACCACGACACGCCGCCTCTTCATGGCGGGGGACACCGGCTATCACCCGGTCTTCGGTGACATTGGCCGGCGGTTCGGCCCGTTCGACGTCGCCCTCGTTCCCATCGGGGCGTACGACCCGCGTTGGTTCATGCGACCGGTTCACATGGATCCCGAGGAAGCCGTGCAGGCGGCGCGCGATCTGGGCGCGCCTCGATTCATTCCGATGCACTGGGGGACGTTCAAGCTGACGGATGAGCCGCTGAATGAGCCGCCGCAACGGGCGAGAAGCGCGTGGGCGGCGGCGGGACTGCCGCTGGAGAAGTACTGCCAGCTCGCTCATGGAGAGACCCTGGTACTCTCCGACGTCTGATCGCTACTTCAGCGGCGCAACGAAACGGACCGTCAAGCTCTCGGCGGTCTGCGGCGAGACCGTGCAATAGCAATCCTTCCCGAGAATCCGCTTCACGCCAAGCACTTCCGCTTCGGCGATGCCCGCCACATCGCGGAACGTGATTTCGAGGGTTCGCTCGTCGATGATGCGGTAGCTCACCGGGCGTCCCAGCAGCCGGTGGTGCGGGTCGATGCGCGCCAGGCCATGCTCGAGCTGGCGTTGGACGTCGTCGACGCGGGCGGCCGTCATGTGGCCGCGCGGTTGGCGCGCACCGCCGCGGCATTGCGGTGCATGCCGCGCATCCCCGGCCGCACGAACGGGGTGTCGCCGTAGCGGGCCTCGAAGCTGCCCTGGTCCAGGGAGAGCAAGTCGTCCGCGCGGGCGGTGGCGAGCATCGGCCGCGGCGCGAGGTCGGGGTCGTGCGTCGTGGTCGCAAACCGGACGTTCCAGGGGCACACGTCCTGACAGTCGTCGCACCCGAACAGCCAGCTCCCCACCTGGTCTCGCTGCTCGTCGGTGAACGCGCCGCGATACTCGATCGTGAGATAGGCAATGCAGCGCCGGGCGTCGAGAACGTGCGCGTCGACAAACGCATCGGTCGGACAGGCCTCGAGACAGGCACGACAGGTTCCGCACCGATCGGCTTCGAACGGCAGATCCGGCGCGAACGCCGCATCGGTAAGCACGGAACCGATGAACGTGAACGAGCCGCGCTCGGGATCGATCAGCATCGTGTTCTTGCCGATCCAGCCGAGTCCGGCGCGTCGCGCCAGCTCGCGCTCCGGCACCGGTCCAGCGTCGATGTAGCGGCGCGTGCGGGCGCCGGGCGCCAAGTCCCGGATCACCTGTGCGAGGCGCTCGAGGCGCGCGCCGAGCACGCGGTGATAGTCCGTCGACCACGCGTACTGCGCGACGCGATCGGTCGCTCCGGGTGCGGCCGGACCGTGCCAGTAGTTGGTGAGCGTCACGACTGCCACTTTGGCGTCCGACATGATCCGACCCGGCTGTTTGCGCCCGGCGGCCTGCCGCTGCAGGTAGGTCATCGTGCCGGCGTACCCGGCGTCGAGCCAGCGGTCGAGCTCGGGACCGTGGACGTCGGGCTCGAGGGAGGCGACGCCGACGGCATCGAACCCGATCGCCAGCGCGCGGCGCTTGAGCTCGTGGGTGGGCGGTGTCACAGGCGCATGGTCTCCCGTCGCCATTGCGCGAAGCGCACCACGTCGTCGACGGAGGGGACGGCGTCTGCGTCGCCGTATGCCGTGAACATGCGCCACCGGATGTACTCGGGCGGCGGCAGCGGGAGAAACGGCGCGCGCCGGAACCAGTCGCGACGGCGAAAACTCCATGCGAGCCGCGCGAGGTCGAGGGCGAGTCGTGGGCGCACGAGCGCGCGCAGCGCCAGCCTGGTGTAGAGCGACGTCCAACTCGCCGGAGCTTTCATGGCTTCTGTATATTCAGCGCCTATGACGCTTGCAAGCGGCGTCGCGGTCGGATCCGTATCGCACCCCCTCGCCCGATACCGAGCCGAGTTCCCGATCTTCCAGGACCGGGTGTATCTCAACACCTGCTCCCTCGGGGCGTTGGGCGACCGGGCCCGGCGCAAGCTAGCCGGATTTCTGGACGTCTGGCAGGCGCGCGGGGCGGCCGCCTGGTACGACGTGTGGTGGGAGGCGCTGGCGGAGCTGCGCACGCGCTACGGAAACGTGATCGGCGCCCGGGCGTCGCAAGTCGCGTTGGCGCCGAGCGTTTCCGTGGCGGTGGGCACCGTGGCGAGCGCTCTGGACTACACGCGGCGGCCCAAGGTTGTCGTAACGGCACTCGACTTCCCGACGGTGGTCTATCAGTGGTTGGCGAAGCGGCCGTCGGGAATCGAGCTGGTCATCGTCGAGAGTCCCGACGGTGTGAGCGTGCCCGTCGACGCGATCGCGCGAGCCGTCGACGACCGGACCGCCTTGGTCGCCACCTCCCACGTGTATTTCACGACCGGAGCGATCCAGGACATCGCGGCCGTCGCTCGAGTCGCCCACGCGCGCGGGGCTCGGTGTCTGATCGACGCCTACCAGTCGGTCGGGCAGGTGCCGGTGGATGCCCCGGCGACGGAGGTGGACTTCCTGGTGGCCGGCGGACTGAAGTGGCTGCTCGGCGGCACGGGGATCGTGTTTTGCTACGTGCGGGAGGGTCTGGCCCGTGATCTGGCGCCCTCCATGGCGGGGTGGTTCGGCCACCGCGATCAGTTCGCCTTCGACCCCCGCGCGCTCGCGTTTCACGACGACGCGCGGCGCTTCGAGCTCGGGACGCCGGCGCTCGCGGCCATCTATACGCAGCTCGGCGGCCTCGAGTACATCGAAGAGATCGGCGTGCCTACGATCCGACGGGTCACGTCCGCGCTGACCGAGGATCTCGTGGCGCGGGCCCGGGACGCGGGGCTCAGGCCCCGCTCGGCCGCGACGGCGGACACCCGCTCGGCCATCGTGATGGTTCCATCTTCCGATCCGGCCGCCGCGGTGCGCCACCTGGGGAGCCACGGCATCGTCGCCGACGCCCGACCCGGACACGTCCGTCTGTCACCGTTTTTCTACAACGTTCAGGACGACCATGTCGCAGCACTCGAGCAGCTCGCCGCCGCGCAGCGCGGTCACTGAAGACGAACGGCTGCTCACGGCCGTCCCGCCGCAGGAGCGGCGGACCTTCGTCCACACCGATCCCTGGCGCGTGCTGCGCATCATGGGAGAGTTCGTCGAAGGCTTCGACACGCTGTCGGACGTGCGGTTCGCCGTGTCGTTCTTCGGATCGGCGCGGACTCGCGGCGACGATCCGTTTTACGACAAGGCGGTGGAGACGGCCCGGCTCCTGGCGCGGCAGGGATTCCCGATCATTACGGGCGGGGGGCCGGGGATCATGGAGGCGGCGAACCGCGGCGCGCAGGAAGGCAGCGGGCTTTCGATCGGCTGCAATATCGAGCTGCCGTTCGAGCAGGGCACGAACCCGTACGTCGAGCGCTCGATCAATTTTCGCTACTTCTTCGTGCGCAAGACGATGTTCGTGAAGTACGCGACCGCGTTTGTCGTCTTCCCGGGCGGCTACGGCACGATGGACGAGCTGTTCGAGGCGCTGACGCTGATCCAGACCGGCAAGGTGAAGCACTTTCCCGTCGTGCTGTTCGGGAAAGAGTACTGGCAGGGCTTGTACGACTGGCTGGCGGGCCGCGTGTGCGGCGAAGGCAAGATCGACGCCAAGGACCTTACCCTGTTTCACGTGACCGACGATCCGTCCGAAGCGGTGGCGTGGGTCGTCAAGGCGCGTGAAGAGCGCAGGCAGTCGCACTCTCGTCACAAGGTGGTGTAATGGCCACGTCGCCGTTTCTGCGCGGGAAACGGATCGATCCGCGCGCGATCACGGGTCGCGAGACGGTCGCCGAGCTGGTCGACAACGCGTTTCTGGCGTACAACGCCGGGCGTCTCGCGGACGCGTGTCGTCTGTATACCGATCGCATGCTCGCGCCGGAGGTCACGGTGGGCATGAGCTTGACCGGTGCGATGACCCCGGCCGGCCTCGGGATGAGCACGATCATCCCGCTCATGGAGGCCGGGTTCATCGATTGGATCGTCTCGACCGGCGCGAATCTTTACCACGATGCGCACTTCGGCCTCGGCCTGGCGATGCATCGGGGCTCGCCCTTCGCCGACGACGTCGAGCTGCGCGCGGCGGGCATCGTCCGCATCTACGACATCTTCTTCGATTACGACGTGCTGCTGTCCACGGACGCCTACATCCGGGAGGTTTCGGCCCGCGACGAGTTCCAGCGCCCCATGAGCACCGCCGAATACCATTATCTGCTCGGCGGGTACGTGCGGGAACGGGAGAAAGCGCTCGGCTTGTCGCGGCGCTCGGTGCTGTCGGTCGCCCACGACTGCGCCGTGCCGATTTACACGTCGAGCCCCGGCGATTCCTCGATCGGGATGAATGTGGCGGAGCAGGCGCTCACCGGCTCGCAGCTGCGCTTCGACGTGAGCGCGGACGTCAACGAGACGTCGGCGATCGTCTTTCACGCCAAAACCCACGACGGCATGAGCGGGGTGCTGCTGATCGGCGGCGGCAGCCCCAAGAACTTCGTGCTCCAGACCGAGCCGCAGATCCAGGAGGTCCTGGGCATCAGCGAGAAGGGCCACGATTACTACCTGCAGATCACCGATGCGCGCCCCGATACCGGCGGCCTGTCGGGCGCCACCCCAGCCGAAGCGGTCAGTTGGGGCAAGGTCGACCCCGATCAGTTGCCGGGCACGGTCGTCTGTTATTGCGACAACTCGGTGGCGTTTCCGCTGCTCGCCGCCTACGCGCTCGCGCGTCACGAGCCCCGGCCGCTCAAACGGCTGTACGATCATCGCGAGGCGATGATGGAGCAGCTGCGCGACGCCTACCTCGCGTCCAAACCCGAGCGTGACACCCGCGCGCAGCGAGCGACCGGCGGCCGCGTCGTCTAGGACGGAGGGACCGGCGGACAGCTCCAGGGCATACGCGGCCTACGCCCTGGGGCTGTTGACGGTGATCAACTTCTTCAATTACGCCGACCGCAACGTCGTCTTCGCGGTGTTCGAGCCGTTGAAGCGCGACCTGCAGCTGTCCGATCAGCAGCTCGGGTGGATCGGCTCCGCGTACATCATCGTGCTGTCGCTCGCGGCCCTGCCGCTGGGCGTGCTCGGCGATCTGCGCACGCGCCGCGGCGTGATCGCCTGGGGGGTGGGCCTGTGGAGCCTGTTCACCGCGCTGGGCGGCGCGGTGCGCGGGTTTTGGCAGCTGTTCATCTGTCGGGCCATGGTGGGCGTGGGCGAAGCGGGGTATGGCCCGGTGTCCCAGGCCCTGATCGCCGAGTACTTCAAGGAAAAGCGACGCGCCCTGGCCATCGGCGTCTACTCGGTCGGCATGGCCCTGGGCGGCGTGATGGGGATCTGGCTGGGCGGGCTCCTGGCCGAGGCGTACGGGTGGCGGCTCGCCTTTCTGTGGCTCGGCGTGCCGGGATTCGTGTTGGCGATCCTCGCCTCGCAACTGCGGGAACCACGGCGCCTGCCCCCCACGCCGATTCTCACCACCCTGCGGCGCTTCACGACGACCGGTCTGCGGACCGCGCTCTACTATGCGGCACCGCTCCTGGGGCTGGCCGCGCTTGGCGCGCTCATCGGCGGTCTGCTCCTGCTGACTCGCGCGCTCACCGTGGATATGGCCGCCGCGCTGTTCGGCGGGTTCCTCGGTCTCGGCGTCGTCTGGACCGTCGCGCGGCTCGTGCCCGTCGCGGTGCGGCGGACGAGCGCTGCGGGCGAGGTGGCGGCCACCGCGTTCGAGGAGTTCGTCGAGGCGGCGACGATCGTGTTGCGGGTCCCGACGCTGATCTGGGTGTTCGTGGGCGGTGCCCTCGTCACGTTCGCGGTGAACGGCCTGATCGCCTGGGCGGCGAGCTTCATGCAGCGCGTGCACGGCTTTTCCGTGAGCGACGTGGGGCGGGAATTCGGGGTCTGGGGACTGGCTGGGGGGGCGTTGGGGGCGCTCGTGGGGGGCCGCCTGGCGGACCGCCTGTTCGAGCGCTGGCCGGGCGGGCGGATCGCGGTCTCGGGAGCGGGATTCCTGCTGGGGGCGCCGGTGGCGGTCGTCCTGATCCTGACCAACAACCTGTCTCTCTTCGTCCCGCTCGTGTTCGTGACGTACTTCTTCTATACGTGGTACAATGGGCCGCTCTCCGCCGTGATTTTCGACGTGGTCCCCCCGGCGGTGCGGGCGTCGGTGATGGGGGCATTCCTGTTGTTCTCGCACCTCGCGGGCGACGCGGTCGCACCGCCGCTCATCGGCTACCTCTCCGATCGTCTCCAGGCGGTGATGCATCTGTCCGCCGATGAAGCGCTGCGCCGGGCAATGCTCCTGCTCCCGGCGGCGGGATTCTTGGGCGGGATCGTGATGCTGCTCGGGCTGCGCACGGTGAAAACCGACATGGCCAAGGTCCGGCGCAGGTGAGCGCCCGCGGCTGGTGGCGCTCGGTGATGCGGCGCCACCGCGAGATTCCGAGGCCCGAACTCCGCTGTCCCCGCTGCCGGGCGGAGCTGGAGCGGTTCTGGTACCACTGCCCCAACTGCGGCAAGCGGCTCGTCTGGGGCGACACCCAGCTCGAGACGGGGGCGGAGTGCCGCTACTGCCGGTGGATGGTGTCCGACAGCCACTCCTACTGCCCGTGGTGCGGTCGCGACATCATCGATCGCCATTCCAGTCCCGAACCGCTCAAGAAGCCGAAGGGCTTCAAGTACGAGCGACGCTGCCGCCGCTGTCACGGCGGTTTGCAGTACCCGATGCAGGCGTGTCCTTGGTGCGGGCGTCCCCAGAAGTGGAAGTACGAGCGGTTCCAGAACGACTGCCCGCACTGCGATCGCGGCGTGGATGACTGGATGGACACGTGTCCCTGGTGCGGGGAAGACGCCACCGGCCGCGATCTCATCGGGCGCGCGCTGCGGCGCGTGCGCAGGCTGCTGATCGTGTCACGGGTCAAGGATTGGGACTATCGCGTGCTGCTCCGCCCCGGGGTGTCCGGAGTGTCGCACGAGGCGCCGAAGGTGATCGAGATCGATCGCCGCTACGTGACGGGAAAGCGGCGGCGCGACGAGATTTCCTGGAATCTGCTCACCGGACTGATCCTCCACGAGCTGGGGCATTCCTTCCTGTACCACAACTGGAGCTGGACCCGCACCGGGCGGTTCCGCCGGGCGTTCGGCGAGGTGCGGATGGCCTATCGCGTCGCGGACGAGCACTGGGTGGATTTCGAGCGTCGCCGCGTCGCCACGACGCTGGTCGACCACGTGAGCCGCTACGCCGGGACGCATCCGCAGGAGGATTTCGCGGAGACGTTCCGCTTTTACGTCAGCCGTCGTGGCCGCTTGCGCGAGTTGTTCGGCGAGTTCGGACGGAAACGGAAGGGAGTCATCGTGTTCGAAAAGTTCATGGTGCTGCACGACTACGTGCGCAGCCTGCGGGGGTGGCGGTGATGACCGACCGGGATGCCCGGCTGCGGGCGCTCGGCGCCCGGCGCTGGCGCGTGGCGCTCGCCCTCACGGCGGCGATGGTAGTGCTGTACTTCGGCTTCATCGCCCTGATCGCCTTCAACAAGCCGATGCTCGGACGCCTGCTCGCACCCGGCGTGTCGCTGGGGGTCCTCCTGGGCGCGCTGGTCATCGTGGTGTCCTGGCTGCTCACCTGGGTGTACGTGCGGTGGGCCAACACCCGGTACGACGCCGAGCTGCACCGGCTGAAGGAATGATATGACGACCAGCATCGGCGAACCGAACGCGCTCGCGATCGCCTTCTTCTGTCTCTTCATCGTGGTCACGCTCGCCATCACGTACTGGGCGGCGCGGCGAACGCGCACCACGGAGCAGTTCTACGCGGCGGGGCGCACGATCCGCCCGGGCCAGAACGGATTCGCGCTCGCCGGGGATTACATGAGCGCGGCGTCCTTTCTGGGGATTGCCGGCCTCGTGTCCACGACGGGATTCGACGGGCTGATCTATTCGACCGGCTGGCTCGTGGGCTGGCCCGTCGTGCTGTTCCTCATCGCCGAGCCGCTGCGCAATCTCGGGAAGTACACGTTCGCCGACGTGGTCGCGGCCCGGCTGTCGCAAGCCCCGGTGCGGCTCGCCGCGGCGGTCGGGACGCTCGCAACGGTGTCGCTCTACCTCATCGCGCAGATGGTGGGGGCGGGCGGATTGATCCAGCTGATGTTCGGCCTGAGCTACGAGACGGCCATCGTCATCGTCGGTCTGGCGATGATCGCGTACGTGTTGTTCGGCGGGATGATCGCCACGACATGGGTGCAGATCGTCAAGGCGGTGTTGCTGCTCACGGGCGCGGCCATCCTCACGACGCTGGTATTGCAGCGATTCGGGATGAACCCGGCCGCGCTGTTCGCCGCGGCCGCGGAGCGCTACGGCGACGCCGTGCTGGCGCCGGGCCGCCTGGTCGCGAACCCGCTGGACGCGATCTCCCTCGGCATGGCGCTGATGTTCGGCACCGCCGGCCTGCCCCACATTCTGATGCGGTTCTATACGGTTCCGGACGCCCGGGCGGCGCGGCGGTCGGTCTTCTACGCCACCGGACTGATCGGCGCCTTCTACCTGATGACGTTCGTACTGGGCTTCGGAGCCATGGTGCTGGTCGGCCCGGAGGCGATTCGCCAGGTGGAGCCGGGCGGCAACATGGCGGCTCCGCTCCTGGCCGAGTTCCTGGGCGGGCGGGCGTTCCTCGGGTTTATCGCGGCTGTGGCGTTCGCAACCATCCTCGCCGTCGTGGCGGGGCTGACCCTGTCGGGCGCCGCGGCGCTGTCACACGACCTCTGGGTGAACGTGATCCGGCGCGGGCACGTGAGCGCCGGGGAGCAGCTCAAAGTAGCGCGGCTCGCGACCGTGGGGCTGGGAGCGTTGGCGATCGTGCTCGGCGTCACGTTCAAGGGCCAGAACGTGGCGTTCATGGTGGGGCTGGCCTTCGCGATCGCGGCGAGCGCGAATTTCCCGGCCCTCCTCCTCGCGATCTTCTGGCGCGGCTACACCACCGCCGGGGCGGTCGCCAGCATGATCGTGGGCACCGTATCGACGCTGGTGCTGATCTGGCTCTCGCCCACCGTGCAAATGGACGTGTTGAAGCACGCCGTGGCCTGGTTCCCGCTCAAGAACCCGGCCCTCGTGACAATGCCGCTCTCCTTTGCCGTCGGCATCGTCGTGTCGCTGCTCTCGGCTCGTCGTCAGGAGGCCGAGGGCTTCACGCGCATCGAGCGCCAGATGCTGCTCGGCGACCTGGAGCACGACGCCTGAGGTGAGGGGCGGGGAGATCCCCGCCCCTCGGTACCGCGGCTAGAAGATGGTGATGTCCAACCCACCCGCGAGCTGAAATGCGGTATTGCTGTTGTGCGTGATGGCGCGACCTTCGATATACGGATGGGTCACGCCAAAGCGCGACTCCAGGCCCGAACAGGAAATCCCAGCCGGTATCGGTGGCCGAATTGCCGCCGGCAGAAGCCCGCAGCCAGTTCACCCCACCCCCGGCGTAGAACACGGATTCCCCACCGGTCGGAAACCGGAACTTCACGTCTCCGCTGATGCCGAGCAGCGATCCGCTGTTCACGAAGTAGTAATCGAATGACGGGTAGAGCTCGATCCGCCGGCCGATCGGCAGCAGCAGCTGCGCGCCGATGAGGGCCTTCTCGACATCGAAGTTGTAACCGACGTGCGCCCCGATGTGCGACCGGCCTTGCGCCTGCGCCGGAGGACTGGCGGCCACGACGAGCATCCCCGCTATGAGTAGTGAAGCGTTCCACGCCTTCATCGTCGACCTCCCATGTGTGTGGACGCCTCGAGCCGGCAACCATCCCGGTCGGACATCCATCGGACAGAGGACACCTGCTGTCCGCCGAGGTTCCGGCGCCCACGCGTGGCGAAGCCGATTTCGTGCGCTGGATCACCATTCCCGCCGCGGCGTATCTTTCGTCGCCATGATCCCCGGGCTGGCGGAGCGACGCCGGTATTATCGGGCGGCGCTCCGGTTCGCCCGGCAGTCGCGCGCCCTGATCCGGAGGCTGGTCGCGCGCGGGTTTCGCACCCGCCTCAAGTCCGACGCGAGCTTCGTCACGGACGTCGACGTCGCCGTCGAGCGGGCGCTGCGCGGGGCGATCGGACGGCGCTTTCCCGCGCACGGCGTCCTGGGGGAAGAGTTTCCGGCGACGAACCCGGACGCCGAGTTCCTGTGGATCCTCGATCCGATCGATGGCACCACGAGCTTGACCAACGGCATTCCGTTCTACGGGACCATTATCGGCCTGTTCCACGGGGGGAAGCCGCTGGTCGGCGTCATCGATTTTCCCGCGCTGCACCGGTGCTACAGCGCCGGCCGGGGACTTGGGGCCTGGTGCGATGGCCGGCGCTTGCGGGTTCGGGATGCCGCCCGCGGGACGCTGCGGCGGGAAGTGATCTCCGCGGGCGATCGCGCCCGGTTCGTGCAGTGCGGCGCCGGCCGCGCATTCGACCGCCTGCTCCGCGAGTATCCCAATGCGCGCGGCTACGTCGATTGTATCGCGCATGCGTTCGCGGCTGAGGGATGGATCGGCGCCGTCGTGGATTACGGCGTCAAGCTGTGGGATATCGCGGCGACCCAGCTGTTGGTCGAGGAGGCTGGGGGCCGGTACGTGTGCACGTATCGTTCGCGAGGGGCCGAACCCGTGCTCTACGGAATCATCTGCGGGAAGCCAGCGGTGGTTCGCCGGCTGGCGCGGTTGTTCCGGTCCCGTCGACGCTGAGCGGGATCGCGGTCGCGATCAGGCGGTGCTGGTCGGCACCTGGCTGGCCCGGCCGACGTCGCGCAGGAACTCACGCGCTTTGCGGACCTCATCCAGGTACGCGCCGATCTCGTCATCCTCGCGTGTGGAACTCCAACCGAGCAGTTCGGCCATCTTGTGGGCGACGTTCGCCGCCACGCCCGCGCCGTGCTGCGAGTCTTCGTAGAACAGGTGCAGCCGTCGGATCAGCACGTCGCTCACGCGCATCGCCATTTCCCGTTCTACGGCGTACACCACTTCCGCTCGAATCTCCGGCCGGCCGCGCACCAGCGGACCGCCCAACACCTTGTTCTTGGACACGAGATTGAGGATCGCCGCGGACTCCGTGCCGTAGCTGTCGACCAGGTGGCGCGCGGTGACGGCCGGCAGCTCCTTCATGCGTACCGACTGCATCATGACGTCCAGCGCGGCGATCTCCCCCCCGGGGAGCGGCAGCTGGTCCGTCGCCGGACGGGAAGGCAGCGAGCGGCCGTCCAGCTGGCGCAATCGCTTCGCGACGAGGTCGGCCACGTGTTTCCCCATGACCCGACAGGTCGTGAGCTTCCCGCCGGCGATCGTAATGAGCCCGCTCGCGCTTTCCACGATGCGATGCTCGCGGGGCACTCGGCCCGCCGGGAGCGAGCGGTCGGGGGCGAGCAGCGGCCGCAGGCCTGCCCAGGTCGCGATCACGTCCTTGGGGGTGAGCCGGGCGCGCGGCAGCACGGCATTGGCCGAGCGCAGGAGGTAGGTCACGTCCGCTCCGGTCGCCCGGACGTCTTCGGGCGCCGCGATATCGTCGGTCTCCGTCGTGCCGATGTAGGCGAGATCGTTCCAGGGCAGCACGAACATGATGCGGCCGTCGATCGGCGACATGATGGTTATGGCGTCGTGCAGGCCGAGGCGCTCGCGCCGCACGATGGCGTGCGCCCCTTTGGAGAGACGGAGCATCGGCTTCGCAGCGCCGTCGTCGATGCGACGGACCCGATCGACCCAGGGACCGGTGGCGTTCACGACGGTCAGGGCCCGCACCAGGCTCTCCTGGCCGGCCAGCTGATCCCGGATCACCGCGCCGACAATGCGCCCTTCGGCCCGGATGAAGCTCTCGGCGGACGCGTAGTTGGCGGCGAGCGCGCCCGCCTGGGCGGCACTGCGCAGCATCGCCACCACGAGTCGCGCGTCGTTGGTCTGCGCGTCCCAATAGAGGGCCGCGCCACGCAGGTCGCGATCGCGCAGCCCGGGCTCGGCGGCCAGGGCTTTGGCGGGCGACAACCAGCGGTGCAGGTGCACGTTGCGAAACGCGGCCAGCGCGTCGTACAGCCACATGCCCGCCCGCAACCGCCACGCCGCGACGCGGCCGCCTTCGTACACCGGAAACAGAAACCGCAGCGGGCGCACGAGGTGGGGGGCGATGCGCAGCAGCGCGCGGCGCTCGCGGCTGGCTTCGAACACCTGGCCGAAATCGTAGGTCTCGAGGTAGCGCAGGCCGCCGTGGACGAGGCGCGACGAGCGGGAGCTGGTGCCGGCGCCGAAGTCGCCGGCATCGACGACCGCCGTGCGGAACCCGCGCAGCGCGGCATCGCGCGCGACGGCGGCCCCGGTGATGCCCCCGCCAATGACCAGGAGGTCCACCGGTTGTGCCTGCATCGACTCCAGCGCCGCGGCGCGAGAGCGATATGAGAATGGCGCCTCGCCCGCCACCTCGCCTCCGGAGTTGCTCCGAGCTGGAATCGTGGGCCCTGGGTGCCGTCCGCCCCCCCCCCCGCCCCCTCGGGTTCGCGGGATAGGGCCGGGAGAATTTAATTCACGGCGCCCCGCGGCGCGTGCAGACGCCGCGCTCAGGGATGAACCGCGATCCCCACCAGCGGGACGGTGTGTCCCACCGTGCTCGTCAGCGTGGCGCCTCCGCTGACCAGGTTCACGCCGTAGAACCGCGAGGCCCCGCCCGTGACCGGTGTCAGCGTGGCGTAGGCCCGCCCCGTGGACCCGTCGATATCGAATCCTACGGCAAGGGTCGTGCTCACGCCGAGGGGTCCGACTGTGGAGAGTCGGCCACTGTTTGGAGCCGGAACGGTGACCAGAATCCCGAGCGCAGCATCGACGGCGTAGAGCACGGTCGTGGCCGCCCCCGGCACGCTGTTGGTGTACCCGGCCGCGGCGATCACCGGGACGGTGCCCATGTGCGCATCGCCGCTCGCGTAGACCAGCGCGGTGTCCACGCCCGCGATGGTGTCGGCCACCGGGTCGAGCCGCAGGTTTTGCGTCGAGTCGCTCATGATCCTCAGTCGGTCCACGACCGGATTGAAATCCATCCCGAAGGTCGAGCCGAGGAGCGCCGGAGCGAACGGTGGAGTTCCGATGATCGTCGCCGCGCCGCTCGTCGTGTCGATCAGGTACAGCCGGCTGCCGCGCCCGAGTCCGTACAGGCGGCCGTCGGCCGGCCGGAAGTCGATGCCGACCAGCCGTTCGCCGGACGGGAGCCCGGTCACGGCCGTGGTCCGCGTCACGAGATCGGGCCGTGTGGCGCGAAACACGATCAGCGTGTTCGCGCTGTCGAGTCCGTAGATCGCCGGTGACGGCGCACCGACGGGCGGCGGTCCGGGGCCGCCGCTACCGCCGCAGGCGAGTGTGAGTGACAACACCAAGACCGCGGTCACCTGCAGACGCCGTCGCCGCACGCCAACTCCCTTCCGGTTCCGGAGCGTGGTAGGTTCTCTGTCCAATGTCACCTCTCGAAGGCCGGCGCGTCGCGATCGTCGCCGGTTGCCGCACCCCGTTCTGCAAAGCCGGCACGGCCCTCAAGGAGGCCCGGGCTGTGGATCTCGCGCGCTTCGCGGCGCGCGAGCTCCTCGAGCGCACCAACCTGTCACCCGGCGCCGTCAACGAGGTGATCTTCGGGCAGGTGGTCGCCTCTCCTCTTGTACCCAATATCGCCCGCGAAGTCAGCCTGCTGCCGCAGTTTCCCAAGGAGATCCCCGCGTTTTCGGTCAATCGGGCCTGCGCTTCCGCCAACCAGGCGGTCACGGCGGCCGCGGACCAGATCCGCATGGGCCACGCCGACGTCATCATCGCCGGCGGCGCGGAGTCGCTGTCGGACATTCCGATCCTGGCGTCGCGCCGCCTCGCCGACATTCTCGTGGCGGCCAGCAAGGCCAAGACGCTGGGGGCGCGGATCGCGGCGTTCGCCAGGATCCGGCCGCGCGATCTCCTCCCGGTGGCGCCGGCCATCGCCGAGCCCTCCACCGGCGAATCGATGGGGCAGTCGGCGGAAAAGATGGCGAAGGAGAACCGCATCGGCCGCGAGGCGCAGGATCGCTGGGCGTTGCGCAGCCATCAGCTGGCCGCCCACGGCACGGCGGACGGCCGGCTCACGGCCGAAATCGCGCCCTGGCTGCCCACGCGGCCCGACGGCGACGTGGTCACGACGGACAACGGGGTTCGCACCGACACGTCGCTCGAGCAGCTGGCGCAGCTCCGCCCCGTCTTCGATCGGCGCTACGGCAGCGTGACCGCGGGCAACGCCTCGCCGTTGACCGACGGGGCGTCCGCCGTGCTGCTCATGTCGGACACGGCGGCCCGGGCGCACGGCTACGAGCCGCTCGCGTTGCTGCGATCCTATGCCGTGGCGGCGGTCGACCCCGGGTGGCAGCTGCTCCAGGCGCCCGTCTGGGCGGTGCCCATCGCGCTGGACCGCGCCGGCATCCAGTGGCAGGACCTGGGGCTGATCGAGATCCATGAGGCGTTCGCGTCCCAGGTGCTCTCGAACCTCCAGGGATTCGCCGCCAAGGGGTGGGAGATCAACGAGGAGATCATCAACGTGATGGGCGGTTCGATCGCGATCGGCCATCCGTTCGGGGCCACCGGCGGCCGACTCGTCACCACGCTCGCCAACGAGATGCGGCGCCGCAACGTTCAATTCGGACTGATCTCGGTGTGCGCGCAGGGCGGAATGGCGTCGGCCATCGTCCTGGAGCGGCCATGAGCGACGCGCTGCGCTGGGAGGTTCGTGACGGGATCGCCGTCGTCACGCTGGACAAACCAGGAGCGCCGGTCAACGTCATTTCGCAGGGCGTGAAGGACGAGGTCTATGCGATGTTGACGGCGCTCGAGCGCGACGCCCGGGTCCGCGCCGTCGCCTTCTTCTCGGGGAAGACCGACACCTTCATCGCCGGCGCCGACATCGACGAGTTCGTCAAGCTGCAGACTGCCGCGGAAGCGGAGCAGCTGTCGAGCGACGGACAGGCGATGCTGGATCGTGTGGCGGCGTTCCCGAAGCCGATCGCCGTGGGCATTCACGGCGCGTGCCTGGGCGGCGGGCTTGAATTCGCGCTCGCCTGCCACTATCGCGTCGCCACCGACCACCCGAAGACCCAGCTGGGACTCCCGGAGATCCAGCTCGGAATTCTCCCGGCCGCTGGCGGCTGCCAGCGGCTGCCGCGGCTGATCGGCGCACGGTCGGCGCTCGATATCATCCTCGCGGGCCGGAGCGAGCGCGCGCCGAAAGCGTTCCGGCTGGGAATCGTGGACGAGCTGGTTCCGCCGTCGATCCTGCACGACATCACGATCGCCGCCGCCAGGCGCCTGGCGGACCGCGGTCCGGCGGCGCGCAAGCGGCGCGGCGGGGGGGGCGGGGGGGGG
>Ga0187893_10006772_pt1 | contig 19305 bp, 15 predicted proteins | sample MA1701074metaG_FD_139574 | JGI IMG/M metagenome (GOLD analysis project Ga0187893, IMG submission 139574) | White microbial mat communities from a basaltic lava cave in the Kipuka Kanohina Cave System on the Island of Hawaii, USA - MA170107-4 metaG ... | reverse complement strand
GGAAGGACGTCCACCCTCATCCGGCTGGTGAGGTACCCTCCATAGACGAGCGCCACCGCCGCCGCCGCCAGGACGACGAGGCGGTTCTTCAGGCTCAGGGCGATGATCCGGTTCAGCATCTCACTTGAGCAGGTTGATGGCCGTGTTGAGCTCGTTCACGCCCGAGACGGCGACCTGGTCCCCCGGAAAGAGCCCCCTCGTGACCTCCACGTAGCGCGCCCCCCGCCGGCCGAGTTCGACGGCGACCCGCTTGAACGTCTTCCCCGTCTGGACGAACGCGTACTCCTGTCCTCCCACGGAGAGGAGCGCCCGGTGGGGGGCTGCGATCGCCCGCTTCTCGGGCGCGCCCACGACGACGAGGAGCTTCCCGAGCATCCCCGGGCGCAGGTTTCCGTCCTCGTTCCGGAGCTCGGCGAAAACCGGGAGAATCTTCTCGTGAAAGGCCATGCTCTTGGAGGCGAAGGAGAGCCGGGTGTTCCATTCGCGGCCCGGAAGACCGGCCAGGCGGAGGATCGCCTCCTTGTCGAGCTCCCCGAGAAGCACTTTTCCGAAGTCCCCTTCGAACACGTTCGCCTCCGCCCAGAGAACTCCCGCGTCGGCGACCTTGAAGAGATGGTCCTCGGGTCCGACGACCTGGCCGACGACCGAATCGACGTCCACGACCCTTCCGGCGATCGGAGTCGCGATCGGGAGCGCGGGGATACGATCTCCCCGTTCCGCCAGGGCGTCGAGCGCTTCGTTCGACAGCCCAAGAATCTCAAGGCGCCTCCGGAGGCTGAGGAGCGTGCTCAACTGGGTGCGGTGGTCCGTCTCGAGCCGGAGGATCTCCTTGCGCGAGGCGATCCCGGTTTCAGCCAGGGGTTTCGCCTGTCCGAGCAGCGAGCGAAGGAGCGCCTCCCGGAGCGCAGCCCCCCTGAATTCGATCTGGAGGTTATCGAACTCGAGGCTGTGGACCTCCGCCAGCGCCTCCCCCTTTCTCACCTCCTGGCCGGGAGCCACGTGGACCCGGAGGATCTTGCCGCGGATGCGGCTTGCGGCGAAGGCGGCCCGCCCGACCGGGAGCCGCAGGACCGCGTTCAGCGTCACGACCTCCTTGACCTCCCGCAGGTCGACCTCCTCCGTCGCCAGGCGGATGTTCCTCCTCGCCTCGTCCGAGAGCTTGAGCGTGCCCTGCACGTAGAGGGCCGAGAGCTCGTGGTTGCCCGCCACGACCACCGCGTCGCCCGGGTAGAGCCCCTCGAGAATCTCCACGAGCCTGCCGTCCGTCCGCCCCACGACGACGTTCCTCTTGGCGTACGCCCCGACCTCGGTAAACCCTGGCTTGGCCTCCGCCGCGTACTCTTCGATCTCGGCCTTGGCGTCGACGCGGACGAAGGTCTCTTCCTTCCGGACCACGATCGCGTACCTCTCGGCGCCGTCCTCTACGATCGCCTCGACGGGAGCCGCGAAGGCGCCCTCCGACACGCCCAGGACAATCGCCATCTCGCCGAACTGCCCGGGCTTGAGCGCGAGGTCCTCGTTTGGGATCTCGGTCCAGATGCTGACCGTCCTTGACCCGGCGGAGACCTCAGCCGCCGTCCTTTCGATCTTTCCGGTGAAGACGCGTCCCGGATAGGCCGGGAAGGCCACCCGGACGTCCATCCCGACCTTCACGGTCCCCGCCCGGCTCTCGGGGACTTCCCCCTCGATCCAGACGGCGGCCGAGTCGTGGATCTCGATCAGATGACGCATGGGCTCGACCGGCGCGCCGATCGACACGTCCAGGTGGACCACGTGGCCGTCGATCGGGGCATGGACCGGCAGGAGCCGTGTGGCCGTTCCCCCCTCTTCGACTTCGGCAATCCGGTCATCGGCAAGGCCGATGGCCTTCAGCTTCTCCCGCAGGATGGCGATCGAGTTGTCCTTGTCTTTGATCTCTGTCTCGAGCTCCTGGATCTCCCTCCCCGCGACGATCCTTTCGCCCAATTCCCTGGCCCGTTTGAGATTCTCCCAGGCGAGCTTCCTTTCAAGGATCCGATGGGAGAGCTCCAGCTGGAGCCCGTCCAGTTCGATCGAATTGAGCTCCGCCAGGACGTCGCCCGCCCGGACCGGGTCGCCCGGCTTGACGCGAAGGCTCTCGATGACCCCGGCGATCCGGGCGCTGGCAAACGCCTTCCGGTTCCAGGGCAGGATCACCCTCGCCGGGACCTTGAGCGTCTCTTCGATGGTCGCGAAATCGACCTTCGCGGTCCCGAGCCCCACCGCCTTGCGGGCGGCGGGCTCCATGAGGAGATCGGAGGTCTTGGGTCCCATGACGACGCCCTTCGTCGTGATCGCCTGGTGTCCCTCATGGGCCAGGGCGAGGGCGACGGCGACGAGCAGGCCCCCGCCCGCCCAGCCCAGCTTCTTCCGATTCATGCCGGCCTCCTGTCCCGCCTGAGCGCGGAGCTGGTCCTTTTCACTTCACCTCGGAGAGTTTTCTTCCCACCGCGGCCTCGATCTCGGCCAGGGCCAGCCGCAGGGCAAGCTGGGAGTCCAGATACGCTTCGCGCACCCGGGTGAGATCCTCCTGGGCCCGGAGGATTTCCAGCGTCCCGACCTCGCCGGCTTGGTAGGCCCGTTCGATGTCGACGACGTTCTCTTGCGCCAGCCGGTTGAGCTCCTTCTCGTAGGACTCCACCACCGACCGGGCCGCTTCTAGGCGGGCGACGGCGAGCTCCACATCCCGGCGGATCTCCTGGTTCACGGCCTCGATCTCGAACTCCGCCCGGCGCCGCTCGATCTCGGCCTCGAGCCGCTCGCCCCGCGCGGTGTTCAAGAGGGGAAGGGGGATCGTGATGGCGACGCCGAGCACCGTGTCGCGGTCAGAAAGGGTGCCCGTGGGAGTGTCGAGGAGCAACGACTCGCGTTCGGCGAAAAGGCCCGCGTTCACGTCGGGCACCGCCAGCGAGCCCGCCAGATCGAGGTTCTTCTCCCTGACCCGTAGCGCCGCCCTCGCCGCATGAAGATCGGGGCGGCCTTCGAGGGCCGCGCGCGCCAGGCGCTCCCGGTCCGGGATGACGACGATCACGCCAAGATCTCCCTTCACCTCGAATTCGGGCAGATCCGGCCGGCCGATGAGCGCCGCGAGCTTCGCCCGGGCGATGCGGCTTTCCCGGGTCGCCTCCTCCTTTTCGGTGGTCGCGCGGTTGAAGTCGAGCCGGACGACGTTCGCCTCGATCTCGGCGATCTGCCTGGCCCGGAGCCGGGCGGCGGAGGTCTCCAGGAATCGCCGGGCCAGCTCGAGCTTTTCCGCGGCGAGGGCCTCGCGCTGCTTGAGGAAGATGACCTCGAAAAACTGCGCCACCACCTGCGCCCGGAGGAGCCGGCGCGCGTCCGCGACGGCGTAGCCGGAGCGCTCGATGTCCGCCTCCGCGGCGGCGATGCGGTAGCCGCGTTTCCCGCCCAGCTCGACCGTGTGGGAGAGCGAGATCCGGGAGGCGAAATCCTCGGCCCGGCCGTAGGGAAGCGCCCGTCCCCCCTCGATGCCGAGTTCGGGGTTATACGGATAGGTCTGGGCGATGACTTTCCGGGCCCGCGCGAGATTCGTCTCCAGGCGCGACGCCTGGAACCGGGGGTTCTGGCGGAGGGCCAGCGTGACGGCTTCCTCGAGGTCGAGTCCGTCCTGGAGGTCGACTTCGACGGGCGATTCAATCGCCGGTCCCGTCTCCGATGGAAGGCGAGCCCAGTCCGGGAGGGGATCGGCGCCGCCCGAGCACGCCGCCAGGACCAGGGGAGTCAAGATGGCCCAAGACCGATGCATCGGGTGTCTCCTATCGTTTCATCAGGGGGCAGAGGCCGCCACCGCCTTGCCCCCCGCGGCAGCCGCACGCCTTCGGATCGTGCGAGGATCCGCACTGCATGCCGATCGCCCCGCACGGGCACCGCCCGTTTCCCGGCGGGTCGGCAAGCGAGCGGACGTACCCCACGAGATCGCCGATCTCCTCGTCCGTCAGAGCCGGGTTGGCGGGCATGGCGCCCGACAGGTTCCAGTGAAGTCCCCCCTGGCGAACGAGCGATTTCAGGTAGGAGTCGCTCAGGCGGCTCATCACGGCCCCGTCGGCCAGGGCGCGGGGCCAAGCGTCGCGCTCCGTGACCAGGGGCCCCACGACGCGCCCCGTAAACCCGTGGCACGCGGCGCAGCTTTGCATGTAGAGGCGCGCGCCGCGGGACAGCGATTCCGGGCGTTCGGTGTAGGTCCGGTAGGCCTCCACCGCCGCTTGCGTGTCCTCCTTCTCCTGTTCCAGGATCAGTCTCATCAGGAGCGGGGCCTTCCCGATGATCCCCGCCAATCCCGAGGCAAGGTCGGACGTCCGCTGGAGTCCGTCCTCGGGCGTTGCCCCGTCTACGAGCGCGCGGACATGGCGGTCCACGGCGTCCGGGGAGGCCCCCGAGATGCGGATCTGGTGGAGGGTCTCTGCGCTCGTGAGCCGGGCCTCCGGGTCGAAAAGGAGGGAAACCGTCGTCGTGTCCTCTCCCGCCTCCAGCTGGGGGAAGACCATGAAGTACTTCAGGACCTCCTCCTCGTCCGGATCCAGCTCCAGGCACCGCACGAAGCCGATGAGCCGGGCGACGCCGGCGGACTCGATCTGCCGGTGGCGTCCGCCCGACAGGAGAACCTGGTGGTAGGTCGCCCGGGCGACACCCGCGGGCAGCTCAGGCGCGAGGCTCCGCAGGTAGGCGACGAGATTCCAGGTCTGGAATCGGTCGAAGACGTCGTTCCAGGGAGGCATGAGGTAGGACCGCGAGACGCCCCTTCCGCCGTGGGCCACTGCCTTGAAGAGCTGATCATCCGAGCGGCTGAGCATGTACGCGGCGTCCCGGTGGTCCCGCGGCAGGGGCCACAGGTAGTCGGCGGCCGGGCCGGTGCCGTCGGCCTTCATCCCGTGGCAGGAGGCGCAGTGCATCGCGTAAAGCTCTCTTCCGTGTTCGGCATCGCCCACGGGGGGGCGAGTCGGCGGCCTGGGGACGAGCAGGATCGGGGGCTCTCCCTTCGCCTCCGACCCATCCGGGCGCGCCGCCGGCTGCGGACGGAGATTCGCGACCGCCACGGCGATGACGGCCGCGACGGCCGCCAGGAACGGCAGCGCCCGCAGCTTCCGCGGTTTCTTTTCGCAGCAATCCATCACGGTTGACCGCTCAGGTCGGGGAAACGGCTCAAGTCCGCCGCAACTCCCCACCGGAATTTCAGATGACACTTGGTGCACGACGTCGCCTCGATCCGACGGAAGGCGTCCCGGATCTCGCGCGGCTCCGAGCCCGGGATCAGGCCTTCGAGCCCGGACAGCTCTCCCTTGAGCTCGCGATGAAGACGCACGAATTCGTCCGTCTCGCCCTGGAACTTGTGGAGCTTGAAGCGGGGCATGTTCGCGGACCAGCGCAAGACCGCCCCCACGTCCTTCATCGCCTCCTCCCGTTCCGCAAACGACCAGCGGTCGCGATCCAGGAGGCGGCCCAGGTCGAGCCAGTGCCGACCCATCTCCCGCATCGTCTGATGCTGGGCGGCCATGGGAAGGTCGCCGGCGAGCGAGTCGGGACCGGGGGGATGCGCGTGATCCCCATGGCCTTGGTCGTGAGCATCGTGGAGGGTTTGACCGGAATCATGATGGTCGTCCTGGGGAAGGGCGCCGAACGTGACGCAGTCGAACCCGACGCGAAGCTCGCGGCCGTCCGCAAAGACGGCCTCGAAGAACACGCGATAGGCTCCCTCGAGAGCGATCAGCTTCGAGAACCCGTAGGTTCCGGGCTGGTCGGTTTCGTGGAGGCGGCGGACTTCGGAAACGGGCGCCTTGCCGCGATCCATGTGGTAGATGTAGGCTCGGCCTTCCTCGAGGCGGTAAAGATTTCCGGGATCCGGCGCCATCTCTCCGCCCTTGGGAGGGCCGAATTCGAGATAGAAACGCACGAGTTCGCCCGGCCTGGGAACCCGGGGACGGGCCGTGAAGACCACGACCCCGTCTCCGCGTTGCACGAAGACGCGGAGGGCGCTCACGTACTTCTCCGCGTTCGCACGGAACGCGTCGATGCACGCCTGGGCTCAGAAGTAGTAGGTCAGTCCCGCGAAGGCCGACTTGCCGTGGGCCTTCTCCACCTCGACCATCATCCCGCACACGGGATCCTTCTCCTCGTGCGCCAGGAGGGTCGAGGGGCCGAGGGTCACGGACAGCAAGAGGCCGAGGGGGATGACACGATCAAGCTTCATGGGCGCGGTTCCTACGAAAACAGGGAGTTCCGGACGGACCGGGAGCTCCGGTATCGGGAAACCGCGACCCTACAGGAGGAAGGAGGAGAGCTGAAGGAACAGCGGGACTTCAGGCCAGAGCTTGAACCCCTCGTTGGGGGGCGGATGGCGCGGTCGCGGCGAGGACTCCTCCGGCGAAAGGACCGGCTTGGACACGCACGCCGGCGTCCCCTCGGTCGCCTGGAGGGGACACGTCGTCGTTACCTGGTGATGCAGGGCCCACCGATGGGCGTCCGCGGCGCAGCAGCAGGTCCCGAAGGGGTTCCCATCGCCCGAGCCGCATCCCCCGCAGTCGGAGGATCCGCGGGTGGGCTCCCCGGAATGAGAATGGCTCCCGTGATCGTGGCCATGACCTTCCGCCTCGGCGCGCGCGGGCGCGTGGACGTCTTCTCCAGAATGGGATTCCCCAATTAGCGCCAGATGGTCGGGACAGAGGCACAGCCCGCTCATCGTCGCCCCGAAGAGGAGCGACACCACAACCAGGAACGCCCGACCTGCGAGGTTCATGATCTCCCCGTATCCTACTGTCCAGAAGAACGAGTTTCCACCCGAACTTATTCATCCGAACCAACAATTCTGCCGACCGACGTGGCTTCTCAGCCGGTAGCGGAGCCAACCCGACATGCCCGTCTGCGGATTCCGCCGGCCCGCGCTTTTCGGTGGAACCTCGCTGCATCTTCGTCGTCCCACCTCCCATGGCACAGAAGGGAGGCCTGAAGATGAATCGGACACTGCTGAAGAGCGGGCTCGTGCTGATCGCCACGGCGGGCCTGGCCACGACGGCGAGCGCCCAGGACTATGGCCATCATGGCGGCACCCCCTATCATGGTCACGCCCGGACGTACTACGACCTGCACCACGGCGACTACACCGACCGACACCATGGCACCTACGTGGAGAACCATGGCGGGTACCGCGACGTTCACCACGGAGACTACCTCGAACGGCACCACGGGAACTACTTGATGCTGCACACCTACAGCTACGTCGAGCGGCATCATCTCCAGTTTCCCCGGATCCTTCTCTACCGGCCGGATCGGCATTCGTACCGTGGGCATCACCTTCCCGATTCCGGTGGCCACGCATGGAGGCAGCACCGTTAGAAGGCCTTGTTCGGTCTGGCCGCCCCTGCGGCGGCCTTGGCGGCCCTCGGCCTGGTCCAGGGTGCGAGCCAGGCGCCCGAGGCGGAGGGGGTCTGCTGCGGGAAGTACCGCGGACTTGATGGCCCGCAGCGGCGGGATTCCACCAAAGTCAGGCGGATCAAGGAACCGTCAAAGGCCACGGTGAGACCCGTCGCGCTTGCCTCCTACGCCGCCTCCGGCGGCTCCGGGGAGGGGAGAAGGGGGCCAAGGGGTCGCCCTTCGACCCTGTGCCGGGGTTCGACCTGTCCCGCGAGGGCTTCGAGCTCGTCTTCTGCCTGACCGATCCTCATCCTTGGCCGACATGCGGCACGGATCAGGGCCGCGGGATCGTGCGACGGATCTTGCGGCGTCGACGAAGCGGGCCCCAGAAGGGCCGCCGCGCCTTAGTCGCGGCAAGGCCAAGGCGCAAGGGGCACGGCTCGCGGGGCTCGCCGCGTGGGAAGGGAGAAGGGGGAGGCATATTGGCCAAGGGGGGGGAAGGGCCGCCTCGCCCTCCCCGCCCGGCTGTCCCGCCGGTCGGTGCGGGCTCGGCGGAAGGGGCCTTGCGCCGGGCTTCCGCCTCCTATCCTCACGTGGTCCACGGATAATCGACCCGTCCGCCACCGGTCGGAATATCAACACGCATCTCACGCGAACGCGTGTCCTGGCTGGATGGGCCTTAGCGCGGAAGGCGCGGGTGCGTCACGATGCGGGGGTTCACCCATTTTACCCATAGCCAGGAGGTTCCTCTTCCGGTCGAGGGGGTCAAGGGACCCCTTAGATAGAGGGAGCATGCGACGGAAACCCAGTCCGGGAAGCGCGATCCAGGCACCCAACTCGGTTCGTACGACCCTCCGAAATCGAGTCCCGTCGAGGATTATGCGGCCAGCGATGGAACTCGCTCAAAGGCAGGAGGTTGACGCGCGCAACTTTTTCGCACTTCCTCCCGCCGTTCCGCGTGCCCTTTGGGGGGTGAATACGCCTTCAAGAGTAGAGGACCAGCATGGCGGACGCACTGGACGGCCGGGCTTCGAGAGAATCGGAGAATCGAGACTTTTTTCCGCGAGTCCTCCTCCGGTTTCGGGGGTGAAGGCGCCTTCAGGAATAGAGGCGTGATGAAGCAATGTGGTCCGGATGGTGGAAGAACCGACCCTATCTTTCGTCGTTCCTCATCCGGTTCAGGGGGTGAAGGTGCCTTCAGGATTAGAGGACCGCAGATGACCCAAGAAACGAACCCCCCGAGCCTCCTGCAGCCTCCCCCCCGGACTTTCCCGGAGCTGGGGGGAGGCCAGCCAAGCACCTCCACTCGGAATCGCGAAGAAGCGGTCCAGAACCTCAGGCTCGCCCTCATCCGCGAGTATGGTTCGGTGATCCCGGTCGTCGCCAAGCTGGCCAGGACCTCGCGGGAGGACGCTCGGGAGGCCTTCCACAAGGCCGCCTGGCGGATGCTGGCAGGGGCGGCCCGACGGTCCCCGGGGGACCCGATCGTGGACTGGCGGCTCTACCTCATCCAGGCCGCGCTGAACGCGCTCCGGGAGAAGACCCGTCAGGAGGGGCGCCGCCGCGGGAAGGAGATCCTCTTCAGCGAACTGTCGAAGGACGAGCGGAGGCTTCTCTACCGGATCGCGACGCCCGGACGGACGCCTGCCGAACGGGCCGCGGATCGGGAGCTCGAGGCGCTGGGGTGGGCGGAGCTCCGGACCCTCCCGCCCCGCCAGCGGGAGGTGATCGAGCGGCACTACCGGCAGGAGTCCTTCCCCGAGATCGCGGCCGCCCTGGGGGTGACGATCGGGACGGTGAAGAAACTGCACGACGTGGGAATCCGGCGGCTTCGCTTGAGGTTCCTGGCGATCCTGCGGCCCCAGGAGCCTGGTGATCCGGGCTACGAACTCTTCGCCCTGCTTCGGAGGCCCGCATGATCCGGCAGCGGGGATCGGCTCCGGGGCCAGGCCCCGAGGGAATTCGCGGTCCCCATGCGGATTCCGTTCAACCGTTGGAGCCTGCCAAGCATCAACTGAATAGAGGGGGAAGAAAGCCCCCGGAAAGGAAAGCTGAGGTGGGAAACAGAGCGGGATCGGCAGAATTCCGCGAACCTGCGCGGCCCTGGACGGTTCTAGAGGGTGGCCGCGGCCAAGATCGACGCCCCGGACCCCCGGGAGCGTCTCCCGAAGACGAGGCCTGCCACGAAGCATCCGCCAACGACCCCCGAGCCCCTCTCCCGGTCCGTCCTCACCTCCCTCCTGGCCCCGATTCGGGAGCCGCGTCTCGCGAGGCTGCTCCCGCCCCTGGCCTCCGGAGGCTTCCGGCAGCGGGTGACCGTGAGGCCCAGAGAGATCGTCCGGAGGAGGGACGGTCAGCTCATGCTGGCGTCGCTTCTCCGAAGCGGGGCCGGGGCAGGCCCCCCCGGAAGTGGGTGGTCCGCGTGAGAGCCGCCGCTCCCGGCGCCTATGCCGAGTTCCGGCGCTACCTCGGCCACCCCTGCGCCGGGATGACGGCCGAAGAACGGCTGGAAGGCCTTTCCACCCTTTGCGCCCGACTCTGGGCGCGGACCTGTCAGGAGACGCTCAGGCAGCGGCACATGGCCAAGGAGGTGAACCGGAAGCAATTGAGGAAGGCAGCTTGATCGACGCCCCAGGGCGTCCAGACGAGGAAAGACCATGAACGTCAAGAAGCACGGACAGGAAAACGAGAACCCGGAACCGATCCGCGTGGCCATCTATGCCCGCGGCCCGTTCGGAAACCGCGGCCGATCGGTCGACGCGCAGGCGGACCTTCTCGAACGGTTCGCCGCCCGCAAGCGGTCGGCCGGCCCAGCGTGGGCCCTCTCCAGGCGGTTCGTCGAAGGCCCGCGCGGAGGACGGCGATGATCGCCCGGAAGGACGCACGGGGACCGGAGAAGAAGGGGCCGATCCAGGTCGCCTTCTACATCCGCGTCTCCTCCGACAAGCAGGCCAAGAAGAAGGACGGGTCGCTCGACACCCAGATGGACCTCCTCGAGAAGCTCGTCGACTACAAGAAGTCGGCGGGAGAGGACTGGGTGATCGCGGAGCGGTTCGTCGAAGGCGAGCAGGAGGGCCGTCGGCGCGGGAAGAGCGCCAAGGACACCAATCGCCCCACGTTCCAGAAGATGCTCCAGGTCGCCAAGGCACAGCTCATCGACGTGATCGTCATCACCAAGATCGACCGGATCTCGCGGAGCGTGGTGGACTTCCTCCTCCTCGTCGAGGAGCTCACGAAGTACGGCGTCAAGGTCGTCTCGCTCCACGAGCAGATCGACATGACCACCCCCACGGGCAAGTTCCAGACCATCCTCATGATCGCCCTCGCCCAGCACGAGCGGGAGATGATCTCCGCGCGGGTGAAGGAGAAGGTCCAGTGGCGCGCCGAGCAGGGGCTCCCGATCGGCCCCCCTCCCGGCGGCTACGTCATGAAGGAGAAGATGTACGCCATCGACCCCGAGTACGCCAAGCACATCCAGGAGTGCGACCGGCTCTACCTCGACCACAAGAGCACGGAATACGTTGCCCGGGAGTTCAGCCGGCTCGGCTACCGCACCCCTGGCGGCCGGTCCTACTCCGTCCAGCACGTCTGCAACATCCTTCGGAATCCGACCTACGCGGGGAAGCTGGAGTACGAGGGGAAGCTCCACGACGGGCAGTGGGAGCCCCTCCGGTCGTGGGAGACCCATCAGAACATCCAGAGGATCCTCGACCGGAATGCCGTGAAGAACCACAGTCCCCACCGGCAGCCGGTCGACTACGTCTACCTCCTCCAGGGACTCCTCCGGTGCGGAAGGTGCGGCCACATGATGTCCCCTCAGCCGGGAACGGGCCGGAACGGCCGTTACTACCCCTACTACTCCTGCGGCACGGCCGAGAAGAGCGCCGGCACCGCCTGCCCCTTCCAGTACATCCCCGCCGAGGCGGCCGATCGGGCGATCCTCGAGTTCATGAAGAAGCTGGTGGTCCGGCCCGAGCTGGTCGAGACGTTCGCCAGCCGGGCCAACGAGTTCACGTCCGAGACGCTCGGCAAGCTCCGGGAGGATCTCGAGCGGGTGCGGCGCGAGCTCGCGGCCGTCCGGATCAAGATCGGCCACTTCCTGGACGCCATCGGCGAAGGCGGCAAGGCGGCCATGGCGAGCGTCCAGGAGCGTCTGCAAACGCTCGAGACCGAGCGGGAGGAGCTGGAAGCCAGCGAGGCGCGTCTCAAGGCCGAATACGAAGCGGAGGCCACCCAGGAGATCATCGTCCAGGACCAGTTCGAGGCGCTGAAGACCTTCGACCAGCTGGTCCAGCGGAACGAGGCGTACCCCGAGCGCCTGAAGCACGTCCTCCCCTGGTTCGTCGACTGCGTGGTGTGGCGCACGAAGGACAGGGGCGAGGGGGACATCGAGGTGGCGCTCTTCCCGAATCCCGCGGCGCTGACGCCGGACCTCCTGGTCCGGGAGCTTCAGGCCGGCCTCGGGGATTCGCGCCCCGAGGTTATTGTTTCATCCGAGCCTCAAAGGTGGTACCCCCGGAAGGACTTGAACCTTCAACCCCCGGATTAGAAATCCGGTGCTCTATCCAGTTGAGCTACGGGGGCGCGTTCCGGGCATTCACTCTAACCGGTAACGGCCGCCCGGGCTTGGAGAAACCGGCGGATCCTCGGACGCGGATCGAGCGCAACGGCCCCCCCCCGGCCGCCGAGGGGACGGACGGGTCCGCACCCCGTTTCTTCTCCGGCCTGGAAACCGGCGGCGGGCAACTCGTCTACAGCCCCTCCACCTCCCAGCCGTTCCGGTAGGTCCGGCGGAGGAGCGCCGCCGCCTCGGCCGAGCCTTCGAGCCGGAACTCCGAGGCGTGCCAGGTGAGCGTCTTGCCGGGCACGCGGTTGGCGACCACGCCGAGAAGCACGAATTCGGTGAGCGGGCCCGAGTAGTCGAAGTTCGCCGGGGGCGTCCCCCTCCCCAGGCACGCCTCCACCCAGAGATGCCAGTGGCTCGCCCCGTTCACGGCCGGCATCGCCGCGTCCTTGAAGCGGTCCGCCGGGAGGAGCAGCGGCCGGCCCACATGGGGAAGGAGCATGAAGCCCTTCTCCCCCACGAACATCGAACCTTGCCCGGGAAGCTTGTCCGCGGGCCAGTCCCCCGCGGGAGGCGGGGCCGCCAGGCCGTCGTACCACGTGAGCGGAATCGGATCGACCGTGTGCTTCGTGCCCGGGAAGACGTAGCGGACCTTGTTGCGCGTCGAAAAGGACTCCCGGGGGGGCGGGTCGCTCTCCGAGACGATCGTCCGCGGCGCGCCTAGCTCGAGCGCTCCCGCCACCGGGTCCAGGATGTGGATCGACATGTCCCCCATCGTCCCGCACCCGAAATCGAGCCACTTCCGCCAGTTGCCGGGATGGTAGAGGCCCCGCTTGTACGGCCGCTCGGGCGCCGTCCCGAGCCACAGGTCCCAGTCGAGGTTCGCCGGCACCGGGTCCGACCCCTCCGGCCGCGGGCCGTCGAAGCCCCAGGTCTTGTTGCTCCAGCTGTGGACCTCCCTCACCTTCCCGATCTCGCCGCCGCGGATCAGGCGGACGGCGGTGCGGTACTCCTTCGAGGAATGGACCTGGATGCCCATCTGCGTCTGAACCTTCTTCGCCCGTGCGGCCTCGGCCAGGCGCCGAGCCTCCCAGACGTCGTGCGTGAGCGGCTTCTGGACGTAGACGTGCTTCCCCAGGTCGATCGCCGTCATCGCCGGGGCGGCGTGCATGTGGTCGGGAGTCCCGACGTTCGCCGTGTCGATCTCCCCGGCCATCTCGGCGAACATCTTCCGGTAGTCCCGGTACTGCCGGGCCTCGGGATACTTCTTGGCCGCGGCGGCCAGGGTGTTCGCGTCGACGTCGCAGAGCGCGACGACCCGGACCGCGGGGTGCGCCGCGATGTTCCCGAGGTCCGCCCCGCCCATCCCGCCGCAGCCCACGGCCGCGTGGCGGAGCTTCCGGTCCTGGCCCCGGGCCGCGCGCCCCGCCGCCGCGAGCAGGGCGGCCCCGGCCAGGAAGTCCCGCCTCGACAGGGATCGGCTCATCGCGTCCTCCGATGCTTGCGCCATTGATTCTACGCTCCTATCATCGCCGCCGCGCATGGAGAAGCCGATCCGACGCTGCTGGCCCTCGGGGGACGACCCCCTCATGGACCGCTACCACGACCGCGAGTGGGGCGTGCCCTGCCACGACGACCGCCGCCACTTCGAGTACCTCGTGCTCGACGCCTTCCAGGCGGGCCTGAGCTGGAGGACCATCCTCCACAAACGCGAGAACTTCCGTCGGGCCTTCTCCGGCTTCGACCCCCGAAAGGTCGCCCGCTACGGGGCCCCGGAGGTCCGCCGCCTCCTCCGCGACGCGGGCATCGTCCGGAACCGCCTGAAGGTCCGCGGGACGATCCGGAACGCCCGGGGCTTCCTCGGCATCCAGAAGGAGTTCGGGACCTTCGACCGCTACGTCTGGCGCTTCACGGGCGGCCGGACGATCCGGAACCGCTGGCGCCGGCTCTCGCAGATCCCCGCCCGGAGCCCCGAATCCGACGCGATGAGCGCGGACCTCAAGAAGCGCGGGTTCACGTTCGTCGGCTCGACGATCTGCTACGCCTACATGCAGGCCGCCGGCCTCGTCAACGACCACCTCCTCGGCTGTCCTAGGCTCCGCGCCTGCCTTCGGAAAGGTCGGAGGACCGGCGGCCCCGATCGCGGGATCCACCGGCGGTAGAAGGGGGATGCTCCCCTGGCCCTGAAGGCGCGACAGGGATGGTCGACGACGTCGTGGATGCCCCGGACGAACTGCACCGCGCGCACGGGGCCAGGGCCGCGGCGAGGCTGACGGCGATCCGGACTCCCCCCGCAGCCGATCGAGCCCCTATGGAAGCCGGCCGGGCAGGGACGCGACACGCCGTCGCGCCCCGCCCCTTGCCCCTCGCCCCCTCCTTCCTGCTACTTCGCTTCCCCGGGCTCCTTGATCCCGCAGGGGATGCAGAGGTCGGTCCGGGCCCCGCCCCGGAGGGCGCCGATCGTGACCACCGGGGCCGTGGTGACCTTCTCCCCCAGGATGTTCTCGAAGACCGTCGCGTAGAGCTTCTCGATCTTCACCAGGGAGTGTGCCGCCAGGATCTGGTGCACCTGGCCGGCGTTGGGGAGCCTCCAGGGCTTCCCGCAGCGGTCCCGAACCTCCTTGGCGCCGGGGGCCGCCGCGGCCGCCTCCTGCCTGAGCTTGAGCGAGACGTCCGGCCCGTCGATCGGGGGCGGGGGCAGGGGCCGGAGGAGCGGCCGGCCGCTCGGGTCGCGGTAGGTCAGCGGGCCCTCCTCGAGCGCCTCGGGCGCGTCGAAGGCGAGGGGTTCCACGACCAGGCCGTACTCCTGCCGGAGGCGCTCCGCGTGGAGGCGCCGGAAGACGAGCTTGAAGGGCGTCTCGGTCCGCGTCGATTCCTCGACGGCCTTCTTCGCGTTCTCCACCGTCCAGCGGGCCTCGCGGAGCATCGTGGCCGCGTCCACGGGGCCCGCGACCGCGTGGAGGACCCGGCCGTCCGGCGCGCAGAAGTAGGCGGCCACGTTCCCGCCCTGCTTCTGGCCGTTCACGATCCGGAAGGTCGCCACCTTCTGGAAGGCCGACACGAAGTGCCGGTCGAGGTAGCTCCCCACCTCCGGGTTGGCCAAGGCGTTCACCCTGAGCGCCTGGGCGTTGTTTCAGGTCAGCGCCGCGTCCTCGAAGAGCCCCGAGACGTGAAGGAGGAAGACGAGCTTCTCCTCGGCCTTCGCCTGCCGCGCGGCCTCGCCCACGCTCTCCGCCCAGTGGACGGCCGTCCCGTACGTTTCCCGCTTGCAGCTCCCGCAGCTCTTCGGCTCCTGCGCGGCCGCGGGCGCCGCGGCGCAGAGGAGCGCGAGTCCGAGCACGATCTTCCGCATGGCAGCCTCCTGTCCTTCCGACGCGCCTTCGACGCGGACCCTGACGGCGGGGTTCCGGAATTCGGCGCGCCGGGGCCTCGGTAGCCCGTCCCAGGAGCGGCATCGCACGGGGCCGCTTCAGGGCGGAGGCGGGGAGTCGGGAGCGGTCTCCCCCTTCGAACCTCAACCTTCCCGCTTCGCCGCCGACGGGACGGAGCTGCGACCGGGGCCCTCAGGGAGAGGTCTTGCCCCGGATCTCGTCGAGCCGCCTCATCGCCTCCATGAGGAGGGCCAGCGTCGGATCGCCGAGGCCGGCCGCCGTCCGGCGGTGCGACGGGTCGAAGGAAAAGGTCCCGTCCTCCCAGGCCAGGAGCGCGTGGAAGGCCGCCTTCCCGGACGCGCCGGACAGCCGCGCGTCGAGGACCTCCCCGCCCTCGAAGTAGAGCTCGCCGTCCTCCCCCTCGTCGTGGATGCGGAGGAGGCCGCTCTTCCGCGTCTGGTTCAGGATCTGGACGAGCTCGAAGAGCGGCATCGCCTTGAGCGTTCCCGAGATCCCCCCCGCGAGGTCGGAGGCCACCTTCCGGCTCCGGCGCGCGTGGTAGCGGGACAGGACCCGGGTCAGGTGGTAGGAGAGCTCGGGGTGGTCCAGAAGGAGGTCGCCGAAGGCCGACTTGTTCACGGAGGCGACCCGCGCGGGCGTGCGCGCCCGCACGGTGATCGTCGTCGGCGTCCCCGTCAGGAAGGAGATCTCGCCGAAGCAGTCCCCCGCCCGCCGCACGTCCGCCTGCTTCTCGCCCTCGAATTCCACGACTTCCACCTCCCCCTCGATCAGGACGTGGAGGGCGTCGACCACGGACCCGGGGCGGACGAGCGTCTCGCCGGCCTCGTGGTCGGCGGACCGGGCGATCTTGTAGAGCTTGCGCATCACCTCGAGGGGGAGCTTCGTCAGGAAGGTGACCTCGGATCGGGCGGCCGCGGTGATCGCGTTGAGGATGATCGAGGTCTCGTCCTCCTTCTTCGTCCGGAGCGCGGCCTCGATCCTGCGGACCTTCGCCACGAGGGTCGCGGGCTCGAAGGGCTTGACGAGGAAGTCCCGCGCCCCGGCCTGGAGGGCCTCCTTGACGTGCGCGGCCTGGGCGTTCCGGGTCAGCATGACGACGGCCACGCCCTGGAGCGGAGCGAGCATCCGCATCGTCTTGAGGAGCGTGATCCCGCCCATCCCCGGCATCTCCCAGTCGGCGATGACGAGATCCACCGGGCTCTCCAGGCGCAGGAGGAGGCGCAGCGCCTCGGCGCCGTTCGGGGCTTCGAGGAGGTCGGAAGCGGCGTACCCCCCCTGCACCAGAGCCTCGCGGATGCAGCGGCGGACCGTCTCGTCGTCGTCGACTGCGAGGAGCCTCATACCCAGCCCGGTGAAGTCGCGTCCGCGATGCGGAGGCCACCCCCCGGCAACCTTTCCCCCGGTCCTGGGGCATTCTAGCGGAAGCGTCGTGCCATGTTCCCGGATTTCGCGCCCCCCTCCTCCGTCGCGTCCGGTCCGAGCGGCTCGGCTCCCGGAAGGCCGGCGCGGAGCGGGGGCCGGCGCCGATCGTCCCCTGCCGTCCCCCAGGAAGCGGCGACGCGATCGGCTCGAGGCGCCGTACGGGGCGAAGGGGCGTGGTATAATCCTCCGACCCCCGACTCGACCCGGGATCGGCGCATGGAACACCTGGACCCGCGGGATGAAGAGTTCCTGAAGCTCAACGCTCGGCTGGGGACGGTCCCGGAGAGCCGCATCCTGGCCGCCGTCCGGCTCCAGGCGGAGGAGGCGCAGGCCGGTAGGCCGCCGCGCTCGCTCCAGGAAATCCTCGAAGCCCAGGGCTTCCTTTCGAGCCCGGACCCGGAAAGCTCCGCCCCCCCGCCTCCGCGCTCCCCGAGCCAGGTCCCCTCCTCGAGCTCCGTCACCGTCCGCCCGACCGGCCGCGCGGAGCGCCCGTCCGACGTGGAGGAGGCCCTGAAGGACGAGCGGAACGTCCTGGGGCACTACGTCCTCCTCGACCTGGTGGGCAAGGGCGGCATGGGCAGCGTCTACCGCGCCTGGGACGACGCGGTCGGGCGGATCGTGGCGATCAAGCGACTGCACGAGTCCTCCCAGGATTCGGTCGAGCGCTTCCTGCGGGAGGCGCACCTGGCGGGCCGGCTGCGGCACCCGTCGATCGCCACGATCTACGAGGTCGGCGAAGTCCAGGGCCGCCACTACATCGCCATGCAGTACATCGACGGGGAGCCGATCGGCCGGCGGCCCCGGCGGGTGCCCCAGACCCTCGAGCTCGTCCGCGACGCCGCCCGGGCCCTCCAGCACGCCCACGATCAGGACATCATCCACCGGGACGTGAAGCCGGGGAACATCATGGTCGACCGGAAGGGCGCCGTCTTCCTCACCGACTTCGGCCTGGCCCGGGACGTCGTGCCGCGCCCTTCGAGCGCCCTGACGATGACGGGCATGATCGTGGGAACGGTCGAGTTCATGTCCCCCGAACAGGCCCGCGGCTCCGGCCGGATCGACGCCCGGAGCGACGTCTACAGCCTGGGGGCCACCCTCTACCGGCTCCTGGCCTGGCGGTCCCCGCACCGCGCCGACAACGTGGCGGACGCCCTGCGGGACCTCCTCGAGTGGAAGCCTCCGCCGATCCGCACGTTCAACTCGGCCATCTCCCCCGAGCTCGACGCGGCGGTCGAGCGGGCGATGGCCAAGGACCGCGAGAAGCGCTTCACCGACGCCGGAGCCTTCGCGGACGAGCTCGACCGGCTGCTCCGCGAGCGCCGCTACCTCGGCCGCTACGGCCTGGCCCGGCTGTTGACGCGACGCTGGCTCCCGGTGGTCGCGGCCGCCCTCCTGGCCGCCCTGGGCGTGCGGTTCTGGCTGGAACGGACAGGCCCGGTCCCGCCCGTCCCCCGGAGGGCGGACCCCGCCGCGCTCACCCGGGTCGCCCAGGTCGCGCTGGACGCCCTCGAGCGCCGGCTGGGAACGGCGCCGCCCGAGGAGCGGCGCTCGAGGCTCCAGCGGGAGGTGCTCGCGCGTCTCGACGAGGCCCTCCTGGCCGACCCCCGCTTCCTGCCCGCCCGCGTGGCGCGCGTCCGGGCCCTTTACCTCGACGGGCGAGCCTCGGCCGCCCGGGAGGAGCTCCGGCCGCTCGAGGACGAGTGGCGGCGCGACTACCGGATCCGCTTCCTCCGGGCCCTGCTCGCGCTCGAGGAGGCCTGGGGCCCGCCGCCGCTCCCCGCGCTCGACGCCCCCCTGCCCGCCTGGCACTCTCCGCCGCCCCCCTGGCCCGCCTCCGCGGCCGGGGACCTGCGCGCGACCGAGGACCCCCGGACGGACAAGGCGGCGGTCGCCGAATACGAGCGGGACGGGCCCGCGGCGCGCGCGCTCCTGAGCCTGGTCGAGGGCCGCTTCGACGAGGCGGCCTCGGCCCTCGAGGAGGTCTCGGGCAGGCAGACCCTCCCGCTCTACGCCCGCGCCCGGACCCGGGCCGCCTACCTGGCCCGCCGCTTCCGCGAGGTCCGCGCCTCCCCCGCCTCGGGCGGGAGCCGCGAGCACCTCGGGGCGCGCCTGGCCCTTTCCGAGACGCTGCGCGACGTGCTTCCCGAGTGCGCGGGGGACGCCGAGGCGTCGGCCCTCGTCCACCTCGCCCTCGCCCGGAGGGCCCTGGAGGAGGGACGGGACCCCGAGGCGTCGGTGGCCGCGGGACTGGAGGCGGCGGGCGGCCCCGTGGCGTTCGCGGACGCGGTCCGCGGCGCCCTGCTCGCGTGCGGCATCCTCCGCCGGGCGCTTTCGGGGCGGGACGACGAGGCGCACTACGAGGAGGCGCTCCGGCTCCTCGGTCCCGCGCCGGGCCCGTGGCCCGCGCGGCTCGCCGCGGCGGAGCTCCGGCTGGCGAGGGGCGCCGGGGCCGGGCGGGGGCGGGGAGGATCCGGGAAGGACCTCGAGGAGGCGGTGACGCTCGCGCAGGCCCTTTCGGCCGAGGCCCCGGGCTGGGCGGCGCCGAAG
>Ga0187893_10006771_pt1 | contig 19309 bp, 13 predicted proteins | sample MA1701074metaG_FD_139574 | JGI IMG/M metagenome (GOLD analysis project Ga0187893, IMG submission 139574) | White microbial mat communities from a basaltic lava cave in the Kipuka Kanohina Cave System on the Island of Hawaii, USA - MA170107-4 metaG ... | reverse complement strand
TTGCTGCCGAACCACGCGCTCTGCGGCGCGGACGCGCGTTTGTCGGCTACGACGATCGCTTCGAGATAGCCGTCCAGGTGATCGATGGTGATCTGTTTCACCTCGATCGCGCGCCTAACGCCGACAGCCGCGGGGACGTGGCCGGCGAACGGAATGCCGAGGCGCGTCGCTGTCGCGGCGAGTGAATCGTAGGCCGGCTGCAGTATGCCCGGATGGATCTTGAGCAGATCGTAGCCGGCCGCCTTCTGGTCGCGCACCATCTGCATGCCGACTTCGGGGCTCGTTACTGAATTCCCGTTGAACGACGGTCCCGTCGTATAAATCGTCGGACCGAAGACTTCGCCGCTAGCCGTCATGTTGCGAAGCTGAAGGTGCAGCGGCGACCCGAGCATGCCGCGAACAGTCGTGACGCCGTTCAGTACATACAGCGCCAGGACGCGCGTCGAGAACTCAGTAATGGCCTGGCCGCCCGGCACGTGTGCGTGCATCTCGGCGAGTCCCGGGATGATGAACTTTCCCTGCGCATTGACTTCGGTGGCGCCGCTCGGGACCTGGATTCGCGACGACGGGCCGACCTCGACGATTCGATCGCCCCTAACGATGACCGTGTGGTCGCTGAGCGAGCGCTCGCGATCCATGGGAATCACGGTCGCGTGTGTGAAAGCGATCGTCTGCGTCGTTTGAGCGTGCGTTGGCACCGCAAGTGCAACGAGGGCAAACGTGGCAAAGACTGACGCACGCATAACAACTCCCGGAAATGGGCCTGCTCGCAGCCGTGAGCCGTTCAGCCGCAAGCAGAGAATTTGTGGTCTTAGTCGCTCAATCGGGTTGTTCCGGTTGCACCTGCCACCGTTGGGATAGCGCTCGGTGGGGCGGCTCCATCGCGTGCGACGCCGCAGATCAGGCCGCATCGGCCGGGGAGGGGCCGTGATCAATCCGACAGCGCTCGAGCCGCGTAAACAGCGGAGGAAATACGCGTGACGATATCCGAGCATTGGAGCCCACCATGAAGCAGCGACTCCTGGGCCGCCGAAGCGGCCTTACCCTTCCTGAGCTGATCGCGGCCATCGTGGTGATCGTACTGTTGTTTCTCTTGGGGTTTTGGATTGTCAGGTTCTTTGCGAATACCGCGCGCAACGAGGTGACGAGGGTCCGCATTGTTGGCCCTAGTTCTATAGCGTTCGGTACTACGGAAACGTACACGGTCGAGGTGTCCCTGCGGTCGGGCGTGGCCGCGCGCACGCTGTCTACGGTGCAGATCTTCGAAGACGAATTGGCCGGTGACCAACTGCTCGATTCGCTGGTGACGGTGACGTTCGAGGCGGGCCGGAGAATCGGAACGGGTCAATTTACACTTGGCTGCACGCGCTTGGATGAATTGGTGGATGATGAGCAGCTCGACGGCGAGGACTTTAGCGACGAGGACGAAGCAGGGGACGAGTTCGAGATCTACGGCGTTGTCCTGCCGGACGGTGCCGTCGCTGGCGGGACCGGACAGAACTTCAACGTGAAGTGCCGGCAGTGACGTGGGATACATTGAGCCACACCAGCCTAACGGTCCACCGGCATTCAAGTCGGTTCCTGTCCCGTATCCTCTATAATCGCCCGTACTTCTTCAGCGCCGCTATCAATCTGTCGCGCGGCAATCCATATACACGGAGATAGTTCGCGCCAGTCATCGTCTCAGCAGCGAGCATCGCATTGAGGATCGATTCCTCGGTTGCCTGGACCGTGGCCCAGAAGAGTGGATTGATGTGCGGGTTGGGGAGGATCTGCACGCGTTCCACATTGGCCGACATACCCACGTTGGGATTGGCCGTCGAGAAGGCGATGAAGATGTCGCCGGATGAGTTCCCTCCGACGCCGCCCATGCGCCCGATGCCTAACGAGACTCGCGTCACCAGACGCTTGAGCTGGTGCGGCAGCAGCGGGGCATCCGTAGCGACAACCACGATGATCGACCCTTGATCCTCGTCAGGCAGCGGAAGCTCGCCACTGCCGCCCGTGCCCATGTCGGCGCAGCGCTGGCGTCCGCGCCCGATCGTCGTATCGCGCGTCGCGATGCACGACGTCAGGTCTGGAATCTCTTCGCCAACGGGCACACCCGCGACGCGCAAATCGCGTCGCGCTCCATAGTTGCATTGCACAAGCACGCCAACGGTGTACGTCGTCCCGCGAATCTCCGCACGACGTGACGCGGTGCCGATGCCACCCTTGAAGCCGTGGCAGACCATACCGGTGCCGCCGCCGACGTTGCCTTCCTGCGGCACGACGCCCGCGCGCGTTGCGTCCAGCGCGGAGATGACGTGCTCCGGCCTAACGTGGAATCCGTTGATGTCATTGAGGCCGCCGTCGTACGTCTCCGCGACGACTGGGAGTCCCCACGGCTGTAAGCCGGGCTTCCCAACCTGCCATCTGAGAATCGCGTCGCGCACTTCGCCGACCGAATGCGTGTTCGTGATCCCGATCGGTCCCTCGAGAAATCCGCTCTCCTGCACCCAAGTGGTCCCGGTCATTTCGCCGTTTCCATTGAGGGTGAACCAGGCGCTGAAGACGGGATCGTTGCTTGCTTTCCCGCGCGGGTGAATCACTGTCACGCCGGTGCGCACCGGCCCTTTGCCAACCGTCAGGCGGCCGTCCCCCGAGATGAGCGTGGTGTGACCAACCTCCACCCCGGTGACATCGGTGATGGCATCGAGTGGACCGGCCGTGCCGCCGATCGGGACACCAAGGTCACGAGCGCGCGGCTTGGCCGTTTGTGCGTGCAGCCCTGACACGGCTGCGAGCAAGCCGAGTGCGACCAGGCGCGAGAAAGGCATGGGACACCCTCCGAATCACGTAGGCGTTCTTCACGACAGACGTGATCTTGAGGTCTAACGCCGGACCTGTCGAGAGTGCGCCGCGGCATGCTCACGAGTACTGGAGTACGATGATGAGCAGTATTGCTGCGAGGATGAAATAGCCTTTACTGGCACGCATCGTCCTTTCTCCTTTTGACCTTTGACCGCTGACCTTTACCCGTCCTGTCGCGTTAGACTCGACACGCGCAGCAGTGTTAAGCCCTGATGCAAGAGCGCCGGACACGCAATGTGATATGGATGGCCTTTACCACTACAGGGCGAGCGACAGCGGAAAGCGTCGTTATGCACGGGCGCGTTGTATCAGCGCGTGAGCGCAACGTCATTCTCACACAGGTGACCCGGCCCATCACGCAGCAATCCGTGTAGTCATCGGGCGCCAGCCGTCAAAAGCGTTCTAGGCGCGCACAAGGCTTCAAGACAATAGAAGCGACCCTTCCTACAATGGACCTAGCGCACTGCCGCGGCTCAGCGCGGTCGTTGCGCTTGCCTGTCACCGAATGAGCGACTGGGGTTGACCGTCGCCTGGCGGCGTTAGGCATGGCCCCAACCTCATGGAGGATCGCATGATCACTCTCGTGCGCTGGAAGTCGCTTCTCAAAACACTCATGGCGGCGGCAGTCATTCCTGCCAGCGCCGCTGCCCAAACGACGGGCATCGTCGAGGGGCGCGTCACCGAGCAGGGGACAAGTCGCCCGTTAGCTGGCGCACAAGTGTTCGTCGCCGGTACCACCGTGGGCACCGTCAGCGCAGCCAACGGGGCCTATCGCATCGTCGGAGTTCCTGCACGCACTGTCGAGGTGCGCGCACGCCTGATCGGTTTTGCACCGCTGAACCGGCAAGCGACAGTCAGCGCCGGACAATCAGCGACCGTGAACTTCGAGATGACTGTGTCGGCGCTGCAGCTCGAACAGGTCGTCGTGACAGGAAGTGGCCAGGCTGTTGAAGTGAAGCGGCTCGGCAACACAGTCGCGACTGTGCAAGCGCCGCAGTTCCAACCGATCGCCAGCCCAAGCGAGCTGCTGCAAGGACGCGAACCCGGCCTTGTAGGGCTTCCCTCGTCAGGCCTGACGGGAGAAGGGACGCGCATCCGGATCCGTGGCAATGCATCGCTCGCCATGTCCAACGAACCGATCGTCTTCGTGGACGGCATCCGCATTAACTCGAAAGGTGACTTCGGGCCCAACGTGAGTGCCGGAGGGGGCGGCGCCCCCTCGCGCCTCGATGACATCGATCCCAACTCGATCGAGCGTGTGGAGATTCTCAAGGGCGCGGCGGCGGCGACGCTGTACGGGACCGAGGCGTCGAACGGCGTCATTCAGATCTTCACGAAGAAGGGGCAATCCGGCGCACCGCGATGGAATTTCCAGGTCGAGCAGTCAGCGCTCAGCTACGAGAAGGATCGCGTCAAGGCCGCGTATGGCGTCGCGCGCCCGGCACAGATCACGACCAACAAGCTGAACGATCTTTACGGGCGCACGCTCACACCGTACGAGGTGATTTCATCCGACTGGCCCACTCGGCTCATGGGCACAGGGTATGGGACAACAGGCACTGGCAGTGTCGACGGCGGAACGGATCGCTTCACGTATTTCATCTCAGCTCGTTATGCGTACGAGAACGGCCCGATGCAGGGCGAAGATCTCGGGCCCGCGCGCGATCTGAACCGTCGTGTCTCCGGAACCATGAATACTGGATTGGTCGCGACCAACCAGCTGCGGTTGAATTTCCGCGCCGGCTTCGTCGACTCGCACCAGGAGACGCCTAACAACAATAACAACATTTACGGTGTGACCTCGCTCTCCATGTTCGGCAAGCCCGAACTGGCGAACTGCCTCGCATCATCCGTAAAGTCGCCGGGTGCCTGCACTGGCGCGGGCAACACAGCGGGCAACGCGGCCTTCATGACTGTCCGCGAGGCGATGCAAGCGATCACACAGCAGGACGCTGGCCGCTTCACCGGCGCCTTCGAAGCGCAGTACACCCCGTGGACAAATCTCAACTTCACCGGGACGTTCGGCATCGACGCGACAGACCAGCGCGATTTCACCTTCCGCGAGTTTGGTCATAACGTCGATCGGTACAATGCGTACGACGTAAACGGGCGCCGAACCTACGACGCCATCCGCGACAGACAGTATACAGTTGATTTGAAGTCGGCCTGGAACTGGAGGCCGTTCACAAGCCTAACGTCTGACTTCGTTACCGGCTTGCAGGGCTTCGTCGAGCGCGTCAACCAGATCGGTGGCTTCAATTCGAATTTCCCCGGCCCAGGTCTCGAGGTGATCGGCGCCGGCTCGACCCCGACGATCAACGAAACGTTCGCCTCGACGGTCAACGGCGGCTTCTTTGTCCAGGACCAGCTCGGGTTGAAGGACTGGATCTTCCTGACCGTCGGTGGTCGCTATGACTATAGCTCGGCATTCGGTAAGAATGCGGGCGGTGTGTTCTATCCCAAGGCTTCCTTCTCCGTCGTCCCGTCGGATCTCTCGCGCTGGAAAGCGCCGTTAGGCATCAACACCTTCCGCCTCCGTGGCGCGATCGGCCGGTCCGGCCGTCAGCCCGGCGCCTTCGACAAGTTCACGACCTACGGGCCGATTGCAACACCACTCGGCTCCGGGCTCACGCCAGCAAACCTCGGCAACCCGGATCTCAAACCCGAAGTATCAACAGAGATAGAGGGCGGGTTCGAGGTCGGTCTCGTGAGCAACAAACTGGGACTCGACGTCACGTACTGGGATCGCACAGTCAGGGACGTGCTTGTGGCGAAACAGTTCCCGCTATCAGGAGGCTTCCAGAACAGGCAGCTTGCCAACATCGGCGAGCTGTCGGCGAATGGTTACGACGTGTCTGTCAAAGCTTTCCTGGTGAATACGGCACGCTACTCGTTAGACCTCTTCGCCAACACGGCCTACATCAAGCAGGAAGTGATGAGCCTCGGTGGCGCACCGCCTATCAAGGTCGGTGGCTCGTACCCGCGCTATCGCAACTACATCATCGCCGGCATGCCCCCCGGCGCCTTGTTAGGCGCCAAGCTGCTGCAGCCCTGCTCCGCGCGCCCGGCCGGGCAGACGTACACCTGCCTCAACGCTGGCGAGTTGCCATATGACACCAACGCCGACGGCAAGCCGGACACCGAAGCGCAGCTGCGCACTTATCTCTCGCAGGCGCGCACGCTCAACAACCTCAACCCGATGATGGTGGATGAGGACGGCGACCGCGACCTGCTCGATCATTTCACGGGCAAGCCGTATCCGGACTTCCAGGGCGCGTTCGGCGCGAACCTAACGGTGATGCGCAACTGGAAGCTCACGACCCTGTTCGAGTACCGGCAGGGCGACTATACGGTGACGAACCTGACCGACGCCTTCCGCAATGCGAATCCGCTCATCGGGCGCAACACGTTGCGGGCAGCGAAGGCCGAGGCAGCGGTGGAGAATCCGGCGTCGACGGTGGATCAGCGGCTCGAAGCCGCGAAAGAGTGGCTGCATCTCAAGGCACTCTCGCCGTACGACGGGTTGAACCAGGCGGAAGACGGCGCTTTCGTGCGCATGCGCGAGTTGAGCCTCACGTACACGGCGCCCTCTGACGCAGCGGCGCGCTTAGGCGTGAAGTCGCTCGCGGTGACGGGGAGTGGGCGTAACGTGTTCCTGTGGACCAAGTACTCCGGCACCGATCCCGAGGTCAACGCGATCGGTCGAACCGCGGGTGGTGGCCGTGATGCGAACTTCTTGGATGCGGTCGATGCATTCGGCTGGCCGCTCGCGCGCCGCTTCGCGATCAGTGTGCGCTTGGGTTTCTAATACGGCCTAACGCGACCAGGAACAAGCACTTGATGCGCGGCAGCTGACTCAGCTGCCGCGTCTTGTGCTTGCTATCGGGCAGGGGTATCTGGTGGTGTCGTTATGCGTTGTGGCTCAGGATCTCGATCGCCCCACGCGACTGAGGGCGGCGCCGATCTGAGCTTTCGAGGCGCCTCGTTAGGCGATGGATGTAGCACCCGCTCGCCGACGCGCTCGGCCTTCTTAACGCGCCGAAGCAACAGCGCGCCGGCGATGATCAGCCCGGCCGCCGCGGCGAACGTCAGTTTCACGGCGGCGACGCGCCACATCCAGTCCGGGACACGAACCCGAAAGCCAAAGTTCCATATCAGTATGCCGAGCAAGCCGGCACCCAGGCCGGCTGCCATGAGGATCCGCGCTCCCAGATGCGCGAGATTGCGCCGTAACATCAGCTCACATTGCGCAGCGCCCTGCCTAACCGCTCCACAATCGCATCGACCTGCTCGCGTTCGACGATGAGTGGCGGCGACATCGCGATGATGTCCCCGGTGACGCGGATGAGCAGACTCTCGTTGGCGAAGCACTCGACCATCACCTCGCCGGCGCGGGCGCCGACTTTGCCGTCGCGCGGCGCCAGCTCGATGGCGCCAACGAGACCGATGTTGCGCACGTCGATCACGTTCGGTGCGCCTCGCAGCGAATGCACCGCCGCTTCCCAGTACGGCGCCAGCTCGGCCGCTCGAGCGAACAACCCTTCCTCGCGATACACGTCGAGCGTCGCCAGCGCGGCCGCCGCCGCCAGCGGGTGCCCGCTGTACGTATATCCGTGGAAGAACTCGATCCCCGACTCGGTGGCGTCGAGGACCGACTCGTAGATGCTCTGCCTAACGAACACGGCGCCCATCGGCACCGCGCCGTTCGTGATTCCCTTCGCCACGGTCATGAGATCCGGCTGTACGCCGAAGTACTCGGCGCCGAAGCTGGCACCTAGCCGTCCAAAGCCGGTGATCACTTCGTCGAAAATGAGCAGGATGCCGTGCTTGGTGCACAGCTCGCGCAGGCGCTCGAGATAGCCGACCGGCGGCACGAGAACACCGGCCGATCCAGCAACCGGCTCGACGATCACGGCGGCAATCGTGTCAGCGCCGTGCTTCTGCACGAGCGTCTCGAGCGAGTCCGCCAACTCCCTGCCGGCGTTCGGTTGACCGCGCGAGAAAGCGTTTCGCGCGAGATCGTGCGTCGTGGGAAGATGATCGATGAGTGGCAACAACTGCGCAGCGAATGCTTTGCGATTGTTCTCGATGCCGCCGACGGAGATGCCGCCGAAGCCGACGCCGTGATAGCCGCGCACGCGCCCAATGAATCGCGCGCGACCAGGTTGGCCGCGTGAGATGTGGTACGCGAGCGCGATCTTGAGCGCCGTATCCACGGCCTCCGATCCCGAGTTCGCGAAGAAGACGTGATCCAGATCTCCCGGCAGCATTTCGGCCAGGCGCGTCGCAAGCTCGAAGCTCAGCGGATGACCCATCGAGAACGCAGGGGCGTAGTCCAGCGTCGCGGCGGCGCGCTGAATCGCGGCGACGATCGGCTCGCGGCAGTGCCCGGCGTTCACGCACCATAGGCCGGCCGTCGAGTCCAGGATCTGGCGCCCGTCCGCGGCCGTGTAGTGCATCCCCTTCGCCTCGACAAGGAGTCGCGGCGCCTTCTTGAACGCTCGATTCGCCGTGAACGGCATCCACAGCGCTTCTAGCGACAATTCGTTAGGCGTCGTTACGTCGAGCGTGACTGTCATCTGAGTTCACTCCGGGCCGTCTCCGGCCCCTAACGATTCGCTTCGGTTCGTTCGTCCTTCCTCTGCCGCGGCCGCCGACTCCTCTTCTCGTTCGCGCTCCTGCACCTCGCGCTCGATGGCGTCGCGCTCGGCACGATAACGCAAGTACCACTCGCGCGTGACCTCACCAGCCAACTCCCGATTCCCGAGACCGAACGCGAGGGCCATCGCCAGCGCTACAGCACCAAAGAGGATCGCAAACGCCGTCGTGACGATATCGGTGGCGATGCCAAGCTCCTGCAACGCCATGAAGACTGCGAGCATGACGACGCCCCAGCGCCCCACGCGCGCCAGCGTCGGTCCGCCCTGCACGGCACCGGCCGACGCCATGATCAAACCGCCCGTGAAGCGGCCGAGCACGATGCCGACAATCATGATCACGATCGCGGACATGAGGCTGGGCAAGTAGCCCACGAGCTCCGCGAATACGGCGGCCAGCGACTCCAAGCCTAACGCGTTTGCCGCCACCATGATGACGGCGAACATGATGAACCAGAAGAGAACTTTTCCCGCGACGCGAGTGGGATTGAAATGCGATCCCGAATGCTCGATCGCTTCCATGACGCCGCCGCGCTCGAGCGCTTGATTCAGTCGCGCGCGACGCAGCAGCCGCTCGGTCGCCTTTTCAGCGAGCTTCGCGAGCAGATACCCCGCGAACAGAATGACCAGAGCGCCCAGCATCGCCGGGACGATTTCGGCGAGCTGGAGGAACGATGTGCGGAGACGTTCGAGGAAGGTCACGGCAGGGGCGGCAGCGGCAAACTGAGCAGGAGAAATCTACGGGGATTTCGGGACTCGGGGATCGGGCGTCGGGCACTGGGGATCGACAGTACCAGCCCTGTTCCGATCCCCGATTCCCGAACCCCGCTTCGGCGACCCCCGAAACCCTAGTTGCGCGTCCTTCTCTTCAGGTCGAAAAGCGCGCTACGCCGACACTTAGGGCAAAGCAACCACTCCCGCCGTCTCGCGTAGCCCAGCCCAAACGAGCCGCCGCCGATGGCGCGGGTGGTCAGGCCCACCCCGCAGCGCGGACACGTGGCCGCCCCACTCCGCTCGTACTCCTCGCGGATCTGCCGTTGCTCGGCGGCCGTGAACTGCGCGGTCTCTTCGGTCACTCGCGCCTGCGCTCGTTAGGCTATGCTCAGAACGACCTTGCCGAACTGCTCACCCCTGGCAAGTCGCTCGAGCGCATCACGCCCCTGCGCCAACGGATACACCTTGTCGACGACTGGCTTTAGCCGGCCGCCGTTGAACGCGGCAGTGATCGCGTCGAACTCGGCATCGTTCCCCATCGTGGAGCCGAGTATCGTCCACTGATTCCAGAAGAGCCGGCGCACGTCGGTCACGAGATTCGGCCCGCTGGTTCCACCGCATGTCACCAGTCGTCCGAGCTTGCCTAACGCGACGAGCGATTGCGCCCAGCTCTTCTCCCCGACCGAATCGAAGACGACGTCGACGCCGCGCTTACCTGTGCGCGCGCGCATCTCCTTCCCCACGTCAACGAGATCGTGCCGCAGCGTATCATCCGCACCGACCTCGCGTGCTCGCGCCAGCTTCGCGTCGCTACTCGATGTCACCGTGACGTGCGCGCCGACGAGCTTGCAGATCGAGAGCGCAGCGAGAGCGACGCCGCCACCAACGCCCCAGATCAACACGCGATCCTCGGCACGCACTCGCGCGCGCGTGATCATCGCTCGCCACGCAGTCAGCGTTGCCAGCGGGTACGCTGCCGCCATGTCCCACGCCGCGTCCTGGGGCATCGTCCTCACGTTAGGCTCGGGGACGACCACGTACTCCGCGAACGTCCCCGGCAGATGCTCGCCGAGTATGCCGAAGCGGACACAGAGTGAATGCTCTCCGGCGAGGCAATACTCGCACGTGCGACAGCTGATGCCGCCGTTGATGAAGACCCTATCGCCACGCCGTACGCTCGTGACAGTGTCACCTACCGCATCGATCACTCCAGCGCCATCCGCGCCGAGTACCCATGGCGGTTTGATCGTGATGCCCGGCAGGCCGCCGACCGTCCAGAGATCCAGGTGGTTCAACGCGGCAGCGTGCAGTCGCACGCGAACGTCCGTCGGGCGCGCGACGGCTGGCGTCTCGACGTCGTCGCGGAACTCAACCTGCTCGAGGCCGCCGTGGGAGCTGATCGTCAGCGCTCGCACGGGATTCTGCGCGGCTTATATTGGGCGGACGAGGGGCCAGCGGGCCCGCATCCAATGCTCCAAGTCAAAGTTCCCCCACTCGGCGAATCAATCGTACAAGCGACGATCTCGCGCTGGCTGAAACGCGAGGGCGATGCTGTACAATCTGGCGATACGCTTGTTGAGCTAGAGACGGACAAGGTAACCGTCGAAGTTCCGGCGCTCAAAGCAGGTGTACTCGTTAAGCGCGCCAAGCAAGAAGGCGAGGTCGTTGGCGTCGATGAAGTGATCGGCGAGATCGACGAGACGGCCGTGCCGGTTGCTGCGGGCGCTGCGCCAGCTAACAGCGCTGAAGCGTCGCAGACTGCTCGTGAAGAACAGCCGAAGCGTGAAGCGCTGCCGGAGCGCGCGGCCGCGCCTGTGAGCGAGGTCCGCGCGGCGCCTTCTGCGCAGCGCGAGGCAGCCGCGCAAGGCGTCGATCTTTCGACGGTGACCGGAACGGGGCGCGGTGGCGTCGTGAGCAAGGCCGATGTGATCGACGCTGTCGCTGCGCGGGGCGCGACTGAAACGCCGAAGGCGGCAGCGCCAAGCCTGGCTAGTCCGCGTCCAGCTCCGGCTGCCGCCGCAGGGAACGGCGCGCGCGAAACACGCGAGGCGATGACGACGCGGCGCAAGCGCATCGCGGAACACCTGCTCGAGGCGCAGCACGCCACGGCGCACCTAACGACTTTCAACGAAATCGACATGTCGGCCGTGGAAACGCTGCGCGGCCGCATCAAGGAACGCATCGAAAAGGAGCACGGCGTCCGCTTGTCGTTCATGCCCTTCTTCGTGAAGGCGTGCTGCCAGGCGCTCAAACAATTCCCGGTGGTCAACGCGCAGATCGACGACGACGCGATCATTTACAAGCACTATGTGCACATGGGAATCGCTGTCGCGTCCGATGCCGGGCTGGTCGTGCCTAACGTGAAGGATGCGGACCGCAAGGGGATGCTCCAAATCGCACGCGATATCGTCGATATCGCCAAGCGCGCGCGCGACGGCAAGCTCACGATGGACGATCTCACCGGCGGAACGTTCACGATCACAAACGGCGGCGTTTTCGGTTCGCTCGTGTCGACGCCGATCATCAACTATCCGCAGGTGGCGATCCTGGGGCTGCACAAGATTCAGGAGCGTCCCGTGGTCGTTAACGGACAGGTAGTCGCGCGACCGATGATGTATGTGGCTCTGTCATACGACCATCGCATCATCGATGGCCAGCAGGCCGTTCTCTTCCTCGTTAGGGTGAAGGAGCTCCTCGAGGATCCGGCCCTGCTCGCGGTGGACTGAACAGCTCGCGATAGGCAAGCGGCGTAGTCCCCGTCGCGCGCTTGAACGGCGCCGCCGCTTTTGATCTTAGCCTTTCTCGCTCGTTAGGCCCTCGTAGGGGCGCTACGCATGAACGAATGACGCCGACAGTTAACTCAGATCGAGGGTGCGCCGGCACTCTACGTGTCCAGCATACAGAGCGCTTGAGCGTTCTTGACCTTCCGCTGACGTGCCTGGCTCTCTCTCGATAAGCCCGTTACGACAACGTTGTAAACCCTTTTCGCCTCGGCTGCATCCAACGCGGTAGAGTGCAGAGAAAGCGAATGAATCTTTGCTGCTTCGCCGCCGTATTTGGCCACAGGACTTGATTATGCAGAACTACGCATTCACACCGCTTCCGCCCGCGCGTAACGACTCGCATATGCATCCGGCGGCGATTCGCGCGCTCGCTGGAACGTGGCGCGGAAATTTTCTCGACGAGTCGGGCGTTATGCGACCCTTCACGTTGCTGCGCGACAGCTCACCGGACGCAGCAGTAGCTGGGCGCTTCCTCTTCTTCGTCGCCGCTGATATCGAGCCAACTGGAGTCCGCCTCCTCGATGCAAACGAGCGTGCCTTCGTCGCTTTGATCGGGCCTTACTACGATCCCCGCGAAGATGCCGAGCTCATCACAGTGCTCGAGGGGCTGCGAACCGGATCGCGAATCGAAGGGACCTTCTACACGAAGATCCCGAATTGGAAGGGGACGGTACGCCGTGGGGAGTTCACTGCGTTGCGTGCCGATAGGGCGAACCGAGCTGCCTAACTCGCCGGTCGCCTTTTGAGGGGAGCGGGTGCGGTCGCCAATGGGGGCCGCACCCGCTACTTTTTGGGGCCCTTATGGCAGACTCGCAACCAGCGGCGTCGGCCCCGGACAAAGCCGCCGCTGACGTAGTCGTAGTTGGAGGCGGCCCCGGGGGGTACGTCGCTTCAATTCGGGCCGCGCAGCTAGGTCTCAAGACGACCTGCGTGGAAATGGACAAGACGCTCGGTGGCACGTGCGTCAATGTCGGCTGCATACCGTCCAAGGCCCTGCTCCAGTCGAGCGAGCACTTCGAGTTCACGCGCCTGCATGCGCGCGAACATGGCTTGGTTGTCGACCGACTCGGCTTGGATCTCTCCCAGATGCTGCGCCGCAAAGACGAAGTTGTCGGCGCGAACACGCGCGGCATCGAGTTTCTCTTCCGCAAGCACGGGGTGACGTGGGCCCGCGGACGTGGGACTCTCAAGCCGGGGAATGTCGTTGATGTCGCCGATGAGAGAGGCGTCGTCCAGACGATCTCCGCTACACATGTCATCATCGCCACGGGCTCAGTGCCAATCGAGCTTCCTTTTCTCAAGTTCGATGAGGAGCGAGTAGTCTCCAACGTGGGAGCTCTTACCCTGTCCGAAGTCCCTAATCGCCTGCTCGTGATTGGCGGCGGTGTCATTGGGTTGGAGTTGGGGTCGGTTTGGCGACGATTGGGGGCGCGCGTCACCGTCGTCGAGTTGATGCCCAGTATTCTCCCTGGAACGGACGAAGAGATTATCAAGGAATCCGATCGCGTTTTCCGGCGGCAGGGACTCGACCTGCGTGTTGGCACACGCGTGACTGGAGCCGAGCTGCGCGAGAACGTCGTCGCCGTGCAGACGGAGAAAGACGGCGCGCTTGAAACGCTGGAAGCCGAGCGCGTTCTCGTGGCTGTCGGGCGGCGCCCCGCGCTGCTGGGCATCGATGCCGCCGCGTTAGGCCTCGCGACGGGCCCCCGCGGCGAGATCACAGTCGACGCTCAGATGCGCACGAACCTGCCTAACGTTTTCGCCATCGGCGATGCGGTTGGAGGCAAGCTCCTTGCGCACAAAGCCGAAGAGGAAGGCATCGTCGCCGCCGAGGTGATAGCAGGCCACCCGGCAGCGATGCACTATCACACCGTGCCAAACATCGTCTACACGTGGCCCGAAATCGCCACTGTCGGCGCGACGGAACGCGAGGTTCGCCAGGGAACCGCGGGCGCGGGCCCTCGCGAGGTTCGACTCGGACGTTTCCCATTCTCGGCGAATGGCCGCGCGCGCACGATGGGCGAAACCGCCGGCTTCGTGAAGTTCGTGGCCGATGCGCGAACGAACGAAGTGTTAGGCTGCCATATGATCGGGCCTAACGTGTCCGAGCTCATGTCAGAAGTCGTATTGGCCATGGAGTATCGGGCGTCGGCCGACGACCTTGCGATGACCGTTCACTCTCATCCCACGCTTTCAGAAGTCACGAAGGAAGCCGCGCTCGGCGTGCTAGGCCGTCCATTGCACATATAGCGAAGCCGCGGCGCAGCGCGCACTCTCCACGCTACGTAATGATTTCCTAATCACATGACTACAACGATTCCGGCTCCTTCCAGCACCAAGCCCGCGCGGCAGCCGGGCTTTGGCCGATTCTTCCTTCCCGGACCCACCGAGGTCCTTCCTGAGGTCCTTCAGGCCATGATGCGGCCGATGATCGGACACCGAGGGAAGGACATTGAAGGGTTGCTCGCCGCCGTGCAGCCAGGTCTGCAGGCGGTTTTTCGTTCCCAGCGCCCCGTCTACATCTCCACGTCCTCCGCGACGGGTCTCATGGAGGCGGCGATCCGCAACGCGGCTCGCAAGCGCGTGCTGTCCCTGGTGAATGGCGCGTTCAGCGAACGCTTCTATCGCATCTCGCAGGCGTGTGGCGTCGAAACTGACAAGTTGCAGGTGCCAATTGGTCAGGGCTTCTCGCCCGAGCAGCTGACGGCCGCTCTCAAGGACAAGGACTACGACGCTGTCACGGTCGTTCACTCGGAGACGGCAACTGGCGCTCTCAATCCAGTCGAGCAGCTCGCCAAGGCAGCGCACGCCGCGGGTGACATCGTGCTCCTCGTGGACAGCGTGAGCGGCATGGCCGGCGCTCGAGTCGAGACCGATGCGTGGGGGCTCGACTACGTGCTCACCGGCGCGCAGAAAGCATTCGCGATTCCGCCCGGCCTCTCGTTTTGCACGGCGAGCGAAAACGTGCTCGAGCGCGCGAAGCTCAAGAAGGACCGCGGCATCTACTTCGATTTGATCGAGTTCGACAAGTACATCCGAAAGAATCAGACGCCTAACACGCCGGCTGTCTCACTCATTTACGCGCTAGCCGTGCAAATCGAGCACATACTCTCGGAGGGAATCGAGGCCCGCTGGGCGCGACACCAGGCGATGGCGGAGCGCACGTGGCGCTGGGTGGATGAGATGCAGGGGCGCGGCGTTGAGATTTCGGTGCTCTCGCCGGTCGGGTATCGCTCGCCGACGGTCACCTGCATTCGCTTGCCCGAATCGAAGCCGGGTTCCGCTATTACGAGCGCGATGAAGAGCAAGGGATTCGTCGTCGCCTCCGGATACGGAAGCGAAAAGGACCTGATGATTCGTATCGGGCACATGGGCGAGCACACGGTCGAGGAGCTGGACGTCCTGCTCGAAGCGTTAGGCAGCGTTCTCACGACGTAACGCGATCGTACAATGGCGCAATTCGATATTCTCGTCGCCGACGTGATCGCGCTCGACGCGCTCACACCGCTTTCAGCCGATCCGCGTTTCAATCTCACGGTCAAGACGGGACTCAAAGGCGACGAGTTGCGCGACGCAATCGCGGGCGCCGATGCAGTGCTGGTACGCTCGGCGACAAAGATCACGCGCGATTCGCTGAGCCGTGCCGACCGACTCAAAGTGATCGGCCGCGCCGGGGTAGGCGTCGACACAATCGACGTCGATGCCGCAACCGAGCGCCGAATTCCTGTCCTGACAGCGCCGGCCGGCAACACTGTCTCGGCCGCCGAGCTCACGATGGCGTTGTTGCTGGCGCTCGCGCGACGAGTGCCCGCCGCCGACCGCTCGATGCGCGCTGGGGAATGGGACCGCAAGTCGTTCAATGGCGTCGAGCTGTACGGGAAAACGCTGGGGCTGGTTGGTGCTGGACGGATCGGCGGCGAAGTCGCAATCCGTGCGCGAGCGTTTGGCATGCGCGTGATGGTGTTCGATCCCTTCTTGAAGCCGGATCGAGCGACAGCGTTGGGCGTCGAGACTGCCGAGCTGGATGAGATTCTAACGCGCGCCGACGTGCTCTCGGTTCACGTCCCGCTGACGGATGAGACGCATGGGCTCATTGGCGAGGCGCAGCTGGCGAAGCTCAAGCCGAGTGCGTTCGTGCTGAACGTCGCGCGCGGTGGCGTAGTCGATGAAGACGCGCTGCTCAAGGCCTTGCAGAGCAAGCGTCTCGCCGGTGCCGCGCTCGATGTGTACAGCAGCGAACCGCTCCCCGCCGATCATCCGTTCCGAACGTTGCCGAACGTCGTGCTCACTCCGCACCTCGGTGCATCGACAGCCGAAGCGCAGCAAAACGTCGCGATCGAGATCGCGGAGGCCGTGCGCGCGGCGTTGCTCGACAACGATGTCTCGCGCGCCGTGAATGCGCGCTGGATGGTCGGGTAGCAGCTAGGAGCTAGATGCAGGGAGCCTGAGCAAAGTTCGAGCTAGCTCCGCCCTAGCTCCCAGCTGCAAGATGCCTAACGCAGGAGCGTGACGTACAGGATGTTCTCGCCGCGCAGCCAACTCCCGTGACGGACGAAGGCCTGGCTGCGACGCTCGAGACGCACGCTCGCGATGTGCACCGGGTTTAGCGTCAGCAGAACCGAGCCATCGCCGGCATAGCCACCGTCCACGAAAACGTCGATCTGCGACGCGGTTGAGCGTACCGCGCGTCCCGAGGTGCGCGGCATTATGAACGTTGGTCGCACTCGCTCGAGGGCTTGATACAGGTTGGAGGCGCCTTCCGCTGTGCGCGCCAGTTCATCGGATGTTACGAGATCGTGCGAGTACGCCGGCGCACCGCGCCGTGCAAACGTTTGCTGCTGCGTGCCCGCGCACGCCAGCATCGTAGTCGCCAATCCCACCGCCACCATCGACCGCAACATAAATCCCACCTTTGCTGATTGTTTCTTCGCGGTCGACGAGGCGTGAAGGGAATCGCAACACGGACTTCTTCGAACGCGACAAGAGTTGTCGTGAGTTAATCTCGGGAGTTAAAAAATCCTGAGAACTCGTGCTAGTCCGATGACCACTCGGACAACTCCTAGCGAAAGCAATCCGCGTGCCGAGCTCGCTCGATAAGGCTGAGGCGGGCAGCTAATGCAGGGAAAAAACAGGGAGCTGGGAGCGCGTCAGAAGCGCGGCTCCCAGCACCCAAGCGGCGACGCCTAACGAGCAATACAGGCGCGAATCGCTTTGTGGAGCGCTTCGTGCGCTGCGCGCAGACGCTCGAGGAGCGGCTTCGCTTGCTCCAGGATGCGTGCGATCTCTTCACGCGACGCGCCGGCCGCTTTGGCTTCGCGCGCCTTCTGATGAACCGCCTGAAGCTGTTCGAGCAGCTCCTTGTTCGCCTCGCGGAAATCCGCGACGGCGTCCTGGATGCACTTCTTCTGCTCCTCCGTGAGGCGCGGGCGCTCGCGCACCGGCTTGTCTCGCGGCGTGTCACGTCGATCCTGCGCGGCTGCCACGTCGTCGGCTGACGCACTCGTCTCGAATGCGATCTCGTCGAGGTCAGTTTCAACGGCAGGACTTGGAGCGGTTGCGCTGTCCGAGCACGCCGCGAGAATCGCGGCCGTGCACAGCAGAGCGGTGATCGTGCGGAATTGCATGGGTGTCTCCGAGGCAGATGGTTTGTCTCTGGTGACGCCCGGCTGATCACGAGGGGACGTGACGCAATCGCGAGGCACCACTTCCTAGACGCTGGGTGGGTGATGCCACCCCGACCCGCGTGTGGCCAGTGTGACGGTTTGGTCGAGCGGCCGTTAATGCCGCGTCAGCGTTGTGACGCTATCAGCCGTGCAACGACGGTGACATAACCGTCCGCGTTCGCTCCTTCTTGGGGAAACGTGACATGCCATGCTCCGCGCTGCTCGGCAGCAGGGTCGTTAAACGGGGCGTCACCTAACGGCCGAAGTTCTCCTGCCGACAGCGCGAGTTCGTGGCGTCCCGGCCCCCATGTAGCGAGCAGCACAGACGAGCCGGCACGCCCTTCGATCATGACGCGATACGATCCATCTGTGTCGAGTATTTCACTGACGATTCGCGTTGCGCGTGATCGCGCGCCGATGCGCGCGACGGACATCGGCACCTCCATCTGCCAGCCGCCTTCAAATCGCACCTCGAGCATAGCCGCTATAGCCGAATCACGCACGGTGCGCGGCGCTGAATCACTGACGCGGCGGGCGCCTAACGGGAGCCTCGGCGCGAACGTCACGGCGACGGGACGCGTGCCGCCGCGGACCCTGAACGCCGCTGCCAGTCGGCCCGCTGTTCGCGTGATCTCCGCGTCGACCGTAGCGCCCGCGATGGCGATGTTGCGCAGCGTCACGCGATCCCAACTCGGCGGCAGTTGCGGTGCGAGAGTGAGCCTGCCGTTCACGGCGTCAACTTCGATGCCTAACAACCCGCGCACGAGCGGCGTCACGACCATAGAAGTCGCGAAGAACTGCTGCGGCACGGCGGTATCGAGCGGCTTGTACACCCGGCCGGAGATCACCTCCGGATTCCGGCCGCGCGACTCGTCAAACGTCGTGCGTGCAATCGCGGAGAGCGCAAAGTATCCGGCGCCGGGATTGCCATAGCGATACTGCGCCAGCGCGACCCAGCCGGTCACGAACGGCCACACGGCGCCATTGTTGTAATGCAGGGGGTCGAACAGCGCGCTCGACGCGGCCAGCGGTCGCGCACCCCAGTCGGTCATGATTTCGCTGCTCGCGAGCCGCGCCGCCATCTGCGCGCCGCGTCCGCGGTTGAAAACGTCGAAGGACATGGCGGTGGCTGGCCATGCCGTGAGGTTCTCATTGATGCGGCCACCTTCAAGCAGCGCGAACGCGTACTGGCCTAACGAAGGAAGCCACAGCTTCTGTTCCAGCGTCGCGAGTGCGCGGCTGCGCAACTGAGTAGCGTCGCGCGCCAGCGCTCCCTCGCCGAGCACGTCGGCGATGCGCGCGAAGCGCTGCAAGGCCGCGATCCACACGCCGCTCAGATAGACATCGGACACTATTCCGATCTGCAGATCACCAACCTCGAGCGCCCCGGCGCCGGCGATCGGATTCTCCATGAGGCCGTCGCCGTCGCTGTCCGCCTTGCGTGACCACTCGAAGGCGCGCCGCAGGTTGGGCCACAGCTCGCGCACGAGCGCCGTATCTGCAGATTGCGCGAAGTACTCGCCTAACGCGAGGATCCAGAACGGCGTCGTATCGCCGTGATAGAAGGCGTACGGGTACGCGCCAAACCAATCGATCTTGCCGGCGCCTTGCGAGATCTCGTGCGTGATCTTGCCGTCGG